>Ga0265292_1000119_pt1 | contig 156848 bp, 166 predicted proteins | sample Munlanlewell296A_FD_189080 | JGI IMG/M metagenome (GOLD analysis project Ga0265292, IMG submission 189080) | Leachate microbial communities from a municipal landfill in Southern Ontario, Canada - Leachate well 296A | ecosystem: Engineered > Solid waste > Landfill > Unclassified | place... | reverse complement strand
GCTTAACTTTTTTAATCAGCTTGTTTTCCTTAGTCACGGTGGGGTTCGCTCCCACCCCCAATCATACCCCAAAAGGGTATATTGGGTTAATAAATATTAAGAAAACAGAGATTTAGGACGGCGCCGAAAAAATACAAACATCATTTTCACGGCGCGAGACAGTATCCGCAAAAGGCACAGTAAGGGCAGTAGCCCCGCCCAGATTCTTGCACTATCGTGTTATGAAACTTCTAGTTACTACATCCCTAAGAACTTCAGCAATCCGAAGACCACAAATACCGGCCAGACAAGTGCTTTTAGAAATCCGAGTACGCCCATCCAAAAACCTGTTGCAGTAGAGATATAATAGATTGCTGCACCAATAAACCCCAGTCCATAGACTGCACCTGCATGACAATAGCCACATCCGTGAAATTTACACATCTTATCTTTTTTAGCCATAGTATCGACCTCAATAAGAATAGAAGAGGAGGATATATAAATTTAATTAAAGCATCGCCCGATTTTATACATTAAGAATTTTTTCTATAGATATAATCATGGTGATCAAAATCATAGAATATCACCTTATCTTTTGATGCAATATATTTAAAGGTCAACACAAACGGGCCTCTTACGTGTACGCGTTTAAAGTCTTGCATCGGACTCCTCAAATTTTTGTAATGCATCATATTCTTACACGAGAGTATCTCCTCGATTTTTTTCATCAGTATCTCGTAGGTGACTTTATCTTTCTTAAATAATTTGGCAACTGTTTTCTTTAATTCATCTTCTACGGAGAATTCACGCATGTTCTATCTCGCTTCTCAACTGAGAAAGATTTTTATAATGGGTAAATTTGCCTTTTTTTTCTATGCGTTGAATTTTCTGAATAAATTCCGGCCGAAGTTCAGGCTCTAAGAGCTCCTCCTCGTATTTTGCAATAATATAATTCATTGCATCAGACTTATTTTTGAAACCAAATTTACCTTTCACAATAGTCAAAATTCTGTCCTCATAATCTCCAATATCAATAACTGCTTGAACCATAAACATCACCTTCTATTACAATATGTAATGATACATTATATTTTATTATATAAATGTTTCGGTTGCAAATACGCCATGCACTATCACCTACACCATAACCCCCTTTCAGTTACGCATAACATTTATAAAATCTCTTCGCTAAGACGAATTTATGCTGGAAAATATTCTGAAATCAGATTGGCTTGAGAAGAAGCCGAGATTTGCGTTTATTATCGGACTTGTTTATGCAGTCATTGCAATTCTTGCAGCATATTTCATTTTTCCGAGAAGTCAGGGCATTGCAAGTATTGCATTCCTCTCAGTCCTCCTTGTTCCGTCACTCGGAAACATCCTTAAGATTGAAGAGATTCAGGATTCAAAGGAGAAACGATTCAGTATAACGCGCGCATTTAGGGATCACAGCGACGTTCTTGAAGTCTATTTCCTTCTCTTCCTCGGGATATTTTTTGCATATGCGCTTCTCTCGATTAAATTCCCTAATCTACTCGTCAGCGGGATATTTGATAATCAATTACGTGTAATCGGTGTCACCGGAAAAGCAACAAGCACATTCGGATTTATCAGTATCCTTCTCAATAATCTTAAAGTATTCGCAATATTTCTTATCCTCTCACTTATCTTTGGCGCAGGATCAATCATTTTCCTTGCATGGAATGCATCGGTCTGGGGTGTGGTCTTTGCATATATGGCGACGCATTATGGTAATGCATTTGAAAACTTTACAAACATTTTCATCAAAGTCATGCCTCACATGTTTCTTGAAGCAGGCGCGTATTTCTTTGCAATCATCGCCGGAGGAATCATGAGCCAAGCAATATTGCGCGAAACATTTGGTTCAAAAAAATTCAATTATGTACTTAAGGACGGAACACTCTTTATCCTCATCGGACTTGTCCTGCTCCTCTCTGGCGCCATTGTTGAAGTCTATGTGTTCCCGTTATTCTCATAGAAAACAGAAATAATGGTTGTCGGAAAATAAATTACAATTTTGAGCGTTAAAACTATTTTTCGGCAACACAAGGACGACTAAACATTTTTAAATAGTATTCCACTCCCTTGTTCTATGCAATACGATATTATGCAAGTTGAAGATAATTCGGAAATAAGACGCTACACTGAAAAAAACGCTAAACGAGAGAATCTGACTTATTTCGGAGTATCATCGTTGCACGCGCTTGAGAATGCATTGACCGAGTCATCAGCAAAAATATATATTGTAGATGGACGCTTCCCGATTGACGAAGAAGGACAGGTGATACTCAATGCTCCGCAGGCAATTATCTCTATCCGGAAAAACTATTCTGATGCAAAAATTATTCTCTACTCCGGAGAAAAAGATGGAGATCTGATTGCTCAAAAAAATCTTGTGGAATTCATGGATAAAGGGGATTATGCGCCTCATGAATTAATCTTAAAAATTAAAGAAAAAATAAATTGAATTTCTATCACTAATTCTGCACATTAATCTGTCAAAATCCGTAACTGTGGAATAATCAATTGCATTGACGATTGCCTACTTTATAAACCCTTTATAAAGGGTTTTTAAATACCCGCTATCCACATCGAGTGAAAACGATAGGTTAATATAGGGGTACGATTTTACCCTTCTTATGATTAGTAAAAATTTTGTGGCTGTCGTATCCAATAGTTGTTATATGGTTTTTGACAAGCAGGTACCGGGATTTAGGATTATCTATAAAAAGGAGATTACAACACTCTTCACCTCGCGACTTGCAGAAAAAAAGATCAAGACAAAAAACCTGCAGAATCAAAAGGTGTTTGACATCTATTATTACGCGATGTTTCGCGTATTCTATAAGCGCCTGCGCGATAAAGCAAAAATTCACCTCATCCTCAAGTTTATCGGAAAAAAAGTTTATGATGAATTCAAAAAGAAAAATAAGGTTTCCGGCAATATGAAAAAAGACTTAGCGCTCATCCAACGCTATTTTATTAAAAACAAATTCTTTACTGCATCCCAATTCTCCTGGACCGATAAGAGGAGTTTCAAATATACGATTAATGGTCCGGTCATCTATGAAGGCGCGAAAGACATCTATAATGAACTCGGATTCTCCGTCAATATATTCTCAAAAGTCCTCGAAGCCTATTTCAATGAGTTCAAGATCAAAGCATTTGAACGCAACTTCAATCCCTACCAACAGAATAAGAAGATTATAGAGTATTGGGAATTTAAATAGATTCTAATCATAAATTGTGTGTCTCTGCCGCATAACTGCGTATAACGTAGTGTCCCGTTTATTTGTCATTGCTTCAATAGTCAAAGGATTTACTCGATGGTAAAGACATATTACTTGAGTTTTTCTTATACTCTGTCGCCGCACGGAATTCGCAGCGATAAATCTTTTGATCTCTTGGAGAAAAATATTCTTTTGCAGGAGTTTTTATAATGTTATCAGAAATATTATCGATGTGATTATAATTAATAACAAATAATTTACTTTTAAAATCAACATACACAGAATCTACTTGTACAATAACATAAGCGGTCTTTGCGGTTCCGGAATCAGTTGTAACAAACTCTCGCTTAACTAAATCACCGATATGAATTCCTGCATTATTAACGAGTCTGTCTCGAATCTTTTTCTCTTCGCCGAATAATTGGACCATATAACCCCCTATGGTCTTATAAATTCCTTTGCTTTTAAAAATGTTACTCTTTTATGATGAAAACACCTAATTATCCCTTAAATGCCTTTATTTCTCACTTCCCACACTAGACACCCACCCGCAGGGTATTTAAACAACTTCGTTTCTATAAGTACTATTGGCTTTGAACAAAAGTCATACCTCGTCGCCTGGATTATAGGAATTCAAAAATCCTAGAATCATCATCTAAGGGCGATTTGAAATAAAAAGCGACAAGCAAGAGGTAAAAATGGATAAACCAAAACAAATAAAAGTGCCATCAGTCAATGACGTGATGGGAAAAAATATGCCGGAAAAAAAGTTTCGTGCAGGAGCAATTGCGGCAACTGTCTGGGAAAACGATGCAGTGCGTGACGGAAAAAAAGTCACCTACAAAACAGTCTCCTTCGAACGCAGCTATAAGGATAAAGATGGCGCATGGAAGTCGACGAGTTCTCTACGGGTTATTGATCTTCCCAAGGCATCACTCGTCTTAAACAAGGCGTATGAATATCTCGTACTTAATAGTGAGTCGGTTGACGAAGAAGATATCTACTAAAAATTAAAACCGAGTAGAATAAATTATTTTTTTATTTTTTCATTATTATAATCGTAAGACTAAAGATTGTATTAAATGGGTTGAAAGGTGGAAACATGGCAAGAAAACATATTGTTCAGGAAAGTGAAATGGATAGTGATGTAAATATCGATCTTAAAAATATTCAAAAGACAAAGGATATGTCCCTGGGAGGACTTCCGGGCGTGGGGCCAGCAACTGCAGAAAAACTCAGTTCTGCAGGTTTTGATAATCTTCTTGCGATTGCAGTTGCAACACCAGGAGAAATTGTTGAAGCATCAGGTGTTACTGAAAATGTTGCACGAAAAATCATCCAGGCAGCACGCACATCAATGGATATGGGATTTCTTTCTGGCGAAGAAGTCATGGCGAAGCGTGCATTAATCCAAAAGATTCCGACATATTGCGAACCACTTGACGCACTTCTCGAAGGAGGATTTGAGAGTCGCGCAATTACTGAATGTTTTGGGCAATATGGTTCTGGAAAAACACAGATTGGACATCTCCTTGCAGTCACTGTCCAAAAATATGATCCGACTGCGACAGTTGTCTATTTGGACACTGAAAATACATTCAGACCAGAACGCATCGTGCAATTCGCGAAAGGATTAGGAATGGATCCTGATACAGTATTACATAATATTAAGATTGCACGTGCCTATAATTCTGACCATCAGATGCTTCTTGCAGAGAAAGTTGAAGACCTTATCAAGGATGGGACCAATGTAAAATTACTCATTGTCGATTCATTGACTGCACATTTCCGCGCTGAATTCGTCGGTCGGGGAACACTCGCAGATCGCCAACAGAAATTGAATAAACACATGCACATCCTTGCGAAACTCGCAGACATGTACAACTTGACTGTTTATGTGACTAATCAAGTCATGGCGCGACCTGACACATTCTTTGGCGACCCGACTGAAGCCATCGGCGGACACATTGTTGGACACAACTCCACATTCAGGATCTACCTCCGCAAAGGAAAGAAGGGATCACGTGTCGCAAAACTCGTTGACGCGCCAAACATCGGCGACGGCGAAGCAGCATTCTACGTCAAAGAAGAAGGATTAGAAGCAGTTGCGTAATTGTTTTTTTTTATTTTTAATTATTTTATTAGTATAATTTCTCTTTATTCTCATTCAAAAGAATTACATTATGTAAACGTCATATCAACTGTTTTTGAAAATTTTGTTTCTGTAAATGGATAAATCATATCCGCAGTAATATTGATAGTATATGCTCCGGGAGGTGCAGTAAGCCTGTTAATGACATATTTACCAAGTACTCCTGGCCCAACATCGACTGCTGATGCACATGCAATCCGGCCATACCCTAGAGTATTAGTGTTGCTATTAAAGGCACACATCATTCCAGTATTAGTCACGTAACTGAATTCCGTAACTTGTTGACTATATGTTATATTGAAATTTGATGTGACATCGTCTTTTTTTGTATTATAAATGCGCATGGATGCTATTTGTAATACTTGAGTCTTACGATTAATATTGAGACCAACTGCATTTCCTAAAATCTCTAGTGTAAGTGTATTCGGATCAGGTATGACGATTTCAACCGGACAATAAACTGTACGTGAATTACCATTCAACGTGTCAGTGATAGTCACGTTCGCTTTCTTCTTTCCTACAGTGGTATATGTATTACTAATAAGACCTCCGCTCTTTAATACTGGTGGGGTGCCATCATCAACATTCCAGGTAAAATTCAAATACCAAGGATATCTACCAAGTTCTCCCCCTATTCCTCCAACAACATATTTAAATGATAATTTGTCTGTAAGTGTCTCAGGCATGCCGCCCATGCCATATGCACATACTGCATTTGCGATATTGTCTTTTGGATTCGGACTGACCTGTACCGCAGGACAATTCACATTCACTTGCGAAATGCTTCCTGTTGCATCAGTAACCACTGCACGTACACGATATATTCCTGCATCATAATATATTTCGAAAGGAATGTTCTGGTTAGAGGCACCATATCCGCCGTATTCAATACCTGACCAAGAATAATTTACGAAATAAATAGCACCATACGGTGGCGTTCCACCACTCATAGTTGTTGAATATGTTACACGTAATAGGCTCATACCGCTTGTTTGATTGACCGTGCACGTTGCAACAATATTATTTTTTACAGTTGCAGGCGGACAATTAATCGCATACGGTTCTGCCCATTTGAATTGATCATAGATTATTCCAAAGATCGAATATTGTCCCGTAGTCGTTGCAGGTATGGAAAAGTCTCCTGTTGTTGAAAAATAAGTATCTGTTTTTGTTGAGCGAGTAACATATAAGAAGTATCCTTTAGGATTAATCCCTCCGGTAGCCGCAAGTTTATACTGTAAATTATTGCCAGCAATAGTATTAACAACAACACCAGTACACGCGGCATTAGTCATTGCAGCAAATCCGGGAAGTGCAAGTGTTCTTGGTGCATCACTTGACCACGCACCCCCCGGACCCTGAACACCATAGACTGGACAAACACGTGTACGCGCATTATTATTTGCATCAGTGATGGTAAGTGTCGTAAACCAATTGCCGTACCGATTATAATTATTATCGATTTTTGGAGTAAATTCTTTTATGATGCGCGGTTCACTTGATGATATCCCATCATAATAGAAATTGTATTGGTAATTGAATGGAGGGGTTCCTGAATGGATATCTGCACCATACTCGATGAATGTATATTGTTGATAACGATTTACTGCAGTACAATCAAAATCGAGTGTTCCAGTTATTGTCGCTGGAACTATAATACTCGGACAATCTATAACTGCTTTATTCTGATAATCAGCATTACAATAAGTGTAAGGTTTCAAGTGATAAATTCCTGGCGTTGTTAGTGTAAGTGCAAAAGATTTGCTCCCTATAAAATCAGATACGCCGGTCGTATATGACGGGAATTGAGTGAATAATCTACCCATACAATCCTTACTCAATGTAATATTCAAAACAACATTCTGGCCATTTTGTGATGCAATAGTACAATTAGACATGCCTGTACTTGCAGGAATATTTGGCGTTGGCTGTGGAAGACAAACACTATTACTACAATTGTATTCACAATATTGCGCGACATATCCTCCATTTGTTCCAGAACAGTATGCTTCATTAAGATAAGTATTATTAATACACGTATCATTCCGTGCGGTATTCGGGTAACCCGCAATATATGCGCTCCCCTTAATGTATTTCATGATCCCGCCATCAGTATCAATGCATGGTGCAGCATTTGAGCAGTATGTTTTATCAAATGTACAATCCGCAGCGCACTGTAATGTCCCACCTAAGAATCCGAAGTCTGCACAATTCTTTGAAAAATAACGATCATCACATTCTTCTCCGGCATCAATAATGCCATTACCACAGAGCGGATTAGGTGTTTTTGCTACAGTAATCGTCGGACAAGATAATGTTCGGGAAACAGAACCATACACAACTGTAACTTTTGGAGTGTATACCCCTTCATCAAAATATATTGTGGGATAAACCCAATTTACCGTCGTTATAGATCCATTATTGAATACATCCCAATGATATGTGAAGTCAGTATCTACGGTCCTTATTGGTGTATCTGCAACGAATTGAACAATGGTCCCCGGAGCTGTGACTGTTGGAGTTGCAGTGCATTCTACTGCATAGAATGTGACTAATCGTGGATCATCATTTTCCTGAGCGGGTTTATTAGGGTCGGAGGGATTGTTCTGGGAATAAGTATAAGAAGGGTTACTCGGAGGATTGGGTTCCTGCGGATTAATAATAATATTTTTGTCTGCTAACTTTTGATTCGCAGTATTAAAAAGTTCAGAAACAGATTTTCCAGAAGAGAAGGTTTCAGATAATTCAATTGTCGGTGCTGTCACGTGTACTAAATAGAACCGTAATAAATCCTGTGTGTCTGCTGGACCTAATGAAGGACTAATCGAACCACTAAACTGTTCAAATAATATTTGTCGAAGTACTTGCGCAAAACCCTCATTAGTGACTGTGGCCGCACTTACAAGTACTGGAGCTATAAGGAATATACATAATAATCCGATGATAATACTATTTTTTTTCATAGTCGTATTCTCAACAAGAATCATCCGCACTGCATTCCGAACAATACTTATAATTAGTTATACACTGCGATTTATATCCTGTACCGAATGCGATATCTAGTCCATTACACAATTTCTTTTCTTCTGCATTCTTACAATAAAGTTTTGATGGGCCAGTCTTGATAATTATTGAGTTTCCTAGAGATTGCATTTCAATTTCAACTGTTCTCCCTGTAGGCTGCACACAATAAAAACCAGGAAATGCAGCAATCTGCATATTGGAAATAGTAAATGACCCGAATGATTTCTTGCCAAAGAGAAATATATTATCAGGAGCACCAGACTCGACACTAGATTTAATGACAGGATATGCACCAAGATTGTCAATAGAAGAAGGGGAAGTCTTAACTGTTGTAGTATCAACAAAACATATCTCAGTAAAATCAGAAGGAAGTGTATAGGTTTTTATGGCGGTCGAACCATACGCGCCAATCAATGATTTAATATCACCAGTCATACTGTTCTGAAAGTCCATAGAAACAAACTCCTTATTCATCTTGCCCACATTAGCAAACATGCGAACGCCAAAAAGAATGATAATTCCTATAACAATTACCGCTGCAATATATAAAAATATTTGACCGGAAATCTGACCTCGCCTCATACTACCTGTCCAGAGAAAGAGTATATATAAAGATTACGAAAAAAATTCTTATATCTTTCCCACTAATTTCATTCCTGGCTTCAATGCCTTGCTGCCCGGTTTCCAATTGACTGGACAGACTTCTCCACCGTGTGTTGCAACAAATTGTATCGCGTAAATACTCAATCTTTACATTACTAATGTATAATAGTTTACATCGATAATGGAAACATATGTGGCTAGCGGGATTATATCTTCCCAACTAATTTCATTCCTGGTTTCAATGCCTTGCTGCCCGGTTTCCAATTGACGGGGCAGACTTCTCCGCCGTGCGTTGCAACAAATTGCGCGGCCTGTAATTTACGTAATAATTCGTCAATACTCCGCCCGATGCTATTATCATGGAATTCATATGCTTTGATGATGCCTTTCGGATCAATAAGGATTGTTGCACGAAGCGATAATCCTTCAGAAGGGATGATTGTTCCATACGCATTACACACCCGTTGCGTGGGATCTGCAAGCATGGGGAATTTTATTTTCTTAATGGTCTCTGAATTATCATGCCATGCTTTGTGCACAAATGCAGTGTCAGTGCTCACGCTGATGATTTCTGCATTTAATTTTTTGAATTCATCATAACGATCTGCAAGTCCTCCAAGTTCAGTCGGACAGACAAATGTGAAATCTGCAGGATAGAAGAACAATACCACCCATTTATTCTTGTAGTCAGATAATTTTATTTTCTTGATGTCGTCGCCGATATAGGCATCTTCAGTAAATTCTGGAGCTTTATCATTTATTGCAATCATTTTACACCTCATATCTATAATTTCGCCAAATAATCATATATGGAAAGCAGTGCATTGGCTCCTTCGCCGGCGGCAATCACTATTTGCTTATAAGGGATATCGGTTACATCACCTGCAGCAAAGATTCCAGGGACTGAAGTCATGTTGCTGCGATCGATTTTAATATCGCCCGACGCTGTAAGTTCGACCATGCCATGAAGACATATTGTGTTCGGATTATATCCGATATTGATAAATACTCCGTCGACAGGTATGGTGCGTTCTGTTCCATCCTTTTGTTTGACGGTGATTGATTCTACAAATTTTGTTCCATTGATTGATTGTGTGAATGCTTCGCGCACGATTTCTAGTTTTGGATTCTGTTTTGCCTTTTCAACCATCACCGCGTCTGCTTTTGGTTCAAGATATTTGCTGATGAGATAGACTTTTTTTGCAATATCATTCATTAAAAGAACAGTTGTAAGTCCGGTATTTCCTGCACCAATTACTGCAACGGTTTTATTTGCAAAGAGCGGACCGTCGCATATTGAGCACCACGAAACGCCCTTACCCATATATTCTTTTTCTCCGGGAATCTTGAGTTCTTTAGGTGTTGCGCCGGTTGCAATAAGGATCGTCTTTGTTTCGAGTGTTCGTTCGTATGTTTTAATGATAAAAAATTTTTGATTGTGTATAATTTCCCTGACTTCGTCTTCAATGATTTCTGGCTTGAACGCGTTCATATGTTCTTCGAATAAGGTAGTTAATGCTGCACCACTGACATTCTTATAACCTGTATAATTTTCAATATATGTTGTCTTTGCAACTTCTCCACCGATCTCTTTGTAAATGATTGCAAATTTCATTTGCTTACGTGCTGCATAAATTGCGGCAGTGATACCTGCAGGTCCACCACCAATAATAATTACGTCATACATAAATTCACCTTCTCAATAAACGCATTAATAGACCACTATTTAAAAGCCTTATGAAAGAGTGCAAAAACAAGAGGGAAACATGCACACACTACTGCGAAAAGAAGGCACAACTGTTTAATTCTTTATAAACCTCTCGAGGAACCATTTTCAATAATATTTATAAATAGAAATATACTCATATACTTTTTCAGCGTTTGTTGTAGTTTAGGAGGAGGATGTTTTAGTCAATTAAACAAAATGATTCAGGTATTACATTCATACGTTACGTCTTCTAATCTTCTTGCTACATATCCGACTCATCATTCTATTATAAAAATCGAATCTGATAATAACAGAGGAGTATTTAAAGAAAAATGATAGAAAAAGTATCTAAACAGTTAATTGACATGGGAATGCGTGTTCCCCGCGACTATTTTGTAACAGCAGGAGTAGGAGAATCAGACTATCAGGCCCATGCCGGCTCCTTCCATCTTGCACTGCGCGAAGCGAGAATTGAGGAATTTAATATTATGGCCTATTCATCAATCATGCCGGGAAACGCGCGACAGATAACAAAACCAACCGATCTTGTCCACGGTGCAGTTCTTGAGACAATCATTGCACAATCAAATGTAAATCAGGGAGAATGCGCAACAGCAGCAATCATCTATGGCTGGCTATATGATAAAAGGGTAGGAAACAGATTCGGCGGCTTGGTCTGCGAATATAATGGCAAACTCTCTGAAAAAGACGCAGGAGAATCGCTGCGGGGAAACATTCGTGAACTGCATACAAATGGATATGAACACTATGACCTCAAAGATATTACACTCATAACAAAGAGTTTTGTTCCAGAGAAAAAATTTGGAACAGCACTTGTTGCAATCTGCTTTGTCAATTATACAGTTCCAATAGGATTTCCATCAGGTACCACTAAAAACATATTGTACGTCGAAGAACACGGACATGGTTTTCCAGCAAGTGCATATAGTTCCCCAAATACTCGATTCTTTATTGCGCAAAAAGCTTCAGAAGCAATTACCAGTATTAAAGAGCACGGGGAATTGTTTAACGGCTATATCTTAGGGATGACTTTGCTCAGAGAAGAGGCTAATAAAGAGGAAGTCATTAAAATATCTCGTGAACGGTTCTGTTTAGAACAAGAATTATTACATGACTTAAAAATCCGAAGTATCGATCAAGTATACTGTACTAAAAAATTATTTGAGAATAAGAAAGTTCAAAAGGTTCTTAGAAAACGTGAAAAATTAAGAGTTGCTATTTCACAATCACTCGACATACGTGCAGGAGAGCGAGTATATAAATATCTTGAAGATCAAGGATATATTGGTGAAAAACCAGTCCTGTTTTATACTCAACAATATAATCCTTCAAAGATTGTGCAAAATCATGCTCAAAAAAAATTAACTGTAGCAGATGCGAGCGGAATCATACGCTGGCTTAGCATACTCGATCAGCATCGGACATAATATAGAATGTTTTCTTCTTAAAATTCTCCAGCACTTTCTCACTTGGAAAATAGATATTTTTCGGAAGTTTATTCAAATCAAACCATTTCCATTCGACGATTTCATCAGGTTCCATAATTTGCGCTTCTCCAGAAAAATCGTCAGAAAACATTCCGATAGTCACGAAATGTGCATGTTCATTCTTATCATTATTGACGCAAATAATTTCGACGTCATTTAATCGAATATCGGTCTCCTCAAGAACTTCGCGTCGTGCACCTTCTTCGAACGATTCGTCATATTCCAATTTACCGCCCGGCATTGTCCAAGTCCCCTCACCATGCAGTTCAGAATCTGCCTTTGCAGGATCACTGTGACGTTTGCCAAGCAGGATTTTTCCGTCGCGCAATACTAAGACACCAAATCCGACCCCTACTTTCTTTTGTTCAAGAACCATGATTTCTCCTCCTTCGATAAATTTCATTAAATGATGTTTGAGGATAATCAATTTCCTCTAAAAAACGATCAACGCGCGTTCTTCCTAAATAATTTGGTGCATGCCGTTCATCATAATAGACGCGTCCATCATCAACTAGTAAAATAAGTGGGCGTTTAAAGGTTGAAAGCGGAACCGAGACATATTCGAAGGAGATATAATCAGTGGATGCCTTTTGCAGAGAACGATCATGACATACATAATATAATACCATTCCAATATCATTCTTTGGCGAGATGATTGTAGTATCTTTGAAAACACGCGCCTTAGCACAGGCGATATGCAGTGCTTCAGGATCACCTTCTGCAGCGATTCCTTCGATAATAACGCGGCGTGGCTTAAGATACGGAATTAATGTATACCACGGAACAGATAATTCACGTTGTGTATGCACACCAATTTTGTTGGTTATCGGATCGAAATATTCAAATCGCATATGCTCAGGAAACCACTGCTTAAGATTAGCATAGTGCTTTTTCCAAAATAGGTCCTCTTCACTAAATCCTTCTTGACTGAACATAACGCCCCCGCTCACAGGAAAACCATTACTTTTATATACTTAATTCACTACCGTAGGTAGTAGAGTATGTCTTGAAGGGTCATATGGATAAGATTTTGGATAAGATGGGATTTAGTACATATAAAAAGCGTGCGTACCTTGCGCTTATCAAACTAGAAAAAGCAAAAGTCGGCGAAATCGCAAAGAAAACAAACATCCCTTCATCTAAGATCTATGAAACATTGAATTGGCTTTATGCAAAGGGATATATCTCTGTTGTATCTCCACACCCATTAATCTACCGTGCGAATGATCCGAAACCGATTATCGGCAGTGAAATAAAATTGCAGATGAACGCCCTAAAAGAAATCGAGGAAGAACTCAAGAAAATAAAGACCGGACTTACTGTTGCAGAAAGGGGAAGTTTCCAAATTATTTACGGACGAGACGCATTCTATACTAAAGTCAAGGAATCGGTGAATACTTCCAAAAAAAGCATTGTCGCAATAGTCAAGAGTTGGCGTCTGGATAATGAACTATTCGAACTCACCAAAGAGTTTACTGCAAAAGGCGGAACTGCGCGATTTCTTGGACCAATAACTCCTGAAAATAAGCCTAAAATCAAATACTGGAATGAAATTGGAGTTAAAACAAAACATCTTATTCCTGATGAGACAAGATTCACCATTTGGGATGAACGTATCATCGCAATAGGCCTTAAACAAGAGGGTGAACGCGAATATTTCTCGCTCTGGATCGAGAACGAATATCTTGGCAAGGTGTTGACTGCACATTTTAACCAGTTGTGGAACAGCAAGAAAAAAACAGTCAAATAGTATATAAATCATTAATTCTCACACCAATCACACTCCCCACACTGGCCATGTACACGTAGCCTATTTAAATGATTGCTGCACTATATTTATATATGCCTGAAACCGTCACCTTAACTATGCCTGCAAGAAAATCTTATCTCAAGGATTTTACTCCACGTACCTATCAGGAATCGATATTTAATACCTGTACGAAACAGCACACATTGGTTGTCCTTCCGACAGGTATTGGAAAGACCGCAATCTTTCTTATGATGGCAGCGTATCGCTTATCCATGTATCCGAAGAGTAAAGTTCTGCTCCTTGGTCCGACGCGCCCACTTATTGAACAATATTCTGCTGTCTTTGAAAAATATTTTAATATAGAAAAAGAGAAGATGGTCATCTTTACAGGTTTTGTAAGCCCGGAAAAACGTGCTGAACTCTGGAAGAATGCTCAAATAATTTTCTCAACACCACAAGGCCTCGAAAACGATATCCTTTCAAATAAGATTGATTTAAGTGATGTCTCGCTTATTGGTTTTGATGAGTCGCATCGCGCAACAGGCGAGTATAGTTATAATTTTGTTGCAAAACAATACATCAAAAAGGCACTCCATCCACGAATACTCGCACTTACGGCAAGTCCTGGTTCTGATCAGGAATCTATTCAAGAAGTCTGCAAGAACCTCTATATCGAAGCAATTGAAATACGGACAACTGAAGATGAAGATGTTGCACCCTATGTGCAGGCTGTCGATATCCAAAAAGTGTTCCTTGAACTTCCTGATGAATTTGTTGTCATCAAAGGACATCTTGTAGAATGTTATAAGTCTAAGATGCGTGAACTCAAAAATCTGGGATTTGCAACTGACTCAAATTATTCTAAACGTAATCTTTTAGGTATGCAGGCAGGTATTCATGTCAAGATTGCACAAGGCGACAGGGATCCTGAAATTCTTCGCGGGTTAAGTCTTGTTGCTGAAGCTGTGAAAGTGCATCATGCAATTGAACTTATTGAAACACAAGGTGTGAATTCCTTAAGGGAATATTTCTTAAAATTACAGCATGAAGCTGCAACCGGTAAGACTAAAGCAACAAAGAATCTTGTCCGGGACATCAATTTTCATACTGCATTTATCAAGATAAATAAATTACACGGAGTGTTTGAACATCCAAAATTGCAGGAATTGCAGCGAATTGTTGAAAAAGAATTAAATGACGGCGCGCAAAAAAAGATCATCATCTTCTCGCAATATCGTGATACAGGTTCACTCATCACTAAACAATTACTTGCAAAGGGGTTTTCAACAAAACTTTTTGTCGGACAGGCAAAGAAAAAAGATACCGGTCTCACCCAGAAAAAACAGAAAGAGATGCTCGACGCATTCAGCGCCGGAGAATTTAATATTCTCGTCTCGAGTTCTGTCGGCGAAGAAGGATTAGACATCCCTCAAGTTGATCTTGTCATTTTCTATGAACCTGTTCCCAGCGCAATCCGTAAGATTCAACGTAGTGGACGGACAGGAAGACTTGAAAAAGGCCGAATTATCATGCTCATCACCAAAGATACGATTGATGAAGTCTATTATCATGTTGCACGCAATAAGGAAAAACGAATGTATCGCACGATTGATTCAATGAAAAAAGGCTTTCCTCAAGAAAAGCAGGAGATAAAGCAGACAAGTATTCGAACACTCAGTGATTTTGCGCATGATACCTCAAAAAAAGAGATGACACAACTTAAAATTAAGATTATTGCAGATTATCGAGAGAAGGGATCAGGTGTCCTCAAAGAATTTGTCGAACAAGATATTGAACTTGGACTTGAAAAACTTGCGATTGGCGATTTTCTCGTAAGTTCTCGCGTTGCAGTCGAATATAAGACTGTTCCTGATTTTATTGATTCAATCATTGACGGACGATTAGTGAGTCAATTGCGTGAACTCAAAAAATATGAACGTCCAATTATTGTTATTGAAGGCCAGGAAGATATGTTTGCAATCCGTAAGATCCATCCGAATGCTATTCGCGGCATGCTCGCAACTATTAGTGTATCTTATAGTATCCCTATTATTCAGACGCGTAATGCAAAGGATACTGCAGAATTTCTCATTATGGTCGCAAAAAAAGAACAATTAGATTCTAAATCTGAAGTTGTCCATCATCACGCAAAACCACTCTCACTTAAAGAGCAACAGGAATTCTTTATTTCTGCACTCCCGAATATCGGCATGGGTGGGGCGCAACCCCTATTGAAACATTTCAAAACAGTCAAAGGCATTGTAAATGCCTCAGAGAAAGAATTACAAGACGTGGACTTGATCGGTCCAAAGAAGGCAAAAACAATGACTGATGTGTTTGAGAAGGAATGGGGGGAGTGAGAGTTCTTACGTATAAAGGGTAACATTTAAATAGGTGTATTTATTCACCAAATCATGTTACGGATAGATAAACAACAATGGGGGTATAGATGGGGCGTATCATTCTTAGAGACCGATTTACAATTAACATACAATGAAAGACTAGAACTACTTATCGAAGCGACAGACATGTATCTCTCAGACGAAAAAGAACGAAGAGTAAAAAATGAAAAAATGGAAGGCGTCATAACTACCGACAATAGGCGCTATCTTCTGGGTGATTTTGGTGGAAAAAAATATGAGGCCCGCATAGATATCGGTTCAAAACACGCCTATCTTAGTTTTCTCGTAAAAGAATATATTAATCCTTCATTAAATTAGTATATGTTCAACGTCGGAGACTCAGAAAATTTAAAAAAAATAAAAAATGAAGAGTGATGCTCTTCTTAATCGTCGTGTGCAAGTGCCCAGATTGCCTTTAATGCAACAATGATGGTTGCAGGGATGACGAATGTCATGAGTGCATTAAGAATGCCTGCAAGATATAGACCGACAGTTGCGACAGATGCTAATGTATTGCCTCCAAGTGCAGCTACGATGACTAACGATACTGTTGCGAGTAGGAATGGTGTTGTTTCCTTTCCGGTCACGTTAAGGAATCCTACAATCAATCCAAGCAAGATAAGGATTGATGTCGTTACTGCGCCGCCTTTGCCTGCAGAAACGATTCCGACTAGTAGCGCGATAATAACGCCAATAATAAATGCCCAACTACCGACTTTCGCTAACAAATTTGTAGATTGCTTTGCCATAGTATATACCCCCACCACGATTGTGGTGTTATAAAGGGCTAAAAGTCAAGCATGTTTATAAATTTTTCTGTAAAATACACTATTCAGCGACGGCAAAAAACCCATGTTTAATAAAATTTATAAACATCAATAAAGTAACGACAGTATTATACTCTATATTATATCGTATGCGATAAAAGTGGTGGTGATCTTATGTTATTATGGACAAGTATTATAACTGCAGTTATTGTTGTTATTGTGTTAGTCTTAATTTTAAGCTATAATCGGTTCGTTATTCTCCGGACGCGTATTGATAATGCGTGGGCACAAATTGATGTCCAATTGAAACGAAGATTTGATCTCATTCCAAACCTTATCGAAACCGTAAAAGGGTATGCAAAACATGAAAAGAAAGTATTTACTGATGTGACTACTGCAAGAACAGCATTCATGAATGCAAAGACCATTCCTGAAAAGGCTAAGGCGGACAATATGCTTACTGAAACAATGAAGTCACTCTTTGCAGTTGCAGAAGCCTATCCTAAACTTGAAGCAAGCGAAAATTTTAAGATGCTCCAAGAAGAACTTTCCGGAACAGAAAGCAAAATCGCGTATAGCAGACAATTCTATAATGATTCTGTCCTGAGCTATAATACGAGTGTCCAGATGTTTCCCGGAAATGTGATTGCAGGAATGTTCAATTTCAAGGAACGAGAATTCTTCAAGACACAAGAAGTGGAAAAGAGGAATGTGAAGGTTAAGTTCGAATAAGCAATTTTTTTACTAGTTTATCTCTTCCTAAAATAATTAAAGGTCATTATGAATCCATTTGATGAAGTTGCAAAGAATAAGTGGAAGAGTTATCTTCTGATGTTTTGCTTTACACTCATCATTATTGCACTCGGATACGTATTCGGACTAGTCTACGGACGGGGCAATAGTGGCATTATTCTCGCATTCATGATCATAGCATTCATCATCGCGGTAAGTATGGGGCTTATCAGCTATTATTGGGGCGACAAAGCAGCACTGAGTATTAGCCGTGCACAAGAAGCAAACAAAAAAAATCATGCATATCTCATTAATACTGTCGAAGGATTATCACTTGCAGCAGGACTTCCTATGCCAAAGGTGTATGTTATCCCTGATGACTCTATTAATGCATTTGCAACAGGGAGAAATCCACAATTTGCAAGTGTTGCAGTAACACAAGGAGCACTTAAAAAATTAAATCGAGTAGAACTTGAAGGTGTACTCGCCCACGAGATGTCCCATGTCAAAAATTATGATATGCTACTCATGACGATCACTGTTATTTTAGTCGGACTCATCGCCCTCTTAAGCGATATCTTTTTACGAAGTATGTTCTTTAGTGGCAGAGATGATAATCGCGGCGGAGGAAGTTGGGTATTTTTAGTCATCGGAATTGTACTTGCAATTCTCGCGCCAATCATTGCAGAACTCATCAAACTTGCAATCTCCCGAAAAAGAGAATATGCTGCTGACGCGCAAGGTGCACTCCTTTCACGCCACCCGCAAGGGCTTGCCGATGCACTCCGTAAAATAGAAAAAGACCATACAGAAACCAAGGTTGCAACTAAAGCCACTGCACACCTCTATTTTTCTAGTCCACTCAAAAAAGGATTCTGGAATAATCTCTTCTCGACGCATCCACCGATCGAGATACGTATCAAACGCCTTGAAGCGATGTAGCGAATTTTAAGCATGAGCCTGCTCAACAAATAGAAATCATCCCACACTGGACACGCGACGAAAACCTATATAAAGAATATCGCTATCCATACCGCATGCTCGAACTCAAAGATACACTCTCTTATTATAAGCGTAGGGATGTGATGAAACTTATTCTTGAACATACCACACAAAAAGAGATTGGTGTACGATTCGGTGATGGATTCGGTAAGCGCCCGGATACATTAAATTATGAAAATGATATTTTAGAATTTGCAAAAAAAGGATGCACCTCGTTCCATTGTTCAGAAGAATCATGGACTAATCCACTCCACATTAATTCAAATCTCCGCCGAAATGAACTTGATACTCTGCGCAGCGGTTGGGATCTCATTCTCGATATTGATTGCCCATTCTGGCTTTTTTCAAAACTCACCACTTATGTGTTTATTAAAGCACTCAAAGATCATGCGATTTCTGCAGTGACTGTAAAATTTTCTGGAGGTAAAGGATTTCACATCGCAGTACCCTTTGAATCCTTTCCTAAACGTATTGGCGCTGAGGAAGTAAAAAATCTTTTTCCTGAAGGCCCGCGAAAAATTGCAGAATATTTACTGCACTACGTCAACACCAAACTTATCACCATCGACGATAATAATATCCAATTTGCAAAAGTAAGTGTTCCTCTTGAACGACTTGAAAAAGATACTGGAAAAAAACGTGAAGAACTGGTAAAGACCCGCTGCATACAATGCCGAAGCGAGATTAAAAAAGAGGCATATACCCGTGCCGCACATATTGAATACTTATGCGCGTATTGCGGATATTCTCTCGAGGATGTCAATAAACCATTCCTTCAATGCCCGAAGTGTAAAAAGATCATGGAAAAAAAAGTTCATGCAAAATCACTTTGCATCTGTGGGTCGAACAGTGTAAAACAAGAATTTGATCTTTCCCACATTGTAGCTGTTGATACTGTACTCATCAGTTCACGGCATCTCTTTCGTATGCCTTACTCGCTCCATGAAAAAACAGGACTTGTTTCAGTGCCTTTTGATATTAAACACATACTCAAATTTGAAAAGAGTGAAGCGCAGGTCAGTACATTCAAACCTCACGTATTTCTTAACCGGGAAAAAGTCATCGTCGGAGAAGCATCCCTCCTCTTCCAAAAAGCCTTTGAATTTACAACTACCCGTGCAAAACAGGAAAAAGAGCAGATTACAAAGAAATTTCGTGATCAAAAACGCGAAATAACATCACAGGGAATGAACCTCGAAAAACATGCTATCCCTGAAGAGTGTTTCCCGCCATGCATCAAAAAGATATCTGCGGGGCTTGAAGACGGGAAAAAACGTGCACTCTTTATACTCATCAAATTCCTCGATAATTGTTTCTGGACAAAAGAGGAAGTAGAAGAGTATATTTTGAAATGGAATGATCGCAATAAGCCTGATCAACTCAAAGAGACCTATATTCGTGGACAATTACGATACCATTATACTCAAAGCGTCGGACAAAAAGATAAAAGTCCTTCACCGAATTGTGACAATAAGGGATATATGGTCGAGACACAATTCTGTAATCCCGATATGCTTTGCCGCGGTATAAAAAATCCTATTCAATATGCACGCAAAAAGATGTATTTACTCAACAATAATGCTCCACGCAAGCAAAAGAAGAGTACTGAAGATAAAGAAAAAACAGACAAAGAAAGAAACACAATGCCTCTTGAAACGCCACCATCTACGAGACGCAGATCTAAAACCAATACAAAAGAAATGGGTGAAGAGATGAAGAAAATTGGGACAATTATTGATCAGGGAAAGGCGAAGGATGAGTTCGAGTAAGGGACACGATACAGACAAATAAGTTTATAAATATCGTACCGTATAGTTAACTATGCCGGGTATCACGACACCAAATAAAAAATTATTCTCCGACCCGAGATTAGTCAGATCATTTAATAAAAACGTTATTAAAAAAATAATAGAATTTAGCAATATACAAGATTCCTTTCTTAAAGAATTAAAAGAGATGAGATACGACAGCGAGTACGGATTATTAAAAAGAAAGAATGCGCAAGTTATAATCGATAATCTTGAATCACGAGTAAAATTCGATAATATTGAAGCAAATAAAAAACCATTTATCAAAAATCTTCAGGATATCACGGATAGGCACAATAAATGTGAGATTTGTAGGGAAAAACGGAACAATCCTGCTAAAGCACACATTATTACAAGAGCAGCGTTCAGAAATGATCAATTAAAACCTAAAAAAGCATATAGTCAGTATATTAACAGTTTAGCAAACATCATGCTCGTGTGCGAGAACTGCCATGCAGATTTAGATAAAGGAAGATTAGCAAATCACAAGATCAGAGCGATAATACGAATAAGAAAAAAAGTGAACCGTCGACTCATCAAAACGATAAGCCGCGATATTATATACATGAAATCAATGATAAAAGAATTAAAACAATACGAATCACAAGTAAAAAGTATATTCAGAAAACGAATGAGCCGGATTCTTAAATTCAAATCTTCTTTAAAGAAAAAACAAATCCGCGACATTATGTTCTACGAATGACAAAAGCAAATTGGTTATACTAAAATCGTGGAACGGAAAAATATCTAAATAACCAAAGAACAAGAGAATTGAAAAATAACATTCGAAAGGATTGCTCCTCTCGAAAAAATGAAAAATCCAAAAGAACTTATTTCTTTTTCTTTGCTTTGCCGCCACGAGCCATTTTTGCTCTGGAGACATTTCCTTTCTTGTCAACAAAGTATAAGTATCCTTTTTCCTTCTTGACGCCAACTTTTGCAACTTTCTTTGCGCCCTTTTTAGCCTTTCCGCCACGAGCCATAGTTGCTGCAGAGATGTCTCCCTGTTTATCGACAAAATACAAATATCCCTTTTCTTTTTTTACTCCAACTTTTGCAACTGTTTCCATAGTTTCACCCCAACTCCTGACGAGTTATTAATCTGTCCTTAGAGGAACTTGTTTATAAAGTTTATGCTTTTACGACGATAACAGTGACGAAGAAACACTAAGAAAATTGACGACTCGTCGATTTATGCTTTTTATCGTCAATAAAAAATAATTAGTTCTTTTGCTCCATGGTCGCACCATAAATAAACATCATGATGAGACCTAAGATAAATGCTATTACGAGCGACCATACTTGTGCGAGTGCAATAAGAATAACATAGAACAGAATAGTACAAAAGACTAACATATAAATTGTGCGCGAAAAGAAGAATATGCCGAGCCCGTCGGATCCTGCATCCATTTTTGTCGGAATATCGATTTTAGGGATGGGAAGACAAGAATAGACTGCTAAAAATCCATTAATAATTACGAACGTAAACACAATTTCGTTTTTTCCGCTCGAAAGATATACCACTCCTGCGATCATCAAAAGGAGTATGTGACTAAGTGGTCCGGCAAGTGATACGCGTGCTAAATCTTTAAGATTCATGCCGTAACGAAATTTTCCGAGACGCAATCGTGGAACCTGCTCCATAGAAACTGATCCAGGAAGAATAAACGGGATGAACCCCAGACTAAAAAATGAGAGGAATACTGAAACAAGAATTCCATTCACCCAATACATATAGGTCGCGGTATATCCTAATTTTATCGCTACTGCCTTTTGCGCAGAGATATGGATAATAAATGAAATAAATGTAAAAAGCAATACGACAATGAAAAAAACCAGCGTTTCTTCGAGGAGCACTGGCTTTCTCAGGAATCCCTTAAAGAATGCGGTGAGAATGAGCGAAAATGCAATAGTCGTCCAGAGCACTTGACTTAATTCTTTAGTACTGATGCGAAAATATTGTTTTAATGAATAGAAAAATCCAAACATGCTCTCTTCTCCTTATTTGATTATTTAAATGTGGTGATTATTTAACTGTTTTTACTCCAAGGATGCGCGCAAGCGCTTCCCGACTTTGCGAATCAATTAATTCTATAGGGTGCCGTGCAAAACTAAATACTTCAGTCGAGAGTTTATGCTTGCGTAACAATACCGCGTCTTGAAGCATACGTCCATAGAGCATTTGACGTTCATGATTTGAACTCGAACGCAACAGACCGAAGTCCAAAGCAATTCGTGTATTATTTATTTTTGCAATGCGTGCATGTACTTGATTCAAATGTGTATTGCGATAATGCATGGAGTCTTTACCTTCGCCTGATTCAAGCCCCACAATATAATCAACAGGCGCCTCGAATCCTTGACGATCCGCACGTGCAAATAAAAAATCGAATTTATGACGGACACGTGGAAGTTCATTATGATTATTTAATAAGTATGCGGTTTTGATACGAATATTTGAATGGATTGACTTATAAGTATAACTTGGATTTGTTGAAAGGAATACTAATTCAGAACATCCGAGTTTTATTGCAGTAGCAATAAATGCATTTTCATTTCCATGAACCAGAACAACATCACGCATAAACAGAATGTGTGAGAGGGAATTTAAAAAGGTTTATAAAAAGGAAATGTCTCTTATCATCATGGAAGAACGTGTCCAAAAACTTATTGCAAATAGTGGTTATTGTAGTCGAAGAGATGCAGAAGAACTTATTCGCAAGGGAAAGGTTCGCGTCAACGGCAGAGCAATTAAACTTGGCGATAAGGCAGATATTGATAAAGACGAGATTTATGTGCATACGACACTTATTGAAAAGGCGCCTAAAATATATCTCATGCTCAATAAGCCCCGTGGATACGAGGTGAGTATGAGCCCCACAATTCAGAAAAGCGTCATGAGACTCCTCCCTATTGAAGAACGTGTGGTCCCTGTCGGAAGATTGGACAAAGATACGACGGGTTTACTCCTCTTTACAAACGATGGTGATTTTGCGAATAAGATAACTCATCCGCGCTACGAGAAAGAAAAGACATATGCTGTTGTTCTTGATAGAAAAATTAGTAAAGAAGATATGATGAAGATTCAGGACGGGATCCATCTCAAAGACGGATTTATCAAAGGCAAGATAAAACAATATTCGCCGACAAACCTCGAAGTCACCATCCATGAAGGTAAAAAATGGATCATCAAGCGATTATTCTTTAGTCTGGGATATTATGTTAAAGAGTTATCACGTACACGTATCGGACCAGTCAGACTCGATGTAAAGATAGGAAAATGGAGACATTTGACTGAACGGGAAGTTCGGATATTGCAGGAATAGATTAAAAGAATTCTGGATATGATCTGTAAATAATTCTGAAAATAGATGTTAGTCTCAATAAACGAACGAGCAAAAGTATAATCCAATTAGAAATTTGAGAAATGATGAAAAGACGTTAGTGTTTAAATCTATGCAATTGTTGGATGCGCTTCCAATGGTCGCACAGGCGTACTGATTCCATACGATGCATCAACAGTCAGATGAGTTTCCGGCGATTGTATGCGTGTGGGTTCCTTAGAATAAAATTTTTTAAATCTTTCAGTAATATCCGTGTCCGGAAATTCTCCTTCTATCATTAGAATCTTAGTTGCTCGGTCAGGATGATAGCCAAAAGATTCGTTTATGACAAGAACATTTCCGACTTTGTATATTGTTTTCGACTCTTCCCAAGAAAAGATTTTTCTTTCCGTAAAAAGTTCTTTTCCCCCGGCCTGCTGACATATATAGTCAATATCATTAATCTCTTGAAAATGCGTACAAAATTTTTGTTTAGGAATATCTGCGCTATTAATTCTATCTAAAGCGCCTGCATGGAAATATTCTGCATATAATTTAACATTTGGATCGGATGTCAAAGCACTCCGTAAAGATATTTTTAACTTATCCATACAGTCCCGTATTCCTCTAAGATTTATAAACTTTCTGTTATTTTACTACTATAAAAGAATTACGTTAACCTCTGGCCAACACTCGCCCGTTTACTTGAGAGTTTTGTCTTTGGTGTCGTTGCACCAAAATCTTTTCCTCATTTCATTCGGAGAAACCAACAAGTATCTGCGGTTCGAAATTAGTGTTCTATAATCCTTCTACATCTTTAATTTCTTGGATTGCTTCCCTGAGTGCAATCTTTTCAGGTTCCCATGTCAATTTAGTCTGCACAGAATCAAGCATCGCCCAAAGATAATTATCGTGTTTTTTATCAGTAGCATAATTCTTTACCGGAATATTCATCGATGCGCTGATGAGATAGAATTGAAACACATGAGTGTCCTGTTCGTTCTGAAATGCCTGTGTTGAATCGAGTTTTCGTATGGTCTCATATTTAGAGATCCCTACCTGTTCGCGCACTAATCGCTCGACTGCTTTCTCTTCAGTCTCATCTTTGCGAATAAGTGTTTTCGGGAATTCCCAACCGCGCCATCCTTCAACGCGCCGCAGGATAAGGAAAAACAATTCGCCGTTATTATCATATGTTATTACTTGAACGCCTTTAATTTCCGTCATATCAATCACCTTTTATGAATCATTCTTACATACTGAAGAAATGTTTTATATAGTTTATGGAAATAAATAAAGAAACCACTCGAGAATGGTAAGAGTAGTAAACTATTTAAAACAACAAGATATTCACCATATTGTGTGCATAACACAGTAGGATTAGTGCACATACAAAAAAAAAATACACAAACAGTACCATGCCGAACCTTATCGAACTTATGGATAACCCTGAAAAGATTGTTATTGCAGCTACACGAATTCTCGCAAAGCACGGTCATGAAAATCATAAATTTGAAGAGGAACGTGGAGCATATGATAACCTTATGAGTTGCATTTATGAAGATATCCCGAATAAAAAGATTAGAATCTTTGGTTATCGTGATATGACTAAAGAAGAAGAATTGAATAAATTCTTGAATTCATATCCGGAGTCATATGCGCACGATTATCATGCTTCTTCAAGTATTGCTTCAGTGGTTGCATTGTATCATTGGCTCGTTGATGTAAAACCTGGACCTCGCTTTTCAGAAATTGCGATTTATTGGAATGAAGATGCAAAAAAGATAGATTCTTTAAATTTAGCAGAATGCTCTTTCTCTGATTTAGAAAACGAATTTTATGCAAAAAAGTTTGTTTTCAGTAATGAACCAAATAATACAATAAGCTTTGTGAAAGGAGCGTGGCAAAAATATCTCGCAGATATTTACGCATCAACAATAGCTATTAATGATTTCGATGGTGGCCATGATAATTTAGGACAACCAAAAGAAAAATTAACTGTCCCAAAAATAATTATAGATCTTTTTTAGATAACAAACAGTTTAAGGATACGCAGGGATAATATGGACGCAAACAAGTGTATATTAAATTATTTCTCAATCGATAAGATTATCAACTATCTCAATACGCAAAAAAAAGATAAGGATGAAAACGCACAATTAACATATGGTTCTTTTATTGAAGAGAAAAATGTCGTAAAAAATTTTGCATATGGCACGAAAGAATTAATGAGAGCAAAACAGCTTGTACGGGTTGACCTACACGGAACATATCAACTTATTGAACCGTATGAATTTGCCATCGTCCACCCGTTCAATCCTTCAGGAATAAGAGGAACAATCATGATTGAAAAAGGAATTCATCTTGATGGAAGTTCAGACGGCGAGTCATATGAGACCATGCGCATGATATTAAAGGAACCTCTAGAGTTAGTCAATGGTGTTATTATCCCAAAGAGCAGCATAAAGATTTATGTTGAAGAGGGGAGTGTTCAGGAGCGAAGAGATCATCTCAAAAGGTGGGTTGGTTGGAAGCATACAAATCTTGAAGAATTATTACCGACAAGTATATTCTTGAAGTAATTTTTTATCCAAAACAAATATTACAATTGCTTTTTCGAATATCACAATTTGCGCAAAGGACGCGTTGTCTCCGGCAGTATTCAATGACGCGTGAGAGTTCTTGCATACTGGTTTTAGCACTGGAAGTCTTTGCGATGCGATCCACTGCTTTTTGTATTTCGACGCGGGATTTCGCATTAAATGCTACGATGGATGTTGCACGCTTATTATTCATATACTGGGAAACTGCTGCTGCAGTAATTCCGAGTTTTGCTGCGATCTCTTTTTGTGAGAGTCTCTTCTTTTTTAGTCCGAGAACAAACTCCTTACGTAATGAAGGAATGACGCGCCAGACCACGACCTCTTGAGGGAGATTCATAGCAGGATATAATGTGCGGTGATTTATATAGTTAACGATGGTTAAGAATGCTGTTAAAACCCCTTAAAAGAACAACATTTTTTAACTTGGCTGCCTCTAGAGAAGTTATGACGAAGAAGATGCTGATTATTGATCTTGATGGCGCACTCGTAAAATCCCGGCCATTCGATATGGCACACCAAGAATGGTTCAGGATCATGGCGGAATTATTAAGAGACCAAACAATTACTCAACACGCATTTAAAGAAAACTATTACGAGCAAGTCCATCATGTGATGAAACAATATCTCGGAGACATCAGTGAATCCTCACGTAATATGTTCGCGAGAAATATGTATGGGATGTGCCTTGTCGAGATTATCAAGAAATGGGATGTATACGAACCATTCGCAGAATATCTTCATGCCATAAAAAAGAAATATCTGCTTATTCTTATCACCACAACACCTGCTATTGCAGTCGATGCGCTCCTTGAAAAAATTCATTGTAAAGACCTTTTTGATGTGATTATCAAAGGCCCGCTTGATAAAGAGCCCCATAAGAAGGAACTCTTTGAACTATTCCTTAAAAAATATGGAAAGCCGGAATTCTATATCGGTAAAGGCGATAAAAGTATCGAGGTCTGTAAAGACCTTGGAATAAAGACCATCACCGTATCATGGATTGCAGAAGGGACACACAAAGGTAATTTTGAAGCAAAAACAGTCGAAGACGTAGAAAAGATTCTTGAACGATATCGGATTGAATGAAAAAATTGATAAATAAAATCCACCCCAAAACCACATGGATAAAATAATTCTTGTTGGCGGAAGCCCCGCTGCGGGCAAATCTTTTACTGCAAAAAAGATTGCTAAGTTGTTAAAATTATCTTGGATATCCACAGATAAAATAAGAGGGCATATGCAAAAAACTTTACCGCGCAAGAAATATCCAAAATTAAATATGTTTACCGGAATGAGCGCCGAAAGGTATTTGAGTACACACTCTGCATCGCAAATTGTAAAAGATCAAAATACGGAAAGTAAAGATGTTTGGCAGGGAATTCAAACACGTATTGACAAGAGTAAGAAGGGAAAATCATATATTATTGAAGGGGTAGCAATACTTCCGAAATTTGTTGCAAAAATGACGCACAAAAATAAAAAAATAATTGCCGTATTTCTCATTGATGAAAACCGCGAGCGCATCAGAGAAACAATATATACGCGCGGATTATGGGCTGATGCGGACAAATACGCTCATTCAGTAAAAGAAAAAGAAGTTGCATGGGTTCTCGCATTTAATACCTATATTAAAAAAGAAGCTAAAAAATATGGATTTCCAGTTATTGATGTGGGAGATCGCAAGGCATATTTTCAGAAAATCAAAAAGATTATTGATGCATAAGCGTATTCAAACATATCTATTTTACAGTGGTTATAAAACACAACCTTTAAAAATATACTGCATATACCTCCATACATATCCCGTTAATATATGGTGCATCCTATGACTTATCTTGCATTACCGACCGATGTATTTACAAAAAAAGTATTTTCTCCGGAACAGTTTTCTTCCATCATTAAGGTTCTGCCGCCGGCATACGAAATGAGCTTATCATTCGATAACCGCGACGTGGATGTCGCAATCGGTAGAATTAACAACACCACAGTCCATAAACCCACCCATAAACATCTCTATGCATTCCTCGAAGATGAGGTTGTTCAACGCGTATTTAAAGAGATGCAACTGTCTTATGCTGTTTCTGACACTAGTGGTTGTTCTTTTAGATTATTCCTCTATCGTGCAGGTGCAGAAAAACCTCTCGTCAAGGGGATGCATGTTGTTGCATCATCCTTTCAGGATGGCGGGGATCATGGAAGACTCTCGCTTAAATGTATTCAACTCACACAAAAATACGTTAACACGTTAATTGAAAAAGTTGTCGATGATGAAGAAGTATTAATAAAATTTGGAAAAGACAATTATGGTCGTTCAAAACTCTACCAACCGACAGAATTTATGCAGAAACTTGATGATATTGCTGCTAAAGTAAAAAAACAAATAAAATAAGGTAATTCTAAAAAAAAAAACGAGAGAGATATTTCTAATTCTCTACGCATTTCCAACAAACCATCATTGTCACCTTAAAATAGGTTCCATATGTCATTAAGGGGTTGTTTTAGGCTAACCAGTATACAAATTAGGGGTTTTAAGCTCCTAGATACACCAAAAACACAACTCCATAGGAAACGAAGGTTCGTCACCGTCGTATCACAACAGACCTTTATTTCTCGTGCAGTTTAAGCACAAACAACATCATTTATAAATAGATTTGTTTTTCCTTTATAAATTGCGCTTTAAATATGGGGGTTATACCATGGTAAAAAAACCAGTTAAAAAAACAAAAAAGACAACTAAAGGTGTAGAAACAAAACCCGGTGAAACGAGTCTAGAAATCGTTAACATCGTCGTGAGTTCATCACTCGAACACACCATTCCGCTCGAAAAAATGGCAGCGACACTGAGCAACACCGAATATAATCCTGAACAATTTCCTGGCCTTGTGATCAGAATTCGCGAACCAAAAACATCCGCACTTATTTTTAGTTCTGGAAAAATTGTATGTACTGGTGCGAGATCCATTGAAAAAGTAGAAGAATCAATCCAAAAAATCATAGAGAGTCTCCAAAAGATTGGAATAAAAATAACTATTAAACCAAAAATTACTATCCAAAACATGGTTGCATCAGGATCTATTGGTATGGCACTCAATTTGAATGTCCTTGCAATGAAGCTCCCCAACACTGAATACGAACCAGAACAATTCCCAGGACTTGTCTATAAACTTATTGAAGCAAAAGCAACATTTCTCCTTTTTAGTAATGGAAAAGTTGTATGCACTGGAACAAAATCTGAGGCAGAAGCACGTGCAGCACTCGAAAAACTTGTTGTCATCCTAAAAAAAATCCAATAAAACAGTTTTATTTTTTTATAACTTTTTACTATTATTGGTATTATCGAAAGTAAAGGGTTAAAGCGGGGGCTTTAAAGATGGAGATTACTGAACAGATTGAAAAGTTTCATGAATTCTTCGAATTAAGTTATAAAGACGCCCTTCACGAAGCAATTTCTAAGGGCGAACGTCATCTCGCTATCAATTTTAGTGATCTCGCACGATTCAACCTAGAACTCGCACAAGAACTTCTTGAAAATCCTGAAGATACATTAAAGGCTGGAGAAATCGCTATTGAAAAATTTGATTTTCCTGACGTCAAAGATTTTAGACTCCGATTCCGTAATTTACCAAAAACTCAGCAATACGCCATTCGTAATATTCGCAGTATCCACCTCAATAAATGTATCCAGCTCATGGGTATCATCAGACAAAAGTCCGATGTACGTCCACAAGTCACGAGTGCAAAATTCGAATGTCCGAGTTGTGGCGCAACCATGAATGTCTTACAATTAGACACAAAATTTCGTGAACCTACGAAATGTGGATGCGGACGTAAAGGAAAATTTAGGCTTTTGTTGAAGGAAATGATTGATGCACAAAAGATTGTACTTGAAGAAGCGCCTGAAGATCTTGATGGTGGAGAACAACCAAAACGCATCGATATCTTTCTTAAAGCAGACCTTGTGAGTCCGATGTCTGATAGAAGAACTAATCCTGGAAGTAAAAATATTGTGACTGGAATTCTTAAGGAAGTCCCTATTATTGCGCGGGATGGCGGCAAACTCACCCGTTTTGAACTTATGATTGAAGCAAATCATGTTGAACCGCTCGCTGAAGATTTTTCTGAACTTGCGATCACTGCTGAAGAAGTTGCGGAAATCAAAGAGCTCAGTGAGGACCCTAAACTTTTCAAAAAGCTTATCGGTTCTATTGCACCAAACATTTATGGTCATGAAAAGGTCAAAGAAGCACTCATACTCCAATTGTTTGGCGGTGTGAGAAAAAAGAAAGATGATGGCTCAATAAATAGAGGAGACATTCATGTCCTACTTATTGGAGATCCGGGATCCGGGAAATCTCAACTCCTCAAACGTATCTCCATTGTTGCACCAAAGAGCAGATATGTTTCCGGTAAGGGTGCGAGCGCAGCAGGACTTACCGCAACTGTGGTAAAAGATGAATTCTTACGCGGATATGCACTTGAAGCAGGTGCACTCGTACTCACGAACCGCGGTATTTGTTGTATTGATGAATTGGATAAAATGACTAAGGAAGATACGAGTGCAATGCACGAAGCATTGGAACAACAAACTATTTCTATTAACAAAGCAAATATTTCTGCAACACTACGCGCAGAAACAACTGTTCTTGCAGCTGCAAATCCGAAATTCGGACGGTTTGACCCGTATGAAATTATCTCTAAACAAATAGAACTTCCTTCAACACTCATCAATCGTTTCGATCTCATCTTCCCAATACGAGACATTCCTGATCGTGGTAAGGATGCAAAGACCGCAGAATTCATTTTACAACTTCATCAAAAGGCATCGAGTGGCGCAACAGATATCCAGACCCCGCTCCTCAAAAAATATATTGCATACGCAAAACAAAATATTACTCCGCAGCTTACTGATGCAGCACTTGAAGAGATCAAAGAATATTATGTGAAGATGCGTGCAACAGGTGAAGAAGAAGGGACATTTAAAGCTGTTCCAATCTCTGCGCGTCAACTTGAAGCGCTCATTAGACTCAGTGAAGCAAGTGCAAAAACGCGCCTGAGTAATAAAGTTACTAAACCTGACGCAAAGCGCGCAATCGAACTTGTCCACTTCTGCCTTACACAAATAGGTGTTGATCCAGAAACCGGAAAACTCGATATTGATAGAATCACAACAGGAATTACTGCATCACAACGAAGTACTATATCCACAGTCAAAGAAATTATTCTCGAACTTGAGACACAAATCGGTAAACAAATCCCTGTAGACGACATTATTATGAAGGCAAAAGATAGGGGCATGGATCAGGAAAAAACAGAAGAAATCCTTGATAGATTGAGAAAAGCAGGAGATATTTTTAGTCCTAAGAGTGGATTTATTAGTAGAATTTAAACAATGAGACAGAAACGAATATATTTTTGTTAATTGGTGAATAGTATGGTTGATCAAAAGGTTCCTGAAATCAAACGTCAAACTGCATATAAATGTAATATTGCGAGCATCATCACAGGAATATTTGTCAAAAAAGAGGGTTGGGAATCCAATTATATGATTACTAATTATGGCGATTTCTCCAGAGTAAATATTATTGCAGTCATCGTCGAAAAAGAGGCTAATTCGATCATCCTTGACGACGGTACCGGCCGGATACATGCGCGTATGTTTGAACATACGACGCTTCTTGAAGGATTACAAATTAGTGATATTGTCCTTATTATTGGGAGACCCCGCGAATTTAATAATCAAATCTACCTTGCTTTAGAAATCGTACGAAAAATTAATCATCCGGGGTGGATTGTGTATCGAAAAAAGGAATTACAACTCATCAAAAAGGTTCGTGATGTCTCTGAATTAAAAACCACAACACCTCCGGAAGCAGAGACTGTTGAAAGCGCGGGAACGAGTAATAATAAAGACAAAATTTTACAACTCATCAAAGAACTTGATAATGGGCAAGGCGCTGCAATCGATGATGTTATTAAATTTTCTAAAATCCATGCAAGCGAAGAATTAATCACTGATCTTTTACTCAAAGGAGAAATCTTTGAAATAAAAGCTGGGCGAGTGAAGTTGATGGAATAACGAAACAGTATACAAGAGCGCAAATGACGCATCTTGGAGAATGTTGAGATTTAATAAAATAAACATTTCCGAAGGATAATTATTGAATTTTTATTTAATGTGGTGTTTTATGATCCATTTAATGTCTTCTTTTGCTATGTGCATATTTCTCCTGCCTTGTCCGACAGGGTAGTAGACTGGAAAAATTTTGTAAGATACGCCATTAATATCGAAGAGTTCGTATCTTTTTCTGTATTCCGAAACTTTGATATTTTTATTGAGTAAAACAGAGCTTACTTGGTTTCCAAATGTAATTATTACGTGGGGTTTAATGTCATTAATCTCTTTTTTAAATAAGTCTATATATTTTCTGAAAATAGTATTTGATAACGCTCTTGCATCTACTTGAGTGGCCTTAGATAAGTTTGTTATGTAAATAGAATTTTCGCAGACTTTTTCATAAACCATTTTTGAAAATCCGTAATTCCAATCAGTTGGTTTTTTCGAGTTTATTTCATCAACAAATTCCTTGCTAAATAGATCTAGCTGATAAAACATATTCCATACGTTTTTTGTTCCAATCCACGGCGCCTTAATGCCGTGCCATTTTTTATTTGCGGAAACATTTCTTGCTGTCGGGTTTATAAAAACTAAACAAAGACTTGGAGAATGTGTGTTTCCACAACCGTAAATCGCATCCAGGTTTTTATCGCCATAAATTTGCTGTAATTCATCAAATTTTTCAAATAAGCGGGTAATTTGCATATCGTAAACAACAGTATCTGAATTATAAATATTTCTGTTATATTATTAAGACTACTACGATTAGTCCGGCAAAGATTCCTTTTTTATCCGAATATAACCGGCGTCACATAAACTTCAAGTAATGCAGCGACAAACAGGATGACGAGACTCAGCATCACGAGATCTGCGCTGTCAAGTACAATATGTTCAAATTTCTGTGAAGAGAAGTCGTGATTGATAATTGCAATTGAAATAATCCCTCCGGCGAGTGCACCGACAAAATAGGCTAAGATTTCCGGAATCCCGTGGATAGCATATTTGAAAAGTCCGAGGGACACTACAGAAAAATAATTTCCGAGACTGACACCTCCTAATTCTATTGCGAGTGTTGCGAGTTGTGTACGAATAAAATTACCAATCGCGGTGCCGATGACTGAAGCATTCCATAATAAGATAAAAATCGCACCTGCACCATAAATGAATGAGAAGAGTAAACAAAAAATAAGCACTTTTACGTTATTAAAAAAGATTCGTTTGAATGCTTCAAAGGGGGTAATGACTTTTCCTTCAATACCTAAAGACCCTTTGGAAACACCGAGTGTATTACCGGTTATTTCTGCTCTTTGCACTTGCGCAGCTTGCGTATTCGATGTTGTTGTTTTTCCATTAATAGAAGAGATTGTTGATGTTTGTGCTTCATAAATAATTGCAACTACTCCTGTGGGCAACACCAGATACCATAATGTGAATGCGAGAACTGCACCGAGAAAAAGGTACATAAATGAGGAGAGTGCTTTTGCGTGTTCTTTCAAAAGTATTTTTTCACTCATATCAGTCAAATCTTTTTGCTCTTCCAGTTTCATCAATTTAAAAATAATAGGAAGCGAAGCAACTGTCGCAAGAAAAACAGTGAAAAGACTGCTGTACTCTTTGAATATCCAATACGCGAGAAGCATCGCTACTGATGTATACACAAATCCCCAAAACAGTAAAAGCCACGGCTTTGATTCGGCGTTTTCTGCAGATATAAATCCCTCTAAAACCATGACAGCATATCAAGGTGCGAAGTTTATAAAGTTATTGATGGGCTTCTGTCAAGATTGAAGCGGACACTGATGAAAAACTTTATAAGGTCCCTACCAATCCGCTGAGTATGGATTATGAAGATATGCTTAATCGCGGAAAAGAAAAACTTCCTGAAATAGTGGTAAACAGTGAACGATTTCAAGTGCCAAAGGTTGCAGGACATCTTGAAGGAAATAAGACTGTTATCAGTAATTTCTTTCAGATTACGGGTATTCTTGGAAGAACTCCTGAACACCTTCTCAAGTATATTAATAGAGAACTTGCGGCAAAAGGAGAATTAAAAAAGCAACTCCTCATCTTTAATACTAAACTCCCCTCGGGCAAACTCAACGAGAAAATCGAACAATATGTCGACACTTATGTCATGTGTAAAGAATGCAGCCGTCCTGATACGAAACTCGTCAAAGAAGGCATGATTACATTCATGCGTTGTCAAGCGTGCGGCGCGAAACATGCAATTAATTCAAGGATATAGGTTAAAAAATGAGTGTTCTTTCCATTCTTGCAACGACTTTTGGGATACTTATGGGTCTTGCAAATTTTCCACAAGCATACCGCATCTTTAAACGCAAACATGCAAAAGATGTATCCATACTCACGTTTAGTATTATCGCAGTAGGCGGAATTGTTTGGCTTGCGTACGGTATAGAAATTAATAATATTGCAATAATTCTCGGCAATGGCGTTGGCGTTATTGCATGTACTGCGGTCATTATTGGCTGGATTAAATACCATTAACCAAACCACGACCCCAACCCGGTTTGTGTTTCTTGTTCTTTACCAAAATAACTCTCAATACGGTGTTTCGTCAGTTCGATACTTTGCTTAAGATAATTTGAAATATGAAATTTATTTCCAAGACTTATTGTCGGCTCAAGATACTTGATAATGCTTCCTTCAGAGATGGTAAATATTATTTTTCCATTCCCACATTTAAGACATTTACCGATTAAGGGAGGCCTGCGATACTTCTCATTACAATTTGCACATCGAAATTGTTGCATGCTGAACTTTCTGAGATTGCCTTTAATATCGCGGATAAAATGTTTTTCAATAACAAGGCGTGCGACATCGCCACTATCAACAGCACGAATTTTCATTGCAAGATCCATTTGCCCAAAAAGTTTTTCCTCCATAGAGGGTAATAATTTATAATCCGAACAGAGCACGCCTTGATTGAAATCATCAGTATCATGGGTAAATCCCATCCCTTCATACTGTTTTGGTGTTCCGATATGTTTTCCCATCCTATTAATTTTCACAAGTGATGGTGAAGTATATTCAAGCGCAGCCCGATATAATCTTAGAGGATAAAACCATTCAATATCTAAATCAAACACCATATCATCAACTTCTGCGGGATTCAAAATATACGTAAGAACAAGTGGTGCATCCATTGTTGCCCCTCTTTTCTCTGAAAGATATTGTTTAGAAAAATTAAGTAGCGCATCAAGAAGTAAAAAAATGCATGATTCGTCACCATCAGCATCTCTGCGCATTGCTGCATGAAACATGGGATGACAAAGAAAGGTTTGTGTTTTTGAAAATCCGATGATACGTCCAAGTATTCCTGCAGAAGTGTGTGGTGCAAGTCCGATAACAAAATGCCCTACGAGATCTTCACGTGTTTTAATATTATAGTAAGGTTTTAATCCGTAGAGTTTTTCAAGTAATTCATCAATAAATTTGGTGATACGAATAATTACTGCATCTGCGGGTTCTTCAGGACTATCCGGACAACAAGGGATTACAATATCCTGTGGTTTTATTTCTAAAATTTGATCATCACGCTCGAGTGTTCGCCCTTTAGTGTCTTTTGTATATCCGAATTTACGCAACTTTTCTATACTCACATCGATTTCTTTGGGCTTAAAATGTGTGAGTGGAACTTCAGAGATATCATATCTTACTGTTCCATCTTTATTGACAAAAACACTGTTTTTTGCCCGAAGTATTCCTTTGAGGAGGTGTTCAGGATAATGATTCTTATTTACTGTTCCGCGAACGCCCTTGATGAGGTCGGGATAAATTTTAGTGTCCAGTTTTTTCAAGAGATTGGTAAAGAGTGCATTAATATCTATGTGCTGTTCCCTACTCACTTTTTTTTCATGAGTTTCATGTTCACACTGAGTGGAATCACAAATTTTACAATAGAATAATTGTGTGGTGCGTTTATCACAAACCTCACATACTGCAAAGATTGTTTCACGCTTACATTTTTCACAATAGAATGTGGGGAATTGTGAGGTGACTGTTCCTCTTTCGAGTGCGGTATTGAACGAGCGTAATTTTCCACCTTCTTCACCTACAGGAAAGAGTGTGTGTGGTTGTCCTGCAAGTTTTCGCATCTTTGCCTTTTCCGGCCTCCCCATTCGTGAACCAATAAATACCCCCGCCTTATCGCGTATAACAAACGGTGCAAGTTTGTTCACAAGCGCAAATACGTACTCGTGCTCCTTGCCATCTGCAGCCAAAGGTTCATCGATGAGTTTTAGTATTGCAGAAACATCTTCTTTAAGTAATAAATCATGAATATTGAGTGTTGCAAGAATTGCCTCGGCAGTGTCTGATTCAATAACTACGTATTCATTATTGATGAACAGGTGGGGCGCCCCAATAAGTTCGAGGGAACGTTTAGCGTCATTTTTTGGAAGAATTATTTTTTCAATACGTGCATCTACCTTATCACCATATCTCACGATAGTTGCATCAAAAAGCCACTTGACAAATGCGCGCAATTCTTGTCGCGTGATCGATTTCCAAAAAAACGTGTATTGTGAATGTAAGGGTACGGACATTTTTTTACTAATTTCAGCTGCAGCCTCAAAAGAAAGTTTTGTACGTAATGGTTTGTAAAATAATGCTTCAAGTTTATCTTTAGGAATTGTTAAATAGTCTGCAAGTGCTTCGAGATTTACCTGTTTATATGTTCGAACCGCATACCCTTCTGATTCCCGACGATCGATATCATCAAGGACTTCTTGCGCTGCAGGAAATTTTATTACTGCCTGTTCTTCTAACTCTTGAATCCAAAATTCCTGACAGTATCCGGGTGGAACGAGCAGATGATTTCTGTTCAGAAAATCGCCGTATGCAATTAATATGTCACCAAGATACAATATTTCTTTAACATCCTTTTTATACTGTTTTGCGAGCGCTTCGGTTTCGAGTAAAATAACTGTTCCGTTATGCAGTTTAACAATAGGACCGTCGATGGTATCACAGGTAGTGATGGCTGTTGCTTTCCCGGGACGCTCAACTTTGAGTTGCGTTCCGGTTGCAATATAATTATTGAGAACATGCATTGTTGCAGGATGTATTGATTGCGCAGAATATCCTGAAAGCCTACTTCGCCCATAACGCAAACGAAATGCACCATTACGCAGAGGATATCCGAGAACCGGACGACCTGCAACGAGATCTTTAATGTAGGTATAATCCGGACTTATTTTGGCGTGGGTATCTGAAGATTTTTTCTTTTGCGCCTTTGCGGTTTTTTGAATGTGAAGATATTCTTCCATAAACATCCAGTCCTGCATATCAAAATCCTTTCCCCATTTACTGAGTTGCTTCCACAATTTTGCTGCTTTGAGCGGAATACAATCAGTATAAATAAGGCAAAATCCGCTCCGAATTAAATTTGTAGGTACACGCGGAAGATCTTTATAATTTGCAACTTCAACACGTTCGCTTTCTTCTGCGCCAATTTGCACCGGAACATGTTTCATAAGAAAATTTATTTCTTCCCTGCTCGGAAGATATTGCCTTGGACTGATACGGGAATGATACTCTTCGATTTCAGTATAGGTGCGTTTTGTCTCGAGATCTGTTGCATCATACGTCGCGTATCCGAATCGTTTACGCACATAGTCGGCGATAAGTACACACACTGCTGCTGCAGTTCCACCTGCATTTCTAATCGGTCCAGAAAAATTAATGCAGAAATATTGCCCCTGCTTATCCATTCGATCAACAATATCAATATGCGTAAATCCCTCGATAGGACTTGAAACAACACCGACCGTCACATATGCAAATCCTGTCCGGATACCCACCTCCATTGCTTCTTTCTGGTCTTTAAACGTACAATATTTTTGATGTGCGATCTCTTCAGCTATTTTAAATGCGACACGCCAATCAAGAATACCATATTCTTTTTCGAGTTCAGTAATACGTTTTACTGCCCCCGAATTTTGCAGTTGCGGTGCAACGACCGCAATAATGCCGATGACACGTTCGGCCATATTTTTTGCAAGAATAATATCGGGCTTATCACTATAATCATACCCTTTTTTTCGCGCATGCTCTGCGATTTTAAACTCGCGAGTACATCCTTCCTCGAGTTCATCGAAATATTTTTGCATTTCTTTACTGCATTCGACCATTATTCACCTTATGATATTACGGTATACTGGACAGATTTAATGAGTGGTCAGTTTTCCGAATTATTTATTGATTCTGATTGTGGCTTAATATCTCCAAGTTCTTTTTCTTGATCTTCACGCGAAAGAAAGTTCATCACTTTCACTTCACGCGTCTGCATATTAATAATAAATGCTCTTCCGGGTTGTGCTTCTAATCCGCGACGCTCTTGTTCATCGGATTGTGAAACCCAACAACTCGCATTAATACAAGTCACATTACGATAATTGCTTACTGATGCACGATGAATGTGTCCTGAAAAGAAAAAATCAGGGACTTTTTCTAGTACTAAAAAATCTTTTTTAGGATCAGGAATATATAGTGCTGAAGTGTGTGTTGGCGCCAGATGTCTACGTTGCAATAAGTATCGTGAGATGAGATCTGGGCGTTTTTGCGCGCCTTTTTGACGAATAGAGGGTACATGCTCAGCATAATACACAAAAGAATATCCGTGATAGAGTAATACATTAAACCCTTCAAATCCTTGGGTGTGCTGCTCATAAATATTAATGACTGCAGGATTTCCTACTGAAATAATATTAGGGATGTCTGTTAATGCCTGCGTATACAGATAATCGAGTTTTGGTTGTGGTTCACCAATACGACCAACATCATGATTTCCCGGGGTAATAATAATAGGGAGGTTGTGGGGTAACTCTTTTATGAGTTCAGAAAACCCGCGATACTGTTCAGTAATGTCTGTAACTGCTAAATCCTGTTCTTGACCGGGATAAATACCCACACCGTCGACAAGATCTCCCGGGATAAACAAATATTTCACTTTTGATGCGATTTCCCGTTGCTGCGCGCTACCTGCTTCTCCTTGCATCCATGCGATAAATCGTTTGAACTCTTTATCTAAAAAAAGTTTGCTTCCGAATTGGGTGTCTGCAATCACCACAAAATATCCTTCCTCAGAACTCTTTTTTAGTTCTCTTGTGAGTGAAATATCAGGAAGAAGAATACTATTTGCAAAAACAATATTATCATACATCCCAGTTATCCCAATCACTTCATCGAGTTGTATTTCTTCAGCAAGTCTGAAGAGTTCTTCTTTTGCATGGCTAACGACTACTTTAATAACGCCGGTCTGATCTTCTATGGTGAACATAATGTTTTTATTTTTAGTAAGACTTTTTTCATACACATATCCGATGATTGCAATGTTTTCACGTTCTTTCTTCGCATTTATTCGTGCAATGGACGTAAGATTTTGGAGTTCTTGCCGTCCGCGCAGGATCTTTTCAATATCCTTAAATCGTACATTAAAATAATTAATAAAATCTTGAACCGTACGTTTTCGACTCTTTTCATCGTAGGATTGGAGTATTTTTATGCGATGCTGTTTCATAAATGCTTCACGCCATGCTTTAAGTTCTTCAGACGTCATTGTCTGCGATATCTTTGGCGATAAGACAGCGGGCAAGGCGTCTGTTACATTAATCATTGAAGAATCTTCAGTGGAAAACACTTCCGGAAGTGCAGCAGGAGTTAAACCATCGCGGTGAAGCACACCATATCCTTTGATATACTCGAGAAATTTTGTATAGAGTTTATCCTTCTTATATTTTTCTTTAAGGACAAGCGCTTTTTCAAAATCATCAACACTAATAGGGATATTGTGCTTAATTATGTTTTGTGTTGCACTATTTAATACCATGAACGGTTGTTGTAATGCGATTTGCTCCTCTGAAAGATGTTCAAGAAGACTTGGACTAATAAGAATGTTTTGTTCAAGATAAAATTCGATTAATTCTTGCGTATTCATATTTAAGCATTGAATATGTTTTCAAGGAGTGTTTTTATTTTTGCAGTAATGTGTTCTCCGGTGACGAGTTTTATTTCACGTGTTCGTCCATATCTTCCTTTCGAAATAACCCGCGCATTGATGATCCCTGAAATATCGAACTCTCCAATAACATCACTTACTCTGCGTTGGGTGAGCGGCCGAAGGTTGGTTTTACCGCAAAGAGTCTTATAGAGATCGTAAACATCTCCTGTAAACAGGCTTTCTGTTTTGCTTTTCTCAGAAATCAAAATAATAGTATATAAAATGAGTTGAAATTGTCTGGGCTGCGCGACAACCATATCAAGAACCCTGTCCTTTTCTATTTTATCCTCTGCTTCATCAAGTTCTTTAAGTGTGACATGTTGTAATGTTTTACGTTCCGCAAGTTCGACTGCAACCCGGAGTAATTCCAGAGCGCGCCTTGCGTCGCCGTGCTCGCGTGCAGCATATGCAGCACATTTTGCAATAACACCCTCTTCCATGACGCCCTCTTTTATTGATTCAGAGGACCTCTTTTTTAGAATGTCTTGTATTTGAATTGCATTATAGGAAGGGAATACGAGTTCTTCTTCACTCAATGAAGATTTTACCCGGGGATCAAGATTATCTGCAAACATGACATCGTTACTGATGCCGATAATCCCGAGTTTGCTGTTTTTTAATTCAGTATTGATTCGTGTAAGATTATAGATTATTTCGTCACCGACTTTTTTTACGAGTTGGTCTATCTCGTCTAATATGAGTATGATTATTTGATTTTCCCGTTCAATAGTGCGATAAAATATTTTATAGACTTCATCTGTCGGAAGTCCTGTTGGTGGAATTTCTCTTCCGAAGAATCGGGTGATTTCCGCAATAAGACGATATTCAGTGTCTGCGACTTTTTTGAGTTTACAATTAATATAGATAAATTTGACTGGTATTTGTTCGCGTTTCGCAATGAGTTCTATCTGCTTTATAGTATTTTGAACAGTAAGTGTTTTTCCTGATCCTGTTTTTCCATAAATAAAGAGGTTTGATGGACGCTCCATACGAAGACAAGGTGCTAATACTTTTGCTATCAAAGTCATTTGCTCTTCTCGATGAGGTATTTCTTCTGGGATATATGAACTTTGAAGTGCTGCTTTGTTTTTGAATAATGATTCGCGTTTAATGAATGCTTCAAGAAAATTGTTTATGCTCATAATATCCCCTTCGACTGCGACAAAGTCAGCGTCAATGTGCGAACATCTTAATAGTATATATCAAGAAATTTCTACAGGAGTGTTCACTGCGTTCCCATTTCCTGCCAGGAATTGCGAGTGGTAGAAATTTCTCTCAAAAAACATATCATATGTGAGTAGCACTGACTTCACTTAATTTATTATTAATACTAGTTCCAGAAGAAACAAAGGTTATATAAATATTTCGCGTATAGAAAGGTGGTTTTAGAGAAGTAGAACCACCCCTTGATTTCTAATGGAAATAGTTCGGGATAATGTGTGATTTCTCAGAAAAAAGTCCTAAAAATGTGTATTTTTCTGATTTATTACTATAAAAAAATAAGGATAAATTTTGCTTATTTATCTAAATAAAAGAGAAATTGTTCTTTCTTTAATTCTATCGTCCAATATTTTTGTTAACACTTATATTATATATTATATAATAAATATATTATTATATATATAATATATAATAATTTTCTATATAGAAAATAATAGAAAAATAAAAAGATGAAAAAAGTGAAAAAAAAGAAAAAAATAAAGAAGCGAAAAGAAAAGAGAAAAAGGTCGATGGAAAAAACAAGAAAAATAGATGAAATAGAGAAAAAGAATAATAAAAGATAAATAATAAATGAAGAAAAAGAACAACAATGAGTAGACAATAAAGGAAAATAATCAGAAAATTATAGAGAACAAAAAAATAATAAACACTAAAGAATTAGAACATACTAAAGCATGATAAATAATAGAAAAGAGAAGAATAAAGAATAAAGAGAAGAATAAAGAATAATATCTTCCCGCTTCAAATTAATCTCTACATGTAATCAGGGTGTCAGGGTATGTCGAAGTGTTTTGCCTCCAATAACATATTAATATATTACCCACTCAATAATAACAACAAAAACAGAACATTTATAAATACTAATTACTTCCTCATAGTAACAAGAAAGATTTTTGTCGATAATAACAGCATAGCAATCTTTTTTGTATAGATATAAAAATTTAAAATAAAATTAAGGGGGCTGCGAAAAATGATCGTACAACAAGAACTTATAAAAAGAATTAAAGACTTTGGACTTAATAGTTATGAAGCAAAAATCTGGACAGCTTTGCTTTCTCGCGGAGTATCAAGTGCAGGGGAACTTTCAGAAATTTCTAATGTTCCACGATCACGAACCTATGATGTTCTCGAATCCCTGGAAAAGAAAGGATTTATCATGATGAAACTTGGTAAGCCAATCAAATATATGGCTATCTCACCAAATGAAGTTATTGACCGTGTTAAGAAAAAAATTCAAAATGACTCTTTAAGACAAGAAAAACAAATTGATGAACTTAAAGGATCTGCGGTTCTTTTAGAACTTATACAACTCCACACAACCGGAATTGATACTGTTGAGCCATCAGAACTTGCAGGAGTTATTAAAAACAGAGATAATCTTTACAACCATATGGAACTCATGATTAAGAATGCAGAAAAATATGTCTATATCATCACTTCTGAAAAAGGATTTACACGAAAACTCGAACAATTAAAGAAAGTGTTCAAGAAGGCAAATGATAATGGTGTAAAGATCAAGATGTGCGCACCATTCGGAAAAGACGCCGAAAAGTTAATGCATGAATACAAAAGTATTGTCGATTTCAAAAATATTTCAGGAATCAACGCACGATTCGTCATTGTTGATGGCAAAGAAATACTTTTCATGGTCACTGACGATGCTGATGTCCATCCATCCTATGATTCAGGAATGTGGGTCAATAGTCCATTCTTCACTAGTGCAATGAAGGAACTCTTTGAAATGGTTTGGAAGAAGAATTAGATTTTTGATTTTATTTTATTATATCTTTAGAGAAAGGAACATGAAATATTTTCAAACAAAAAAAGAAAATGTGAAAACACCTCTAGAATCTTTCGTAAATATGATGTTACCTGTTACTAGTCCGATGTTATATCATAATATTATGATAAATCAAGATTCAACAAACTCATTACTGGACATTGATTTTTTTAGTAAGCATCGCGAATTAACTAGTGTTGCATTTGCAGTTGCAAACACTGGAACATATGCTTCAATAGTATACGCAATATATAATGCATTTAAATAACTCGTCTGTGTTTCATAGAAGATTCAAAGCTTTGATTTTATTTTTTATTGTGTTATAAAAACAAGATGAATAACGTCAAACTATTTTCGGAAAAGGAATTATATAATTTTAAAGATAGGCGCGCAAGTATTATTGGTACGTTGTTCGATATCTCTATCGATGACTTAACAAATTATGCACCACTTGTCTTAAACGAATTACTTCCAGAATCTACACACGACTATATATGTGAACCTTATGACTTCAATAAATACAATATCTCTTTTTGTGATAATTATGTCAGAGATTTCGCGGTTGCTGCAGCAATTAATTATGAGTTAGCATCACAACAAACCATTGCCATTCCCGCGACACCAGCAACCACTAATCAACCAACCGAATATATTGATCATAAATCAGAACACAAAAACGGCACCTTTGCAATGCCTTTGCAGCACACCATTACTATTTCTTCAAAAAATATCGAAGATCATGCACGTATTGCACGGAACTGTCTAGTTATTCTCGGAAAAAAATACTCTGCGGATTCACGTATGCTTCCACCAGTGAGTATTTATACGCAATTAATCTCGCTTCTTGATGCAGAGAAAAATTATTATACTAATAATCCAGCATAATTTCATCACCTTTTTTAATCCTGTTCTCTTCCTTTAGTTATGCACACGTATAAGAATATTCATATCATCGGAACATCACACATTGCACAGGAATCGATTATACTCATCACGAAAGAATTTTCTTCTTATAATCCAGATATTATTTGCGTTGAACTCGATCATGGAAGACTGCATGCATTACTTACAAACGCAAAACCTGATTACTCGCTTCGCGGAATAAAAAAATATGGACTCCAAGGATATCTCTTTGCAATCATTGCAGGATTTATCCAACGAAAGCTCGGAAATGTTGTCGGGATAAAGCCCGGTAGCGACATGCTTTGTGCAGTAAACCTTGCACGAAACAACGGAAAACAACTTGAACTTATCGATCAGGATATTGAGATAACATTAAAACGATTCTCAAAGGCATTCACATTCAAAGAAAAGATGCGAATAGTCTGGGACATTATTCGTTCACCATTTTCGAAAAAGATGCGCATGGACTTGAGTAAAATTCCTAAGGAAGAGCTCATTCATACAATGATGGAACAACTACATGTAAGATATCCTTCACTCTATCGCGTTTTAATTGAGGAACGAAATTATGTCATGGCAAAAAACATATATCGAATTATGAATACACACTATGATAAAAAAATTATGATCATTCTCGGCGCAGGACACAATATTCTTCCTGACTTGAAAAGAGAAGAGCATAAAAGGGATAAGATTTATTGAACAGTTTAAGAATTTTGATTTATCTTTTTATGTCTTTTTAAAAAATATCTGACTGCGAAAATTATTGTTAATAGTATCACTGCAAAAACAATCCAACTCAATGGATTTGAAATAAATTCTTGTGATATTGGACGAGCAACATACTTTTTACCGATATTTGAAGACACATAAATCAATTCTAATGTATTGCAGCATTGTTCTTCATTACCTCTCTCTAGAGTACAATTTCCAAAACGTGTTTCAACTATTCCTCCCTTTCCATAATCGGGATAGTACACTTCCCATCCTATAGGAAGTTTATATTGGGTAAATTCATCGCCCGCCCAATAACCTGCACATATTTTTGTTTCAGGACTTATAGCAATTCCTTCCATTGCCGGTGCGGCAACGACTATATTTGCAAGTAAGATAGTTATGATAATAAATAATAAGGTGTGTTTTTGCTTTAACATATTTTGCTCCTGATTTATTTGTGAAATCATTAAAAAAAGTAAATGATGTTTTAGTACACCACAGGTCCGCCCGATCCGATTGATACGTCGGAAATAGCGACCGGAGTGTTATCTATAGGGATATACACATTATCTACAGGCAAATCAATACTGCTGCTTTCAGTATACGTATTAAGACTCGTCGACTTCAAGTACTTATCTGAAAGCGTATAGATATAATCATCGATGATGATGCTTCGCTTTACTGTTGCCTGATTCCACCAATACATATATTGTGTACTTGATGAGGAATGCTTGATTTTTTCAACAGTAGATAATGAATCGTTCTCTATTCTGATGAGATACGCGCCATTCCAGACTTTATATTCATAATTATATTGTCCTTTCGATGTGCGCGAATCAACCGCAGTCACCGGGATACTAAGCAATTTTCTTGAGTTATCATACAGGAATGCTTTATGATCGTAGAGTACTGCAGAATCTGATCCTTGTTCTCCAATCTCAATTTTATTTAATTCTTTTGGATGCTCAAAGTCGCTGATATCAAAAAGGCTCACTTTAACACCTTTTGTCGTTGTTCCACCCCACTGATTTTCGCCAGTCTCTTTACCAACACCGACAATGAGTGTGTCGCTGATAGGATGAAGGTATGAACTGTATCCTGGAATTTTGAGTGCGCCAACAACTTCTGGATTTCTCGGATCGGAAAGATCGATGACAAAGAATGGATCAATTTGCCTGAATGTCACCATAAACAATTTATCTCCGACAAATCGTGTTGCATAAATGCTTTCATTCTCAGCAATATTTGTTACGCTTCCAACAATTTGCATGTCTGCATCAAGAATATAGACATTATTATATTGTTGCCTTTTTTGTGTCCAGATATCCACTGTTGTTGCAACACGTAAATAGGTATTATATTCATCCATGGAGAATTGATTGATGGGGCGGCCATCAACTTCCCCTTTTGTTTGTACACTAAGATCATCAATAGCGATTTTGTAGATAAAAGTCTTGCTATTCTCTATTGCTTTTTCTGCATCGTATGTTTCTAATGCATCCTGAATGTTTTCGAGAAGTGGGCCGTAGTTACTTTCAGCATTCTTATCCTCTTTAATCTGCGCAAAGAATGTTTGGAGCTTGCTTTCAATTTGGCTCCATTTCTCATCATCAGTTAATGATTCGCGATTGATTTCATTCATCTCTGAACGTAACGGCTCATTAAGGAGCGGTACAACAACAGTAAAGAATCGATCCTTCGTATCTGTGTTATCCTCGCAATACCATCTAAAACAATAATTACGCTGTTTTTGATAGGCAAGATAGATATTATCTTCTGACACCATAACTGTCGTCCCATATCCGAGGAGTAGACTCATATCATCAAGTATTTTTTTTGAATCAAGATCTATTGTTGCAATTGTCGTATACATATATCCCCCACTAAAACGTTCTGTATAATAGATTGGCGGCATGATTTTTTGGTCCTTATACACGATAATAGGAGGAGTAATAGGTGAAGGATTTGCATATTCTTGTGAGAGAATAACGATTTTATTATTAATCATTCTTGACTGATAATAGTTTCCGGTAAGCGAGATCTGATCTTCGAGTGCAGGAGATTTCTTATTGGTAATATCGTAGAAGAGGACGACGGTTTTCTGGCGATAGGAGGGATAGGGCGTAATATCATATTTTTGGAATGTCATTGACTCTTCACTCGCTTCAACAAAAAGTATGAGTTGATTCTTATTGACGAATAATTCTCTTGCCTGAGCATTTTTGAAAGGGATGGTTGTTGTGGAAACAATCTTTGAATCACCATCATTAGTGTCGATAATTGTTAGGAGATTGTTTGCGATTGTATAGATATATTTATTGTCGTTTTTAACAAAATCACCTTCATCAACATTCGTGTATTGGTTGTTGGTTCCTGAATAGGATTGCGTACCTGATGTTTGTGGTGCTGGCGCTGAAGATTTAGATTCCATTGCACTAACCGAAACGCCGGATCTTAACATATCATAATTACCACCGTCTTGCGTAGAATCCTGCAAAAATGCTTGCAATTCGGTGCTCGAATTAAATTTGTTGAGGTTCTGATTTTGTGGGAGAGCAGGATTTTGTACTTCGCAACCCACCGCGACAATAACAACTGAAAGGAGTAATAAGACAGATAATGCATGCTTCATAGGAATCACCAGTATAAAGAATATGTTTGTATATATAAAGATTAATGAGACTTTGAGTGGGGTTGAAGTTATTCTTATTATTTCATACTAAACTAATCATTTTTGATGAGTTCTGCATTAAAATATAAGAAATAGTGTTTATTTGTAATAAACAATAGTGTTTACTGGGAATAAACACTTTTCAATCCTCGCCGAAAAAATAACGCAACATTTAAAAAGAAAAAAGCCGAAGATAAAGGAATCAAGGGGTAATGTATGGGTGAGTATCGGTTAAAAGGAAAAAAGAGAGGGATTTTTTTATTATTAGTATTATTTCTATTTGTTATTACTTTTGTTTCTGCAGAAACACAACTATCTTGTAATTTAAATGGAGGCGTATGGTGTGGTGGAAATAAATGTATTTTACCATTAGCAACAACGTTAGATAATTGTGTTGTATCTGTAACTCAAAGTGTCCTAACGCCAGGCTTAACAAGTGAAGAAAATTTTTATATTTTTGATCAATTAGAAATAAAATCAGGAATTAGGGTGTGGTTTTATTCAAATAAAGAGTTGTCTATCGCATCAATAAATGGTGGTGCGGGTGGTGCGGGTGGTACAGCAAATGGGGGAGATGGACCACCCGGAGGCAAAGGAGGGGACGGTGGCAAAACAGGAGAATTTGGACTAAAAGGAGAAGATACCCCTTACAGTACCTCCCCTCAACCGACAGAGATGGTCGGGAGTGTAGTTTCTATACGTGCAAATATATTAGATAATAATGGTTTTTTAGTTGTTGATGGAATTTCATCTACTGATGCAAAATGTGTCGGAGGAGATATTGGTACAGTAGGCAAAGGTGGCGCAGGTGGCATCGGCGGATCTGGCGCAGGACTAATAAATATGCTTGTTATGGACACAGTGACCTCTTTCGGAACAATCACTGCAAAAGGCGGTCAAGGATCAAATGGTGCTGCAGGAACAGATGATGGTGGCACTTGTTCTGGTGGAGATGCAGACGGAGGTAGTGGTGGTGGTAGTGGTGGAGGTGGCGCGGGGGGATTAATTAATATTTATTCTCCAAAAAATAAAATTGATACATTCAAACAAAAATTCACAGCAAATACAATTTCATGTGTTGGTGGTGGAGAGGGATATCGCGGAGATGCTGGAGGTCCTGAAGCAACGCCAGGAAAGACTGGTATAAAAGGCGCTGATGGTTCATGTCAAAAAATTGTTAAAGATATTGATTCTCTTTCAATATTTTCAGGAGGAGAATTAGATTCCTTGCCTCCGATAGGAAGAGCAGCATGTTTTGATAATAAATCAAATGATGCAGATATATTTATCGATTTTGAAGATAAGGATTGTTTTAATGACAATACCAATAATTGGACTACAAGAAATGGGCCGCTCATAATAGGAAATACTATTAATGGAATAAAAAAAGGAAGCAGTTCTGCGCCTTTGTGGTGGGATCCATTCGCACTAAACAGTTCAGATGCAGTGTGTGGTGATGATGGTTTTGCTGAAGGTATTTGTGTATCCAATATACAAATAACTACACAATCATCTCCAGGAGTAGAGTATGGTGCGTGTACGAGTTATACCCTCTATGGTGGTGTAAGATTTATCGGAACGACAACTAAATCTGATTGTGGAGCAAATTTGTGGTTGGGGGGTAGTTGTGTTGCAGATCAAGGGACGTGCATAGCGCCAGCAGCGGTCGTTTGTTCTTCTATACCTTCTCCTTGTGAATATTCCAAACCTTCTTTATGTAATCCGGACATCTCTTCAACAGCCACAGAATTTTGTCTTTGTGACAATAAAGTATATCGTGTTAGCGATGGTGGAACATGTGCATTCGCTGCCGCAAGTACAAATTGCGCGACGTTGGATGAAGAGTCATGTACAGGACAATGCGTATGGAATAAACCACTGCCTGATATGGGATTCTTCAAAGATTATGGTTTTATCACCAACCCATATCTCTGTTACAATAATCGTTCAGATCTACGCAAGCCAGTAGATAAATGGTCTTGGGTTGATGGGCAGATTAATGAGAATGCATTCAAAATTTTCACGTTAAATAATAGTGGTCTTGGAAAAGTCGTTGATACAATATCTAACGGAAATTCCTGGTGGTATTGTAATGCAAATACTGCAGCAACAAGCGGATTGTTAGGCAGTCCCATAATTCCACTAGGAACATTTTCGATGTCAACAGCCGTTAATGGAGAGCCTACGTGTGGTATGCTTATGACCTTGTTGTTTAATCGACAGTTTAAGGATGGATGTGGTGGAATATTTAATGATTGTTGTGAGGATGTCGCGGGACAGACTGTGACTACTCAATCAGGAAATCTTGGTCCATGTAAACAAACATGTTATATTGCTGGAGGTCAGATAGGAGAATTTTCTTGTAGCAATCCCTCCTTTGCTAATACTGCCGCAGGTAAAATATTATGTTCTACAGATGTAGATATTACAAATCCTACTCCGACCGCTGATTTTTTCGATAAAGCAGCATGTCTCCTTGACCCCTCGGTATGTATTCCTGAAGCATTTAATAGCGGAAATTCTTGTACAACTAATGGTGGAAAACCATGTACAACAGATCAGTACTGTGTAGGTGGTGTTGTAAAATCTACAAGTGATTCTGCGGCATGTTGTTATTCAGGAGATAAAGCAGCGTTTTGTAAGAATAAACCGCAACCTCCAATCACTAATTCGGCAACTTGCACAGCATTTGGCGGCTACGTGTATAATAAAACAAAAACTCCCGATATCTGTCCTAAAACAGCACAGCGTGTAGAAGATATGTCTGACGGGTATAGTTGTTGCATGGCAAAATTATTCACAGTATCAACACCCGGAATTTCTGAATGGTATCGTCAAGCAAATCCTTCATCATACTTTTGTGCTAATGTAGAGGGAGATAGTTTGATTATGCAATGTGTATTTGATAACCGGTCGCGTAATGCCGATATTGTATCTGCATCAGAATTTGATCGCTCAAAGAACAGGATTAAAGCACTCGGGGGAGTTGCTCATCAAATAAATTCGTATGACTTTTTTAGAAACGGAATAAGTGTTGACCGGGTACGTAATGTACAACTTATTTCAGGAAAATCTAGCCGAGCATATACTGCCTCGCAGACTAATTATTTTCTTTCAGACTATGCATATCTTGAATTTGATATCGCATTCCCTTCGAGCGGAACAGATATGAATGTCACACTCACAGTTAATAATACTGGCACAGGTCTTGAAAGATCAGTAAATCTCGGACCATTAAGTAAATTTATCTCTAACGGTAATAATGCACCAACGCGGTGGAATCACGCAATTGTTGACTTATCCACAGGCAGTATACTCCCTACAGACCTATACCGTGCATTAATTTTTAATGATTCAGTTCAAGAAACGTATAATATCGTCCTTGATTCAGTATTCTTAACACCGAAATCCACCTCCACGAATAGTCCAAATTATTATTGTACAGGCCCATTTGCAACATGGATAGACAATCTCGATCCGCCATTGAATACTCCTGCTAATGCGCTCGGACCATATCAATATACTTGCAATGCGTATGCAGCATTTGGGTGGACAGGAAGTAAATGTTGTGGCGATGATACACGATTTAATTATGGAGAATTTTATACTGACGACCAAGCAGGATGTTTCAATGGTACTATTGTACGTAATGATAGAACTATTGCAGAAACATTCAATAAGCCCGAAGGAACAGAATATATCTATAAGGATCTCCTCTATTATCAAGGCAAGTTTTATGGATGTCAAGTAGATTCTAATAAATATGCAAATTTAATGAAGAGCGAAGATGGTATTAAAGGTACGACAATATTGTTTGATGCATCAAACACCCAATATAATAAAGGAAGCGAGTGTACGGTCGTAGGCACGCATTATTGCAGTAATGGCGAGTGGTTCTCAATAAAATCAATTACGGGGAGCGGAAACCTTTCCAAAAAATCCGTCCCTGCCGGCGGCAATCTCATAATCAATGGAGGTTTCGATTAAATGGAAATTTATCTCTTAGTATTATTTGGAATTTTCGGTGGACTTGTACGTGCACTCGTCGGATTATTCAAACATAAAGTGTTTACAGGTAAAGAAAAATTTAAGGTCGGAAAATTCGTATTCACGCTCGTCATATCTGGAGTCATTGGACTCTTTTGTGCACTATTATTAATCGACGATTATCGTATTGCACTCCTCGCAGGATATGCAGGAACAGATTTAATTCAAGGAGTATATAAGATTACGAAAAAATGAAAACAAGATTAATTTTAATGAGTGTACTGTGTGTATTACTCTTAGTATTCACAATCAACTATGCATGGGCCGCAGTCGGACCAGATATATGCACCGTAGAGCCCGATCTTCCTCAATGCACACAATCGAACAAGTACTGCGGCGACAGTACAGTCGATAGTCCAAATACTCTTGGAGTTTACGAACAGTGCGACTGGAATTCAACAAATCTTACAATAAATATAACTCAATGTATAACATTTAATTCCTTGTGGAGTGGCCCTGCTGCCTGTTTACTTAATTGTTCATTAGATATTTCAAAATGCGGAATACCTTATGATGGAACATGTAACGACACCCGCGTCCAATATCCAAACAATCAAAGCATTTATGAGCAATGCGATAATGGTCCCCAGAATAACGACACTGCGCCTTCCTGTGCGTATAGCAAGACGTGTAACTATTGTAATACTACCTGTCAAACTAAAATAGTAAAGGGCGAATTCTGCGGCGACAAGATTTGTCAAGCAAGTGATGAGACAGCAACGAGCTGTAAGGAGGATTGCGGTGTTTCAGCAATTAGCGGATGGTCAACGACCGTTCAAGGATGGGAAAAGTCTAAAGGCATGCTTAACGCAATGAAATCCGGAATTTCAATTAATTCGACGCCGTTCACACTCAATGCATCAAAAAAGTATACATTATCTCTTTATGCGTCATCCGATGTAAATATCTCTCTAGCGCGCCGTAGTTCTGGAGACACGGTCTTTAATTTGAAAACAGCCAATTCAAGCACACATAAAAAAACAAACATAACTGTTAGCAACTCTGATGAATATGTTTTAATCTTTTATGCAAACTCTGCGAATATTCTTATTGATAATGTCTCACTCTATGAGCAATCTATCATCGCATTCGATTCGCCTCCGAGTATAACAAATGATTTTGGTTGCTGTTACGATTCCTACTGTTGGAATGGGAACACGTGTGTAAATAGTCTGAATTGGACTAATAATTCACGTAAAGATCCATTGTGGAATAATGTATTTACTGGCGTATCATGGTATTCTAATCATGTTAATTATTCTGCGTACGATTGGGCACGCGGATATCGCTGCATAACTAACGAATCCCTTTATGCAAATTGGACTATTTCAAACATAAAGTATGATTGGGACTTTAATGAATCAGGGTATTGTTCTAAACCAACAGATTGTTTTGTTGCAAAAGATTTTGATTATAATAGTTCTGATGTAGTTAGTGGATGCATCCCTGACGGATCATTTGTAAAAGATAAGTCTAATCAACCATTAAGTACCGGCGGCAATCATTACTGTTATCTTGGCAACTGGACGAGTCGAACGCATATTATGGCGTTACAATTATTAAATATTACACAAAAAACATATGCAGATAAACCTTTTAGATTATTCTGTGACGATAGTAGTAATGCATTCATTAATGGTACATCACCCAATATACTTATTATTTCATCCTGCGCGCTACTTATTCGCGAAGCATCAGGCGAGCGAGTAATACTTGGAGTTATTACTGATAAAGTTGATGATTATGATGGAGATAAGGGTGTTGCCGGTTTGATTCGCGATAAGTATGTTCAAAATTATTATAACAATAACCCCTTCTCTTCATGTACGCAGGGTACAGGTGCATACCTTAAATGTATCGAACAGTCAGCACCGACTGCCACCAAAGCAGGTCTCTATCTCTACTATAACAATGAATCTAAATTCTATCTTTTGAGTAATGAGCAAATTACCGGTCTTTCTTCAAGAGGATTCTTTGCAAGTATATGGGATGCCATTAGTAAATTCTTTATGCGATTATTCGGCGTAAACACCAATACGTATCCTTCAAATGTTTCACTCAGTCAAATAGGTAATTATGATCGGATCTACTTCCTCCAGAATGGCACAATCAAAGTATCTGCACTCCAAGAATACAAATACGATGAATTGGATGCGAAGGGCCACACGTTTATTTATCTCAATTATACAGGAACAAACAATACGAACAATTATCTTGATCCAGAAATCCTTGCAGGCAAGAATTATACATTTACATCAATGAGTAATACACAGGAATTCATTCTTAAAGATTCAGCAGATTTATGGAAGTATCTTACTGCAGTACTTAGAGAATAATCTTTTTTCTTTGACCGCCCAAAAAGTACGTTGGCGTGTTGCCATCGTTCGCATTTTGATGTGTCATTGTATGAAAAAAGTTTCCACTTGTCAAAAAAATCGAAGATTTTTAGGAAATCAAGAAAACGTTGTTTTCTTTATTCAATCCTGAAACTTTTTTTTAGAATTATAGTCTATAGATGTTCACACCTTGATGGCAACTCTTTTTTTAGACGTCTTCGTTTTCCCATTAACTTTTTAAACATCTCTTCTATTCTCAGATTATGACTGAATTCATGATTTGGACTGAGAAGTATCGTCCAGAAACATTCGAGGAGATTAAAGGGCAACAGGAGATTGTGAAGCGTATTAAGGCATTTGTTGAACACAAAAACATGCCCCATGTCCTCTTCGCAGGACCTGCAGGTATTGGTAAAACTTCACTCTCACTTGTTGTTGCACGCCAATTATATGGCGATTCCTGGCGCGAAAATTTCTTAGAACTCAATGCATCGGATGAACGAGGAATTGATGTGGTGCGCGTGAAAGTCAAAGAATTTGCGCGGACTAAATCCATAGGTAATGTCCCATTCAAAATTATAATGTTAGATGAATGTGATGCCCTAACACGTGAAGCACAACAGGCATTACGACGGACCATGGAGAATTATACGCAAACATGTAGGTTTATTCTCAGCTGCAATTATTCTTCAAAAATCATTGAACCCATCCAATCGCGATGTGCAATCTTTCGGTTTAAACCGCTTGTAAAAGAGGACATTTATGCAATTATTGATCATATTGCACAACGCGAAAAATTACATATCGACGAAAAAGCAAAATTAGCGTTGGTCGAAGTTGCAGAAGGTGACTGCCGAAAACTCGAAAACATCCTCCAGGCATGCGCTGTACTGAGCAATAAGATCACCGAAGCGGTAGTATTTGAAGTTGCAGCATTTGCGCGCCCTGCTGAAGTCAAAGAACTCCTCGAGTATGCCATCAAAAAAGATTTTGTGAAGGCAAAAGCAAAACTCCTCGATATCATGCTCAACTACGGTCTTTCGGGGCTTGATGTTATTAAACAACTCCAAAAAGAGATCTGGACATTAAAAATCGAAAACGACAAAAAACTCTCCATGATTAAAGATTGTGCAGAAATAGAATTTCGCATGGTCGAAGGATCAGATGAGTATATCCAACTAGAAAGTTTACTTGCACGGTTTATTCTCGTACAGTAATCTCTTGAAGTAAAGACGGCATTTTAGCGTGAGAATTATTATTCAATCTGTTTCTTCTCAAAATTTTCACGAAGCATATAATAGAATAACTCGCTCGTAATTTCATCATCCTTAAATATATTATTATGATGTTTACCTTCAAATAGATATCCGCATTTTTCGAGGACGCGTGCAGAGGCAGGATTCCATTCAAATACTGCTGCGTCTATACGTTCAATATCAAAATTATTGAATGCGTATGCAGTAACTGCGACAAGTGCTTCTGATGCAATGCCTTTTCCCCAGTACGGCTCACCGAGCCAATATCCGATTGTTGCGGTTTTGCAATGATTATTTTTCTGTAAATCAAACCCTATCCCTCCAACAATCACATTATTATAAATAATCACAAACGAATTTTTCTTTTTTTCTGCATTCTTATTTATTTCTATCCATTTATCTGCTTCTTCAGAAGTATAAGGATGTGGAAATATATCCATAAGATTACGCCAAATTTTTCGATTATTTGCTATTACCAGTAGGCCTTCCTTATCTTCTTCACGCCAATCACGCAAGTAGAGTCGTTCTGTTCGGAGTTCCATACTACCTATACGCGACGCATATTTATATAACTTCTGGTAGATTTTCCGGAAAATTTACGGAATGAAAACAAAAGTATAGAAGTGATTGAGTAGAGATAGAATAATAAAGAATTAAAAAAATAAAAAGAAATTATATCTTGCTTATTGTGCCACATGTCTAATTTTTAATGGCGTTTCAATGGATTGAAGGTATCGATAGTCGAGTTCGATTTCCAACGGTACTTCGAATGCATTATCAATTGTTCCTGCGTCGACGTCGCATGAGAAGGTCATGGACGCTTTACCCTTCGAATCTCCGCCGTACATCTTTAAGTACCCATTATTGGTTGTTCCTGCAGTAAGACTGGTACATTTTGCATTAATAGTTTTTCCACCAATGCTTACTGGAAGGACATTGACTTTTATCTTTTCTTTATCGACATTTGTCAATTCATCAAGACATTTATTATCAGTGTCTTTAAAGAATGTTGTTCCTGATCCTGCATGGGTAACAGTGATGGTTACACTGATTTTTCCATTACCGGCAAATGATTGTTTCATTGCAGTTACTGCAATTGGTCCACCAGAATTTTGAACGACTCTGTCCCCTTCAACTTTACAGATGCGATCATCGTTTAATGCTTGTTGCGCGTTAGGCTTAACACATACCTGTGCAATGGCCTTTGTTTTATATTTATAGCATACTTCTGCAACGACTTTTTGCTGGATATCTCCTGGGATTGTTCTCGTATATTTGAGGTCTTCAAAACTAACAGTACTAATTTGTCCACTCCGTTCTGATCCATCATAATTTTTAACTCTTCCTAATATATCATTATCAAATGATTTTTCGAGTTTTGCTCCGGTAACACTAAAAACACCAGGATCAATACCGCGGATGCGAACATATCCTTCATTTGCTTTGACATCATATTCTCCTGTATTTTCGAGTTTGACAGTGATCGTAAATGGTGTTGTTCCGCCATCAATGATTGTTTCCGGGGGATTACCTGCCATAAAGCTCATCTTTAATCCGTCAGTTCCACCCAGGAATGCTTGACCGCCATCCGTAGTATTTCCACCACTACATCCTGTAATAAATAATGCAAGTGACGCAATAAGCATCACAACAATAATACCGTTCTTCATAGTAATCACCCTTTCGTGCATCGATTTATTTCAATCGACAGTATCATGCATTGATATCGTTCATATATCGCGCATATTTTTAAATTTGTCGAATATTAATAGTTTTCTGAATGGATTTAGAGTATCCATAATCGAGTTGGAGTTCGAGTGGCGCCTCATACGCAGCATCACTAGTATAATGGAGTGCATTCGTGCTGCACACGATCTGTCCAGTACCACTATCGTCGAGTCGGATTTTATAATATCCTGTGGTTTCCGCAGGAGACATACAGGTAAGCGGGATTCCTGAAAGTGCTGCCCAGCGTACATAGACGACATTAAGATCAGTTGCCTTTGTTATTTCTGGCGCGTATGGATTACATTTATACATGCTCCACAAATCGTAAATCGTGTCGTAAGAACCTTTCTTATTATGTTTTACTGATATGGTGAATGAAGTTTTTCTTGTACCTGCTTGTTGATCAATACGTGTGATTGCAACAGGGGCGCCTTGGCCGCCGCTTAATGATACTGGTCCGGGTTTGCATGCTTTTTTATTATTATTGTTTGGCTTAGGATCAATACATACCATTGCAGTAGCACGTGTTTCATAACTATAACAGGCAGTAACCATGAGTGGTTGCCGGAATGTTTCGAGTGATTCGGGAATGCCCCACGCATATGCAGGAAAATCGAGAACTTCCAAGCCTCCACCAGGTGTTTCCCTTGTATCTCCCTCGAGGAAGACGACACTTTGGAATCCACAATTTTTAGCGCTTCCACAATAGTTGAATGCAGCGTTGAGGAGAATTTTTCCTGCATTAAAGCCTATTCGTTTAGGATTAGCGGCATTAATAGATACACCTACAGGACTCCCGTCATTGGTGAATGAACCAATACCAAATTTAATATTATTATAATTAAACCCTGAATTAGCACTGGTACCGCCGCCTCTAAATCCGAGATAGACTCCTTGACCGCCCATACTAAACGTATATCCTTTTCCTTCAATATAATTAAAATTGACAAATCCCTTGCGCGGGCGCCATTGATCGTCGCCTGCGACTGAGATAATATTTTGATCGTATCCATGAAGAAATATTTCTACTGCAGTGTCTGATGCACCCTTATTTTTGAGTTGAATAATAATCGGAATCTCGTTATCGCATGAACTATATTTTGCGCAATCAGCCTCTAAATTTACCTGGTCGGGTGGCGCCTGATTTGCAAACGTCATTTCAATACTATCATACCCGGTGTACTGTTTATTGCTTGTGGATGAACTGCTCGTTCCCGAACAGCCGGTGATGATGAACACTGTTACTGAAAGAATGACCAGCAGTAATACTGTACGTGGTGATATATTTTTTAATAGGATGTTTCTTGTCATACTGCTCCTTAGTTTCTTTTCGCGATAGTCTTATATATGTGTTGTTTTTTTGTGTTACTTATTTTGTTTTACCGATGTATTTTATTTTTGGGCAATATTAGTTTTGTATACTTTAAAATTATCTACTACCATTTCTTGATTCTTGGTTGTTGTGCCATAATCCCATATGCGCAAATAATAATCTGTATTTTTCTGCGCCGGCGTGATAAATGTTGCTTTGTAGTGTCCTTTTTCCCCTGCAGAACAGGTAAATAAAGTCATGTGTTTACTTGCAGTAGTATTGTTGGCATAATAGGCTGTTCCATTAGCTGCAGCGTCAATACAGCATGAATGATCCTTATCTCTAAACGCCATATTCCATCCGCCGCTTGTTGTTGCAGTAACGCAGTTGAAATCAAATTCTAGTGTGTATGATGTCGATGGGCTGTTGAGTTCAGGGGTTTTTATTGTGAGTAACTCGTCCCACCCATTATTTGCTGCCGCCTTCATATCCCAACTATATCCGTCGATATTATTTTCACTGTTAATTCTTTGGGAACAAGGGGCAGTGCCACAAACAGCAACCGTAGTCCAATTGTACGCACCAGTACCATTACCCTCTTCGAATGCGCCATTAGGAAATCCTTGACTGTTATCCTTGGTATATGGTGTATTATTTGTGAGCGGATTGTTTTTTCCCGAACAGCCGGTGATGATGAACACTGTTACTGAAAGAATGACCAGCAGTAATACTGTACGTGGTGATATATTTACTAATCGAATATTTCTCATCATAATGCGTCTCCATTCTCTTTTCGTGATATTCCTATATAAATATTATTGTTTTTCTATGCTTTAGTGCCTAGACAGCAATAGAGTGAACCCGGACAATAACCATATACGCATTCACCCTTCTGATTTTTTTGGATGCATTGTTGTCTTGTACACGAGCAATCTACATCTGTTGTGAATGTAAAATTACCATATTTTTGTTTAGAAACTTGGCAGGCACTATCTCCAGGGTTTTTTACGCAATATTCACATTTTGAAATACATTTAATGCCATCGGATTTTTCGAAAGGACCACAGGTACTATTACTTTGAACAAAGGGTTGTAGTGAGAATTCACTATCGCTTTTAATAGTAATATCCATGGTTTTAGTGCTATAATACCCATAATTTAATGTCACAGTCAGTATCGATGCATAATTATTTTTTCCACGGGAATAATTTTCCAGTAGTGCAACAGGTAAACGACAGCGAACATAATTTTCTGTGGTGAGGAGTCGCAATTCTTTTGGCGTGCATATAAGATCTTGACCGGAAAGTTGCGCCTGAACACTTATTTTATTCCAATTCTCACTATTCGAAAAATCACGAAAATCGCAAGTGTACTGGTCATCTTTTGCGTTAAGAACATACCCTTCGCCCTTATTTTCTAAATAAATCTGGAATGACGGCTGAATATATCGTCCTGTCGCATGAACTTCCGGAATAACCCGGCTAATGACGAGCGGTCCACCCTGTCCTTGTCCTCCACTATATTCTTTTACTGTACACGCCTTATTACTTGCTGATACAAGAAGATTCTTTTCTGCATCAATACAGACATCAGTTGAAAGAACAGTCTGGTAAGGGTAGCAGAGGGTATAGGAAATCTTCGTTGTTACACTCTCTCGTTTACTCGAAAATTCTTTTGCAACAAAATCAAATTCATAATACTTTTCATCACCGAGAGGATTACTCATGCTTCGCGCTTCAAGAAAAATATTTTCATAATCAGAATCAGTAGTGGCTCGTTCTATGAATTCTCTTTTCAAGTATTTCTCGTCAAACATGATATTTATCTTTGCCGGATCTGTACTATTGATTGCGTAAGGTCCCCGATTACGTATAAGCAGTCCTATTGCAAAACTTTCATTTTCAAATAACTCTCCCGGATTCTCTTTAAGAAATTCCATTTTTAGGCCGTCAGTTCCAGTATAATAAGTGGGTGTTGCAGTATTCGTGCATGCGCTGAGCATGATTGCGAGCAGGGCGATACCTAAGATTACGAATACACGTGCAGATATTTTTTTTGATAGAGAGAGTTGAGTGGTGTTTGTTTTCATGAGATAATCGCATCATTTTGACGGAGTTGGTCGCCGAACCATTGTTGTACTACAATATAAGTCGATTCTTCAATAGCATATTCATACACTGCTTTTGCACTGAATGTCTTTTGCGTATAGAGCGCGCCGCCGAGGAGTGATTCGAGATCGACAATTTTAATCCTACAGGTCACTGAATCAAATGCTTCTTGTGCACCCGCATCGTCAATGTTGAATGTATAGATGTTCATGCCGTCAACCTGTGTGGTGCTTGCAATTTTGCGTGTGCATTTTTCTAATTCTACAGATTCGGGAACTTCGAGTGTATATGAGATGCCGTGAACAATAGTTCCGCGGGGCCACATATTCATTAAACTAATACCGAATGGATATTGTACATTATTAGGATCTCTAATGTCAATCTTTAGCGGTTGATGGAGCGAGGGAAGGCCAAGTTCTACTGGTCCACCAGTATATTTTGCAATTGCGATATCAGTAATTCCGAGTTTTGAATTAATATTTCCTGTGTTTTCAGTATCAAGTGATTGATAACGTTTCCTGTCCATAAATGTATAAGTAATATCTGCATCAGTTTCGAAGAGGAATGTGCTAATGAATTTCACTTCATAGCTTCCCTCCTTGCCGATTTTTCCTAATTCACAATCAATCGTGTTTTCATCATTATTTGCGAGTTCAACAGTTTCCGGTGTCGCAATACCTTTACGTTGTTCAGGGATGACGCAGATGTTCTTTATTTTAATGACTCCCGGAACATTCTTTGCGCGAATCCTTGCCTCGACAAAAACATTCGAATCAGTATAGAATTGCGTATCAATAGGACGAAGATTTTCTAAAAATATCCCCCGCTCGTTTTCCTGTTCACCTTCATAACGTTGCCCTGTTGCTTGCGCAATAGCTATTTTAACACTTTTACTCATTGCAGCCATACCGCCACTAAGGGTTTTTCCCACACCGGTCCCTACATATTTAATGATTTGGAGTGGATTATTAATGAGTGCTTTACCAGTAGGGGCGTTGAATTGGGTGAGTGCCCAGATGAGTGCGATGATGCACCAGAAGATGATGTAGAATACTACAAATTTACGCCATTTACTTTCTACAGGCATTTTCAAACTCAAATAAATTGGCATGATTGGCGCGAGTAACACTATTCCTGCAATAACCATCTTCCACGGGCTGTCCTGAAAAAAGATCATGATACGCGGAAGTCCGTATGATAATGCGGCGACAATAAAGAATTCTGGGAGATTACTGATACGTCCTTTAGATGAAAATCCTGCAACAAGGAGGATGATTCCATAGATGAGTATGACGATGAATGAATACGGCGTAAACGAAGTGAATGCATCAACAATATGCGCAAGAATTGCAAGAAACACGAATAGTCCAAGACCATTTTCATGCATAGTGTGAAAAACCGGATTTGATTGTGAAAGGCTGGTACGTGTACGATCTATTTCTTTTCTATTTTTTTTATCGTCTGATTCTTTTTTCTTATCTTCAGATTTGTCGTGTTCTTCCTTTTTTTCTTCAAGTTTATCGTCGTGTTCTCCTTTATCTTTATTTGTTTTTTTTTCTGCTTCCTCTTCTTTTTTTAATGCTTCTAGCATCTCTTTTTCCATTGCTACTTCAGGTGCTGCGGCAGTTAATGCTACGTTGGTAATTTCCTCTTTTTTTACCATAGAAAACCCTTAACTTACACGTCGAATCTCGACTTTGATACTTGTGATATCTACATCTTCTTTTGGAATGATCTCAATGGAATTGGTTTCTTTACGGACATACGTATCGATATTTTTTCGATATTCAATATCGGTCGTATCAATATTGATCATGTGTCCATTCACATTGAGTGTGACGCGTTTTCGCAAATCATTATTCGTAAATCGGACAATGAGTGTGGTATCAAAATTATTTAGGATTTCATAATCGTTATTGCTATTTTTCGTATAATCGACATAATTATCGCAGGCCCCTGGCGCATCATCACCCTTATTTTTGTAGCCTGAAGGACAGAGATTACAATCATTATAGCGAATAGATGCTTTACAGCGATCGTTTATTCCTGAAGTGGGGACTTCCTGGCACCAGAAATTATCTGCATTCTGTGCGTAGCAACAATCTTTATCATATTTAAGACCGTCGGTACTACTACAGTTTGTTGCGCAAATTCCGTCTTCATTATCGCCGCAGGTCTTTTCACAGTTTGTTGGCGATTCCCAATCACGATCATAATATCCGCTGCGACAGAGGCCGCATTCGCTTTTTTCTACATAGGCCATGCAGCGATTATTAGAGTTTGATGTGGGAAGCGCGCACCAGTATCCGTTGCGATCAAAACAACAGTCTGCGTCTTTAGTTTCAGAACATCCCGGCGGGCATTCACCATCATACTTGCCGCAATCTGCCGTACTTGAAGTTGTCTTAAAAAATTCATTCTTCATATCAAAAAATAATGTTCTATACGTAGGACTTTTTAAGAGTACTTTGATATTCATATTGTCAAGCATATACGAACCCTTTATGGTGCTAAATCGCATTTCATTGCTTCCTTCAAGAATGTATTCAGTATTGAGTTTAGCAAATGTTCGCGTACCACAATCACCTACTGAATTGAAGATAATGCGCTTATTGAGTTCGATAGTCAATGGTCCGACTTCAGTTAATTTACATGTCGGATAAAAATAGAGTGTGACATCATCAAGATTATTCTTCTCAGCGCGGCTTATAGTAAATGAATGTATTGCTTCGCTATTCGTGTAATCAGTTACATCTCCAATGATTTGAATATTGGATAAGGTGTAGGTATTTGTCTTCCAGAAACTCCATCCCGGACTTGGAGAATAGAATTGGATTATATTTTCGGATTGGATTGTACCTTGCTCTATTTTTATCGGTACTGCATTTCCTGCTCCAACAACCCCTTCATAAATTTTGACCCCGTTCATGCTGATAACTATTGGTCCTGCGGATTTATAGACATTGAATGAGAGGAGAAGATTCTTCGTAGTTTTCGTATCAACACCAAAACTTACGGTGAATGCACTACCTTCACGATCAAATAACGCATTTTTTGTCATTGCACTTGCAACAGTCTTTACTACTTGTGGCGACGTCGGTGCATAGACGCGAGAAGTCGGAAGGACATAGGTTCGTTCCTTGGTATTTACATATTCGATTTTTCCTATTTTTTCATCAAAAAGCGTACTCGTGTATCCGACAAGGTCGCTACGATTCGTATTGATGGATGAACCACCACCACTTTGTCCATCATTTAAAAGATTTTCACGTACATCGGGCGGAAGAAACATAATATACATAATAATCGCAACAGTCATTATTGCAATAAATGCGGCAGCACTGCCGGCGGCAGCTCGTTTAAACCTCATAAGACTCACCCAGGTAACCCATCATCAACATAACGTATATATACGATGATGCCTATTTAATATTCTATGCAATCCTAAACCACTACCTATATAAATCTTACTGTTTTCGGATAGAGATAGGGTGCAGCAATAGGCTCTAGAGCATAAGATTTGAGCGTCAATGTGCGAGTGTTATCGATAACGATGCCTGAAAATCGGACAGGATTGAATAAAAAAACGAAGTTTTTTAATTTCCTAAAAATCTTTGATTTTTTTGACAAGTGGTACGATTTTCCTTCGAAATAAGATAAGTACACGAGCGACGCTCAAGATTGTGGGCGTATTATAATTTCCTATAAATTAAATAATCTTCAACCATGAAACTCCTCTTAAACGACATCAAACACAAAACATTCAAGATCCAAGTAGATAGCACTGAAGATTTATGGTATTTGTCGACCATTATTGAAGAAGGTGACACGATTTCTGGTCAGACTGAACGCAAGGTACGGATTGGTGGTAGCGAAGAAAAATCTAAAATAGCAATCCGTAATGTCTTTCTCTCGGTTACCGTCGATAAAATAACGTATGAGCCTTCTGAACTGCGTATATCGGGCCCTATTATTGATGGTCCGGAAGATATCCCTCGCGGCGATTTCCATACGTTTGCGATGCGAGAACGCTCTATTATTACATTGAATAAAACCGAATTGTCATTCTACATTACTAAGAAGATTGAGGAAGCATGCACACCAAATATGAGCCAGATTCTCATTGTTGCGTTTGATCGCGAAGAAGCACTCTTTGCACTCCTCAAATCAAATGGATATGAAATCTTACTCGATCTCAAAGGCGATGTTTCTAAAAAGGATGGCGAAGAGAAGAAATCGAATTTTTATACTGAAATTGTGAATCAGATCAATGCGTATGATGCGCGATATCACTTCACAAGCGTTGTTGTAGCAAGCCCCGCATTCTGGAAAGAATATCTCATGAAAGAAATTCATGATGAGAATTTGCGTAAACGCATCACACTTGCAACGTGTTCGAGTATTGACGAGAATGCGATTCAGGAAGTCCTTCGTCGTTCAGAACTTAAAACTGTTCTCCAAAAGGACAGATCGAGTAGAGAAGAACTTCTTGTCGAAGAATTACTCGCAGCAATCAGTAAGGATATGGCAACGTATGGGTATGTGAGTGTCCGCGAAAAGCTCGATGCAGGAAATGTCATCCGATTCCTCATCTCAGAAAACCTCATCAAACAATCTCGGGCAAATAATACGTATCGCGAACTCGAAGAACTCATGCATGCTGTCGACGTAGTTGGTGCGCAATTCCATATCATCAGTTCGCCCGACGCTGCAAAAAAACTTGACGGGTTGTCAGGCATTGCAATAATTCAGAGATGGAAGGAACAGTACTAATCTTATTTTCGTAGCGTTCATTGTCGGAATCGCGCCGTTCTTTTGATATCGAAATAATTTTAAAGATGATGCCCTTTGAGTAATGATGATATCTTTACAATTGCCTGATGTGAAGTATAAAGTAACATATCTTGATGCTATTAGGGAATTTCAATTAGCAGGTTCGGATAATGAAACCACCGCACACTACCTGACCCATAGTATTGAAGATTTGGCTTTGAACTTTCAAGCATTTGTTGATTCTCTTTTAGATAAACACAGAGGGATAAATCTGGAGGAAGGTCGCACCCCGAGCACACAATATTGGATTATTGATGAATTAGGAAAATATTGTGGAAGGATTTCACTACGACATCCCCTCACCGCTAAACTCTTGTTGAATGGGGGAAATATCGGTTATGATATCACCCCTTCTCAACGTAAAAAACATTATGCTTCAGAAGCACTTACATTATGTTTATCTGAAGCAAAAAAGCAGGGTCTTACTGAAGTCTTATTAACCTGTGATGATGATAATACCCCCTCTATAAAAATTATCGAATTACACGGTGGAATTCTAAAAGATAAGCTTATCGGAGAAGGAGTCCTTAAACGCAGATATATTATTTCATTTTGAGGTTTTATGAAAAAACAAATACTTTACCTCCCCGAAATCATCGCCGACATCAAATCAAAAAAAGAATTGCATGCATTAGATGATGATTTCATCGAAAAAAAGGTAGAACAATTCTTTCATAATATTTCAAATCATCAATATAAAGAAAAAATCTTGCAGAAACTTTCGACGGTAAAGACGTATAAACAATTCATGAAAAGCAATGAACGCGATTTTCTGATTAAAGGAGTGCGAACAGAACTGCGTAAAGTGTATGGCGCATTTATCCTCGAAGAATATGAGAAGAAACAGAAGATCCTTGCGCGAATGCAGAATGAGAATGATGAATCAATTCACGAAGAATTACTTCACTTGCATAAATCGACGCATGAACGATTCACCCATTATATGCAGTTATATTCAACGATCTTTGGTGCTATTGCAACATTCAGGGATGCAGAAAAACTTCCCTTACAAAAACAGTTCATCATCCTCGATCTCGCCTGCGGTTTGAATCCTATCAGCAATATTTATTTTCGTGATAAGATAAAAAAATATTATGCCTCAGACATTTCGAGTGAGGACTGCGAGTTTCTTGAGACATATTTTAAGAAAACATCTGTGCCGCACGAAACATTCGCGCTCGATCTCGTCGATAAGAAGAGTCATGAACGATTATCAAAGATCCCTGTCGACATCTGTTTCATCTTTAAGACACTCGACGGACTCGAACGTGTCGAACGTAACATCACTGAACATCTACTCATTTCGATTCACACGAAATTCTTTGCAATAACATTTCCAACACTTTCCATCGGCGGTCTTCGAAAGATCGATGTGAAACGTCGCGTGTGGCTTGAACGACTCTTTGACAAACTGCGATGGCCCTACGAGAAACACGAAATAGAGAATGAGTTATTGTATGTGGTGAAGAAAACGACAGAATGATTCGATAAACTGTCATCTATTCTATTTGTCTTCTGAACTCGTCGTAATTGTGTATTTTCCTGAATCTTTGTCTTCTCTTTCAATGCACGTGACATATCCTTCTAACCCAAATAATTCTTTTAATGTTTTTGAAGAAAAAACATTTGTCCGTATTTCTTTAGATTGTATATGAATATTTTTTTTCGTTCTACCTTTAAGCGGATAAGATGTTTGGATATACCACGTCTCAACGTCTGGGGAAACGCCTTTTTCAATATCTCGACCGCTTCTTCCACTGTATTGGTTACTTTCGATATATTTGCCTTCAATTCCTAACGTAGTGTATAATTCTTTTTCAGAAAACACGTATGTTCTTATGATTTCAGTGAGATTTTTTTGTGGCATTTTTTATCCAGAAAAGAGATAATAAATAAAAAAATAAAAAATCTCGTCTTACAACTTTAAGACTTGTTTTGCGGGCTTCATCTCTTTCCATGCGAGTTCGAAGATCTCTTCGAGTGCACTGGAAAAGAATGGTGTATTGACCCAGATACCGACATCGTAGGTTGGATGGATTTCATTATCGTCGTTAATCATAAAGAGGATCTCTTTACTGTCGACGAGCAAGAATCGAGCCTTCAAATCAGTGTGCCTTACTTCGGCAACATTTCCTAAGTCTTTAACTGCAGGAATGGTTTCTTTGGTCAATGGTGCGCAGATGCGGATTTTGACGCCACGCTTCTTGCATTGTTCAAGAACTGGTTTAAATCCCTCAATCTTTCGCATAAGTCCTTGTGTGGTGGTAATAATTGTTATGGATTCTTCAGCATTCCTGATAGTCAATTCCATGTGGTTGTAGAGATTTGTTCGACCCTTCAAACTTCCGGAAAGTTCGCTTGGTTCGACAAGTTCTATTCCTGTCGTATGTAATCCATTGAGTTCATCAAGAACATCTGTTCCTTTCAATTCATCAAGTCGTTTGACGCGGTCATCAGATTCGACACGGATATTCTTCTTTACACGCTCAACAATCTCTTTAGGCGATACTGCAATATATTTGATTGGTTTACCAATCTTCATAATCACAAACCCCTTTTTTTCCAAGGATTCAAGAATGTCATAACTTCGCGATCGTGGAACATTTGCAATATCAGAAAGTTCTCCTGCAGTTGAAACGCCACGGCTTAAGAGCGCAGTCCATATCTTGACCTCGTAGAGGTTTAATCCAAAATATCGTCGTAATTTGCTTAATAATTCGTCTTTTACAATCATATGTATGCCCCCGATTACCATTACAATCGGTAATCACCTCTTTCTTTTAAAAAAAACGTGTTCTTAAAAATCAAATATGAATACTACTTTAAATATGTTACGCTTTTTTACTCTACTCCGATAGTCTCACGTATTAATCTTCACTCAGGAACGATAGTAGGGAATTTTTCTTAAATGCCTTGTCTTATTTATAAATAAACTGCTTTTTAGCGTGTTTCTCCTCTTAAACCAATAGATAGTTTTATATACTTCTTATGTATTAAAAGAGGAAATTTAGGGGGTTTTGTGGATACACAAAAAATCGATGTACAAAAAATCATAAGCAGTTTGCACCCGTTAGAGCGCAAAATTTTGCCATTAATTGAGCGTTATAGCGATATTGCTTTACTTATTCGTGAGTCAAAACTTCAAGAAGTTGAGGTGACGCGTGCCATCCAATGGCTTACCGGTAAAAAACTTGTTGAAGTCCAAGAGGATGTCAAAGAACTTGTTTTTCTTGATAAAAATGGTTCGATATACCTCAAAAACGGTCTTCCTGAACGACTCTTTCTGAATGCACTAAATCGTGAGATGCAATTAAAAGATGTGGAAAAGGCATCGAAACTTTCACGGGAAGAGATCGGTGTATGTATAGGTATTCTTAAGAAAAAGATGGCAATCAATATTGCGAAGAAGGGTAATGATATGTATGTTTCGCTTACAGATACTGGTCGAAGTATTCTCAAAAAAGAGTTGTTTGAAGAAATATTTCTTAAAAAAACATTCCCTGTCGAAAAAAAAACATTGACGCCGCAAGAACTCTTCGCGTTTAACGAACTTATAAGGCGTAAAAATATTATCAAGACAGATATTAAAAAAATAAAGACCGTGACTATTTCATCACTCGGAATGGAAATTCTGGCTGCCGTAGGCACTACCATTAATAAAAATGTTGTTGATTCGCTTACGCAGGATATTCTCAAAAACCGCCTTTGGCAAGGTAAAGAATTTCGCGGCTATGATTTGAATGCGTCAGTTCCCCGTCTTATCTATGGAAAAAAACATTTTGAAAATGAAGCCATTGAATATGTCAAAAATATCTGGCTGGAAATGGGTTTTGCAGAAATGTCCGGAACCATGGTGCAGACTGCATTTTGGGATTTAGACACACTCTTTGTTCCTCAAGACCATCCTGCACGAGAAATGCAAGACACCTTCTACTTAAAGAATCCCGCGAAAGGCAAGATTCCTGAAGATTTGAAAAAGAAAGTCAAACTCGTCCACGAAACCGGTGGCGATACCGGCAGCAGCGGATGGGGTGGTGTCTGGGATGAAGAAAAAGCAAAACAACTCATGCTTCGTACACACACGACTGTTCTTTCTGCGCAGACAATTTCCCGACTCAAAAAAGAAGATTTACCTGCAAAATTCTTTACTGTAGGAAAAGTCTTCCGCAACGAAACACCGGACTGGAAGCATCTTTTTGAATTTTATCAAGTCGAGGGTATTGTTGTTGATCCTCATGCAACATTTAATGATTTGAAAGGATATTTACAGGAATTTTTTAGAAAAATGGGTTATGATAACATTAAAATTCGCCCCGGCCATTTTCCCTATACTGAACCTAGTGTCGAAGTCGAAGTATTTGATAAGAACAGAAATCAATGGATTGAACTCGGTGGCGCGGGGATTTTTCGACCAGAAGTCACAAAAACACTCCTCGGATTCGAATGTCCGGTTCTTGCGTGGGGTTTAGGCCTTGGACGTGTAACCGTACCCTATTATGCGATTACTGATTTACGCGATTTCAACAAGAACGATTTAAAACAATTACGATCAATCAAGAAGTGGATGCAGAATCCGAAATAATTTAAGTGTAGTGCAAATGTAAAGAGAAGTGAGGGAGAACGTGTCATGGATGATAGAACAGTATTCAGGCTTGCAACACTTAAACTTGCATACCGCAAACAATTATATTTTATTGCTGCACTCATCGTATTAACATTCATCGGAGTGGGATTGTATGTGTTCACCATCTATCAATTTAATTTCGGACTCCTCATCACCGGCGTCGCATTCGCGTTTACCGGCGTCATCGGAATCATGACAGTCGATCAGAAACTGAAGAATATATCGAAGAAAATAAGAGAATTGGAATAATAAAAATATTATGTTGAAAAGAGGTTAGGGAGAATAAAATGTTTGATTATACCACAGTATTGGATGAGAAAAGGATAGATTCAATAGATTCCAGCGTCATATTATTAGAAAAGGAACAGAAAATAATTGATAATGTATTATCTGAGGTCGGTCCAAACATTAACCTCGGTATTCCCTGTATTTTTAGGGATATTGTTGTAAGACCGTCCATGATTGGAAGTTGGATTGCGGAAAGTGGCGATGTGAGTTTATTCTCGACAATTAATGTCGGCAAGTTACAGCGAATAGTAATGGATAAGTATGGTTTCGGGATAATGAATGTATCTAAAGAACCATTTTCAAAAAAATATGTAGTTGCATCAACGGAAGCGTTTAGTGGTGTGATGCGATATACGTCCGGAAAAGTATTCAATAACATTTTCGACGGAAAAGAACATATTCTTGGGCAATATGCTATAAGACCTTTCAATGATGAAAAAGACGAATATCTTTTACCATTATTACAATCAATATATTTCAAGAATATAAGAGATTTGAAAATTTAGTACGTATGCGGAATTATAAAAATGCCAACCATAACCATAAGTAAAAAAGCACTCCTGGAACAACTTGGGAGAAAAATCTCTGACGAAGAGCTCGGAAATCGTATTTCAATGCTCGGAACAGGATTTGAAGGAATGATGGGAGATGATATTAACGTCGAGATATTTCCTAACAGACCTGATTTGCTTTCAACCCCGGGCCTTGCGCGTGCACTCTCCTCGTTTCTTGGAATCAGAAAAGGATTCAAAAAATATGTGGTAAAAAAAGGAACCTGTAAAGTGATTATTGATAAATCGGTGAAAGGCATCAGGCCCTATACTGCGTGTGCAGTCGTCAAAAATCTCAAACTTACTGATGAAAAAATTAAAGAGGTTATTCAGATCCAAGAAAAACTGCATATCACTTATGGACGGAATCGTAAAAAGGCAGCAATAGGTATCTATCCATTAGAACATATCAAGCCGCCGATTTATTATAAGGCGCTCTATCCTGAGGAAATAAAATTTAAACCGCTTGATTTAAACAAAGATCTTACGGGAAGCCAGATACTTGCTATCCATCCTACAGGAAGAGAGTACGGGTATCTTCTCGAAGGAAAAGACAAATACCCGGTATTTCTCGACAGTAAAATGCAAATCATGAGTATGCCACCTATTATCAACAGTAATACTGTCGGTAAAATTACAAACGCCACACGCGATGTGTTTATTGAATGTTCGGGATTTGATTTTAATTATTTACAAATATGTTTGAATATGATTGTGTGTGCGCTTGCAGATCTCGGTGGAGAAATTCACAGTGTAGAACTTGCATATCCGGAAAAGAAGTATGTTACACCACAACTTGATGGTCGGGAAATGAAACTCGAACCTTCTTATGTTGAAAAAATTCTTGGCATTCACATGCAAGAATCTGACATAAAAAAATGTGCCGAACTCATGGGCTATGAGTATAAGAATAAGAAGATGCGAATTCCCGGGTTTCGCGCAGATATTCTCCATCCTGTTGATCTTGTAGAAGATATTGCAATAGCGTATGGATATGAAAATTTTACCGGAAATATTTCACGGATTCCGACAGTTGCAAGCGAAAAACCACTCGAAGTATTCAAAAACAAGTTACGGGAAATTGCAATAGGCACAGGTCTCATTGAAGTAAAGAATTTTCATCTCACCAGTAAAGATAAACAGACAAAAAAGATGAATACTACTTGCGAAGTTGTTGAACTGTTAAATGCAATCACGCAAGAATATAATGTATTGCGGTATTGGATGACGCCGCATCTCCTCGAGACATTACAATCAAATAAACAGTATGATTATCCACAACACATCTTTGAAATAGGAACCGTATTCAAGCACGATCCTCAAAGCGACACCGGCGTTCGTGAAAGCGAAGTAATCGGAATAGCGTTTTGTGGTCATGATGCAAATTTTACCCGTATAAAGCAATTTCTTGATTCACTCGCTGAAGCACTCGCGATAAATTACACAATCGAAGATACGCATCATGAATCGTTTATTAAAGGACGGGTTGGAAGAATACAAATCAGTAATGCTGCGACTACTGAAAAAATAGGACTTCTCGGTGAATTACATCCTCAAGTTCTTCTAAATTGGGGATTGGATATGCCTGTTGCGGTACTCGGGATAAATATCACCGACTTATTTCGTATTCTTGGATTTGCGCCAGAAACATTTGCAGAAACAAAAGCAGAAACAAAAAACGCGACGCCACAAAAAATAGCTCAGTCACTACCACGTGCGACATCAAAACCTTCTATCGCGAAAAAGAAATCCTCGAAGAAAATCGTTTCGAAAAAGAAACCACAGAAAAAGCCACAAAAGAAATTAACGAAAGCAAAAAAGTCATCTTCTACGAAAAAAACAAAAAAGTCGCGAAGATAAAAGATACTGTCACTACGCTTTCTCTATGAGTTCGGTTAAATAAATACTTTCTTCAGTACGCTTTCTTAAACGTGTCCTTCCAATTATAACATATCATGAAGAGAAGGATGAAACTATTGATTACAAACAATGTCCAGATAATATCTGCGACATCGACTGCAAATGTCATGATGACAATAATCTCAATAATGGTTGCAAGAAGGAGGATGGGGATAAAAAAATATTTTTTGATCGCTAAATCATAAAGAACATAGACGCTTGCAACAGAAAGGAAGAAGAGTGCGAGTGCATAGACGCCAAGAATTGCAGGAATGATATACTCTTTGCCAAAGATCAAGTGGCCGATGAAATTAGGGAATACTGCAATAACGAGCGTGATGAGTGTTCCTGAAGCAATAACCATTTCGAGACTATGCCGGAAAATAAGATGCGCTGCGCGCTCATTACCAGTACTATAGTCCTCAACAATTTTCGGGAACATCACGCCCGCGATTCCGAACGCTATTCCGAACGCGATTTTTGCGAGCATACTTGCGGCTGCAAAGAATCCCGCGATTTGTGAAGGAAATAAATGTTTTACTAAGACGAGATCGATATTCGAAAGGACTGCGATGAGAAGACACGCAATAAATACCGGAACAGTGAATTTATAAATTTCAATAAGATCAAATTTATTTGCTTTCGCAATATAGTGGCTCTTCAAAATTTTTGTTGAAAGTAAAATTGCAAGTAAGCTCCCTAGCGCAAGTGCAAAGAGGACGGATTTAATGCGCAGACCAATAAGGAGAACCCCTACCGCAAGTACTGTTCTAAAAATTGATTCGATAACCTTATATTTACCCATGTCCTTAAAATCCTGTAATCCCCGCAAAATACCCTCAATGATGGGAATCATAAAACTGACCCATACCAAAAGTCCAAATACGATAATGATGTGATAATCAGAAATATTCAGAAATGCCGCGATAACTTTACTAAACATCACCGTCATCATAAAAATAAAGAATCCGATAAGAAAAAAGAATCCGAATGCCCAATTTGCAAGAAAACGCATCTTATCATATTGTTCGCGCGTCTTATAGAGTGAAACAAATCGTGTGACAATGAATGCAATTGCCGCAAGTGCAACAAGAAGGATGGAGTTTATCGTAATGAGTGTCTCAATCTCGCCGTATTGGACCGGTCCTAGTGTTCGGCTGATAAAGAATTGAAAAAAGATATTGAGTACTGCAATAATAATAGCGGCATATCCTACCTGCCACACATTTTTGAGGAGGTCTTGACTGTTAATCTTATTAAAAAATCCACGAAACCGGGAAAACTTCTTTTGTGCTGCGTTCTTATCAGGATCCATCATTCGTTCTCCATCCTTCTCATTTATATTTTTTCCCCTTTTAATTCCTCTGCCACTGTTTCTCTCTTTTTATCTCGTGCGTATCGGTATTATTTTACGAAAATTTATATATATCTAGTGTTAGGTGTGTTTGTGATACTATGGTTTTAACCTCAATCAAAATTAAAGGAGTTTATTTTCCTATAGATTCAACAACAATCACTAAACCGCAGGATAGAAAAAACATTGAGGAAGAATTGTCGGAAATCGTGAAAAAAAGAATTGCGTTATTAAGAAAGATTCGTACTGATCTTGTAACACTGCTCGATTTATTACAGATAAATAAATTGACGACAGAAAAATTAACCAAGATATATTCTGTTAATAAGCCCGTCTATGTGCTCTTTGAGGAAATTAATGGAGCTATTGATACCTATAATGCCATTGACCGAACGCCCGCAATAAATAATTTTTCTCCATCATGGACCGCAAATGAGTTAATACAATGCCTCGAGAAACTCTGTTTGCTACTGAAAAAAACCGAAGGAAAAGTATCGACCACACCCACAGAGCAATTTACACTTTTTTAGTCACTGAAAATTCTTTATATTCTTCTTAAGAACTCTTCTATAATCTCTCGCTGATTGAATCCTATAGGGATGTGTTTTATCCCTTCTGAATCAAATGCGTGCATCGCGCTTCCTTCATGAAGTACAAGTCGAGTGATATCAATAGGTTCGTCAATGTGAAATATTGGAGATATAACATGTTCATCCTCAAATTGTTTCCAGAATCGTACATGTTCAGGATTCTTTGGAACATATTCGAGTTCTTCCATAAGTTCGCGAAGGATTGCTTCTTTCAGAGTTTCATGACCTTCAACGCTGCCTCCAAATAATACCCACTGATTCTTTCCCGGAGATTCATCACGTAATTGTAGAATAACTCGATTTTGATGATCGCAGAGTATTGCTCCAACTTTGATAGGTTTGAACATGTTATCCATAATTATTTGAATGTTTCATGGTCAATATAGAAACTGTAAATCCCTTCAACAAAGAGGAATGCAGCCATAATCCCCGGAAGCGCGACCATCAGTGAGACTGGAAATGTAATAATACCTGAAAAAAAATAGACAAATGCCGGCCACATCATAATAATGCACAAGATCCACGACATGAATACAAATTGTTTATTGATATGCGCGCTCATGATGTTTGCGATCTGCACAATAATAAGTCCGATTGCAGCGATAAGAATGAGCGGGATACCAATAATTTTTTCAAGAGTAGTAATCCCGAGCATATTTGCAAACAGGAGCAGACTCACCGGCAGGAATGCAAATCCGAGGATGTAGTCAATCATGGTGTATAATTTTTTATGTAAATATAATCGCTGCGTAACTCACTGAATTCTTGTATGGGTGTCCTTCTTCTAAATCTGCAGAGGTGTAATATTGCTCTAAACTTACTTTTGCACTCTTCAATGCTTTGAGGAGTACTGCAATAGGGAGCTGCCCGCAGATAGTCATGGTGTTTTCTTCACAATAGGTTGTGAGTCCGTCGCTGTCAAGTTTTTCAATAAAATCAATTGCCTTGCGATCCTGCTCATAAATATTCTTTTTTATATCTATAGAAAAAGGGATGTGATGGAATTGTCTTCCATAATGCGTAAAGTCCGAACTGACAATAAATACTGCGGTTTTTCCTGTTTCGACAAGAAGCTCTTTAATGTCGAGTCCAAGACGCGCACAATCAATATCTGGTCCGAGGATAATTGGAACAATTTTGAGTTCATGCATTTTGTCCTTGGTCGCAAATTGGAGGAAGGGGATCTGTACTTCAATACTGTGCTCTTGCACATGTGCTGCCTCGTCAATCTCTAATTCCTCGTTTTTTTCAAGGAGTTGTTTGGCAAATACTTGATCCACACGTGCAAGTCCGAAGGGCGTCTCGTATCCTTCAAGAGATAGCGCATTTGTGGTACTATGATGGTTTGGTCCGATAATAATGTAGATATTAGGAAATTCTGCTTCTGCAATCTCTTTATATGCCCATGCTGCGCATGGTCCGGAAAATTGATATCCTGCATGTGGACTGATGATTGCCTGAATCTTTTTAGTTCGTTTAGGAATAGGTAATGATCCAGGGCCATTTTTACCTTCAAAACACACAGTTATTTGCTTATCGAGTGCAGTCTCCTGCGCTTCATAGAATTGTCCTGCAAAATGTGGCCTGCGTACCATAATAATCACCTTCCATCAATAGAATGTTCAGAGAAGTCGTATTTATATGTTTTGTGTTCTTATATTATTAGATAGGTGTTAAATTTAATATTACCCAAATGCAGGTGTCCAATCAATATAGAATTTAGACGGATTTTGTATTGGCTGTCCTTTTCTTAAAGAAAACATGTATCTTTCCAATTGTGCGATAATAGCGTGCAATCCTTCATCTGTAACACACCACTGTTGTTCGGGTTTTAATTTTCCAGTTTTGATATGTTCTTCATACATTCTCAAAGATTTAGAAGTTCGATCTACAAAGAATATGTCATCTTTTAACACTAATTCTGAAGAAGTGCTTGATCCTTCAAAATCTCCTATAATAAATCTTCCCGGAACAACAAGTCTTCGACGGTTATATAGTGAATTAGAATCAAAACTCGAACCCATAGCAAATAAGCCATCCAAAATCAAGTCAGTTATTTGGTATGGTTTTCCCTTCACTAAATACGCAATATTGGTATCGATTTGGTTCATAAAGACTTCAAAACATAACTATAATATAAATTTTGCGGAATTAGTATATTTTCATCATACTGTCGGTCGCTTTGCTCCTGTGATAGAACTTAGTCAAAAAAAATTACTTTGCGGTTGCAGAAGTTTTCAGAATTTTGCTTCGTTCGTAACTGGAAACGAATTTAACAGGAATTTTTATTTATAGCAAATAACATTAATGTTCGAATATTGTGATGTTATTTGCTAGACAGTAAATTGCTTTTGATGATATCCGAAAATTAAAGCAATTTACTATGGTCTTTCAAAACCTTTAAATAACTCCCGTTCTTTATGATGGTGTGGAGGGTGATTCGTATGACTGGTAAACTTTTACCGCTCGCAGCAATGGAGAGGATCTTAAAGAAAGGCGCAGAAAACATCAGAGTCAGTGAGCCCGCAAAAGAAGAGATACGCCGGGTTCTTGAAGAAGAGGGTATACGGATTGCAAAAGCCGCGGCAGAAGTTGCAGCGCATGCTGGTCGAAAAACAATCAAGGCAGAGGATGTGAAGTTTGTACAAAAAACTCACTAAGCTATTTGTAGTATATGAGATACTAAATAAGGCATTATTTCAGGGAGTAATCTTCTATGAAACTCATCATCGGACTTACCGGAACAATGAATTCTGGAAAAGGAACAGTCGCTGAACTTATCGAATCCCACGGGTTTGAACATTTTATACTTTCAAAAATCATTAAGGAAGAAACTGCGACGCAGTATCTTACTGTAACGCGGGAAAATCTTCAGGACATGGGAGATAAATTACGTAAAGAACACGGTCTTGGTGCGCTTGCAAAACTCGCATTCGAATGCTCAAAAACCGATAAAGTACTCATTGATGGTATACGCAATCCCGGAGAAATAGATTTTTTGAAAGAACATGGACGCTTTTTTCTTGTTGCAGTTGATGCACCTATTGAATTACGCTATCAGCGCGCACAGGAACGTAAGTCAGAAAAAGATTCTGTCAGTTTTGAACAATTCATTCATGATGATGAGCGTGACCTCGGCATCAATCAACCCGGAAACGGTCAACAAGTACAAGCATGTATTGATTGCGCAGATGCGATTATCAATAATATTTCCCGTGAAGAATCAGAAGCGCGCGTGCGTGAACTTATGAATATTTTACTGCGTTAATAATATCGTTAAAGAGAAAATCTTTATAGTTCGTGTTTATATCTAGACTATAGATTGGTCGGAAATATTTTTTTCCAGGTGTCGGAACAAACTCTCCCACGGATACCTTTGTGCAATTCTTAAATATTTTTAAATTATTAATGTCGCGCCAGGTATCACTATAAGTGGTATTACCAATAGTAATGGTATCTGTAGTGCCGTCAAGAACAATTTCGACCAAATCCTGTTCGTTTGTTAGTGATGGTTGCATTAATTAACACAATCCCCGTCGATGATGTAATTACTTGGTATGTTTTTGGATATACAAGTATATATATTTTTAGTATCACTGGAGAATGGTTTTTTTTAGCAAATTTTAGGGGTTGTCGGAAAATAAACTTCGTTTTTAGCATCGCTCGTGTTAAGATGTGCTTTCGAAGGAAAATAGTGTCATTTGCAATTCTACACTATTTTCTCGACTTTTGTTAGAGAACACTCGCACATTGATGCTAAAACTATTTTCCGACAACCCCCCAAATTTTAGATCTTCACTTTCATAAAATCATAGGCCACTTCAACAGTTGCAAAGACATCACGTGCGTCTTCTAGAACTTCTTCAGGAGTCTTATAGCGCTGAGAAATGTGAGTAATGATGAGTCTTTTTACTTCTGCATTGTTTGCAATGAGTGCAGCCTGTTTTGCCGTGAGATGCTTATTATTCTCTGCTTTTTCCTCGATATGCGAAGCATAGGATGCCTCACAGATGAGAAAGTCCGAATTTTTTGCAATTGCAATCGCATTTTCGCAAAGACCAGTATCTAAAATAAATGTAATTTTTTGACCTTTCTTTATTGATGAGACCATGTCCGATGTGATGATTCTGCCATTCGTTGTTATCGATTCTCCGCGCTGTAATGCACCAATCATCGGGCCATGAGGAATTTTGAATTCGTTAATTTTTTGTGTACTTATCTTGCGCGTATCCTTTTCAATAAAACTATATGCAAGACAGGGGACGCCATGATCCATGATCGCTGCAGTTATGCTGAAGTCTTCAGTATCAAGAATCGTCATAAGTTCTGTTCTTTTCGGGAGGAGTTCGTGTACTTCGATATTTAATTTATTATCAAAAATACAGGTCTGCAGGAGATGTTCGATTCGCTCTTCAGTATCCTTTGGACCATAAATATGAAGAGCAGGTATCTCTTTATTTTGTGCTTGCTGATTACCAATGGTTTGGATGAGCCCGATGAGGCCAGAGACATGATCGCCGTGCCAATGGGTCAAAAATACATAATTAACTTTATTACGGTTTATTCCTGCAATATTCATCTGCCGCTGCGTTCCTTCACCACAATCAATAAGTATCCCTTTATTCTTGTAACTAAGAAAAATTGCCGACACATTCCGATCTTTAGTCGGAACCATGCATCCTGTTCCTAAGAATGTGATATCCATTTTGGAATGGGAGCAGCAGAAGTTTATAAATGTTTATTAAGCAAAGGCTCTGTTCCTATACCAATGGTTTTATAAAGAGAGACCCACTCCATTGTATGAGATACACACGAAATACATGTTGTGTTTGTTTAGTACATTCACCGATTTGTGAATGAGTTATCCGAAAAATCATAACTAAAGATTATGAATTTAACTTGTGTGTAAACCCGAGTTTTTATTCCTTAAAACATAAGGAATGTGCGCGATCTTTCTTCTTACAGTTGAAGGTTCGCTTAGGAACTAAACAAATACCTAAGAAACCAAGGAGTGATTAATGTGAAGTTTAGTGAATTACATATGAATCCAATACTTATTAGTTTATTGGAAAAGAAAGGAATTGTAGAATTAACACCTATTCAGGAACAGACGATCCCTGCAATTAAAGAGGGCAAAGATGTCGTCGGACATTCATTGACTGGTTCTGGAAAGACGCTTGCATTCGCGCTGCCTATTATCGATAGGCTTCAATCCCATAAAGGAATCCAAGCATTAGTTGTTGTTCCAACACGTGAACTTTGCGTTCAGGTAAAAGATGTTATGGAAATGCTTGCACATACAAAGGGCCTTCGCGTTGCAGTCGTCTATGGTGGAGTCAGTATTGAACCGCAATTTAGATCGCTTCGGTCCTGTGATGTTGTTGTTGCAACACCTGGAAGACTTCTCGACCATATTGACCGGCGATCAATCAATCTGACGAACATCAATACGTTTGTACTTGATGAAGTCGATAAGATGTTTGAGATGGGATTTGTTGATGATGTAGAAAAAATCATGACTTACCTGCCAAAAAAGCGTCAGACGCTTCTTTTTAGCGCGACATTTAATGTGAAAGTACATCAACTCATCCGAAAACATCTTCTTGCACCGGTTGTTGTAAAGACACAAACCATTGTTGATCGATCATTACTCAAGCAAACCTATTATGTTGTTGATGATCTCAAGAAATTTTCATTACTTGTCCATTTCTTGAAACATAAAACGAATGGTCTTGCAATGGTCTTTTGTGGAACGCGAGATTACGTCGATATTGTCGCTAAAAACCTGCAGATGAATGGCGTGAATGCAATGCCTATTCATGGCGGACTCAGCCAGAATCAACGATTGTATGCACTCGAATCATTAAAGAAGGAAAATATTGATGTTCTTGTCGCAACAGATGTTGCTGCGCGTGGTCTTGATATTAAGAATGTAACTCACATCTATAATTATGACGCGCCAAAAACCGCTGAAGAATATATCCATCGTATCGGTAGGACTGCACGTGCGGGAGCAAATGGTGAAGCAATATCATTTGTTACGCGCAGAGATTTTGATAATTTTCGTCGGGTTCTTGAAGATAAGTCATTACATATTCAACGAACAGAGGTTCCACCCTGCGAACAGGTCCAATTTAATTCGCGCATGAAGTCAGAAAAGCGATCATTTGGTGGAGGACGAAGTTCAGGTGGTCGAGGATCAACCCAAGGATTTAGTGGTGGCAGATCACCACGGACTCATGGATCAAGTCGCTCAAGTTCAGAATCTTCAGGATCATTTGGCGGACGTGATGGTGCTTCAAGAGGTGGCCGTAGTGGTTCATCAGAGCGAGGTTCTTCTCGAAGTTCCGGCTCTTCAAGTTTCGGAAATACACACCGACCACGAAGAAATTAATTTTTTTAAAATATTTTTTATTTTTCTATCTTTAACACGTATGCTATCGGAAAACTAATCATTTCTTCTACCACATCATCCGGGATACTTAGTATTTTTGGTGATATGAGTTGATCTCTCACTTCAAGATAATTATGTCTTTCGATGCTGAACCCTTGTTTTTTAAAGAATTGTTCTGCTTCTTTTTCTGTATCGAACCGGTTTTGATCGGTGTTTATTTTAGTCATGCGTTGAATAAGTGTATTGTGTGTTTTTACATTTTTGTTTTCGTTGTACATTACACTTTTTAGAGTGATGTCTGGTGTAATCCATGTTCCGTTAAATTGTTCTAAGATATAATGTATATTCCTTGCGACTATTGCTTTTTCTTCAAAATTCAGGTAACGTAATAGTCCTTCATTAATAATTATGAGTGGTTTTTTTTTATCAAAATATGTCGTCGCTTTTATTAATGAATTAAGATTTAAAACATTTCCTGCAACAAGATGAAGATTCGAAAACCCCTTATGATCTATCTTATTTATTATTCGTTGTTTTTCTTCGATGACTTGTGGAAGATCAAATTCTACATAGGTTGCGGTGTTTCGACTTAGTTCCATTCCTCTTGACGTGAACCCTGCGGCTATTTCAAGAATTTGCTCTGCACGTTGTTCTTTGAGAAGATGATTGACGAGTTTATAGCGTGCTTCCATTTGTGGAGAGAGTTGTGCAGCTTTCATCTCTTCAGTGATAGGATACCCGCGGGTCTTTTGCAGTTTGTCTAATCTTTCGAAAATCTCTCGAGAAAAAGGAATGTCTGTAAATGTACGTCGATACGCAGTAAGCCACGCCGTAGGAATAATACTGTTGTAATATTCGTCTTTGACCTCTCTTGAAAGTGCCATGTTATGATCATAATAGAGACTTATTTAAATTTGCTTCTATTATTCCTATTTCTCTATCGATACAACCACTGCAGTCCATTCTTCACATTTGTTTTAATCTTCGATTTCTGTTTATCATTTAATTCGATCGCATTATCGGTTTGGAAGACCTTTGTTTTGATACCGCAATACCCGAGAATATCATGTTTGACGGATTTTTGATAGCGATTGCCTAAAAAATATTTAGAATATATCTTTGGTGCGCCCGATGTCATCAATACAATTGCTTTTTTTCCCTGTAATAGCCCGACAGGTCTGCGATTGACATATTTGAATGCAAATCCTGAAGTGAATGTCTTGTCAATAAATCCTTTAAGGATTGCCGGCATTGCGCCCCACCAGACAGGATAGATAAATATGAGTTTTTGTGCATCGCGAATTTTTTTCTGGATTTCTTTATTCTCCCTACTTATCTGTTTACTCGCTAACTCTTCTTCATGCAATACCGGATCATAATTCATGGCGTAGAGATCGAGAACGTCATAGGTTTCATCTCGTTTTTCTAGCCCTGTTTTGACATGTTCAAGAACGAGAGGGTTATGTCCAGGAGTTTTTGGATGCGCATAAATAATAAGTGTTTTAGTCATAGGTCGTCTCAGATACTGTTGTCAATGGCGTAAATCAATTAGTTATATAAAAGTATTGTGAATTCTCACATTATTTAATAAAGAAAAATAAAAAAATAAAAGAAAAAAATGTTAGAATACTTCCTTCTTGAATAATCCGTCGAGACCCCATTTCTTATATCCGAGTGCGAGGATGACGAGGAATGCTGCAAAAAAGAGATATGCAGGTTCGCCGCCGTTAGCGAGTGGATTCAATCCTTTTGGGAAGTGTGCAGTTACGAGTGCACCAATCATGATGATGAGTCCACCAACTGCCGCGAGGCGCGTGAATAATCCGAATATGATCCCGAGTCCGACAAGAACCTCTCCGATGCCAACGACAAGCATTAATCCCGTCATTGCAGGGTTGCCTAATACGCCTAACTTAAATAATCCGTGGAGTAGAAATACTATTCCAAAAATCACTCTAAATACGAAAAAGAAATAATCTTCATTTTTTTTAAACCAATTGAGATACATGGTATACCACCTCAAATAATAGCTATATGTTGTGTATGACTATTTAATTTATAAAGTTAACGGTTGTTAATTCTATCGGTAACGATGTACATCAATTATTTTTTTTATCTGCGCAGATAGAATTATCTTCTCTTAATCGGTTTTACTTTTCGTTCGAACTTGTTCGTCGTATCCATCCATTTCTTGAGACGCTCTTCTTTTTCATGTTTTAATGTTTCTTTTTGTCTCTCGAGTTCGCCAATTTTGAACCTGAGGTCATGGAGGTGTCCTTCAAGCTCCTGCGTCTTATTCGTGACGTGCTGGATTTCAACACGTTTAAGATGATTATAGGTACGGCCGAGTAAGAAGCCTATGACGAAGAGCAAAATTGCGACAATGAATAAAATAATGACAATAAGTTCCATCTTACTAGGTATATTAAGCTGACATTTAAATAGTTTTTGACAACATTTAAATATCGTTACTCTTGCCTCGTTTTTATGGATGAAGTTACTGAGAAGGACCTTGTCGAGCAGGAGATTCCCGACTTAACATTACTTAAGGTAAAAGATATTATTTTGGACAATAAGCCGCGTAAGGAACGAATTCGTGCAGTCTTTGCCCAGGAGCGCGTACTTACGGATATAAGTGATGAAATACGTGAACTCTATAATCAATCACGTTACGGGGTTATCTTAGAGAGTGGAAAACTTCAACTATCACTTCTTGAAGCACTCTATCTTGTAGAAAAAAATAAACTTGAAGTTCTCGATTCGAGGTCTAAAACCATTGATTTTGAATCATTTCTCAAAAAAGCAACAAAACTTGAGCCAAATTTCTGGATTAGATATTGTGTCTTTAAGGATATGCGTAATCGCGGGTATATCATCAAGACCGCACTTAAGTTCGGTGCAGATTTTCGCGTCTATGACCGTGGCGTAAAGCCCGGAGAAGACCATGCACGCTGGATAATTTATCCAGTCCATGAAGGATCAACCATGACCTGGTATGAATTTGCGGCAAAGAATAGGGTTGCGCACTCCACCAAGAAACGACTCATGATGGGAATCGTCGACGATGAAGGCGATGTGACGTATTATGAGATCAAGTGGATGAAACCGTAACGTGATATCTGGTCGTGGTATAAGCATCATTGGTGATTATTATGGATGCACTCGATGCAATACATACGAGAAGAAGCATAAGAACATTTACTGATAAAGAAGTATCCCTTAATTTAGTCGAACAACTTCTTTCTGCAGGGATGACTGCACCATCAGCAGGAAATCAACAACCCTGGCAATTCATTGTTATTAAAAATCGGACACTTCTCAATAAAATACCTGAATTTCATGAATATGCACAGATGTGTAAACAGGCAAATCTTGCGATTTTAGTATGTGCAGATCTCAGCAACATCAAACATGAAGGGATGTGGGAGCAGGATTGCTCTGCTGCAACACAAAATATTCTGCTTGCGGCACATGCACTAGGACTTGGTGCTGTATGGTGTGGGGTATATCTAAGAGATCCAAAGATGACAGGCTTTCGTAAACTACTCAATATTCCTGATAAGATTATACCCTTCTCATTGATTCCTTTAGGATACACTAATCAGAAAAGTGGCAAGGTTGGAAGGTATAAGAAAGAGAGAGTGCATACAGATATGTGGTGATTTTTTACTAATTATCTATAGCGAGAGATCAAGTGGATGAAACCGTAATTGTGTGTTTATTAACGTTCTTCTAAGAGCATCTTTCTGGAACAGACTATAACAACTTTTATAAACACCACCCTATTCTTAAGATATGCATGATTGAATGAGCATATTTCGCTTGTTTATATTGTGTTTAATGAGGAGGAAAAAATGCAAGGATTCAACCGAGGCGGCCGTAGTGAAGGCGGAAGCGGCGGATTCAGAGGCGGAAACAACTTTGGTCCACGTGAAATGCACAAAGCGACTTGTTCTGAATGTGGCAATGAATGTGAAGTACCATTCAAACCTACTGAAGGAAAACCAGTATTCTGTAAAGACTGCTACGCGAAAAGAAAACCACGATATTAATCAATAATCAACGATTCTCGATAAAAAGCTAACTCTTAATTTTTAAATTAAGAATAGCTTTTTAGCGTCCTAAAAATTCGCTTTCAACGAATTTTTTTGACATCTCGATTATACTAATATCATTTTTTTATTTTTTTTATTCTTCTTTGTGATTTCTGCATTTATTTCTTATTATTTAACCTATTTCAAAGTAGTAATATTTATAAGTTAATCGGCGTTTCGGGGTGTATGCGTAATAGTCATACTAAAATGCCTTCAAAAGAATCTTCTGCAGTACTTTGGGCAGCAAAAGCGTTCGGTGATTGGAACTATATTATTTTTATAACAACTACGCGAATGGAAGAAGTTCATAATTTTATTCTTGCGATGAAATCAGAATTCCTTGACATGCTTCGTAAATATGAAACATTATATGCCTATAAAGAGCATAAATATTCGTATTATGCAAAAACAATTAGACGCGAGTTTTTATCTTCAAAAAAATATTGCCACGGTATCTCTAAGGTCCAACAGAACGTATAACCCCACTAAAAAATAAATAAAAAAATGACATACTCCCAAAATAAATCCGGCTAAAGCTGGGGTTTCTCACGCAAACCATTTAACTTAAACTTTTTCCTCTTGCGAGGTCGCTAATTAGCTAAAAGTTTAATGTATGGTTCGCTCAACGAGAACCCCTAACGATACAAGCAACCACCTTCAGAGTGAGGTGGTCGCAATGACTAAAAACATATATCAACACTTTAATCCAGAAGTGCACAAGATTGAAAGTAAAATCGCAACGGTGAGAACGTCTCATCATTAAACCAAGTTCTTCTTATTTTCTTACCTTAGAATACAACTAATGCTTTATCTTGTTCCATGTTCCTTTTATCTGTTCTTGACGCCTTTTTTATTTTTTTGATTAGTAAGTGGATTCTTCACTATTGCAATCCATTTGACATTTTCTTCTATAAACATCATACCTTCAAATTCTTTTATTCTGTAGTCTTTGGGTTGAGCATTAAGCAATAAAACATCTTTGACATAAATTGCCTTTTTATTATCTGTAAGAAGTCCTTGCCTTTTAACATAACCTGAATATATTAGATTATCCTTAGTACAGACACATATCCAAACTGCCTTCTTTCCTTCTTTCTGGATTCTATCTGCAAGTACATCTGAAAAAACATCTAACGAGGAATATTTAATGGAGTCAAAAAACTGAATTTTCTTTTCAAGCCACGGTAAAATCCACTTAATAAACAATATTGATGATATAACCAATAAGAAGATTATTGTTATTGTTGAAAGTGTTAATCTCCAATCTAGTCGCCTAATATCAAATAATCCCCAATTTTCAAGATAAGATAATGCCGCATACACTATTAAAGATAAGAATAAAGATATAAATGTTGTTGAAAATGTGTCCTTTTCAGTTTCAATATTCAACAATCTATGAACAATGGCATATATCAAAAAACCAGGTAATAAGTAAAATAACAAAAATATGTTCTGTAAATCAATTGCCATTTTGTTATTCCTTAGATTTTTTATTTGATGATGATCGTTTAGGTTCGATTGGCTGAGCCCCCAACGGCCTCATTTGCATCGGGTCTGGTTCAGGATAATCAAAACTTTTCTTTGAAAGTTGTTCACTAAACTTTGAAGTCTGCTCTTTTGTTTTTGTAGGTTGCTTATTTTGATTTTCACTCATTTTTATACCTCCGCTTTAGCTTTTTCTTTTTCAGTTTGATATTTAGTTTCTAACTCTTTTCCCATTTGTCGTATTTTCTCCAGTTTAGTAACAGTAACATTCCAATATTGTTGCATCTTATTAGAGTGTAACTTCTTTTCTTCATAAGTATCTGCAATACAATTTTTATACATTTCTTCAAATAATTTATAAGTATATTCATACATCTCCCCTATTGTTTTTGAATATTCTTCTAATCCTTTTGGTGCTTCTAGAGAAACAAATTCATCATAATTTTCTTTTGCATCTTCAAAATTTTGTTTAAAATTAGGACAATACCTTGTGTCATAAAGCCCATCGTATTTAATCTCAATAGTATGCATTTTGATATTATAGGTAAAATCGTTAATTAATGAAGTTTGTTTTGTAGTTATCTCTGTTATTTTATCAAAATATTTTTTCTCTTGTAAACTCATAGATAAATATGAACTAAAAGCATCCACTTTCCATGCATTTTTTGTGTATTCTAACTTCATTGCAGGAGCTTTCTGTTCAAATAGAGAACTCGATACTGTGTAATAAGCATAAGCTACAGTTTCAGATTCCATGCTTACTTTATCTAACCTTATAGTTATAGTAGAATCACTTTCAAGATATTCCATCAAGGCAACAAAATCAGATTCATTTTTCATTTGTTGAAGTTTTGGAATAAACATATTATACATTTCAGAAAAATCCTTTTGTTCCCATTCTCTTGCAAATTTATCCGCTGTTGCTTCTGCACCTTCTTTTGTTTTAGGTTGCTTGTAGATATTTTCTTGTGTTTGTGCGCAACCAGAAATTAAAAAAATACCAATTATTAGTAAAGCAAATATAATATTAACCTTTTTCATTTTTTCGCCACCTTAAAATATTTCTCATATCCTTCATTTAACCAGAATTGATTCTGCCTTCCAACTTTTTTATACTTTACAATCCCTTCATGAAGTAATTTTAGAAGATGAACCTGTGCAGTATTCCAAGAAACTTTTACATCAGTAGCTATGTCCTCAGTAGTTGATGGCCAGTCTGCTTTTTTCAGATAATCTATAATTTTTTGTCTTGTATTAACCATATATGAAATTCCCCATTAATTGTGATATATCATAAGACTAAGCGCAACTTTTATATAAAGATTCCGATGAAAAACGACGACGAACGGAACCCCCCTCAACGAAACTAAAAGTTGTTCCATTGATACTTGTTCTTGATTTAATAGAAAAGTCTATTGAGTGTTTTTACGGCTTCTGCCTCTCGCAAAAATACTGGAAAGAGACGACGGGCTTCATCCCACAAATAAATTTGTGGGTATTCTGCCTACGATTTTATAAAAAAATATTACGCTATCATTTTAATTTTGCATCTTTCTTTAAAATATCAACTTTATCTATTGCTTCCCACGTAAAATCAGGATCATTTCTGCCGAAATGTCCATAACTTGCGGTTTTGCGGTAAATTGGTCGTTTTAATTTGAGTTGTGCAATAATATCTGCAGGTTTTAATGGAAAATGTTTTCGGATGAGTTCAACAATTTTCTCTTCAGAGATCTTTCCTGTACCGAACGTATCAACATATATCCCCATCGGATCTGCGACACCGATTGCATATGATAATTGTATTTCGCATCGTTCTGCAAGTCCTGCAGCAACAATATTTTTTGCGATATACCTGCAGGCATACGCGCCACTCCGATCGACCTTTGAAGGGTCTTTACCTGAGAATGCTCCTCCGCCATGTCTGCCCATTCCACCATAGGTATCGACGATGATTTTTCGTCCAGTTACTCCACTATCCCCTTCAGGACCCCCAATCACAAATCTGCCTGTTGCATTGATATGAAATTTAGTGTTTGCATCAAGATATTGTGCGCAAACAGGTTTTATTACTTTTTCAAGAATTTCTTTGCGCAGGATTTCTTCACTCTTTTCATCAATATGCTGTTGTGCGATAACTACTGCTGAAACTCTCCTCGGTTTTTTGTTCACATATTGGACTGTGACTTGCGATTTTCCGTCAGGACCAAGTCCACTGATTATCCCTTTTTTTCGTACTTCTGCAAGTTTTTGCGTCAATCGATGTGCTAGCATGATCGGGAGCGGCATGAGTTCTGGAGTCTCATTACATGCATAGCCGAACATCATCCCTTGATCTCCTGCTCCTTGTTCCTTCTTTTTTCCACTATCAACACCTTGACTGATATCAGGACTCTGCGAGTGGATTGCGACCCATATTCCAGCATCTTCATAATCAATTCCGAAGCGCGGATCAGTATATCCGATACCTTTGAGTACTTCACGTGCAATTTTTTGTACATCTGCAAATCCCTTCGTAGTCACTTCTCCTGCAACATGGATACTGCCTGTTGTCGTGAGTGTTTCGATTGCGACGCGCGAATCAGGGTCCTGACGTAATAATTCATCAAGTATCGCATCCGATATCTGATCACAAATTTTATCTGCATGTCCCTCTGTAACACTTTCCGACGTAAATTCATAATTTTTCATAGTTTCACCTTATGATTGTTTTTTTCTATGCCCCTTCTCTACTTCTTTAGTGGATATATAAAAAGTTTATTATATCTTTGGCTAATATGAAACCCTCTTAATTTTTGCAAGTATCCGTCCTCGCTAACAGATGTATTATCCTCTTAGCTCTGCGTTCCCGTATGGAGCAACCCCTCGCGACGAGCTCGATGTTTTTATCGATGAGCTGCGGTAAAGATGCTTGCATAGGATTTCATATTAGCCTATATCTTTAGGTATTTCTCTATGAATACCTACACTGTAAGTAGTCCTTATTGATTGATATAATATAAATATGAGTTATTTATACACTTACATTGTAAGTATCTAAGTTTTATTCTGTTTTCATAACAAATTATTTAAACAATGTAAAAATAAGAAACATATGCTTCAAAATATCCCTAAAGAAAAAATACTGGAGATTGTACAGCGGGGACCGACAATCCCTAATCGTATTGCAAAAGAACTCGCAACAGAAACCATCCTTATCGGTGCAATACTTTCAACACTGATCAAAATAGGACAAGTCAAAGTTTCAAGAGTCAAAATCGGCGCTAGTCCAATTTACTATGTTCCAGAGCAAGAGACGCGACTAGAAGAATTTATAACACACCTCAATGAGAAGGATCAACGAACAGTCAAACTCCTCAAAGAAAAACATGTCCTTAAAGACAGCAATCAGGATCCACTCATCCGCGTCTCTTTACGTACAATCAAGGATTTTGCAAAACCATTTGAAATAGAAGAACAGGGACGCAAAGAACTGTACTGGAAATACTTTATTGCAACACCTGAAGAAATAAACGCAGGAATAACTGCAGGGCACACCACACGCACAAGCGAGATAGTGTCTTCCATTGCAACATCTCCACTCGTTCCCGGCACACATCCGTACGAGGAGTCAGCAACAGGGATTATTCCGAGTCAAGGTTCTGAGTCAGTTCACGCTGAAACGCCAAAACCAATATCGATCGACGCATCTTCAAAGAGAGAACCTGCTATTTTAGCAGAACCACCAGCAGTCAAATCAAAAATCGATTTCTTCGAATCAGTAAAAACAAAAATGTATCAACTCAATTTAGATATTGTATCTAAAGAGAAGATTAAAAAGAGCGAATATACACTCGTTGTCAAGAATCATGACACCAATGAATACATGTATTGTGTGGCAAAAGATAAAAAAGCCATCAATGAAGGAGACATCTCAACAGCCTTTGTTTATGCACAGAATAAGAAAATGCCCTGTATGTTTTTAATGACCGGTCACTTAACAAAGAAAGCGGAGAGTATGTTGCATAAAGAATTTAAAGACTTACGCATAGAGAAAATCAATAACGAATAACGAGGTGATGATATGGCTGCAAAAAAAACAACTAAAAAGAAGACCACTGCAAAAAAGCCCGCTGCAAAGAAGGGATGCTGCTGTAGATGCTAAGAGTATGAGATATTTTTCCTTTTTTTTCTTTTTTCCCCTTTTGTTTCAATAAACTATTTAAATGTCCGTCGATTCTAAATAAGCATGCTTCACAAAGAAAAATTCACAGTTCATAATGTCGTTAATAAAAAACCTGTAGAAAAACCCGTATTCAATCCTTGGGATGTGAAGGGTGATATTGATTATCATAAACTTATGCGCGAATTTGGTGTTGAACCATTCATGAAGCTTCCTGAAATACTTCAGAATAACCTTTTATTTCGCCGCAAGAAGATCTTTGCGCAACGCGGATTCAATAACATCATTAATGCAGTTGCAAATAAGAAGCCCTTTGTCATGATGACCGGGCTCATGCCCACAGGTAAATTTCATATCGGACACATGATCCTTGTGCAGCAATTTCTCCTCTATCAGTCGCTCGGTGCAAAAATTTATATCGCGGTCGCAGATATTGAGGCATATAATGCACGTGGACAAAGTCTTGCAGAGAGTCGGAAAAATGCAATCGAAGAATATCTCCTTAACTATATCGCACTCGGACTAAAACCTGAAAATCTCGAAATCTATTTTCAAAGTGCTCGATCACAAAACCCGATCCATGCAAATGCATATTATCGCCTACAAAATGAACTTGCACGTCACGCAACATTCAATGAATTCAAGGCAGTCTATGGGGAGATCAGTCCAGGAAAAATGTTATCTGCGCTTTTGCAAGCTTCAGACATGCTTCATCCGCAACTTCCAGAATTTGAGGGACCAATATCAGTAGTCGTGCCTGTCGGTATGGATCAGGATCCACATATCCGGCTTGCACGCGACATGGGTGGGCGCATTAAAACCTATTCATTTAATGAATTATGTTCTACGTATCATGAATTCGTACCAGGATTAGGAGGCGGGAAGATGTCTTCAAGTGATCCCACATCTTATGTTGCATTAAGTGAAGATGTAAAAACTGTAGAGAAGAAGATCAAGAAATACGCGTTTTCTGGAGGGAAGGATACTATTGAAGAACACCGCGCGCAGGGCGGAAATCCTGATATTGATATTGCCTATCAATGGCTTACATTCCTCGAAGAGGATGATAAGAAACTCGTGCAGATATATCATGATTATAAGACTGGAAAACTTCTTAGCGGAGAATTAAAACAAATCCTTATTGACAAACTCAAACCATTTTTAGAGTCACATCATGAAAAGCGTGAACAGGCACGTGTACAGCTAAGTAAATATATTCAGTTATAATTAAGATCGGAGGGATACATATGTTCCAAACATTCATACTCGATTTTTGGTTTGTCGGAATCTTTGCTGCATTGCTCTATTTTTTATGGAGCTATAATTAATGCTCATACCATGTCAACACACTTATTTTCAGAACGATTGGAACGTGCAATCAATGTTGCTGCAAGTGTTACGTATGCATTTTCTTGATTTATGGGAAAAAGCAACTCCGGTGAGACCTAAAGATTTAAAAAAACAATAGGAATATACTTATCATGGGTACAAAAATTACTGAACTGTTGGAATCAAAAGAACTCACGACTGAGGATCTGCGGGATAAGATTATTGTAGTTGATGCATTTAATCAGCTCTATATGTTCCTATCGTCGATTCGGCAACCTGACGGTTCATTATTGAAGGATTCGCAAGGCAATGTGACAAGTCATCTGAATGGATTATTCTACCGGTTCACAAAACTCATGCAATACGAAATAAAATTTGTCTTTGTATTCGACGGTAAACCTCCTGAACTCAAATTGAAAGAACGTGAACGCAGAGCTGCACTCAAAGCAGAAGCAACATTAAAATATGAACAGGCACGCGAAGTAGAGAATATTGAAGAGATGAAAAAATATGCTTCGCGAACATCCAAACTCACAAAAGACATGATTAGCGACGTCAAAGAACTTATTGATGCATTAGGATTTCCTATCATCGAAGCGCCAAGTGAGGGTGAAGCGCAAGCAGCACTTCTGGTCAAGAACAAGGATGCATACGCATCACTTTCTCAGGATGCAGATTCATTACTTTTTGGCTGTCCACTCGTTGTTAAAAATCTCACACTCTCAGGACGAAAAAAACTACCGAATAAATTAAGTTATGACACCATCACTCCTGAACTCATCTCACTTTCTGACACGTTACAACAATTGAATGTGGATATCGATCAACTCATTGTCATTGCAATGCTTACGGGAACTGATTATAATATTGGCGGAATCAAAGGCATCGGACACAAGACTGCATTAAAGCTCGTCAAAGAATACAATCACGATTTTGAAAGATTATTTACTGATGTAAAATGGGTTGAATTCTTTTCTTATGATTGGAAAGAGGTATTCAATGTGATAAAACATACAGAAACGACGAATGATTATGTTCTTAATTTCAAAGATGTTGATGACGAAAAAGTCGTCGAGGTCCTCTGCAAGAAGCACGATTTTTCAGAAGAGCGTGTGCGAAAGATTCTCGAGACCGTCCATGTCCGGTCGAAGGCGCAGAAGGGATTGGGAGAATGGTGCTAATATCTATTTTTTCACTCGTTTGATTGTTTCTATTATTGTGCATGAACAGATATAGGAAACTATCATGTTTATTACTATCATTGCGCTTACACTCCACAGTATAAGATGTGAAGTCTCCCATATCATGATTGCGCGAGTAGTCTGCATAGGCGGTTCTGGAAATAGTAAGTTCCACCCATAAAGAAATGAATAGTTGTACTCGACTATGGAACACCCAGGTGAATGTTTATCCCATTTGTATACGTCATAGTTATAGGTCGTATCTTTTACCCAGCACTCTTCAGCATATCTTGCTTCTATCGCCGGCATCAATAAAAACAGGATTAGAAATATGCCTATGCTCACTCCTATTTTCAGTATTGTCGGTTTAAGGAATTCCCTAAGTCTCATTATTGGTGTCAGTCTTCAATCTATTTAAATATTACGATGGCTTTAATAGATATAGAAGTGATGTGTTGCTCTCACATTTTTTTCATCAACTTTTATAAACCCTTAGTGATTCTTTAATCCTATGTCAATGCACGGTCTAAAAGTTCCATTAACGGATGCAGAATACTGGAAGAAGAAACTCTTAGATGAAGGACTCTTCGCAACAGATTATCAGATACAGAAGGATGACAAACATATTTATTATCCATTAAAGAAGAAATTTACTTTAGAAAAATCCGCACATGCAAAATCAGCCACAATTATAGAACGCAATTTTATCTCGCTTACCCGTAAGAAGAATCTTAAATCAAGTCTTGCAAACCACTTGAGCGAGAAGGAGTTAGTAATTGTCAAGACTGCGCACGATGTGATTGGAACAATTGCAATCATCGAAGTTCCGCGGGATTTGACGCATAAAGCAGTGGCTATTGCAAACGCGTTTCTTGCAACAAATCCTCAGATAAAAACTGTTCTGAAGAAAGCAGATTCTCATGACGGCGTCTATCGGACGCAAAAGATGGAATACCTCGCAGGAATCAATACGAAAGAATCATTGTACAAAGAGAATGGCGTCCAATTGAAGGTCGATGTTGAGAAAGTCTATTTCTCTGTGCGATTAAGTACTGAACGTAAACGTATTGCGGGATTGGTAAAATCTGGAGAAGATATTTTAGTTATGTTTTCTGGTGCAGCACCGTATCCTGTTGTTCTTGCAAAAAATACAAAAGCAAAACATATTCTTGGAATCGAGATTAATCCCGAAGGGCATAAGTATGGCTTAGAAAATGTAAAACTGAACAAGTGCAAAAATATTGATTTGGTCTGTGGTGATGTCCATGACGTTATTCCTGAATTACTCAAGAAAAATTCCGCATTAACATTCGATCGCATCATCATGCCGCTTCCAAAGACCGCAGATGAATTTTTAAGCGATGCATTACGCGTTGCGAAGAAAGGAACAATCATTCATTTCTATGATTTTTTAGATGAAAAGATTTTTGATGAAGCAAAAGAAAAAATAAATATTGCATGTACAAAGGCAAACGTTTCTTATAGGATATTGCGACTGGTCAAATGCGGCCAACACGCACCACACGTCTTCAGGATTTGTGTGGATTTTGAGACAGTTTAATTAACTGGTTTATTTCTACTGTGGTGTATCGTTAACCTAGTAAATAATGTACGTTATTATCCTTGAAGTATTGTCTTAGTTGTTCCATTTCAGGGCGTATTCTTTTCATTTTTTTTTGGGTTCTGCTCCTTTTTTACCATTATATTTTTCTAAGTATTTTTTATATTTAAATGCAGGGAGCTGAAATAATAAATTTCCGGGCGCTCTTGTCAAAAGCATTTTAGATTGGCGATATATTCCTTTTGTTTCATAGATGAACCAATCTTTTATTGTTTCACCATAACTTAACACAATATTGGCGGTTATCGCCAGTTCTGTAAATGGAATCTCATGATGCGTAGGTTCGCCCGTAATGTGCGTTGCAATCGCTTTACCTGCATAGTTCATTAATTTATCTAATGGATAACTCATTGTTCCTGTTAGCCACGCGCCTGACCAATCATTCAATCCGAGTTCTGCAATTATCGACCCTCTAAATAACCATTTTTCTTTTAGACCACTATATTTTGCATAGTGTTTAAACAATTCATAGTATGTTCTTCCAGGACCGGCAAATCCCCATAATGTACAAATAATCCCTTTACCACCCTTGCTATATACGGGCATAGGAGTTCCCTTTGCTATTTTTACTGCAAGATTATATGGAACGTGTTCTTCATTGACAAGATCTTCATGTACTGCTTCAGTATGTTTGTTTTTTATCTCTTTTATTTTTGGATCGGTGTAGTATCTTGTGAGTACGAATTTTGCTCCATGGAGAACTGCTTCTATTTCTTGAAAAAAACTATTTTTGCTTTTTGGTTGAAAGTCTTCATTACTTATTCGCTCGTATTCTTTGATGACTTTCTCTAGTTTTGAATGCATATTCTTCGAATTAAAAATAACTTTATAAATCTTCCGATTCTTTACCACTATTTAGAAGTAATATTTAAACTAAAAGAAGTGTGCGCTCGGCAGTTACTTCCGTCAATCATTGCCGAAGCTCATCGGGTGTTCACAACGTCATTGCGCACAATAGTGCAGAATTCTTGGAACTTTATAAATTTCACTTCTCTATGAATTGGTTCACTTCAATTCCACTCAAACCAATCGAAATTAATATATAGTATCTTATATTAATGGTATTTGGTAAACATGATAAACACAAAAAAATCTGACCGATTAGTAATGATTACAATGATTGTTTCATTGGTTGCGTTATTATCCTTGATGCTTACGGCATGCACGTCAAAAGATTTACCGAATAATTCTACATCCGTCCCTGAAACCAATGCAACAATCATATTCATTTTCGAACCCAAATCCTGTGTAGAGACCCCGTGGGAAATTCTTGCAAAGAATTCAAGTATTCGATGGATCAAGGCGCCGACAGATACGGAAATGATTACCACACTCTATGTAGAACGATACGGCGTTACGATACGAAATGCAGAAAAGATACAGACTGCAGATGCGGTGTGTATGGCATGTGGCGTCTGCGGCACCGGATATACGTTCAGGATTGTTGTTGATGAAAAGGATAAAGAACTATTTATCGCTGATGGATGGACCATAGAATCTCCAAATGCCCAGATTGCAAATCCTGCATCAGTCAATTGTATTAAGAACAACGGAACACTCGAAATCCGGAACGAAGCAGATGGACAAGTCGGATACTGTACTTTGCCGAATGGAAATATTTGTGAAGAATGGGTGTTGTTTAGAGGAACATGTGGATAAGTGATACGTGATGGAGGCAAAAACATGTTATCAAAAAACATAATAATAACTTGGATAATATTATTTGCAGGTATATGGGTTCTCTCGATCGTTATCACCTTTTTTCTACACGCAGGCATTGCAGATTACTCTTATTCTGGTTTTCCATTAAAATATTCTGAAGGTGGAGGTATGTGTGTTAATGGTCCGTGTCCGACACAGTTTTATCTATTAAACCTCATAATTGACATTATTATTTGGATAATAATCTCATTTGGGTTGGCGTATTTGATAGAAAAACAATCACAGAAAAACAAAAAGTAGTAACGCGTCCTATCCAAACATCCTTAGATGATCGATCTCTTTCTCGTCTTTCTTGATTTTAATGACTGCACGAGTAAAGTCTTCCTCAGTAACAATGGTGCGTTTATCGCGGATTGCAAAGTATCCTGCTTCTGTAGTAATCGCCTTGATTTCTGCGCCGCTCAGTCCTTCAGAGTCTGCATAGATTTTTTCAAAATTTGCTTTTTTGTCAAGGGGCATTTTTTGTGAATGGATGGTATAAATCTGTTTGATCCCTTCCTTGTCCGGGGTAGGAATTTCAATGAGTCTATCTAACCGCCCTGGTCGAAGAATCGCAGGATCCAAAATATCTTTACGGTTTGTGCATCCGATGATTTTAACATTACCGAGCGGTTTGAAACCATCGATTTCTGCAAGAAGCTGCATGAATGTGCGTTGTACCTCGCGTTCGCCCGATGTTCCTAAATCAATGCGTTTTGCGCAGAGTGCATCAATCTCGTCGATAAAAACAATGGATGGCGCTTTATTGCGTGCGAGCTGGAATAATTCTTTGACAAGCTTTGCGCCGTCACCAATATATTTCTGGACGATTTCTGAACCAACAATTTCGATGAATGTTGAATGTGTTGAACTCGCAATTGCTTTTGCGAGGAGTGTTTTGCCGGTTCCGGGCGGTCCATGCAGGAGTATTCCTTTTGGCGGCTCAATACCGATTTTTTTGAAGAGTTCAGGATGAGTGAGCGGAAGTTCGACAACCTCTTTAATCTCTTCAATTTGTAATTTGAGCCCGCCGATTTGTTCCCATGAAATAACCGGCTTTTCAATAATCACGAATTTTTCGACTTCAAAATTTTTCGACGTCGCAATTTTTTGGATAATATTCAGATTTTTTTGTTCGACAAGAACATTGTCACCCGGAACAACTGGAGGTATTGCTTTAGAGATCGTGACATAAAATTTATTTCCGTTTGGGATACGAATAAGCGCCCTGTCGTCGAAAACTTCAGTCACTTCTGCAACCATGAGACTTGGCGCACGATAGCGTTCGACTTCTTCACGTAGAGAATTGATGGCTTCTTTGAGAATGCGGTTCTCGTCTTCAAGTACGCTGTTAAATTGGTTTGACGTATAGGAGTATGATTGACTTTTTTCTTTTTGATCGTCGGAATTTTTACTCTTTGACTCAGAACCATTCGCCATTGCAGTAAGGAATCAGAGGGTATTTATAAATTTATTTTTTGTGCGCAGTTCTATAATCCTTTTTTGTCTTTTCTATCATCATCGCATCTCCAAGACTATAAAATCGATACTTTTTCTTGATAGCAGAGTAATATGCGTCAAGAATACGCGTGGCGCCGCCGAATGCGCATGTTAAGAGAAGCAGTGTCGATTTTGGGAGATGAAAATTAGTGATTAATGCATCAGTATCACTCTGAAATTTGAATGGAGGATAAATAAAGAGTGTCGAAAATCCTTTTGTTGCATAGACTTTACCGTTTTTTGCAGATGATTCAAGTGCTTTTAGTGTCGTTGTACCGACGACAATGAGTTTTCCTTTTCGATTGTTTATTGTTTTTGCGGCGTATTCTGAAATTTCGAACCATTCCGGATCCATATGGTGGTGTGCTATTTCGCGGTCGATATTTTTGAATGTTCCGTAACTTATATGAAGTGTGAGCGTTACAATTGTAATGCCTTTTTTACGTATCTTTTCAAGAAGTCTCCCGGTGAAATGCAACCCCGCACTCGGTGCAGCAAACGAACCTTCTTTTTTTGAATACACCGTCTGATATTCACGGTTCGTCACTTTTCGTTTGATGTAGGGTGGTGTCGGAAGCAGGGCATCTTTCAGGATCTTTACTGACGAGAGTCGAATGATAAATTCATCAATACTTTTTTGAGCGATAATGATTCCCTCTCCGTTCTTGAAAAGAATGCGTACATCGACGTGCGGATTTTTTGTTTTAATCTTACACGCATACACGAGTGGTTTAATTTTTTTAAGAAGGACAACTTCTGCAGGACTCCCGCTTAATTTTTTGCCGACGAGTTTTGCATGAAGAACTTTTGTTTCGTTCATGACGAGAATATCGCCTGCAGAAAGATAGTCGATGATATGTGAAAAGGCGGTGTGCGTGATACTATTATCGAGAATGAGCAGTTTTGCACTATCACGCGGACGAATAGCTCGCTGCGCGATGCGTTCTTCAGGCAATATATACGAGAAATTGTCAAGATTCATAGGATTAAATCTTTCTTGATGTCGTCTAATCGATTCACTAATTCTTGATCTGCAGTCACAAATTTATTGTATATGATGTTAATGGTTTTATTCTCTTTGTTTAAACTTTCTATGACTGTTTTGGTCTGCTCACCAGTTAATAATTCATTTATTGCGACCATTGCGGCATCATATTTTTTAATATCCTCTATGAGTTCATTGAGCAATGTTTCTATCCTCTCGATGAGTTCTTTTTTCTTGTTACTGTTTTTATTAATATCTGGTTTTATTTTTAATTCAAAGAATTGAAATTCTGAACCGAGAATTTCTTTAATAGGCTTTATTTTAGAATGAAATCCTACTAGTATGAGTATTTGTTTCTTTTTTTCTTCCTCAGAAAAATGTTGCATACTACCATGACTCATATGCATACGTAACATTTCTTCTTGAATATTTTTCAAAATAGAATAGATCGTTTTATCGATATTTTTTTCTTTTTCTATTTCTGCTATTGTGACGGTAGTCATGTGTTATTCACTCCTTTCCAAATAAATCTGCCGTACATGCACCAACAACTGCAGCAAGGAGTACTCCTGCAAGCATCTTATAACTTTCAACAAATTCATGACCGAATTTCGGATAAAAAAGATAGAGTACTAAAACAGACATGATGATCGCGCAGACATAGAGTACGAGAAGTCGTGCCGGCATGAATATCAATAATTTTGGATCCTTCACTTTGCGGAATCCTGTTGCATAAATAAATAAGAGTCCGACAAGGAAAGTTACAGGAAAAAGGATTGTTGCACGAAGAAATGTGAGTCCTTCAGAAATTTCTACACCATAAATAAAAGTATAATGGATTGCAAGACCGATGAATGCACCGACGAGTCCCTTGATGACGTCCTTAGTCGTGATTCGTGTTAAGGGATGATCGCCGACCTCTTTTTTGATGTCTTCCTCGATTTTTCGGAGTTTATCAAGTTCATCCTCTTCTGCTTTTTCCTTTGTTGCAATTTCTTCTTTAATATCTTTGAGTGCGCCAAGTTCACTACGTTCTTCGCGGTCGATTTTTTTATCGTCGCGAATGAGTATTTCTTCTTCGCGTGCAAGTGTTGCTTCTTTTTTTTCAATCTTTTTTTCTTCAGAAAGCAGATTCTTTTCGAGTGTGATGACTTGATCGAGTTTTTTATTGACTGAAATCATGCGGGTGTGTTGTTTATGCGCTTTTCTTTTCGTCGGATGTACAATTTTTCTCTTTTTCCCTGCAATTTTTCGTTTCATATACTTTTTATGCCTATTTCACTTCTTGACATTCTTTTGTCTTAAATAGTTTTCGATATGATATGTCCCTTGCGCAGGTGCATCAATAAATCCTTGTATTGCGCAATCGGCAAGTCTGCCTTCTTCAATCCAATAATTCAGCCATTCTTTCGTAAATGCAGGATCTTTCTGATCAATGCCGCTCCCAATATGTAAAATCCATTCTCTATTAAAATTTTCATGATCGCCAATCGGCGTACACATAATGAGTGGAATTCCAAGGCCAGTATAAAATGACATCTCGCTCGGTTTTGTCCATAGGATGTCGGTTGTTCTGAGCGCCGCATTTATTTTTTCAAAATAAGTTCTTTTATCGAGGGCAAAGATGATTTGAACAACAGATGTTATGGTCTGAAGATTTTGTTTTTGAATTTCTTTTTCAAAAAATTCTTTAATCTCTATTTTAGTTCCTGCAACAAGATTGATGCGGATATTTCCTTTTTCGATTTCTTCTCGAAAGGACGTAAGGATATGTGTCGCAATTTCTTTTTGCACCCCTGCGCCACCGACCATGAATGTAATCGTGAGTGGATGCGTGTGATATTTCGAAACTTTTTCGATATCTAATTTTTTTCCCGGTAATAATTTATCCTGAATCATGCCCTTATATTTTTCAAAAAAAACCTTTTTAGGGTCAAGATTGACGAGCCGCGCAAGAAGATCATGTTTACACAGTTCACCCTGTACGCCGACATTTTCTTTCGGAAGAGGAAATCCTGTTTCGACAATACGTTCAGGAGGAACACCATATTCAGTAAGTCGCAGTGTTGCATGTTTTCCCGGAGAGAAATACGTTATTTTACCTGTTTGTGGGTTGTCCGGTACCCAGATACGATTCACATCAGAATCTGTGACAACACAATAGACTTCCCGTCCATGATAATGATAGGCAAGCGCCGGGATAAAATGGGTTGTGACAACCGGCAAATCATTTTTTGACGTATAATCGATAAGGCTCGCACAGAGTCCCCGAAGAATCATGCGTTTTAATAATCGCACACTCCAATTTGGTTTTGAGAGATTGCGGAAGGGGAATAATGGCCTGATCTTTTGGAATGAATCATAGACGCCAAATGTGAGTGGACCAATAATCGGAACATGGGATAAACGCGAGACGAATTCGTAAAATTGTCGTGTACGATTCCATAATTTTTTTTCTTTTACGGAAATAATTTTATCATTATTTGCCGTGATCATACGTTCATACGCAATATCTTTCAAGGGATATGCTGCACGCTGATGACCATAACCCATATCCACAGAAATAATCCATGCCTGCACGGTTTGATTCTTTTTCTTTGGTGTCATGTCTATTTTTGGTTTTTATTCGGCGTGGTGTTTTCGGGGTATTTTTCGACTTTGAAAATGTGACTTTTTCCTGCTTCAAGAACTATGGTGAGATGATTTTCTTCGCGAACATATTCTTTATTGTCGAGTAAATCCTTGAGAACATATTTTTTAGAGAAATCAATACCGATGACGTTGCTGATGTTCTCGTCGAGCAAAAGAGTTTCTGTTGATTGTGTATACATATTCATGTTGACAGAGATAAGCATGCATTCATCATCTTTTTTTCTCAGGAAAGAAAATATTTGCGCGTGATCGATATCCTGCATTGTCGGAACATACGTATAGTTACCGTTTTGGAGTGCGGGATGAGTATTACGTATTGCATTTACTTTGATGATGAATTTTTTTAAATCTTTATCCGATTCCCAATCAATTTTACTATACGAGAAAAGATTAATAGGATGCCATTCAAGTTTTTCAAAACCATTAAAGATCATCGGGATACCGGGGAGTGTTGCCGTAAGTATCCACCGGCTTTGGTTTGCGCGCTCAGAGAGTAATGCATCATCTTTGACGTGTCCGAGGAGTTTATGGGTGTTTCTGATAAAATCATGGCATTCGGGGAAAATGAAGAAGAGTGCGTGTTCAGGGAAAAATTGTCCAGAAATATTATACATATAGTCGAGATATCCTTTCAATGTCTGTACCGTATAGAGTTTATTGGAATAATCACCATAGACTGCAGTGAATCCTGCTTTGAAGAGTTCCTCAACATCATCGACGTAGGATTCTGCAATGAATACCACATCGCCCGTAATCGATTTATGTTTACGATGTTCCTCTTTAGCGAATTCACGTGCTTCATGGATACATGCTTTCCAGAAATCTTTTGGAATGCGATACGCAACATCGCATCGAAATCCGTCGATACCGACGCGTTTAATCCAGTATTGGGGGATGGATTTGAAATAGGCATACATCTCTTTAATCGTCGGATTTTTCGGTGGCGTATTTACTCCTGCAGGCAATTGATATTCCCAATTTAATTGCGCAGCATCCTCCCACCAATATCCGTGATCGAATGGACAAAGCGTGTGTGCACTATCCCCCCACGGCTTTCCCTCCTTAATATCGTCGGGATACAGATACGGGTCTTCGAGACTCTTGATATTTTCTTTATAGAGAAACCATTCCGGATGAAGTCGTTGGAGGACAAAATCATGAGAGGTGTGATTAAAGACGAGGTCCATAAATATTTTTATCCCTAATTTATGTGCAGCTCTTACGACATCTCTAAATTCAGCGAGCGGATCTGCAAGCGATGCGTGTGGTCCTTGCGAATGATCCTTATCCACGCCAAGTTCGGGATCGATTGCCTTATAATCTTTAATGCTATAGGGACAGCCGGGTTGCATGTATTTAGGGTAGAGGTCGTGCGGATTATAGTTGCGGTATAATTCGCCGATGGGATGGATGGGATTAAGATAGATAATATCAACACCCATCTTTTTGAGTTCTCTTAATTTCTTTTTAAGATCGTCGAAAGATCCTGAATGCCCGTAGTTTGCAATTCCTATTTTACTGAGTTCTTCCTGACCAAAAAACCGGATAAATGCATTATACACAATACTGTTGGTGATATATGCGGGATCGACGTGAATTTCAGAAAATTCTTCTTCATGATGTACATTAATGAGCCAATTCCAATATTCGTGATGGGGACTACGCCACCTCATTGTTGCCTTAAAAAATCCGGTATCCGTGCACGGTAAATGGAGATGATACGTGCAACCATCACGCTGCATTTCGTGTCCTCGGAATCGTCCAGAAATATTTGTCCATACCTCGACGGCGAAATCTGTTTCTGCAGAGAACTCGCACGAGAACTCTACGTATTCATCGGTTCTTCGTTTAATGACCTCTTTTTTTGCAGGATAGACCTTTGTAATCTCAATCTGCAGTAATTGCGTACTCACCACCCTTATTCATAAACGATACGATTTAAATAGATTGCGCTCAATGCGGCTCTGTAGAAATTCTCACTTCGTTTGTAGTCGCCATTCGCATTCTTAATGTTTTTTGAAGAAAATGTTTACCATTTGGAATTCTGTAAACATTTTTAGAATGGTATTTTGAAGATGCTCATCTTAAGGCGACTAACATTTTCTACAGAGCCGCTCAATGCGGTGAAAATCTTGCTAACGCATTTGAGCGTCGCTCGTATACGAATATCTATTTTGAAGGAAAACAGTGCCATTTGCAATTCCCAGAGGGAAACCCCGGAGGGGGTTGAGAACGTGAGTGAACACATATGAACATCGTGCAGATGTCACACTGGTCAACCACACCAAACCTATATAAACTCATACTTCTTCTCTATGTCATGGTTTCTGCAACAAGCCTTGCATCCTATCTCTATTGTCCGCGAAAGCTCTTTATGAGTAAAGTGCTTCTCGTCGAGGAAGCGCCGAAAGAAGCGTTAGTAAAGGGAACAATTTGGCATGCAACCTACGAGCAATTACATCTTGAAGAAAAAGCTATTGTATGTGCATTAAAGACAGCCTCTTATCTCGATATTAGTGATGCGTATCGTCGGGCAATTGCGCGATTCTTCAAAAAAGCAATCATTATCCATCGTAAGGAACTCGAATCATTCAGTATTAAGATGATTGATCTATTTAATGAATACTGGCCATTCTTCGAGGAGGAAGCAAAAAGACGCGCATTGAATGTGTCATCGTTTATGGAAAAAACAGGATTTTTTGGGAGTGAACTCTGGGATGTTCTTACTCCTAAGATTCTTGCAGAACGCTATTTTTCATCTAAAAAACTTAATCTTTCAGGAATTATTGATTGTATCGAAGTGCATCAACGTAATGGACAGGAATATTATGTTCCTGTAGAACTCAAGACCGGTAAGAGTCCTGCAAAGGGTATGTGGGAGGGACATCGTGTACAGCTTGCTGCTTATCTACTCCTTCTCGAAGAGGAGGGAAAAATTGTCTCTGAAGGGATATTGCGGTATAAAGGTGCTCCTGATGATCGCATCCTTATGATGAATAGCCTTTTACGTAAAGAAATCTTCGAACTCATTATTCTCGTCCAGCAGATTTTATCTTCTTTTGAAATTCCCGGCTATATCGAGAATAAGAACAAATGCGTTTCATGCCCATTTAAGGAGGTGTGTTATGATGTGCAACAGATGCAGCAGCTCTTGATAACCGCAAAATCACGTCAACAAACACTGCCGCCGGTTCAGACAATCTCCGCCCAGTAAATAAATGCGTAAACTTTATATAGTGCTAGTTTTTAATTTATCGTATACTTATCGTAGATAATATAAAAGGTGATTTGAATGCCAGCTCCAACAACCGGTCCAGGACCAATAAATGTAGATCCCCATAGTATTGATGAAAAAAGATTCTCAAAACAGCTGATCGGAAAGACTGTTATTTCTAAAGCAGGAAAACGATTCGGAGAAGTCGGAGACCTTGTCTTCGAAACAAAATCCGGAGAACTCATCCACTTAATACTTGTCAATCCAACAGCTTATATCGAGAAATTAGAACTCGAAAAGACAAAGGATGGTGCAATCCTTATGCCATTCAGTGCAGTCATCGCAGTCGGCGATTTCGTCGTGATTGCAGAAGAAGATATTATTTAGGTTTTTTATTACTTTTATTTGTTCTTTTTATTAATGATATGGAGGAGAAATCATGACTAAACTTCAACCCGCTGAGGTTATTGCAATGGCAAAAGATCTTCACGAGAACATTGCAGCATTGACTTTAAATGCTGAAGGCACCATTACAACCATAACAAATGCTGTTAACTCAGGAAAGCTTAATAGTAACGATAAGAGTCTAGATAACACGTTTCTCGCACTTCGTTCAGCACGAGACAGAATTGTGGAAGCCAGAAAACATCTTATTGATGCAGGCGCAGGTCGTTGTTAATTAATTTACATCTTTTTTTCTTAGAATTTTATCTCGTTCATATTTTTAAAATAATTTTGATAGGGCATAATAGGAATTTCTGGAGGTAGCGAATATTTTTTTTGATACCTCATTTCTGGAGGATATTGTCCGTCGTCAATGAGTTTGTGCATTGTTTTCATGTAGGTAAACATATATTCTTCAGGTTTTTCCTCTAAGAAAAGCGATATGACATCGCTTGTAGTGATGTCGAGATTAGCATATTTTTCACGCGGTAAATCGAAAAACTGCATCATCTGCTCAGCAATGATTTCCTGCAGCGACATAATTTTAATGATTGGTTTGGTTTCTTTAATAATCTCTGGTGATTCATAGAATTCGTCATCTTCTTCTTGTAAAGAATTCATGTTTGCGGTTTATTAGCGCGCTTTTATTTAAATGTGAGCATTTTAAATCCAAAACCATATAAACTTACGATGTATTATTGCACCATGTCCCATAAATCCAAAGGATCAAATGCCGAACGTGATTTAATTCATAAATTCAATGCGCAGGGATGGGTTGCGATTCGTAGTGCAGGGAGTGGGAGTCAGCAGTTTCCCGCCCCTGATATTCTTGCAGGAAACAATTTACGACGCCTTGCAATCGAGTGTAAAGCAACAAAGGATACAAAAAAATATCTCACAAAAAAAGAGGTTGATGAACTCACTTATTTTGCAAATACATTCGGCGCAGAAGCATGGATTGGCGTGAAATTTGATCATATGTCGTGGTTCTTTATCGCAATCCACGACCTTGATATCACGAATAAAAGTTATGCAATTGATATCCCTACAGCAAAGACCAAAGGTCTGAGTTTTGAAGAGCTTATCGGGATATAATTGTGCCACTGTCGCTCGTATTTTTATAATATTATCGATGAAAAAAGTTGTCATTTGCAATTCTACAATTTTTTTTTGAACTAATAATTTAAGATACTCACCTTAAGACAGCGGCACTGTATTTAACTAAGTCCTTATTTCTTTTCGAAAACTATTTAAATACCCCGTGCAATAGTAGGCTCATAAAGAGGTGTATTACTATGGCTATGGATTCGGTTATTCTGGCAATCATTATTGGAACACTTGCAGCAATTGTTTACAGCTTACGTGTACTCATTCTGCTCGAACGACGAATTGCGCGCATGGACGAAAACATCGAGAAGATGGCGAACGTCATTGCAAAACAGGAAGTCAAGATCTTAGGCGAAGAGACCAAGATCGAGCGTTTCGAAAAAAATATTGAAAAAAAATTGAGTAGAAAAAAGAAATAATTTTTTTATTCTTTTTTATTTTCTCTTCTTACGTTCTTATAAGTATCTTTAATTATTTTCTAGTATTTGTTCAGCAGGCTCTTACTGATTATTTTTTCATCACATTTTTATATGTCCTCAAAAACAATAATGTATCATGATTATCCATAAATCCTTCAAGCACGGATGGTTCTATCATTATCGTATCCATACGAGAAAAACCGATCAATTATGTAATAACGGGTTCTCTTCACTGAAAACCTATCTCCATGAAGTGCATGTGCATTGCCCAAACGAGTATTTCCAGAAAGGACCGCGGAGTTCTGCACTCAAAATTCCACTCGATATTGATATAAAAAAGATTCGCGGACACGAAGTTTGCGAACTTGCACGTGTTGGTCTTGAATCGCAGGCCTATAAGACCGCACATTCGAATGTCCAGATGTTCATGCTCCAAAATGATAATAATACCATTAGTATTGAAGTTCCTTTGTGGATGCTTGAAACAGAATTACCTTCTTTTGAAACACTTTTTGATTCGACAGATCCATTAACCGGGCATATTGATGCGCTCCGCGTCGAAGACGATAAGATATGGATTTGGGATTACAAACCGAATGCACATCTCGAGAAATTCGCGTCGACGCAGACAAATTTTTATGCGCTCATGCTCTCGAAACGTACAGGGATCCCACTCGAAAAATTCCGCTGTGGATATTTTGACGACGAACTGGCGTTTGTGTTCAAGCCCATTCAACGCATTGTTGTTCCTAGATAAAATTATAATAATTAATACCGTATTCTTGCGATATAATTACTGATTCATAACCTCTGATGATGTCAAATCTATTCTTTAAATCGCGCATGATTGAATGAAATTGTGTAAAATTATCGACGATGAACTCAAACTCAATATCCCAGCTGCCAACACATTTGATGATTGTATATGTTTCCGATAGTTGTTTGACATAATTCAAAAATTTTCGTTCCTTTTCTGTCGTGTTATTCTTGAGATAGATAAAACATTTGCAGAATTCTTTATTAAATTTTTTATAATTCAAACCGATCCGGTATGCATTGATGATTCCCTTCTCTTTCATCGCATTAAGACGATAGATTACTGCCGCGCTTGTCATTTTTGTTTTTTTCGCCAATTCAATGATGTTTATCCTCGAATCGTTGGAGAGATTCGCAAGGATCATATAATCCTTCGAGTCGAGTTGAGGAATATTCATATCTCCGCCGACAGTTGTGTATTTTGCGATAGTTGATTTATTAATCCATTTTCTATTGAAGGTACTGAAATATAATGTCGTTGATATTTCCCGGTGCAGTATATATTCTGAAAATTTATTCATGATCTTCGTCAGAAATTCATTGAATGTATTAATGTCTTTTGCACCGAAACTGACGATCATATCATAGGATCCGCTGCAACTTATGACCCATGGTATTTTTAGTTCCTGCGTAAAATAATGATACATTTCTTCTTCTTTCTCGTCACTAACATTCTGAAACTGAAAATAAATTTTATATACCTGCATGCCGAGTTTTGCAAGATTTATCTCGGTAAAGAACCGTAAGATATATTTCTCATCGACTAATTTTTTGATGTGATAATTGATAACTTCTTTACTGGTCTTAAGCTTTTTTGCGATCTGGCTCATGCTTTGCCGCGAGTCATCTTCGAGCGATCCTAATATCCTCCAGTCGAGTTTAGCTAATGAATTGTGCATGAATATACTTATTATTTAATTGTTTATATAGTTTATTAAATAATGATAAAGATATAAGGAGAAAGTTTTATTATCTACATTTAGTATACTATTGTTTGGTGGTAATTATGAAAGACACGATAACTCAAAAACACTCTCTTGAGGATTGTTTAAAACTTGCAAAAGAAATACCTATTGATCAATGGGTATACTCAGAAAATGAAACTCAATTAGGTAATACAAAAACACTGACTGCGGCAAATATTCATGGAGATAAATTTGATATGGAACGTCGTTATTCCAAAATGAGCGATAATAATGATTGGTTCTTGCTTCGTATGGTATATGATTTTATTGCTCCATGCGGGGGTATTTATTATGAACTGACGCAGAAACCTGCGGTTGCACGAACATCATCTACAGAGAGCGATACGAATGCGGTAATTACATTTGAAAAAGTGTATGGTTTTTGGTCTTCATCACTATATAACGCTATACACAAATTGATACACCATAAGCCTTCTGATTTTATTCAATTAGCAGAATTTTATCACAGTATCGAACCAACTGCATTCGATAATTATCTTAAAAAAAAGTATCCCGATGAACGTGAAAGGCTCATAGCAGAGATTCAACGATTATAATTGGTGATTTTATGGAAACAACGCAAATTCCTGATAAGGATTTGAGAGAATTATTCCATGCTGCTGCAAAACGCTTTATTTGACTTTGCCTAAAATAAATAGCCATTCCTGCCACTCTTTAAGAGCTAAAACCGAAACGTATATAAATTCCGCAATTATTGATATACTATTACGTTTAGGAAGGTGATTTTCCATGTTAAAAATGAAGAAAATGAGCGAGACATATGAGATGAGAGTGTTTACTGATACTGGTGATTATTTCGGCGATGTCGAAGAAGCAATTATCCAGGGAACAAAAGTTTTTGGCTGGCGTGTACGTGCAACAAAGAATTCATTCTTGAATAAAGTCTTAGGATCCGCTAAAGGAGTCATTGTGCCACACCAACTCGTCAAGAGCATCGGCGACATCATGATCATCAACAGATCAGCACTTCCGAATGCGCCTGAAGGTGCAGACGAATAAATTTTTATTTTATTTTTATTTTAGTGATGCTGTCTAATTCTATAATGCTTTTCTTATATAATCTAAAATTATCCATTACGATCTCTTGGTTGTTTGTGGTATTAATCCATGCATAGATATACCAATAGTAATCAGTATTTTTTTGTGTTGGCGTGGTAAATGTTGCAGTATAGTGTCCTTTTTCTCCTGCAGAACAAGTGAATGCTTTCATATTTTTAATTGCTTTAGTGCCATCAGTATATTGTGTTGTTCCATCGTTTGCCACATCAACACAACAGGTGTGATTTGCATCCCTAAAAAACATATGCCACCCATTGCTTGTTGTCGCTGTGATACAATTGAAATCAAATTCTAGCGTGTATATTGTTGAGGGGCTATTTAGCTCTGATGCTTTTGTTCTGACTAATTCACTCCATGCATTGTTTGCTACTGCTTTTATATCTAAACTATACGCGTTGATATTATTTCCCGTATTTATTCTTTGTGCACAAGGTGCAGTCCCGCAAATAGTGGCTATTGTCCAATTATATATATTGGTTTCATTGCCTTGTTCGAATTCGCCATTAGTGAACCCTTGGCCATGATCCTCAGTATAAGAGGGGTCCTTTTTGGACGAATCAACATTTTTTGAACAACCACTAATACTAAACATAACCCCTATAAGAAGGAACAGCAATAGTGGGGTACAGGACAATATCTTTATTAATCGGATAGTTTTTGTCATACTCTTTTTTTTAGGAGGTAATGGTCCTAAAACATTATTGCTCTATAAGTAGTATTACTATATAAAACTTATTTTTTTATGGTTTTACTTTAGAATTCTCTCTTTGTGATATTCTGTTTCTTAGAATTATTCTTCTTCCTCGCTCGCCGCCACATCCTCATCAAACAATTGAGGTTTACGTTTTGGGACTTTAATTTCTGCGATCTTTCCATTTGCAGTGTCGAACATGGTCTGTAATCCTATTTCTAGACTTGCAGGATCTGCAATCATTGCGTGGACATGAGGATTAATGACCCATTTATCGTTGTTTTTAAGATTGACAAAGATAAAGAGTAAGTTCTTGATTGCGTTGATTCTTTTCCATTCCTTAAGTAAAAAATGCAGGTTTTCTTGAATATTCGGACAGACAATAGTTTTATGTTCACAATCCTTGATAAGACTAAATAAGGCATCAGTAAGTGTATCAATAATAAAATGCGTGTTGATCTTGTCTCTGAAATGAAATTCAATGCGATCCTTTTTTTCTTCAGTCTTGACGAGTTTGCGAAATGCACTATCTTTATGCTTCACATATGCGATAGTCCAATCCTTGAGTGCATTATTCATTTTCTATTCTTTTTCAGGAGAAGATACATGAAGTAAGGTATGAGAAATGCAACAAGATATGCGCCTCCCAGAATATACGGGCTATGAATAGCAGGGATATTCTTATCTATACTCACGGCTTGTGCCACTTTAATGATGATACCTAAATTTATGATTCCACTAATAATGAATGTCGCGATGAATGTGCGGTGATGCGTGTGATCGAACCGATCAATATCGGCGATAAGGATAGTAAATAATACACCGAATATAAACCCGATGAGTGCAATAAGAATAGTAACAAATTCGCCTTTGACAATAAAAATAAATGGAAAGAGAAATATTGCCGTTACAATATTGATAATGACCAGAAGAAATAATAGTGCACGAAAGAGTGATTTATCGAGGTATTTGATACCGATATGTTTACTGTTTTCTGCGTCCGCAATAATTTTTGATGCATGATTTATCTCGTCTGCGCTCCACCCTTTTTTGAGAAGATCAATCTTATTAATATTCATAGTGCCTCTTTGTTTGTTCTTTTTCTTTAGTATATTTAAATATTTTTATTATCACGAAAAACTTAAAGTAACAGCCCCTTATTATCAGCAGGTGATATGTCGTCGGATATTTGGTGGATCGCATCCTTTTATGAGGATGGTTTGTCCATACGGTGGTATATGTCCGCGTTCACTCTTTCGTTTTGTGTCGATGTATATACGTATATTTCTTCTTTTTTTAAGCACGTCATAAACACAAAACGAAATGTTTATATATAACCTTATACATTAAAAAAGATATTGGTATACAAAAGCGTATACCTGAATACATTCAAAGAAGCTTTTGTTCCGAAAACAAGAGTTTTTCAGACTTAGAATCATAATCAGAATACATCCGAAGAATTACAACCGAATTACACCAATGTTTCGCATAACGAATTTGATGCGAAATCCATAACGAACATGAAACACGTCGTCGCAGTCATTGATAGAGTGAGCATTCCACAGATAGTCATATCCTGGTTTACGCTTATTATCGTCTTTGCGCTCGTCTATTTCGCATTCACATTCAGTACAACTCCCCTCCTCAACCAAGGAAAACCATTAACAAACGACGTTAGTGGTTTTGGAAACGCGATATACTTTAGCTTCATAACCGCAACAACTATCGGCTACGGAGATATTGTCCCGCAAGGTATTGCAAAGACATTTGCAATAGTGGAAATTTTGATCAGCATCACTTTACTCGGACTCCTCATTTCAAAACTTGTAACGCAAAAACAAGCAGAAGTCCTTGAAGAAATCCAAGAATTAGGAACTGAAGAATCAGTGCATGCAGCAATCACTGAATTATATATTTTCAGAAATGATGTCAAAGATATTCAAGAGAAGCTCTTTACCATCAAACAAAAAAAGAATGCTACAGAGCTCACTGATTTCGAGCATAGTTTAACAAGTTTACAATCCGCACTTAAACATTTACACCTCGCAACCCCGGAACATTCATTTGAAGAAGGGTCGCAAGAAACAATGCATAGTGCACTCATGACTAACAGCCTCACTTCATCATTATCAAAGCTTGTTGAATTGCTTGAAACTTTCAACACTAAAAAGATAGCTTGGAAAAACGAATCAATAACAACGACTATGAACGAATGCACAGATATGACACATGCACTTATTCAACAATATCGTGCACTAAGTAACAACGCATCGAACATGATTGGAGAGAAGTTAGAAGATTTGAACAATGTAACATCGGCCTTAGAGAAATTATGCCACGCATGATTGAATGCATGCAGTGCTCATTTCACCCTTCATAATCCATGACACCGTGGATCCCTAAACGAAGGATATGAAACCCGTACCAAAACTAAGGACGTAACGATTTCGTGTTCGTTGTTCCCTCACATCCGAAAAGTCGAAAAACAATTAAGCAATTCAACAAAGCTGAGATACCAAATACAGCAACTTCAGCGACGCAATAAGTAACGACACACTACAGTAATTCACGCAATCCGCAAACCTCCTAAGTCTCGCAGCTTAGGAGGACCCCATTCATGACGAGCAATAACTCATCTCATGCAGTATGTATAACAATACCGCGATACACTCATAGAACCATTTGTCAGATAATAAGCACAACAACAAGTAATGACTATACAAAGTAACGACAAGCAATGGGTAAGAAAAAGTTTGACAACACATCCGGGACGAAGAGGCAATAAAAACTTAAGGCAAAGAATTAACCATAGAACGCCAGATAAGACCGAAAGGTTTTATTTGACATCGATCTCACCGATCGAAAACACATCCTGGCAACACAGCGAATTGATGGAGTACCAAGAGACGACCAGAAACCAACTTGCCGCATAATAATGCACGAAGGCAAAGGTTTTGTTAGCGAGTAGAACAAATGTCATCACTATTCTTCTCACCATAGAAGAATTCGTGGAATAGAAAACAGTTAATAACCAGCCATAACGACACAACAACGATGGGGCCTGAACTTGGCATACAAAGCAAAAAACAAAAATAAACCATAGAAATGACTTAAACGGTTTTTGAAAATTGCGTGCTTTGTAACAAATTCATATAATCATCAGTATTCGAGGCTGAAATATTGTTTTGTAAGACAATTAAGTACACTTGCGGGACAGATATCTGGTGAACTCAACAAAAAATCACTAACTGCAATGCCAGGATTTTTTCTTTTTAATTTGCGTTCTTAAACAACAGAATTCCACTTATCTCATGTTATTCTGAGTGGAATCTGTGTGTTCAAGAACTGTGTTGTGGAATTCTGAGCGTCAAGAATTTACAGTTCTTGACAAACCGTGCGAATATTTGTATTTTCAACCATACCGATTTCAGTATGGATTGGCACGGTTTTTAGATTTTTTATGATTTCTTGACTGAGAATTTGCTTTTCATCTCTTCTTTCAATTTCGCAGCAATCAGTTTATTCTTCATAACCGTAAGTGTAATCGGTGTTTTTGTCTTGAGGATTTTTGCGATTGTCGAAAGGTTCATAGTCGATAAATCCTTTGTTTTCTGATAGAATTCATCGATTATCTTGTATACGTCTTCAGGATAGTCATATTGTACTATGAAATCGCCGAATACACCAATTGTTGTTTTTGTCTTTGTAGGTTTTGTTGTAACTACGTATTTGATGTGATGCGCATCATAAAATTGTTTTGTCCATTTATCTATAATGGTCGCATTGTCTACATAGTAATATGCATCAATACCGAGTTCGCGTAGTTCTTCGAGGATGTTGCTTTCTACTCCTAATTGCCCAAATATATACCAGTAATGGGGCGTCTGGAAGCAGAATGTGGGATCGTCCTCCTTCTTGCGTTGATGTACCCAATCAAGAATAATCTCATTACAGAGTTGATCTGCTTTAAGTAAATTGTCGCATGTGTACATTGTCGGAGCTTCAGGACTTTTATTCCAATCAATAGCTTTTACAGGATGTTCTCCAGTAAAATAATTCTTGAGCATAGTGTCGGTGAGTCGTTTTTGGTCAAGAATAAAGTTCTTGTTGATGATGTATGTCTTGTCTTTAAGAGTGAGTATCTTCTTGTCTACAAGGATATTAAGACTTTTCCTTACTGCCTGAAAGGTGAGTTTGACATTAAATTCTTTGCGCAATCGTAAGCAGATCTCTCCGATTTTGAGAGGATATTCTTTTGCGAGGATAATTAGGAGGAGATCATTAAGGTTTTTTGTGACTTCACTATATTTGCTATTGATTACTTCGAGTGCCATAATGCTCTTGAGAGGATAGAATATTTAAACTTTTTGATTAAATTAAACTATTAGTTTAATGTGCTTTGAACCAAGGTTTTTAATAAAGCGAACACTACTTTAAAGTAATTAAATTAAATATTCAGAGGTGGATACTATGAAATTATTTGATATGTGTTTTAAGCCATATGATTTGCGGTTTTCGAACATAGGACAGCTCCTTGAGCGATTCAAGATGCGCTTTTCCAAGGAATATCGCGTAGAAATCGCTCAATCTATTGCCACAATAGCCAATCGCGCAGTATCTGAAGTAACGCCGATTCACTCTTTTAAGGAATTGTTTCGGGGGATACCTCTTGAATGCAAGCCGCATGACCCATCCCTTTCTACAGGACGATTTATTTATTCAGGCTCACGTCAATCCCTGAATATTTACGAAAACCGGATCGCAGTATATGATTGTTGGCCGAATTTTGTAAATAGTGACTATTACCAATTACCATTCACTTCATTCAACCATGTTCCGAGAAAGATCATGGAGAAAGGATTGCAGGCCTATGGCTTCAAGTATTTTTATTTCACAAAAAAAGAATGCAACACGATTTGTGATTTGATTTATGAAAAATAATTTTTATCCCCTCGCAATCTTACTTACAGAGGAAATTTTTTACAAATTTCTGAGTCCAGAGAAGTTCTTCGAATTTCTTGGCACAAAAATCGCAATTTTTGTTGACTCAAGAATTTTCTTTTAAAATTCTTGACATATTGATCGCTTTGTCGCCGGCACCGAGTTTGATGAGTTTGACCCCCTGGGTGCTTCGCCCGACAGAATTAATTCCTGCAACTGCAGTTCTGATGAGTATTCCTTTGCGGCTGATGAACATGATATCATCGTCTTCTTTGACTGCGGCGACTGCAGATACTTTACCATTGCGTTCTGAGCAGATGATGTTTCGCACACCTTTACCGCCGCGACTAATCAACCGGTATTCCGGGACCGGTGTTCGTTTACCAAACCCGTTTTCTGTAAGTGTTAAAATGTATTTATCATCTTCTGCAATAATCATTCCGATGACATGATCATCTTTTGAGAGTCGAATCCCGCGAACGCCTGATGATTGCCTGCCTGTTGATCGTACATCTTCCTCGTTGAATCGCGCGGCAATTCCATTACTTGTTGCAAGCATGATATTTTTGGTTCCATCAGTCATTAAGACATTAATGAGTTCATCTTTTGCCTCAGCATCAAGACTAATCGCGATGATTCCTCCACGTCGAGGATTGCTAAATTCTATGAGATTCGTCTTCTTTATGGTGCCTTGCGCGGTTGCCATGATAAGGAACTGTTTATCATCAAATTCTTTGACGGGAATAATCGCGCTGACTTTTTCTGCTGCATCAAGTTCAAGAAGGTTGACTATTGCCTTACCCATGGATTGCCGCGATGCATCAGGAACTTTATAGACTTTAAGCCAGTGCATACGTCCTTTATCGGTAAATATCAAGAGTGACGAATGTGTTTTTGCAACAAATAAATCCTCAATATAATCATCTTCTTTAACATCGGACGCAATGATTCCCCGACCACCACGTTTTTGTACTTTATAGGTCTCAAGTGGCATGCGTTTGACGTATCCTGCGTGACTTAATGTCACGACGACGGGTTCATCGGGGATGAGATCCTCGACTTCAAAATCTGTTTCATCTTCCGGTGTTTCAATAATCTTTGTTTTGCGCGGATCATTCTTACCGAATTTGTCAATGATTTCCTGCATTTCATCTTTAATGATGGTGCGTACTTTCTCGTCGGACGCGAGGATGTCTTTCAGCGATTGAATGGTTTTGAGCAGTTCATTATATTCGGTGTTGATTTTTTCTTGTTCAAGAACTGCAAGTCGCGAAAGTCGCATCTCAAGAATTGCGCCGCTTTGCGCGTCACTGAGCGTGTACTTTTCAATCAGCCTCTTCTTTGCATCATCAGTTGATCGACAAGATTTAATGAGTGCAATGATTGCATCAATCTGTTTGAGTGCAATTCGTAGACCCTCAAGGATGTGTGCGCGTTCTTCTGCTTTGCGCAAATCAAAGGTGCATCGTTTACGGACAACATCAATACGGTGTTGAATATAATGTTTTAGATACAATGGGAGTGAGATTAATTTTGGTTCTTTATTGACGATTGCAACAAAATTTATTCCAAAACTATCCTGTAATCGGGAATAATTATAGAGGAGATTCTTGACAATTTCAGGATTTGCATCACGTTTCAGTTCGATAACAACGCGAATACCGTCACGATCCGATTCATCGCGTAAGTCTGAAATCTCAGTAATCTTTTTATCGCGGACAAGTCCTGCAATATCCTCGATAAGTTGCGCTTTATTGACTTGATAAGGAATCTCGCTCACAATGAGCCGTTTATGATCTTTTTTTTGTTCAATAGCAATGATTGATCGGATCTTGATAATACCTCTACCACGCGTATATGCTTCGATAATACCGCGTTTACCGACAATTTCAGCACCAGTCGGAAAATCTGGACCTTTAACATATGTTAATAATTCTTCTGTTGAGATTTCAGGATTATTGATTGTTGCAATGACTGCACTGCATGTTTCAGAAAGATTATGTGGAGGGATATTTGTTGCCATACCGACTGCGATTCCGGAACTTCCATTGACGAGAAGATTAGGGAATTTACTCGGGAGAACAACAGGTTCTTTTAGTGTCCCGTCGAAATTTGCAGTAAAATCAACTGTCTCTTTGTCAATATCTTGGAGCATCTCATCAGAGATTCTTGCAAGACGCGCTTCGGTATAACGCATTGACGCTGCAGGATCTGCATCAATTGATCCAAAATTTCCTTGTCCTTGTATGAGCGGATATCTTAATGAAAAATCCTGTGCCATCCTAACCAGTGCGTCATATACTGCGACATCACCATGTGGATGATATTTTCCGAGACAGTCCCCGACGATTCTTGCACATTTCTTATACGGTTTATTATATGTATTACTCAGTTCATTCATTGCAAAAAGAATCCTTCGGTGAACTGGCTTTAACCCGTCTCTTATATCAGGAAGTGCTCTTCCGACAATGACTGACATTGCGTAATCTAAGTATGACCTTTTCATCTCATCTTCAATAGGTTGCATGATGATGCGATGATTCCCGTTACCATTGCCGTCTTCCGGCAAAGAATTCAAGTGTTCAACAGGTGTTTTATCGTCGGGCATAGCATGTTTCCTCGATACCATAGAATTATCTATTATTTATAAGTGTTGCGGTTATATTATCGACGAGAAAAAGTGGAAAAATGCGCAAAAAATATGTGTCGGTGATAAATAAAAAAGATAAGGTTTATATATTCACTCTTTAGTGGTAAATAAGCGTAAACTTTATAAATCTCTTTACTTTTAGTAGAGTGGTGATATGTATGACATATATCGAACTCAAAGATCCTACTAATAAAAATGCACTTACTGCAATAGTCAATACTGCAAATGGGCAATTATTTAGCATTAATCATAATGGAGATGAGTATATGCATGCGGGTGGCCGTGCAGAAGATGATATTCTACGCGATACGCGTGGTTGGTCGAATTCTGAACTTATCATGTTTCCTATTGTCAGTAAATCGCAAGATAATACAATCCTCTATGACGGAAAAACTTTCCCTCTTGGTCAACACGGAATAATTCGCGCAATGACGCCGTCGGTCGAGTATAATGAGAATCATCCCGAGGAAATAGACTTTGTATATTGCTATACTGCAGAAACATCTATTGACAATTCTTTACGATTCAATAAAGATTCTACAAATCCGCAATACATGACATTGCCAATAGGATTTAAAGTCAGAAAAAAACATATTGTTATTGGAGATGCATTAGAAACCCGCATCTCAGTCGAGAATAATGAAGATAAACCATTTTGTTATGCACTCGGATGGCATCCCGCATTTTTAACGCACGGTAATTCTAAACAAGGAAGATTCTATGGATACGGCGGAACACATATTGGTTCCCTTAAAAAAATTATGGAAGCGAGCAAATCAGGTGCACACGCCTTGAAAGATAAAGAATATGTAAAATATATTAATAAGGAGACAGGTAAAGGAGTCGAGCTAGAGACAGATTTCGGTAATATCATGCTCTGGTCGCCCGCATCACACCTCGTTTGCATTGAGCCAATCACTGATAAATGTGAGAAGGGAGCATTAATCGATTTGTCGCCGCACGAATCATATAATCATACTATTTATCCTGGAGAAAAAAGCGAATATACGACACTCATACGACCTATTTAATTTATTTTTCTCATCCCTGAATAGCAACATTTATATATTCTTTTGTTTTTTCGAAGCGTATGCCTATTGACTATAAATTATTATCTCGTGATGCAGAAAAACTGTTTCGTGGGGGACTTGTCGGTGAATCGCTTGTTTTCGGAACAGGTGCTCTATTGACTATGATCCCCGAAGCACGCGATTTTGGATATCTATGTATGCGTACATCTGCAGTGGTTGCATGTATAAATGCTCCTGCATGGCTTTTTTTATATATAGCGAAGAAATCGTATGAACAAGAACCTCCTTCTCAAACATATCTACGAGACACTTCTTTATGCGATAAAATATTTGGATATAATGAAGAAGATTATTAATTATCTCTTCACTTCCACAATCCTTGACTTCTTCAGATCTGCATGAATCTTGAATGTAAACCCGCAGTAGACGCATCGCTTAGACTTGACGGTAAGTATTCCTGGACGGGGAAGAACGTTTTGATTATGTTTGCATTTTGGGCATTTGACGATAATCATCTATCTTCCCCCGCTTTTTTTACGCAGATAATCTGGAAGCGGATACTTATCGAATTCTTTTAATAGCGCTTTTCCATAAACAATCCGCGAAAAACATTCTGCAGTAAGTTTACAGTCTTCTAGGGCGTTGTGTGTTGTCCGAGGGTCACTCATCCCACAGAACTTAAGTATTGTGGGCAGACCCATGTCGCTGTATGATATGTTTACGTCCTTAAATTCCTTCATCAAAAATCTGTCGTGGAGTTGATAATATTTTGTGTTTGCGATACTATGAAGATCAAATGCTCTGAAATGGAACGGATAGGTAAGATAATATTTTTCTGCTTTGGTCTTGATGAATCCTGTATCAAACTGCGGATTCTGGCAGATGAAATTCTTTATTTTAGAACGCCCACACCAGATAAAGAATCTTTCAAGTAATTGTTTTTGTGACTGCTTCTTCTTATCACGCAGATATTTCTCGTCGATACCGCCAATATCCATCGCTCCTTGAGTAACTGCGTCATCATCATCAATCCGGCATTCCTCTAAGAATTGTCGTTTAGGATTATTAAGATCAAGTGCACCAATCTGCCAGATACCGTGTTTAACAAAGTCTATCCCGCTGGTTTCAATGTCGAGAACAATCAATATCTCTCCCTCCATCCCTGGCCGCATTTGATGCAACGAAAGAGATTATCTTCAGGTTCGTCACTCGGGCCGACTTGTTGCGTCCAATGATATGCTTTGGTGTGTCCACACTTTAGACACTCTTCATCAACAATTGTTTTTGTCGAAGGCTCATCCTTATGGACAATCTCGATTTCTGGCGATTGCTCTTTTACTGCAATATTAACATTATGCGTCCCTTCGGCATGATACCCGCACGTACAATAGAGATGATTCTTACCGTCTTGTTTTGTCGCTTTAAGCATTGATCCGCAGGTTGGGCAGAACATTGTTATAGAAGTGGCGATGGAATTATAAATTTATTTCTTATCCATGACCTTTCCCATCTTCTCTCTGACGCGGACAAGATCTTCTTTGAATTTTTTCTCTAATTGTTTCTTAGTGAGTGATTTTGGTTTATGTTCTTTGATGATTTCTCCTTCGATATTGGATGCCAAAATCTCTTCAGTAGTGAGTGTATCTTCAAATACCATTGATTCTGTAGTTTCAACAGACGGTTCATGAATTATTTTTACCGCTTCTTCTTTCTCCTTCTTCCCACTCGGTAGATCTGCACTGAGTTCGTGTGTTCGTAATGCTGCTGCGCCAATCTTTTGATCCATAGCCTCGAGAAACTCTCGGTGTATCTGCTCTTCTTCCGGATGCTCTTCTTTACGTACAATCTGTATTTTTTCCCAGTCAATCTTGCGCTCTTCTTCTGTTTTCCCTTCTTGAGGAATTGCCTCACTGAGTGTTTGTTGACTGGGCATCTTTGCTTCGCTCATGACTTCTGCAAGATTTGTACTATTGATATCAAAGTAGGTATAAAACTTTTCAGTCGTCTTGAGTACAAAGCTGCGACCTTTTTTTTCTTTGACAATAAAACCTGATTCTTCAAGTTCAGCGACATGATCATAGCATTTATTGCCGCGAATCTTTACGAGTTCAGATTGGTAGATTGGCGTCTTCCACGCAATGATTGCAAGTGTTTCCATAATTGATTTTGCAAGTTCAGTATCTGCAACAATCTTTCGGACAATAGATAAATATTTTTCACGCACAGTAATTTTCCAGCCATTTGCATCTTGAATAATCATCAGTGCGCCTGCACGAACATCATATTCTTTCTGGAGTGCAAAAATATTTTTTTTAAGTATACGTTTATCGATTTCGCAGATTTCTGCAATGCTTGTTTCAGAAAGTGACTTTCCTGATGCGAAAAGTAATGCTTCAATCTTGAGCTTTGTTTCATTGGTTTCGGGAATTAATGCATCAGAAGTGATTTCTTTCACAATCGCGAGAGGTGGTTCTCCGATGACTTTTTTATCCTCGTGCAGGAGGAGATCTTCCGTAAGAATTGGTGGTTCCTCTTGTAGTTTTGCCTGGGGAGAAGGTGATATGAATGAATCTTTTTTGAGAGGAGGCACGGATGATGTCTTGTTTTTTGTTTTTACTGTTAATGTTTTTGCTGCCGCTTTTTTATTCTCTAATCTTTTTTCCTGTATTTTTTTTTCTTGTTCTTTCTGTTTGATCTTTTTAATAATCGCTGTTTCTTTATGCAGTGTCGATTTTTTAGCTATCTCTTTAACGAGAACTTTTTTTGGAACTGCATGCACCTTTTTTGGCGTATGTTTTACGGGCTTCATCTCACTTGTTCACTTTGAATTTATCATTCTCTCGGATAATATTTTTTTCTTTGAGCATGGCGTCAATGAATGGTTGGAGATGTTCTTTATCAATACCTACTTTAGTACCTAATTCTTCAATGGTCTTCGGTTCGTTCAATGCAAGCGTAATACAGTTGCGTATCAGCCGATTGATGTTTACTTTGAGAAGTTCGTTTTCTCCATTCGTATTCTTGAGTACAATACCTATCTCGTGTATTTTGGAAAGTACATCATTATACCATTCGCCGACGCGTTTTTGGGTGAGTGTCAGTGATTCAGGTTCGATGATTTCGACGCTTGCGGGGCTCATGTTAAAACAGAGCCTGTTCAGTGCTTCAAGATCGGTCGTGAGAATATCTGCTTCGACAAATGTGCCGCATATGCCATCTTCTCCTTCCTCGCAGGGTTCATACTTTTCTTCGAGAAAAATATAACTCGGATCCTCTTTAATTGCGGAAATATATTGTCGTAATGTCTTTTCTACATGCTCTTTTGGATTTCCTGCCATCTCAAAAATAACTCTGCACAGAATATGTCCTTTGGCAATAAATTCTTTTAATTCTTTATCTTTCATATCAACACCTACGATTCACTCTAGTGCTGCATAAACTGAATCTTTTTTATAAATCTATCGTTTGAGCATCTTAGTGGATACACCGCGTTTGCGCAGCCACATTACCAGTGTATAACTCATCCCTCCGAAGAGGAGTACTGCGATCCCTATGAGTATATACTGTTTATTTTTTTGATTGACTGATGCATATACGACGTTACCTGTCGCATCTATGGATCGTTTTGTGGTGTTTATATATGAGCTACTATTGATGCTTTTTGTTTTCGGGGTAGGTGATGTGTTCATTGATGATTCAGCAATATCGTTTTCTCCTGCTACGGGCTGCGTTGATAGCTTTTGTTCTATGATTTGATCTTCGCAAACAGTGAGTGGTAGTGTTCGTATGATATCCAGGCCTTCAATGATGAGTATGTTTTCTTTACTTTTGCAGGTGACGATAAAGGAGAGGTCGAGTAGTGTCGCACTATATTTTTCAAGTGTGATTTTTACTGGTGATGAACTACTACGATTTTTCGCATCGACGATACGTATATTTATTACAGATTTTCTCGTATCTCCACGATACAAATCCAGAGTTATGTGCGCACTCTTTTTTGTGCGATCTTCAACAATATCGCGAAGTGCAATATGTGAATTCGCATCGTATGTTGTGGCAAGTAGCTCATCTACTTTCGGGCAAGATGTGGATTCTTTTGTGCAAACACATTTCGGGCAAGTTGTATCTGCAGGTTCGCTATATGTTTTGCGTTTGACAAGTATATATTGTTCCGCGTTTTGCGAACTCTGATTGTTACAGGTACTGTTTTCAGATTCGTTTATCAGTAGTTTGTTTTTAATGAGGAGGATGTGATCATTTTCTGAAAGTTTTGGCGTATAACTTTTCTCATTCTGATTGGTTGTCTGCACTTTGTTTTTGTAGATGTTTCCAAATAAATCCTCAACCCAGTATTCGATGGTATAATTTTCTTCATTTCCGATAATGGTGTTTGAGAATCTTATAGTATCTCCTTCTTCATATACTGTTTTATTCTCTTTAAGTCGGATACGAATTGTGGAGTTGGAGGGTGTACAGTTTGCGATAGTGTTTAGGGGTGGTGATGTTGCGTTAGTGGTGTTTATACTCATAGTAGTATTCGTACCGGTATTATTTGTAGTATTGGGAGTTATTATCATAGTATTATTTGTTACATTTATAGTGGTGTTTTCGGATGTGGTTATATTGTTCGAATTATTCTCATCGAGCGTTGTCGTCGAATTTATTGGAGTCGTGATATTATTCAAAGTAGTATTCGTGGCATTAGTGATAGTATGATCTGTGGTATTAGTTATAGAATTATTTACACTATTGTTTATGCTATTTTCTCCACGCCCGGGAGTTCCTCCGATGAATTGACTTTGAATCCATCCAGAAGTATCTGTACGAATAATGCTGTACCCTTCACGGGCAGTGGTGGCGATAATTGAATAATTTATTTCATCAACTATTGAACCGTTACGTCGCAAGCTGATGACTTCTCCCGTGTTGCTTAACGAAAAACTCGTCTGATACAAGGGAATGGTTGTTGCAATCAAGAAATATTCTTGGATGAATGTGTTACAGGTGTCGCAGAGTATTGCGTACGTACATGTGCTGTTACACGTCTGCGAATTGCACGATCCATTAAATAATTCAATGCGATGATTCGTACCCGATTCATAGAGTGTATATGTAGAGAGATTGCTGCAGGAATTGTTAAGATCCAGTTCAATCCATTCCCTTCCAGTATCGCTCCCGTTCGGGTTGTACATGATTTCAGTAATGGTTAATCCTGCAGCAAAACGCAGAGTGCTACCAATGAGGATGATGCAGAGAATAATCCATCCGATAACCGAAAGGACTCTTCGTGTTCTCCTCTTAAAAAATAGACGATAAATATACTTTACCGCATTCCTTATTCTCTTTATATATTGATAAATATTTTTCGCTAAATGCATCCTAAAGAAATCTTTTACTCCTTCATAAGCCTATCTGAGAAATTTTCGAAAGATTTACGGTGGAGGACGGAGAATTTGCGGAATTATATACATAGGAAAGTAAGAGCACAATAACTATTCCGATAACTTTTTATAGATAAATATCTAAAAACATTTTATGATTATTGATAATGAGGAAACTGTTCGTTTTGGTCAATTCTTTGACACTGAATGTAGACGTAGATATGTTCGAGCACATAACACTATACAAAATAGTATTGGAGAACATCTTCAATCAGAAGGTTTTGAAGTTGTTTACGAATGGAAAGATGAAGATGAGGACTCATCGTATAGATATGACATTATTGCTCAGAAGAAAAAAGAATTATGGGTTATTGAGGTCAAAGATGTTTTGGACATAAGAAATTTTGGGCAAGTATATGCGTATATTTTACAGGTTAAAAAAGAAAATCCGACTGCGAAAGTGTGGTTAGGTACTGATTGTAAAAATTATTGGGATTTGATTGAAGGCGAAATCGGTCAAATGACAGAAAATTTAATGAAAAAAGAAAAATTAGGTATAATTTTAATTAATCCAAAGCTCGTATGGATACTCCCAACACACAACGACTTATTAAATATTCAAGAGAGAGGTCATTTATGTGAGGATTGCAGATACTGTGACGGATTCTTAATCAATGGCGCAGCATATAAATTTCTTGCTGCAATAGAAGAGGGAAAGAAGACGGCCAAAAAAATAACTAAAGCAGATAAAGAGACGGATTATGAATTTTTACCAGAAGAGTTTAAAGATATACTTAAAGAATTTCGTAAAATAAAAAACAAAATGGGTAAAAATAAATTCGAATCTGTTACAGGTATGAAACTAGAATAAACTCAGATCAGGATTTTTTTACAACTTTTCAAAAAATCCCCAGTAATCTTCTTCCCGCATTCTCTACATTTGTTCTTTTTCATTCCGGCGATCTCAACATGATACCCTTCACGTTTGATGAGCAGTGCCTTACAGTTTGGGCAATACGTATGTTGCAGTTTAGGATCAGAAACATTTCCGATATACACATATTTTATTCCTGCGCGTTCTGCAATTTCCTTAGCGCGAAGCAATGTAGAAATCGGCGTCATCGGAATGTTTCCCGCGCGATCGTAAGGGTAGAACCTCGAGAAATGGAGTGGAACATCAGTTCCTAGCGTTTTTATAATCCACTCACACATATTTTTTATATCTTGAGGATCATCATTCAATCCCTGAATGATCAAATTTGTCAATTCAAGCCAACACTTTTTCTTCGATTTTATATTGTGTTCATGAATCTGTTTGATAGTGCGCAGTACGGGTGCAAGTGTTGCGCCGCAATATTTTTTATAGAATGATTCGGTGAATCCCTTCAAATCAATATTTGCCGCATCAATATACTTGAGTAATTCTTTAAGTGGTTCCTCTTCAATATATCCATTGCTGACAATAACGTTTTTGATGCCCCTCTTTTTTGCCAGTTTTGCAATGGCAATCATATACTCTAAAAAAATTGTCGGTTCAGTGTAAGTGTATGCAATTGATTCATACTTCTCTTTATGCGCTTTAGCAATAATTTCTTTTGGTGTAACTTCGCATATTCGTGATGCGTCGTGGATATTTGCAATGCGCGAGATTTCAAAATTTTGGCATCCTTGACAAAACAAATTACATCCAAGTGTCCCGACAGAAAGTACGCGAGAACCGGGAAAGAAATGATAGAACGGCTTTTTTTCTATAGGATCATCATGGATTGCGCATGGTCTATTGTAGACAATAGAATAAAATTTGTTTCTAATATTTATTCTTGTTTTGCACAATCCGGATTTTCCGTCAGGAATAATGCAATGATGCGGGCAGAGCATGCACTGTATTCCTTGAGCAGTGTGGGTATAATATTTTTTGATGGGATAAAATTTCTCTTTCTGATTATCCATTCTATTCATGAGTTGTTAGTCTTTATATTGTTATTCACGAGGGGGTGGTTTTATCGCAAACACCATTCTTTTCACCATTTTATAATAATAAGAAAACTTTTAATAGTCTTCTCCTGTTTTTACGAGTAAGCGCGTACATTTACGTAAGTTACGCGCAGTGTTAATATTCGAGAGTATAAAGGGGTGTGATATGGGTTTATTCAGTTTTTTGAAAAAAAAACAAGACGCAGTGCTACCTTCGCAGATGCCATCCAACACTTCTGATCTCTTCAAAAGTGATGCAGACCTCAATTTGCCGCCGCTTCCACTATTATTTGATGGACTTGCGACTCCATCAGCAACATCAGACCTTTCATTTACACTTCCGTCACTGGAGAGTCCGATGCAGGACACTAATTCCACTACATCACTCCCCTCATTCCCTTCAGCAACTTCATCACCCAATCAAAAAGACACTCAAGCAATGAATGATTTAGAATTGCCGCCGCTTTATCAATCACTTGCACCGCTCGGCGATTTTAGACTTCCTGGTCTTGAGGGCGCACCAAACATTTCATCAATATCGAGCAATAATTTAGGAAAACGATCCACAATACCTATAGACTCAGAAACATTAAATGCTCTCTTCCTTAAAGATACTGATTGGAGAGAACCGGATTGGACCACATTCGAACCATATCGTGAAGACAAGATTGAAGAGCCTCAACAGAACGATTTTGGAATTGTACAAAAAACTGATCTTCCAGAATTTGATGAATTCGAAGAAAAGCCTGCGCCCGCGCATATTCGTGACGCAGTCGATATTTATGTCCGAGGGACAGACTGCATTAAAATCCGGCAAGAAGTCGATTCTATTGATGAGATTCTTGCAACACAAGAGATTCACACTAAAAAATTAGAAGAGATTAATATGCATGAACAATTATTTACTGACGCAAAAAATTGTATGGAATTTATCCAGAAGCGACTCATGCATATGGATCGTAAATTATTTCCATAGAATATTCGAATAAAATAATATGATAGGTGATACTAATGGCTGAACGAAAAAATGCTCCGGTATTCGTGAAAGTGACTGATTATAAAGAACTCCTCGACATCCTCGATGTGATGAAACAAAAGATTCAGACAACACAAGAGACACTCGACAAGATTAAGGAATTAAAATCTCAAGAAGATGCAGAAGTCAAAGAGTGGGAAAAGAGTCTTGGCGAAGTCGGAAAACGCGTCGCATTCATCGATAAAACATTTTTTGAGGATACTAATTAAGATGAAATTACACATTACTCCTGTGAAATCCTTGAAATCCGTTAGTGCACCGGTTGTTAAAAAAACAGTGAGTACGCCAATTGTCAAACCAATAATTTCGAGTAAACCAAAAATAACGCCGCCAGTCCTCAAACCAACAACTGATGATACTTATTTTGTACTCATCAAAAATCCTTTAGAATTACGCCGGCAAATCCTCGAGTCATCAAAAAAGACAATCTATGGACTACAATCATACCAAAGACTTATTCTCATCCGGCATAAAAAACAACTTGAAATAGAAAAATTGCGAGAACTCGTTAAAGAATTACATTATCTCGACAAGAAAATTCAGGAATATATCCCTGATTATGGGGGAACTGCACTCTTTGCAGAGAAAAAGATGATAAGAAAGACTGTTCTTAAACAACCTGAAACAAAATTTAAGTCTGTAAAAGAGAAATCTGAACTCGAACGGCTCGAAGATTCCCTTGCACGAATAGAAGAACAATTACGGGCGCTGGAATAAATTTATCACTTCTTTTGAAAACTTTTTTATACTTGGTCCTGTTTTCTTTAGCATGAATGATTCAGAGATCTATTCTGTATTACATTATTTTTTAACTCGAATCAATGGTGTTTCTTTGCATTGGTATCTTGAAGGCAGTGCAAATCTTTTTATTCAAGGAGTATCAGTGGTTGCGAAGGATGTTGATATCACGACAACAAAAGAAGATTATGAACGCATAAAAGCAGTCATTGATATCCCGATTAAAGAAAAGCACGAGCCTAAAAAATTAAAATACGCATTCGAATGTATTATTGATGGAATCGATCTTGAAGTAGCGTGGTATGATGATCCTCAGAAACCATTTTGTACTATTCTGACTATTCTCGAATGGAACGGTCTCGAATTACATATAGCGCCATTGACACACGCCATCAAATTCTACACCTATATCGGTAAACTCGAGAAGGTAGAACTCATCAAAAAGCATTTGCAATCACATTTATAAATTATTAATCGATTCTTTATACGGTCTTCATCTGCGGGGATAAAAGAAACAGCGGTTTCTGACATCCCCTTGCTCGTGAATACTCGCTGCGGGGATACCAAAGCGGCCAAATGGGGCAGTTTTTAGCAGTTTGCTGCTAAGAAGCCTAAACTCAAAGTTGGAAAATAACAACCTATTGACCATTAAATGGGTGATCTGCTGGCTTAGTGCCTTCGTGGGTTCGAATCCTACTCCCCGCATTTTTCTTTTTTTTACATTAATTATTCTCTGCATATCCGCGTTTGATGATATCTTCAAGTGGCGTGGTGTTGAAATCAGTGATGAAAAATGCGGTATCTTTCTTTGTTCCAATGACTAATGGGTCATATCCGTGGAGAGCGCCATTGGGAAACATGGTGTACTGCCATTCATTAGGCATGATCTCTTTAATAATATACAGTTCATTCGTATTGAATAGGTTTTTCGCTTTTTCTAATTTTTGTTTTGCATGTTCTGGAACAATTCCAGAGATCTTTGTTGCAAATATGTGTTCTCGCTCAAAACTTTCCGATGAGCACATATGACGGTAGAGTTTTTCTTGTTTTTTTTCTTCAGGATCAGTATATCCTCTAAAGAATCGCTGTTTACTTTTGAATTCTTCAAGATGTATCGAGTCAAGCAGTGTATCAACCATTGAACTGATTAATTCTCCCCGGTGATAGAATCCGTTATGAGTTAAATTGTATATGGTATCATGATTTATCGTATACTTTCCTTTAAGAGTATGTTTTATAGTAAAATCGAGCATGAATGTGTCATCATCTAAAGGAAAAATTCCAAATAGCGGAATGTAAATCGGAACCAATGTGCTTGGATGATTTGCCTTTCCGTCTTTATCAAATGTGATCTCTGACCCATATTTTATCATGTTATGTTCTGATTGAGGGATATTATCAAAACTTGGCATCCACATCTTGCGGGTCATTTTAAGAAAAGAAGTGTCGAGCTTTGGATAAGTTTGCAGTATTCGTGCGTATTGTAATTCTTCTATGGCTTTTGATTCCATAGCAAGCGGCGATTTGCTTATCTCTATCAATTGACAATCGATATTGCGGAGTATTTGTTCATCGGGTCGCATTGGCGCTATCGCGTACTTATCAAGCACTGCCTTGTAGAGTTCGGCATCATGTAATTCTTCAACTGCAACTTCTACTTGTCTTTGTTCTTGTGGATTGTTTTGCATCTTAGTCATAATTTCACTTTACTTACTATGGGGTAAATACAGAGAATACAACGAAATATTTAAATATTTAGAACAACTCTTTGTTGTTTATTAAACATATTTTATGTTTATGAGGAACTATGCCTATCGATTTTCGCAATGTTGGACTCAGTCCGTATGAGAGCAAATGTTATGAGACGTTAATTATCAATGGTTCACTTAATGCCACCAAATTATGTAAATTAAGCGGAGTTCCTCAGGGCAAGATATATTTAGTAACAGAAACACTACAGACCAAAGGATTTATTACCGTATTACCTTCAATTCCTAAGATGTTCAAAGCGATATCTCCGGAAATTACTATCAAGCGATACGTAAATGAAAAAGTTTCAGCGCTTCAGACCGTAGAATCGCAAATGATGAAAGAGCTTAGAAGTCTTGTCCATACTAGCAGTGATGAGATAGATCAGAAGATCCAGATATTCAGAGGAAGAAAAAATGCTTTTGGAATAATCCATCATCTTATGTGCGAAGCTAAGAAAAGTATTGACCTCATGTTTACGTTCGAACTAATGCTTCCTGAAACCAGACGTTTACTTAATGAAGCTAAACAGAGAAAAGTTCGTGTCAGAATTATAGGAACAAAAAGAGTCAACGAGAAATTAATAAAAGAGATTGTGGGTGACGGGTTTGATATACGTTTTTATCCTGTACAGGAATTGCGTATCGTCATTAAAGACGGGATTGAATGTGTAGAACAGATCGTTAATTCACGAAACCTTCTTGACCGTACGGCAATCCATATAGAAAGTAGAGAACTTTCACAAGCACTTAAATCTTATTTTGATAAGATCTGGAGAAAAGCAGAAAAGATCTAAACGCATTTGCCAGTTAGTGCGAGCGACCCGAGCCCCGTAGGGTGAGCATACCGTCCAGTCTCGGACTGGCGGTGGTCGCGAGCAATTTGATGTGTTTTCAATTGAAAATTTTACCATTTGGAATTCTGTAAAATTTTCTTAATAGTTCATCAGAAGATACTCATCTTAAGGCACAAACGACAATTTTAAACACACCTTCTTCTTTTTCATCATCTTTTTAAACATTATGCCTTATCACCAGTCTTATCATGATTGAAATTATGCCTGTTGGCGGTTATCGTGAAGTGGGAAAGAATTGTACGGCAGTAAAAGTTGATGATGAAGTGATTATTCTTGATATGGGTTTACATTTACAACATTATATCGCGTATACGCAAGATGATGAGGATGTTGATTTATCTGCAGATAAACTTCGCGAGATTGAAGCAATACCGGATATCTCTGTACTCGGCGATTGGATCCCATTGGTCAAGGCAATTTGTGTAAGTCATGCGCATCTTGATCATGTTGGTGGAATACCGTTTCTCGAGTCAAAGTTTCATTGTCCTATTCATGCGTCGCCCTATACTATTGAAGTATTAAAACTTCTTGCAGAAGATAAAGGGGTCAAACTGCATAATAAACTCATTGCGCACGAAGTCAATTCTAAATTCAAGGTCACGGGGAAAATCGATATTGAATTTATCAGTATCACACATTCTATTGTGCAGACTGTCATGATTGTTATTCATACCAAATATGGCGCAGTTGTCTATGCCAATGATTTCAAACTCGATAACCAACCGACCCTTGGGAGTAAAAGCAATATTGGTCGCATGGCTGAACTCAAGAATGTGAAAGTCATGATGATTGATTCATTGTATGCAGATAGGGCTGTAAAGACGCCTTCTGAATCTGTTGCAAAAGAACTCTTACGTGAAGTTATGATTAGTACCAACAGTAAAGGAAAAGCAATTATTGTTTCAACATTCTCCAGTCATATGGCGCGTTTAAAATCCATTGTCGAGTTTTCTAAACAATTAAAGCGTAAGCCGGTTTTTTTAGGTCGAAGTCTTGAAAAATATGTGCGTGCAGCAGAAACTATTGCTATTGTCCATTTTTCAGGTGATTCTAAAATCATCAAGTATCGTCAACAGGTACAAGCATTCCTGAAAACATGCAAGCATCCTGAAGATTATGTCTTTATTGTGACTGGCCATCAGGGCGAGCCCAAGTCTGTTCTTGCACGGATGATTTTTAATAATTATTTTCCATTCAAAAAAGAGGACATTGTCATCTTTTCATGCACGATTATCCCCGGGCCAGAAAATATGCGTAATCGTGAACATATGGAGGATGAACTCAAAAAGAAAAGAGTCAGAATATTTAGGGATATTCATGTCTCTGGTCACGGTGCACGTGAAGATGCGCGGGATTTAATTAACCTCATCCAACCAAAAAATCTTTTGCCTGCGCATTCAGAGATAAAGACTGCTGAACAATTCGTGGAACTTGCAGAGGAACTTGGCTATCATGAGAACAAGAATGTCTTTATTGTCAAGAATGGGCATAAGATTGTGATTAAATGATTGTGATTAAATAATACGCGATAGATACGGGATTCATGAAGCAAAAATTTCGCGAATGGTTTTTTCGGTATGCTCCTGCAAATATTTGTGCATTGATAGGGACGCTTCTTGCCGCATATCTCGTTTTTCTTTTAACACATAATCTTATTATTGCAGCATTTGCTGGGACAATCGGTGACGGTATCGGGTATTACGTATGTATAATTTTCGGAGATATTCGCGCAAGCTTGAAGAAACATCGTGCGAACAAAAAGGCGTATACCTACAAATCCTTTCTTATCACACTTCGTAACATGCTCGTAGAATTTGGACCGAGCGAAATTATTGATACATTCATTATCCGTCCTGCAATAATGTATTTCACATCGCTTTATATTGCTCCTATAGTACTTGGGTGGACTATCGGGAAATATGCTGCAGACATTATTTTTTATATCCCAGTCGTCATTTCTTATGAATTGAGAAAAAAATATTTAAAAGAATAATGATTTTAGGCATGATGATACAAAGAAATTCCTCGAAATCTAATCCGGATTTGTTAAAATCCGCTCTCTTATCTCTTGCAAATCCTGCAAAAGCAAAAGTTCTCTCAGGGTTCTTCAAGACCGGAAAGGGGCATTATGGTGAAGGCGATCTGTTTTTAGGACTTACGGTTCCGCAGCAGCGATCCATCGCAAAACAATATGTCGATATTGCTATTGACGCATTGACGCCATTTCTGAAAAGTCCCTATCATGAATTTCGATTAACTGCGCTCATCATTCTCATCTATAAATATGAGCACGCAACACGCCAGAATAATTCTTTTCTTCAAAGACAAATCTATGCGTTCTACTTGAAAAATATCTCTGCAATCAATAATTGGGATTTGGTTGATGTGACTTGCCCTCAGATTATCGGCGTATATTTGTATGGACAACCGCGTGCGACGCGAAAACTACTCTATCGTCTTGCACGATCAAAGAATCTCTGGGAGAAGCGTATTGCGATCATTGCAACATTTTATTTTATTCGTAAAGGAGAATTCGATGATACTTTTGCGATTGCAGAAATCCTACTCCATGATAATCACGATCTCATCCACAAAGCAGTCGGCTGGATGCTGCGAGAAATCGGCAAGCGCAATCAAGCAGCTGAAGAAAAATTTTTGATGCGGCACGTAAAGATCATGCCACGAACCATGCTGCGCTATGCAATCGAACGATTCGATGAAGCGAAGAGAAAGAGGTATCTCGATTATTGATTGTTATGAGCGTAATTTCTTTGTTCTTCGCAACAGGGAGAAGGTCGAGTTTAGATGAATGACTGCGTTTCGTATATGTATCATGTACGGGGCTTCATTCGACTTGTCTCCATCGCCGCTAGTTAGTTATGTGGGATTTTTTCCCCAATATCCCCATTCTAATATGTTTATCGCTGTAACACTCGCACTTATTTCTACCAGCGCTTGAGGATTGTACACCTCAAGAATCCGTATCTTGAGTGTTTCTTCGGCCCACGAGTTATGATCTTTAGCTGCTGCACCTGTTGCGCGAGTATATGCAGTATTTAGTGCAGTTAATTTTTCTTTAAACAATTTATCCGCAGTATCCCTCTCTTGCTTTAATTCTATTGAAGTTTCATATAATTTTTTTAATTCAGGATTATTTTCGAGTTCTACTGGATCTCTAATAGATGCTGCTCCTTGAGTCCATTCGCTAAACTCTGAACACTTATTGCGTGCGTTCTTATATTTAGCATATGCATCGATAAATGTAATAAATTCTATTTCTATGTTTGGGGTGACTGCGAGTTTTGGTGTATACGGTTTAGTATCTTCTAATATTTTTACAATCTTTCTAAAACCTTTTTCCCGTTGTATATATTGTTCAGGATGCGCGGCAAAGTCGTGTAATTCCGTGAAATAGAGTTGATCATATTGTCCATCAGAAGAATATCTTATCGATCCAGTAATATGTGGTTGCTGGCATATCTTGCAATGCTCTTTACTTACTCCTAACGTATTAATGTCAGTATCCTTTCGGTCCCATAATCCGATAATAATATTTGCAAGATTCATCTTTTCTATGTCTGACCTTGCAGTCGCAATATGTTCTGCATAAAAAACTCTTTCTTCTAATTTTTTTTGGAACGCTTTCCGTCCCTGTTCATCAAGATTATCTTCATAGCGATAGGATATTCCACATTCTTGTAAATATGTGGTTACTGCTTGCGCTATGATGAATATATCTGTATCTTGGGAGCGATCCTTATCATATTCAATATGAAATGCAAACTTTCCCCCGATATCGAACGTATAGGTTGTAACACGATTGCTTGAACCGCCAAAGATGACTTGTTTGTGATCAGTCCATTTCTGTATTTTATCAATAACTCTTTTTGTCCATTCAAATCCATTATGTTGATGTACTGCGATGTGGATCATGAAATCTGTGAAATACTTTTGCATAAATTCATCAGCAGGCACATCAGTAATCGCAGAGAATGATTGTAATGGGGTTGCATCATGATCATTGTTATGAATTATACTCCTTGCGTGATCGCGTACACCCATTCCTGCCTGTTTTTTTATATGCAATTGCTCTCCTGAGGGTAAAGGAACAATAATTCCATCAACACTGGCTCCCTCTTGTACTATTGCAAAACGGTATATGTCTCCGAGTGCCTGTTCGCCATTAGGATAATATGTTTCTTCGGTAAAAAACGCGGTGTGATTTCCTTTGCCGAGAAAAAAGTATGTTTTCGTTGGATCCCAATAGTCGTTCTTGGTAGTGCTCGTTTGTGGGATTAGCTGTCGTATGGCGGTAGTTGATTCGGGCAATAATCTTTGTATGCTTCCCATGCATTTAAGTATGGGGAGGGTTTGACTTATTTTAAGTGTAGATAACTGCTCTTGTAGTTGTGGGGTGAGTTGCTTTCCTGCTTGGAATAAGACACTTTCTTCGGGAGTAAGATATTTTTTTTTGAGTGGAGGCGTAATATCTTCAGGTTGTAGCAATCCTTGTGTGATGAGGCTTCGTAATACTCCCGGAATCCTACCGATCTCTATTTCTGGAGAATGTTTCGAAACCTCTTTTCCTAATAGTTCATAATATTTTTCTACAATATGTACATCTTCGAATCCGAGTTCATGATACATGAATATCTTCTCATAATCCACTGCAGTAGCTGCCCAACGGTCAAGCGCATATGTCACAAAAAATTGTTGCACCTTTCTTGTAAATGGATCTTCTGATGGTTTTTTAAAATCATCAACAATGCGTTTTTTGACTTGTTTGAGATATTTTTCAGGAAGTTCCTCCTTGTCAAGATCCATGCGTAGTGGGGTCGGTTCTTGTCGAAGAATGATCTTATTATCATTACAGAAATCGTAATGTGCGATACATATCGCATCCCTGAATGTGAGTGTATCATTTTTTAATCGTAGTGCTGTTTTGAGAATTGCGATCTTATCTTTGTACTCGTCATACAAGAAGTTATCTCCCTCGTGCGGTTTTTTCTTACCATTAATGTTCCTTGCTTCTGGAGTAACGTCATACCAGCAGAAGTCATAATCGAGATCCGCTAGATGGGCCTCTTCCCCTTCTTGTTCTATTTTAAGACGTGTTATTGATTGTGGATCTTCAATACGGTCGAGCATTCCGAGGAGAAATATAGCGCTATTGCGTGTTGTTGCCTTAAAATGTGAATCAAGTAATAGTGTACTTAACTCTTTTTGAAATGCTTCGCCATATTTTTCTCGGATTTTCTTTGAATTCATGATTCCGTGGTATTGTTTTGCATCGAGCCGGCATTCGGAAATCCAATCAAGGAATTCCTGTTCCATATCAAACACATAATTCATCTGTAACAATTCTACAGGATCATCGAAGGTTATGTGATACCGCTCCTCAAATATGTTTTTATTGGCCGCCCATACCTTCATAATATGTTTAGGATGTTTTGCATCACTGAGCTTTTCTTCATTAGTGAATTGTTTGAGAAACATTTTTCGTTCTCTCTCTTCTGCTGAATCATTAGGGTAAATGTCGCTGTGCGGAAATCCTGCTTGATATTTGTTTCTATTCAATGCAACTGATTCTGCAGGAAGTATCTTCTCAAGATATTCATCTACAATCGAAGTATGTTCTAGAATTATTGCTGCTGCTGTAGGATACTTATTGCTACGAATTTCTGATATAATCCGTTCTTCAAGAATGTTCTTTTTGGATCGTAATTCCTCGCGATCTTTTGAACTTAGTCGAAATGCCACACTCGAGGGATGCAATACGGTTTTATAAATTTTAGTATTTTTGAGTAGTAATTAGTGGATATTACTTGTTTATCACCGCATATAGTGCAGCATGATACATGGGTAATGCAATGACCGGATTTTTTCCATATGTTGCTTCATCTTCAGGTCGCGGATAATATTTGATGGTCAGCATATCGTCTTTAGGATCAGTACCCTCAAACGTGAATTTCACCTTCAATAGCTCGTGTGTTTTATTCTTTTTGTTGAGCGTTTCGTACAATCCTTTAGTGTCGAGTGCGAGTGTAACAAGATCAATACTGCGCATAGTTTTCCAAATATTTTTTGCACCCGCATCTTTTGTAAGTTTAGGGGTTATATATACATCCTCGTATGTTTCTGAAACTTCAGTCGGAATAATCGATGTGTTATCCTGTTCATCAGCAGCCATATTTTTCCCTCCGAATTATTTTGATAATTTTTTTAATTCATCAATCTCTTCTTTAATGAGATCAAATCCCGATTGCCAGAATGCTTCACTTGTGGGGTCGACGCCAAGTGCCTGCATCATATCATAACCGGATTTAGCAGCACCAGTTTCAAGGAATGTGATATATTTTTCCACGAACTTCTTTCCTTCCTTGCGGTATTGTTCAAAGAGTGCGAGAACTAAGAGATTACCCCAGGCATAGGCATAGCAGTAGAATGGTGATTCGTAGATATGGGGGATATATCTCCATTCGTTCTGGAAGAGTATCGGAATATCCATTCCCGGAAATTGTTCTTTGAGAAGATCACAGTAATAGGCATCAAGATCCTCGATAGTGAGTTGCCCAATAATATGATGATGTGCATAATCTTCAAAAAGTGTAAAATACGCTTGCCGTCCGATTGTTGCATATTGATTATCAAGGAGTGAAGTAAGGATATACTTTTTTTCATTACTATCTGTTGATTCTTTAAGCATACGGTTTGCAAGGAGCATCTCAGCGAATGTTGAAGCTGTTTCAGACATCGGGAGACTTGCATGCTGGATAAGATCTTTTTGTTTTTGCGAAAGTGTCATGTGAATACCATGGCCAAATTCATGCATCATGGTAAAGACATCACGTAATTCATCAGTATGATTTAAGAGAATATAAGGTAGTGTTCCTGTCGGTGTATTAAAACAGAATGCGCCACTGCGCTTCTTTTGTGCAGGATGTGAATGGACATGTTTTGCGTCAAAAATCTTTTTTGCGATAGTAAAGAATCGTTCATCAAATGATTTATACGTATCAAGAGTAATGCGAACACTTGCCGCATAATCATATTTCTTCGAAAGTTGGATAGGATACGGTGCGTAGAGGTGGAATCGCGAATAGGGATATTTCTGTTTTGCTTTGATGTTCATTGTATATTTGAGTTTGAAATATTCTGCAAAAATCTTCACATTTTTTCGGATGACCTTGAGAAGTGTTGTGACCATAGCGTCATTGACATCGTTTGATTGATTACGGACACTCATTGGCGTTTTGTATCCCCGAACCTTGATTTCTTCATTATGCCAATCAAGGGTGACATTCTTATAAATTTCAGTTAATACTACGCGTTCATCGTGATATCTTGAAAGTATTTTTGTGTATGCCTCTTCCCGAATTTTTGGGTTCGGAGAGCGAAACAGACTTGTTATCTCTTCTTTACCGATCTTTTTTCCACCAAGTTCAAACGTATAATTATTGGTAATGATTTGATAGATTTCAGAAAATGCGCCACCACCAGTCATTCCGATGAGATTAATAATGCGTTCAATCTCTTCAGATTTGGTATACGGTGCATTGATGCGTACTTGTTCAAGATAATGTTTGTACGGTTTAAGTTCTGGAGCATTCACTAGTCGCTGTACATTTTCTTCGTCAATACCCATGAACCAGAGTGAGAAGAATAAAGTTTTATTATCAATATCTGCGCCATATTGTTTTAGGTAATTTATTTGCGCGAGTGCATCACTATTACCCGTATCCTCATAAAATTTGAGTTCATCATAAGCCTGTACGCGATAGAAATTGACTGCAATACGTTCCTTTAAACTGATGAGTTCGAACAGTTTCTTAGGAGTGATTGTCGGAGTGAGATTTCTTCGTTCAAGAACAAACGCTTCGACATCTTTTGTCACCAGTGCAAGCCATTCCTCTGCGCGTTTTCCCTGACGGATTTCTTCGAGATTCCAGACTGCACCGCGAATCATTGGTTTTGATTTATCGATGATGATTTTCTTGTTACTGATCGATTTTTTATTTTTTTTGTTTATTATTGTTTTTTGATGCTGTGGACGTGTCTGTCTCTGTGATTTATTTTTTTGTGACATATTCATAACATCCAGCAAGATCGCTCCTTTAAATATTTTGTTGAGAATATCTCCCTACACACCATAGAGTATGACTCCTATAACAACTGCAAGGTTCATGAGAAATGCTGCGCTGTTGATAACGATCAGCGGTTTTTCTTTATGGAGAATTCCATAGCCTACCCAAATGAGTCCGTTAATCGTATATGTTGTCCAGGATATGATTGAAACTCCTGCGGTCTGATGGTTAACCCAGATGAGCAGAATTTGCGGAAGCGTAAGAATGATGCCTGCGAATGACGCGATATAGACGAGTATATCAACAAATCGTTTTAACGGATTGGGATGAGGATATTCTTCAAGATTCTTATGGATACGTTTACGAACCTGAAGATGATGCATTCCACTGCCGGATGTGTTGACCATGCTTTCTTCAGCTCCAGTGAGTTTATATATTTTGATATTATATATTAATATAGTACTGCGACATTATTTGTGAATATAATATTATTTCCGATGTTCTGTCTAGAATAATTCTAATTGTTCGCTGATAGGATCGTTGTTAAATTTACCTGTAGTGAGTGCAATTCCTAATTGCGACGGTTTCATTCCGTAGAGTGGTGCGAGCGGAGCAAGATATTTGCCGAGTATCCCCTCTGCAAGTGCACGTCCATATTTATGTGTTTCACCGAATAATCGTTCATAAAGAAACGCAACATGTTCGTCAGAATACCATTGGTCGGAAGGAATCTTTGAAATTTCTTCAAGAGGGATACGTTCGCCATCATTGCTGAATTTGATATATGCAAGACGGTCGCCCTTCTTTTTTGCAAAATCAATATATGCCTTGATTCGTTCTTGGCGCTGTGCAGGTAGTGAATAATCATAATAATCCTTAGTGATTTTTTTATTGAAAAAGACGAGCTTATTGATGTCGAGCGATTTGGAAGTTATTTGGTCGATACATTGCTCTGCAACACGCATCGCAGCGACGGGCCCCGCACTGCAGAGTTGTTCAACAAAATCATGAATAAGTTCTGTTTCGTACAATGTCTTGAATCCACGATCTCCTTTGACATCAATCCCACGCTTATAGATGTTTAACCCATCATAGAGTATGAATGATCCTTTCTTAACATTTAATAAATTGCCTGATGCCACCTTAAATCCCAGACCTTTTATCATTCTTGCAAACTCCGGATTATCACATTGTTCCTTAGAGAAACAATAGAAGTTTTCTGAGTGATTGATGAATGGAAATGCATCAATGAGTTGAAGATATTCATCAATGATTTCACCTGTCGATATTCCTTTAAATCGTTCCTTTGATGCAAGATAAATGTAGGGGAGTAAATATCCATTCTCCAGAGTATTAATAATATCTAATTTTTCTAATGTGCGCGTATCTGGTTGTTGACTATACTCGAGTATCGCCTTTGCTTCTGGACGACTTTTTAATAATTTATGATATATGCGTGTAAATGGTGCGAGATAATAGAGTTCAGCAGCAACACGATATTCTTTAACAGTATTTTTTTTAACACCCTCCTTTATCGGGGGATCTTTAAGCAGGTCTGTCCATTCATTTTTAAAAGAGTATGTCCTATCCTCTTCGTGCACATTATTTATTGAAGAATTTCCGCTGTTGACTACATCTGCAACACAATCAAGAAAGACGTCATGCCCGACAAGATCAGCGAAATTCTCCGCATCTTTTTTTCTCCATTGAGGATATTCTTTGTTCTTGAATAATCCTTGTGTTTTGAATGTATTCAATGCAAGCGTCTTTTTTGAGGTCATGCAAATATTTTCTGGAGGTTGGTTGAATAGGCGACATTTAAGATATACGAGGGGTTTGATGTGTTTTGCTACCGGGGTATATAATGCGACATCAGTCACACCATATTCGAGTTCGTTCCAGAATGCATCCTCATTTCCAACGAGCATTTCAATAGTGTTTCTTGTCTGGTCATCATAAGATTGTGTCTTCCTGACTGGTTTGTTTGTATGTAATTGTGCAATTGTTGCGAGTTTATTGTCGATGGTGAAGGGATAATATTGTTGCGAATATCCTGCCATGTCAATATGAAACATTCCTCTGCTGATGACGCGGGGAAAAAATCCTGCGTGACTATCAATAATGGGCTTTTTTTTATTGATGAGTAGTCCATGTTCTCGAAGTTTAAGATCATCATACATCATACCGTTCTGAGTAATTTTTATCATATCTTGCGTATCTTCAATATGACTATTCGTCGATTGCATTAATTCAGGAACATTTGCAGATCGATGGATATGGATGAGTGCTTTTCCAACAGGAGTATCGCGGTAGATATCCTTATTTGTTCCACCAAGATGTGCAAAATAATCCACTTCAATACATTCTTTGCCTTCTCGCGCAAACTGCGTCGCTGAAGGTTGAGGACTATATTCTGGAGTTGTGCGAAGGCGAGTATTGAAATGTTCTTCTATAAGTGCAACTAATTCCTTCTTTGTTTTTCCATCGTAGTTATCAGATGAATCTTGCGGAGTACGCTGCGCATTAAGGAATATGCGTAATTGTTCTGGCGTCGCACCAAGGTCGTTTAGTGTAATCTTATCTTCCCAGAACATGAATTCTGAATCAAAAATATGAGTGGGTAATGCGCAGAATTCTTCACGTGTGAGCAATCGTTCAGGACAAAGTATTCCCTTATTATTTTTATAAAGCATAAAAGGCATGCCTGAAAGCTGTTTTAACATATCCTTTGTTGAATATCCTTCAGTTTTTGGGCCGACGGTGAATACTTCTGGAAGATTATTCAAGAAAACACATTTTCCTTCTGCATAGATAATGTAATGTGTGGTGTTATTTTTTTCTGTTATGCGCGGTCTTTCGTAGGTTATTCCGGCAAGTTTCGAATCGAGCTTTATATCCTCTAAAATTGTACTCACATTATTCAGTGTCATCTTCCGGGAAATAGCACAGGGTTTTAGTTCACGGATGTTTCCCGTAAGGGGATTATCTACGTGTACCGGTAGTGTGATGCGCTCAATCTTATGATTTTTTGTTATAGGAAATTCTCGTCCATATATCACAATCTGTTCAGTCTCTTCCTTGCGTCCGACAACATCAATATTTGTGAGTAGCACAAGATTGCTCGTGGATGACATGAGAACAGAAAACTATATATACTATTTATATTTATCGGAAAGTAGTGAATCTTATGATCTCGCCGATGGATACTTATACGAACCCGATTTCAACATTCTATAGATTATACGCTACGCACCCTCTTTTAACAGGTTCTTTATCGCATAATTTACACGGAATTGACCAATCAGACCTCGATTTCCTTCTTGAGTATGCTTCTGATCGAATAGAAGATTCACGATTTATGAGCCGAATAGAAAAATACGCAGAATATACACAATTATGTCGAGACCAATTTCTGAAACTTGCAGGAAAAGAATTTGTATTCCTTGATTTCATCAATCCGCGGCTCAAAGATGCGCATGGACGCTACCGCATGGATGTTATCGATGATTTCGATTCTACAACTGAACTTGCACGGGTACTTATGCATCAGATAACAAAACTATCCCCGGAATATCATTCAGGATTTGAACAACTCGTATTCTTTCGCATGGGGCCATATCACTTCCCTTTCACCATCGTCCCCGATGAAGTTGATCCATATATGATAAATCCATTTCATGAGGTTATTACTCTTCTTAACAATGATCTTGTCAAGAGTAAGAAACGACCACTTGGTTCCTTCTCCCGGAAACTATCAGATACAAATACTGTTCCTAATTATAAGAGTTCACTCGTCCCCTTCTCTGCCGCAGCATTTCATAAGGCCATACACGACGGAGGATCAGATTATCTTAATGCATCACATCAGCAATATACTGAAACCCTCAATATTTCCTTATCACTTGAACAATACCAAAAATTATGCGAAGCAGCCATAGCACTCAATCGTGAACTTCTTAAGAAACGCGATTATACATTGATAACAGCTACTGGTGCAAAATCTCCAATCCATCGATATATGCTTGAAGGCGCAGTAGGCATGGAACTCCTCGCTGCAATTGAGAAAGAACACGCTATTCTCATGCATACAATCGGCGGGAAACTGCTTACCTCGACAAAATATCTGCCCTGTGATAAGGATCTTAATATCCAGGCAATAAACAAGTTCTTTGGGTGGTATTTTGCGCATTTTTATGGTATTGTCGACAATCCATTGGTAATAAAGAAAGAATTGTTCAAAGAACCATTATATCCTCATGAATCTATTAAATACCCTTTTATCATTTTTGGGAAGGATTCCACTCGTGCTGAGCAGGAACTCGAGAATGTTCCTCGAGAAGACATGAACCTGCTTAAAGCAGATATTGCAAAGTATCAATTCAGCATCTCAACAATTGAACAAATCATTTACCGGCTTAATCGAGAGAATGTCGATGTGTACACTGACACTGGTGCTGAAAAGTCATGGAGAGAAATATTACAACAACATACAGTTCATCCACTCTATATTGCTGATATCAGGGATCTTGAAATAGAAGTAAAACGTAATACCCGTCCAAGCAATGCGTCAGCAAAATGTCCGCTCCAACAATTTGTATCTACAGTGCCTTCTCATATCTTTCCGCCAGGCATTATACCGAACGATCAAAGTAAGAGCGGAACACTTATCCATTATATATCAAATGTTGTCGGAGGAGATCAGAAATCATTACTTACCGATCTGAATCTTAGTGTTCTTGATCGCAACGAATATTGCGAAGTTCCGATCATTCATCGATATAAGCCTACAATCTCAGAATGGAATTATACGCAAGAATTGCTTGAGTCTCGTGTACGGCATGAAACACGCAAACGATCAACACCACCAAGCATACTTCCACAATTACTCCTTGATGAATTGCATACGCACCCTTATGGAGAGATAATCATTAAAGATGGCGGAAGTCCAGATGGTGTTGCAATCATCCGTGAAACATTACAACCGATAATCATTGATTATAAGCGGAGGATTGCACGTACTTATCCAGTAAAAAGTTTTTTTGTACAGACTGCGCGTTACGGGTTATCAGTAATTGAAAATAAAAAACTACCTGTAGATACGTTTTATGTCGTAATTGTGCAGACGCCTTATTCAAGGACTAAATGCGTTGAAGGAGAACCTTCTTATGATCGGGGAAAGTATCGCAATCAGGTATTGCGTATCCGAGAAGTCAAACTCGATAGTGAATTTATGCGTGATGTCAAATCACAGATGATCATCGAATATCTTACGCGTCGCATATTCAAGAACGATATATCGAATGCATTCAAAATCCGCGAAGAAAAGGCAGCATCATCCTGTCCTTCATGTATTATTAATACTCCGACTGATTATAAGTGCCGATACATTCTTGAGCAGAAACGTGAACCTTGGCCCCGAGAATAAACGGTATTGTAAAACTCGTAAATTGCGCCTAAGTGTGAGCGTTTTCTATATTTATTGCCAGGCAAGTTCGGAGATTGCAAGAGAGAACTTGCCTATAGGGTTCATACACTAACGCGAACTGGCGCTTTGTGAACAAAAGTGAACAAGAGCTTTACAATACTGCCCCGAGAATAATCAAATTTTTAAACCCGTTTTGTTTCTTTAAGGTATTCACGTTTATGCGGGGGTAATATCTATGAAATTAGTCTTAGCGGAAACAAAACTGATTAAAGAGCCAATCACCATCATTTCTGATTTAGTGACTGAAGCAAAATTTAAGATCAAGAAGGATTCTATTGAAATGGTTGCAATGGATCCTGCGAATGTTGCCATGGTCGTCTTCCGACTCTTAAGTTCAGCATTCGTTGAATACACAATCAAGGAAGAGACAACGATTGCAATTAATCTTGCAAATCTCAAGCAGGTATTTCGCAGAATCAAAGGAAATGATACTCTTACTATTGAAGTCAATGAGAATAAACTCAAATTGACATTATCCGGTGGAACTATACGCACATTCTTCTTGCCGCTCATTGATATTGACGAAAAAGAACAGCGGATTCCTGATCTTAAATTCAAGACAGTCATCACGTGCCCATCATCCATTATTAATGACGCCATTGAAGATGTTGAGATTGTTGCAGAATCAGTAGTCTTTCATGTCGAAGAGAAAAAATTTATTATCTCAGCATCAGGCGACTCAAGTAAAGCAATGGTTGAGATCAAGGCAGATGACGCTGTAAAGATCGTGACTGAAGAAAAAGTCAAATCCAAATATTCGATTGAATATCTGAAGAAGATGATGCAGGCAGCAAAGATATCCGGACAAGTCACTGTCTCATTCAATAAAGACTATCCATTACGGCTTGAATACAAAGAACTCGACAAGATCCAGATGATGTTCATTTTGGCGCCGAGGATCGAGAACGATTGATAGTTTAATACGTAGGCGGATTGGAATTCAATATTGTTATGTTTATTTCTTTTTCGTATATCCTTATTTTTTCATCTAATTTTACAACATTTAAAGACACACTATTAGGTTTTAATATATAGTGTGTATTTCTTTTAATAATTTCTAGATTTCGCGAATTATTTTCAATAGGAATATACTTGTCTTGTACGCTGTAAGGCCATGCTTTCCTACTAGTCTTATCCGATATGTTATATAATATTCTGTCCAATGTTTCTGGATAGAGTTCTTTTGAAAAGTCCTTTACAATTAATCCTTTTATATCATAATCGACACCATTAAAATCATCAAAAACTGGAGCTATTATGAAGATTTCGGATGTTATTTCGCCTAAAGTATTTACTCGGAATTTTTCAGTATTCTTTAAGATTCTACTCGCAAATATTTTGTTTGCGTACGAAATTGTTGATTCAAATAATTTACGTGCATCGTTCGGGTTGAATAATATCCCTGTAGCATACTGCGCGTTGTCGCAATAGTTCTCTGCTATTTTTCGTTCTATAAGATTAATTTTAGGCATTAACTTCAAAATTTCTTGCGACTTCACAATATGTATATCTTTTTTTTCCAAATTATAAGAACAGTTTTGGACAAATTGATCTAATGAAATCGTATATGACTTAAAAGGTTTTTTCACAGCAACAACTAATTTATCGATTTTTAAACCTATGCCGCCTATTTTAGTGTTAGAGTCATTTTTTTCTTTGATGTAGATATATGTTCCTTCTTCTGATTCACAGAATCTTTTTAATGTTTCTTTGTCTTGTAATTGTATTTTTTTTAGCTCGATAAGTTCGTCTATTTCTGTTTCAGTAATATTCATATAGTTCACCTATTTTTTGTTTTTGTTGTCATGTTCGCACAAATCACATGTGATGTGTTACTATTAAGACATAGTATTAAGTATTTAATTATTCTTCTTCTCAATAGGGGGAAGAGTAGGAAGATTTATAATGCTGACAAATAATTCTAACATGTGAACGTAGAATCAGTCTTGGAGAATATAGGACTTACAAAAAATGAAATTAAAATATACCTTGTACTAATAGAATTAGGGACAACAACAACGGGGGCAATTATAAAAAATACAGGAATTCACACTTCTAAAGTTTATGATGGACTTGAAAGATTATCTACAAAAGGACTAGTAACACATATAGTTCAGTCTAATATAAAACATTTTAATGCTGTACCACCCGAAAGAATATTGCATCTCCTAGAAGAAAAAAGAAAAGACATTGATTCACAAGAACAAGAAATAATATCCATAATTCCTGTCCTAAAAGCGAGGGCACTAATCGCGGAGAACCTTACTCGAGCAGAGATATTTCAAGGTTGGAGAGGACTTGATACAGTATACAGCATGCTTCGCGGAACTCTAAAAAAAGGAGAATATAATTACATAATAGGCGCAAGCAAAGGAGAAGACCCTGAAAGAGTAAAACTCTTTTTCAACAAACATCTAAAACAGATGTCTGAAATAAAAATAAAACAGAAAATAATATTCAATGAAGACGCAAGAGGAAATATTGAGGAACATTACAAACATCCTGAACTATTTGAGGCAAGATATTTAAAAAATGTGACTCCTGCAGAAATAAATATTTGGAAAGATAATGTGATGATAATCATATTAAGAAAAATTCCGACAGCAATATTAATAAAAGATGACAAAGTTGCATACTCCTTCAAACAATACTTCGAAACGATATGGAGAACTGCGAAGAAATAGTTTATTATGATTACACAGGAAATAACGGATATTTAAATTTCATTTCAAGATTTCTTTAATGAGATAATAAAAAATTGAAAATACCGCGAGGCGATATGTATGACGAAGTTCATCAAGAATTTTACAAAAGAGTTTGAAATAGAGATTGTCAAATGCAGAAGAATAGGTCATCAGGAGACCTTTTATGTTCCGACAATTCACGCAGTAAATTTCTTTTTGTTTCAACAGCTACTCCCGATAACTTTGGAGAACAATAATCAAAAACATCTTTTGCCGTCTTTATTGGCTTGCCATTTTGCTTTGAAATATTATGTCGTTTATTGAATTCAAACAATGCAATTATTTGTGATGCTTTAGCATTACCTATCCCTTTTATTTCTTGCAATTCTGCTAAAGAACAATTGCTTAATTTATCAACACCATATTTAGAAATGAGTCTATTTGACATATCAATAACATTCTCGTCTTTATTGCCTGTTTTTAGAATTATCGCTAAGAGTTCTGCATCTGATAAAACTGAAGGACCTTGCTTTTCAAGCCGTTCTCTAGGTCTATTCTCTAAGGATATATCCTTTATACGCATAGCTGATAGATAAAACCAACTTTTAGATAAACCTTTCTACTTCAAATCCGTAAATTATTCGGAATTGTTGTAATGAGATTATGGACTGTTTTACTCCGCATTCTTCACAAAACTTAGAATAACGTCTTTCCATTCTAGTCTATGACTGGTGGCGGCCGCGAGCATTTGACGAAAATAATTCTTCTGTGGGGCACAGATGATACTTTATTATCCTCTTACTTCTCTAATGCTTTAATATCCGCTTTTTGCTGCGTAATTACTGTGGTTACCTGCGCCATGAGATCGTCGAGTTCAAACCAACAGACCACATATTAGACCCGCGACACGTCTTCGGATGGATATTTACTTGCAGAAGTAACGCAAGAGTACAGATGAACAGTGGTGTGAGATATTTCATTTTAAAATACGCTAATTTATAAATTCTTTAATCTTAAGAGCACTACTAATATTGTGAGGTGGTTATTTGGCAAATGATAATACGTTAGCGATTGTGGGATTAATATTAAATATATTGATTCTTCCAGGATTGGGTACGCTTATCGGTGGCGGACAGAAGTATCGAACTGCCGGAATTTGGCAACTCGTGGTTGCAATAATTAGTATCCCTTTAATGTTTATACTCGTGGGATTCTTTACATACGCAGCAATGTGGATATGGGCGCTTATAACAGGCATACAGATGGTTAAAACAGCACCATAATTTTTTTTATAATTTTTTCTTTGAGGTGGGGGATAGCTTATGAATCTTCCTTCCGGAATCGAAGTTTTAAATCAGTCGAGTGATACTCTTTTAACACGACCGCTTCTTATTGTGATGCATCCTTATTTTCCATTTTATCATGCCAATCAATATACTCCTCTTGAAGAATATTATTTTGTTGCAGGATCGTCTAAAAAATATCAGCGATTGCTTGAAGAACAATTTAACAAACATTCAGGAGCAATTTTATTTATCGAAGAGGATTTGCACGCTGCGGAAACAATCGCGCGAATAAATACTCTGTCTTTTGTAAACACCAACTATATGATGAAGACACCGCCCGAGCAAAATCTCGCTGATGTATTGACATGGGAGCAATTTGCAGGATTTTTAACGCAATTTAAAATGCCAATCAGTATTTCTGGCGGATTTTGGAAAGGCAATCTTGATTATTTGTTAGCAAAGACATCAGATACTAATGCACATTGGTATGGTTGTTTTGGTGATTTGGTCATTCATCTCAATCTTCAAAATATTCCTTTAGCAGTGATAGATGCATTGACGTTTAATGAATGTCCTTATTATGTTATGTAATAAATTTTTATTATACTCTTGGAGTCTGGTTTAACTGTTTTTTTCATGGTTTCTTTTTTCATACCATCGTCGATTATTGCCACCACTTTTCAACTATAACATACGTTTATATATTGGTAGCATGTTAGATGGTTCATGTCTAAAATCGCAATCTAATTCTTCTGTGGGGCACAGATTATACTTTATTATCCTCTTACTTCTCTAATTCTTTAATGTCCGCTTTTTGCTGTGCGATTACTGCGGTTATTTCTGCTATGAGATCGTCAATTGGTTTTCTGTCAAGAACTGTGATAAGTTTTCTATTTCTTTTCAAACCATCTAATACACTTTCTAATTCATGGATTTTCTGCCATTTGAGCATTATTTTCATACCACGACCCACGCGATCGTTGGGTTTAACACCGACAGTATCAAATTTTTCTATGCCCATGAGGAGTTCATTGAATCGTTCTGCGTTTTTCCTGGCTTGGTCTAAACCAGAAATATTATTTAAAAGGGTGTCTTTAGATGTCCCACTCACTTCTAATTTTAAGACGACTTCTTGTGTGGCTTTCGGAAGTCTGTTAAATCTTGCTTTATCGGAGACGTTCTCCATCTCTCGACATTCGCGAAGGATTAAAATAGATGCAGCAATCGCAGTAATAGTTATAATAACTTTTTTCCCGATTTTTTTATAGTCAACCATAATATCATCTCCTTATAAGTGATACTTTCTCAGGCAACAATGACTATTTATAGGTTTCGATTTTTAGTATTGACTTAGCTAAATGAAGCGTTACCGTCTTAAGGCGAACATTCTAAGATAGCTATTCATGAAATTTTCATAGAATTGAATAAAGAAAACGAAGTTTTCTTAATTTCCTAAAAATCTTCGATTTTTTTGACAAATGATGAAAATTTCCATCGATGAAATCATAAGAATGTGAGCGACGGTAACAATTTTAACTTCAGGATACCAACTCAATACGATTTTTAGCGGCGATTAGCTTATACACATGTTTTCTTTGTTCTATCATATATGCTTTAAAGCATCCCATGAATCCCGACTATTATGGTGCTTTTCTCATTTAATTCTATGTTCGGCATCTCAAGCCTTCCATATGGTTTAATATTGAAATCACCGACATTGATGATTTTTGGGCCGATGAGTTCCATCTCTAAATACTTGCTACCGTTTCCGCTCAATGCAAGCGTTGTTTCTAAGGTTACACCACTGATATTTTTACCCGCGAATGCTACTGTTTCAAATTTTTTTTGCCCTTCTTGATGTTTGACTATATCAATAAATCCATAATCCATGATTGTGTTTTGTGGAATAGACAACCGAATGCCTACTGCTTCATCTACTTGTTTGACATTACTTAATTGTGTACCCGCGATTCTGGTTGTGTAGATAAGATCTAATGGTTCCTTATCGATTCCGATTTTAAATGTCTCTCTTCCGAACAGATAATTTCTGCCTGCTTCGTTAAGACCATGATAACCAACTCTTATGCCTTGTGTTGATAATGATATGTTTGTATACGCGCGGATTCTTGCATCTTTTTGGTCAGTAATGCCTGCTTGCAGGGCATTGTACCCCAGATTTATACTCTGTGCATTTGCTGCTCCGTAAAGGAGCATTACGGTAGTAATTATTTTTTTAATCATTTTTACACCTCTTGTCTAATCTCATGACATTGTGCTATTTAATCACTAAATAGTGATACTTAGATTAATATATTTGTGGTATTGTAGGATACCATAACATTTAAATAGGATGTTGTTCTATATAGGATATGCAGCTTGAAAATCTTAAGGAGTTAGGATTAAGTGATGGTCAGATACGTGTCTATTCTGCGTTATTGTCGCTGGGAACATCTTCTTTGGGCGGTATTCAGGAGAAGACAAGTATTGAACGCAGAAATATCTATGATATATTGAATAAGTTGATAGAAAAAGGACTTGTAAGTTATATCGCGGAGAATGGAAAAAAGAGCTATCAGTGCACCCACCCTAATAATATCATAGAAGATATTCAGGAAAAACAGAAAAAACTCGAGCAACTGCAAACTCAAGTTCCGTCGATGATTGCATTCTATGAACAAGTCAAAGTAGACATCCATGCCGAAGTGTTTAGGGGTAATGACGCAATAAAAGCGCTATTGATGGATGTATTGAATTATAAAGAATCATATTGGATTGGAGGCAATAGCGGAGTTGAACGCACATCATTAAAATTCTGGTTTGGTCATTGGATGAAAAAGAGAGTTGAAAGAAAACATCTGATGTATGATTTGGTTGACCATGGTACGTTTCTTGAGGACTTAAAACCAACCGATATAAAAACACATAGGAAAAATTATTACAAATACTGTTCTTTGCCTCCCCAATTAAGCTCTCCGATGATCATGATTATCTACGGAAATAAAGTTGCACAGTTATTGTGGCAGAAAAAACCGTTTGCGTTTGTCATGGAATCAAAAGAAATCAAAGAGAGTTTCATGAAATATTTCAATTATTTCTGGAAAGAACCTTATTAATTGAGTGAATAATTCCCTACAGTTTCCTTCCTCATACCATCGTCCATCATTGACACCACTTTTCAACCATAACATACGTTTATATATTGGCCATGCTTTAGGAAATCCATGTCTAAAATCGCAATCATCGGTGCAGGATTTGTGGGTTCGACTGCTGCCTACGCATTAGTGCTCCAAGGTATCGCAGGAGAGATTGCACTCATTGATGTCAATAAGCAGAAAGCAGAGGGTGAAGCATTAGATTTAGAGCATAGTATGCCCTATCTCAAACATACGGTGTTTACGTTTGGTGATGATTATGCGCTCTGCAAAAACGCAGATATTGTAGTGATTACTGCAGGATTTGCACAGAAACAGGGCGAGACGCGTCTGCAACTTGCTGCACGTAATGCCACATTATTCAAAGAGATTGTTCCAAAGATCGTACAATATGCACCAAGTACTATTATTCTTGTGGTTACAAATCCTGTAGATATATTGACTGCACTCACCATAAAATATTCTGGACTTCCCAAAGAACGCGTCTTTGGCACAGGAACAGCACTTGATACTGCACGATTCCGTTATCTACTCGGAGAAGCATTCCATATTAATCCAAAAAGCATCCATACCTTTATCTTAGGCGAACACGGAGATACAGAATTCCCATTCTTGAGTACTGCAAATGTTTCTGGACTCAAACTCGAATTTCTCGAAGGATATTCTCAAGATATTGTGAATGCTGCATTTATGCGAACGAAGAATGCTGCCTATGAAATCATTTCTAAGAAGGGCGCAACGTATTATGCAATCGGTGTCGTTATCAGCCGCATCTGCAGATCAATACTTGAAGATCAGCACGAGGTCATGCCTGTCTCGACATGGATCGATAATTATTATGATGTCTGCGGACTCTGCTTGAGTACGCCGTGCGTTATTGGACGAAACGGAATTGAACGCAAGATCCAGCTACCATTGAATGAATCTGAGATTGCAGCACTAAGACATTCAGGAAGTGTGCTGAAGGAGATACTTGACCATATCTAATGCTTGTTTATGGAAATATTGATGATATTATCTCGCATTTTTTGTCTTTCTTCAAGAAAAATTTTATTCTGTTGAAGATATATTGTCGAATTTTAAAAACCAAAACATTTATAAATATTTACTTATTAGTGGTTACTATGAATGTTGATATGATTATTGCAGAATATGTTCAAACACACTTACCTCCGGACGGTCCTCTCGTCTCGGTAGCAAAAGGATTTGTCGCTTATAAGCCAGAACAGCATGTTTTAGACGGAGCAAGATTCCTATTTTTACATAGAACATATATCGATTCAGGTAATACTATACAGAGAATGAATGATGCACTTTCTGAATTGAAAGAATATTTCAAAAATAATGCAGTTCATCACGTTCAATTATATTTAGGAGATTCTGTAACTATACTAAAAAAAGGTGTAGAAACGCACTATAAGCCTGTTTCAAGATTTCGACGTAATAAGATTAGACAATTACTCTGATGTTTGCAACGTTATAATTACTTTTTATCATAAGACTATACAAGATACTTAGTATAAAAAAGAAACCTATATAAATTCAACGTGTTTCTCTGCAATATGAATAAAAACTGCACTATCTATAGATCGACAGACATCATCGGCAAGAAATGGTCGCTTCTGGTACTTTTTGAACTCTACCGTCAGAATATAACAGAGAAGCGTTATTCTGAAATCAAAAGAGCACTTCCGAGGATCACACCAAAACTTCTTTCATTACGGCTTAAAGAACTTGAAAAGAACGGGCTCATCACGAAAAAGATTGATGCAACAACCTTTCCAGTAAAATCAATCTACAAACTGACCAAGGCAGGAGAGGAATTCATCGACGTCATCAAATCACTCAAGAAATGGTCATTAAAATGGCATGTGAAGAGTGATCATTGCAAGTCAACAGAATGTAAGTATTGCAATGTGATATAAGAATCTGGGCGGGGCTATTCTGTTTGTCTGAATATTTGCGGACAACTTTTTTGGATGTTGTATCAGGGCTAACGATATGAAGAATGTGATTTTAACAATTTTGAAAATGTATTCTAAATAGGTATTCTGTATGTTTTACGGCTTCTTGTATTTGTTGATTTCGATTAATGAGTTTTTCTTCGATTTTTTTCTCATAATCATTAAATTTATTTATGTCGCAATTAAACATCTTACGTACTATACCCGGGTTGTTCAGAATTTCTAAATAGTCGGATTTGCTTGACGTAAAATTTTCTATATTAAGTATTATTGGGCTATTAAAATATGTGTCTGCTTCATAAGGAATTCCTTGAATTTGACAGTTTTTAATTTCACTAGGGCTCATATATTTTGAAAAACAGAGTCCATAAATCGTATTATTTTCTATTAACGCAATGGCATATTCACACTCTACATAATCACCTATATGATAATTACGTGGATGGTATCTAAAAGTAAATTTTCCTTTCTTCATTAGTTCAATTTTTTTTCCGGAATTTTTTTCAAGTATTTCGGACAGAACTTTTCCCTTTACCCCATTACGATAAATTCTTTTTATATCTGAAAGATTTCCATTAAAAACATTTCCGCAAACGATTCTCGTTTTTTTTAACATTCTATTTGCATTTTGTAATCCTTTTATTAATGATTCCAACATAATATCGCTCCTAATGAGAGATACACTAATCCCTATTTAAATCTTTGTTGCTTGGAAACTTACAACAGTGACAACATTTATATACTAGGGAAATATCGATTTAATATGAATAAAGATGATTTAGTTAAACTAGGTTTAAGTGTTAATGAATCTTTAGTTTATTTGGTTCTTTTGGATATTGGAAAAGCGAAAGCCGGATTGATTAGTAAAAAATCTCAAATTAACCGCACAACAACTTATGATTCACTTTCAAAATTAATTGATCGAGGTTTAGTTTCATATAGCATGGAAACAAATAAGAAATTATTCAGTCCAAGTTCGCCATCGAAATTGCTTGAAAATATCAAAGATCAAGAATTTATGCTAAAAGAGATATTGCCAGAACTAGAGTCAAAATTCTTTTCTATAAAAAATAAAGAATCTTCTAACATTTATGAAGGAAAAAAAGGCATAAAATATATCCTGAATGATGTTCTTAAGCATAAAGAATATTATACTTTCGGATCATCGGGAAAGTTTTTGGAAATAATGTCACATGATTTTCTTTTATTTCAAAAAAAGAAGAAAGAACTAAAAGTTAAGGGACGTGTTATTTTGCCAATTTCAGAGAAAGATTCTGAAACAGTGAAGATGTCATTTACTTTATTTAAGTTCATCCCGAATGAATATTCCTCATTATCAAGCACAATAATCTACGGAAATAACATTGCCATAATTGTATGGAGCCAAAAACCAATAGCTACAGTAATCACTAGTGACCAAGTATCAAAATCTTATAAGAACTATTTTGAAGTTTTATGGAAAATAGCAAAACCATAACCCGGACACAATTCTAAAATCTACGAGTTGTCCATCGATATTCAGACAAGTGCAGTGTTAATGGGCGGGGCTATCCGTAACAATATAACATCCGTAGGCTATTAAACTGGCTTATGGATGTCATCTTTTACATGGAGAATTGTTATGAACAAGCAAATGCTTTCTGATTTATAGTAAATCGCTTTAATTTTCGGATAACAAAAAACGCTTTGCGTTTTAGGTTTTAGGGAATCTTTGATTTCCTAAATATCTAAAAGCGATTTACTATCTAGCAAATATAGTAAATTATGGCATAATTTACTATCTAGAAAATAACATCAATGATATATCGTATATGTTATTTTCTATAACATCACAGTATCCGAATATTAATGTTATTTGCCATAGCAATAAGAGATTTTGTTTATGGATCAAGTCTTATAGATAGAAAATTCTATACGCAAAAAAATAATGAGGGCGTATTTGCCAAATTTGGAGCCATTCTTTCTATGCTTCTAAGAAGTCTCTTACATTCATAACTTTTGGATCTCCATAGCATATAATATTGCGTCGAGTGCTCCTGATCCGAGTTCTGATATCTTGAAATGGATTGTGTCAAAATCTGCAGCGGTTTTAGACCCAAAAGATGTTTTGAGTTCTGTGGTTATGATTGCGTTTGGTGCGATGGTTGCGATGAATGATCCTTTGTAGTTATTAAAATCGAAGCGAAATGTTCCTTGTTCGAATCTTATAACATAGTTTTTGTTATCATCAGAAACCAATTCTTTAGGCGGAGTTCGCGTATAAAAATTAATATATGTTTCATCGTTGAGTCTACTCCCCGGAAGAAGACTAAATACTTGTGACATTGCGTGGATATACTCTTGATAATGCGAAAGAGAAACATGCCATTCGTCATCTCCCTTAGTAATAGTGTCTGCATAAATACTGTCGAATAAATCTTTATGTAACGGAAGATTCCACTTCCAATAGTTGATAGCGGTGTTTTGCGGAATAATAGTCTTTTCTTCTTCTTTAATAAACGCTTCTTTTGCAATTTTTATTCTGTCTGTCTCGAGAAGGAGTGTATCATATATCACATCAATCATGGGTTCATAATTTTCTTTAATATCCGGAAAACGTGCAAGAATGATATCATTGATTACCTTTCCAAATTCCTCGACATTTTGTCGATGCGGCTGTAAAAATTGTTGGAGTTCCTGTTCGATGCTCATATTTTGAGAAGCGTAGAACTCTTTAAATATTTTACTCTTTAGTAGTTACGTTTTACTTCTCCTCGAGAAATCTTTTCAGATCAAGGATGATAGTCTTATGCTCCCAGTATTTTAATTTCTTCAGGCGCAATTTCTCCGCTTAGCCCCAGAGCTAACGGGTTAATATTTCTTTCGAAAAAAAAAGATTTTGAAAGGAGCCCCTCCTATGAAGGGCTCCTTTCAAAAAGTCCTTGAAAACAAAAAATTATGTTGTGGGCTATTGCCCTACAATATAATTCTGCGCGTTGCGCAGATATGTTTACGGAGCTAACGCTAGCTCCGAATTTTGTTTTTATTGC
>Ga0265292_1000118_pt1 | contig 163815 bp, 152 predicted proteins | sample Munlanlewell296A_FD_189080 | JGI IMG/M metagenome (GOLD analysis project Ga0265292, IMG submission 189080) | Leachate microbial communities from a municipal landfill in Southern Ontario, Canada - Leachate well 296A | ecosystem: Engineered > Solid waste > Landfill > Unclassified | place... | reverse complement strand
TCCTTCCGTAAAAGATATTATCGGAGTCGAGTCGATTTTTCAAGGAGTTTTCTCCCCCCAAAACTCCTTGATATCTGCAACTTATTCCCCTTCATTCCTTTGTCTCAAATGCGCTGACGTTGAACACGGAATTACCACGAAAAAATAATACTTGTTAAAAAGGCAGATTACTATTTATCTTGAATTTGTCAAGCAAATTATCGAGCATATTAAAACTATCAGGTGTCTATATTGCTATATTTTATTGACACTCGCCGATGTATAGTTTAGTATCAACCTGTTTTATTATTAATACGCTTTTGGCATTTTATGATATACCATATTGAAGTAGCAACCAAACCAGGTATCGCAGACCCGCTTAGTGAAAGCATACGGCATAATGTCAGTGATTTTGGGATTAAATCCGTTAAGAATGCCCGTTTTGTTCAGGTTTATGTAGTCGACGCGGAACTGGCCAAAGCTGAGGTTGATACCATTTGTAAGAAAGTACTGGCAGATCCTATTATATATCAATATAAAATAGACGGCCAATTTGAATACTTTGACAGTAAGAACTCGGCCATAATAACTGTCTTTTTGAAGCCCGGAGTAATGGACCCTGTTGAAGCCAGCGCGCTCCAGGCCATAAAAGACCTGGGTTACAATGTCCGGGCCGTTAAGACCGGCCGTAAATATCACCTGCTGGGCAAGCTTTCCAAACCTGATCTCGCAACGCTATCCCGGAAGGTAATGGCCAACGAGGTTATTGAGAATATATTTTTCGGGCATCATAAAATCTCAGCCATTCCCAGCATTAGCCCATACCAATTTCAGCCGGACATCCGGCCAATCATGACGCTGAATCCTGAAGCATTGGTCAGAATGAGCCACGATTTGCATCTCTCACTGGATGATAAGGAAATGGAAACAATTCAAGACCATTATCAAACGCTCGGCCGTAATCCCACCGGGGCTGAATTAGAAACCATTGCCCAGACCTGGTCTGAGCATTGCAAGCATAAGACATTAATGGGTATGATAGAATTTAATGAGGTTGATGAAAAGGGACGATCAAACAAGGAACAAATCAATAATTTACTTAAAAACACGGTCATGAAAGCGACCAATGATCTTAACAAGCCGTGGTGTATTTCAGTGTTTAAGGATAATGCCGGCATAATTGAATTCGATGCGAATAACGCGGTTTGCTTCAAGGTCGAGACCCATAACCACCCATCAGCCATAGAGCCTTACGGCGGTTCCGGCACGGGTATCGGCGGGGTTATCCGCGATTGCATGGGCGTAGGATTGGGCGCCCGGCCTATTTTTAATACCGACATATTCTGTTTTGCGGCGCCTGATTTACCCATGGCAAAGGTTCCGCGCGGGGTATTGCATCCCAGAAGACTCCTTAAGGGCGTCGTCGGCGGAGTGCGCGATTATGGAAACCGTATGGGTATTCCCACCGTAAATGGAGCTTTATATTTTGATCAGCGCTATATCGGTAATCCGCTGGTTTATTGCGGCACGGTTGGTATTATGCCCCGTAATAAATGCTTCAAGCATTCCGAACCGGGAGATTTGATTCTAGTCGCCGGCGGACGAACCGGCCGGGATGGCATCCATGGCGTGACTTTTGCCTCTATTGAACTTACCGAAAAATCAGAAATGATTTCCAGCGGGGCAGTCCAGATAGGAAATGCCATTACCGAGAAAAAACTCCTCGATACTATTTTACAAGCGCGCGATAGGGGGCTTTATTCGGCCATAACTGATTGCGGCGGGGGAGGGCTGTCTTCGGCAATAGGCGAAATGGCTGAAAGGCCGGGCGGGGCCATAGTCGACCTGGGGAAAATACCCCTTAAATACGAAGGCCTGTCGCCGACGGAAATATGGATTTCTGAAGCGCAGGAAAGAATGGTCTTATCAGTGCCGCGCAGGTATAAAGATGAGATAATAGAGCTATTCCATAATGAAGACGTGGATGCTACTTTTATCGGGGAATTCACTTCGGATAAGAAATTAATTCTCAAGTATGGCGGAAATGAAGTCGCCAATATAGATATGGATTTCCTCCATAACGGACTGCCCAAGTTTTATCGAAAAGCTGAATGGCATCATAAGAAATTATCAGAACCCAAGCTTTCGACTAATAATAAGAATCTGGGAAAAATGCTAAAAACTATACTTGGAATGTGGAATGTCTGCAGCAAGGAATCGATCATCAGGCAATATGACCATGAGGTCCAGGGCGCCAGTGCCATAAAGTCAATGACTGGCGTAAAAAACGATGGCCCGGGCGATGCATATGCGGCTAAGCCGGTATTTGACTCTTACCGGGGTGTGATTGTATCCAATGGCATGAATCCCAAATATGGAGATATTGACCCATATCATATGGCCGCTTCGGCCATCGATGAGGCTTTAAGAAATATCGTTGCGGTTGGCGGTGATATCCGCCATACCGCGCTGCTGGATAATTTCTGCTGGGGTAATACCAATAACCCGGAACAACTAGGCGGATTGGTAAAAGCCTCAAAAGCCTGCCATGATATCGCTTACCAGTATGAGACTCCTTTTATATCCGGCAAGGATTCGCTTAATAATGAATACCGGGCCAGTAAAACTAAATCTATCTCCATACCGTCTTCGCTTCTGATTTCCGCCATATCGGTTGTGGAAGATGTCAGAAAATTGGTTACTATGGACTTTAAAGAGGTCGACAATCTTGTTTATTTGATAGGACGGACCAAAAATGAATTGGGCGGCTCGCATTACTATGCGGCCCTTGGGCATATCGGGAATACCGTGCCGCGCGTTGACGCCTTGATCGGAAGGAAAATAATGCTTGCCTTACACGAAACTATAAAACAGGGTTACGTCAGAAGCTGCCACGACCTTTCCGAGGGCGGATTGGCTGTGGCCGCGGCAGAGGCCGCTTTTGCCGGTGATATCGGCATCCAGATTTCATTGACTAAGGTGCCTTTGGCTAAAGACGATAGCATTACCCGTGACGATATTATTTTATTCTCAGAATCAAACAGCCGCTTTATCGTCGAAATTAATCCTAAAAATCAGCAGAATTTCGAGCGGCTTATGGCTGATTGCCCGTTTGGCCTTATCGGCAAAACCATAAAAGACAAGAAATTGAAAATATCAGGAGTAAACGGCAAGGAAATTATTAACGAGCCGTTAATCATGATGAAAAATGCATGGCAGTCCCCACTGTCATTATAGGGTGCGCGTATAAGGAGAGGTGCTGGAGCGGTTGAACAGGCGCGCTTGGAGAGCGCGAATGGGGGAAACCTCATCGTGGGTTCGAATCCCACCCTCTCCGTTTTCTAATTCAGATCCCAAGAGTATATATGTCATCGCAACTTCAAGAAAAATTAATTATTCGTATTGGCGGTATGCATTGCCCATCCTGCGCTTTGGGTATTGAAAAATATGTATCCCGCTTACAGGGAATAACAGGCGTTACCGTTAATTTCATTAAAAATGAAGCGGTTATAATTTATATCCCCAAGCAAATCACGCCCGAAACAATTAAAAAGGCTATCAGCAAAACGGGCTATCAAGTACAGGAAACGCTTTTGGATATTTCAAGAGTTTATTGGAATGAGCGGATTTTTTGGATACGGGTTTTCTTTACGGGTCTTCTTATTATCAGTGCCTGGATTATTGACATAGTCACTTACTATACTCTGCCTTTGGCCCATATATTCGGCCGGGACTTAGCTCTGTCTGATATACTGTCGCTTGTAGCAATTTCGGTAGGGGGGTATCCCGTTTTCAAAGGAGCGCTGAGGTCTAGTGTTTTCCGAGATATAACGGTATTTTCTCTCATCGCCATTGCCAGCATTGCAGCTATTTTGGTGGGTTCTTATAAAGAAGCCGCTATGGTTATACTAATTATGCTGGTGGGCGAGGCGCTCGAACAAAGTGCCTTAAACCGGACCAGGCGGACTATCGCTGAATTAGTTCATTTAACACCACAAACAGCTTTGATTAGGCGTTCGGATAATGACGTATTCGTGAAAACGGAAGATTTGGTAATAGATGATATCGTAATAATCAAGCCGGGCGACCGTATTCCCGTGGACGGTGTAATAGTTAAGGGCGAGGGCAGCATCAACGAAGCCACTTTAACTGGAGAATCTTTATGCCTGGATAAAAAGACCGGGGACAATGTCTACGGTGGCACCATAAATGAGAACGGCGCGTTTGAGATGCGCATAACTGCGGTTGGGGAACATACCCGACTGGGATTAATAAAAAGGCTTATCGAAGAGGCTGAATCGCAAAAAGCGCCTGTACAGCGGTTGGCAGACAAATACGCCCGCTACTTTTTCCCGTTGATTCTGGTTATAACAGTTATTGTCTTTTTTATTACCAACCTGAATAATTTTAAAACTAATGGCGCCGCGTTGAATTATTATGCGGCCATAACGGTATTGATTGCGTCCTGCCCCTGCGCATTGGTTCTAGCCACGCCGACCGCTGTTGTATGCGGGCTGAGTAACGCGGCAAAACAGGGCATCCTCGTAAAGGGCGGGCAATTCCTTGAAGCGCTTGGTATAATAGACACCATGCTCATAGATAAAACCGGGACCTTGACTACCGGTCGATTGACTGTTAGCCAAATATTGGTTTTTAACGGTGTAAATGAAAAAGAGCTTATTAGCTTAGCCGCGACGGCCGAAAACAATTCCGAACATCCGCTGGCCAAAACTATTTTAGCCAAAGCAAAGGAGTTGAATGCTGATATCCAGGCTGTAGACAGGTTCGAATCAGCCAGAGGTTTGGGAGTTAAGGTTATCGCGAAGGATGATACCATATGGGTCGGTAACAATACGTGGTTGAAGCGAAATAATATTGATATAGACGCCAATACTTCAAGACTGATGGATGAAATGGCAAATTCAGGGCAAACTATTCTAGCGGTTGCTCACCGGATAAACGACTCTATCAAGATAGTCGGGTTGATTGGGGTTAAGGATACGCCTCGGCCAATTGCTGCCCGGAGTATGAGTGAACTGAAAAACCTTGGAATCAATAAAATAGTTATGATTACCGGCGATAATGAGAAAGTCGCTCGTTCCATCAGCCGGGATGTCGGGATAGACGAATACTACGCCAATATGCTCCCCGAAGATAAGGTTAATAAGGTTAGGGAATTAAAACAACAAAAGAGCAGTGTCGGGATGGTCGGAGACGGGGTTAATGATGCCCCGGCTTTGGCCGCAGCTGATGTTGGCATTGCCATGGGCGCGATTGGCTCAGCCGTAGCAATTGAGTCCGCTGATGTAAGCCTTATGAGCGACGACTTGAGCAGGATATCATTAGCTATAAAGCTAAGTCGAAGGGTTAGAGAAGTTATAAAACAGAACTTTATATTTGCAATAATTTACAATATTGTTATAATATCACTAACTAGTTTGTATGTTCATCATCAGAGCGGGATAACATATGGGGCGGTTGCTCATCAGTTTAGCTCGCTTCTGGTGATATTTAATTCATTAAGGATTTTAAAATGGTCGCGCTAGACGGGGAGGTAGCGGTGCCCTGTAACCTGCAACCCGCTATAGCAGGGTGGAACTCCTTTTAGAGAGGCTCGTTTCCTTTGATGCCTTTTTGATAAGTGGCGTTGAAGGTCGGGGCCTATGCAATAGGTGAAACAGTATAACCCCGCCAGATCCGGAAGGAAGCAACGGTCCCTGTTTTATCTATGTGCCGTAGGATACCTGGCTGGAGCTAACTGTTAAAGAGTATTATTGGAGAGAGAATCGAAGAAAGGTGCGCGGCCTTATTATTTTTAGAACTAAAAATAGCAATAACAACTGAATTAGAAATGTAATGCAGCATTAACCGAAAAATATAGACCACTAAAATCAATGCGGTACACCTTAGGCGTGTTGACCAACCCTAATTTACTGTTATAAAACCTAAATGTTTTTGTCCAATTATAAGCGGCATCCGCGCTTAATGACACACCCATCGGAGCTACGATATATTTCACACCGCCTAAAAGGCCCCATCCAAAAGAATTTTCTGCTTCGTAATCGCGGTAAACCAAGCGCATTGGTCTAAAATCTTCAAAGAAATGGTAGGCCAGTGTGCCTCCGTAATATGGCCTTATATTACCTGGCTTAAGACTTACTATCCAGCTTGCATCAAGCGTGGTAAAGTAAAAACGTCCTGTCCTTTGATTGTTTACCGTGAAATCACCGCTTAGATAACCGGCTCTCATCCTAAAAGTACTATATTCCTGAATGGTATGAGAAAGCGAGACGTAAACATTGCCCATATTGCTCGTCCGGGCGCTACTCGGCATTATGAATGCGGTTTCTACGCCTAGTTCAAAAAACTCAGACAAAGTATACTTTTTAAGAAACGAACCAGACGATGTATCACCAAAATCTTCGGCCGCATAAGAAAGCGAACTACCGAGCGTTAAAACAATAATAAGTGCGCTAACCAGAGAAATTGTCCTGGTAATCTTCATAAATTTCTCCTCTATAAGAGCGAATTATAAATCTTTATTTTGCGTTATTCATATCAGATTGTAAGCCATTGTCAAGAATTTATCGTTTTAATTTGGTAATATTTTGTAGAAAATACCGCTAAAATTCCTGCTCCGTTTGCACAAAAGTATTAAACTGAAAATATAGATAGAATTATAAAAAGGAGGCTATATATGATAAAGGTATGTCTTAAGGTTGCTTTATTAACGGTGGGGGTGTTATATTTTTTAACGGGTGTTGATATCATATCTATTGCCGAATCTTCAAAAACTATTGAGCTTGGTTCAAAGATAGACAGCGTTATGGTGTACCCTGACCGCGCTATGGTTACTAGAGTAGTTACGATGACAAAGCGGCTAAAGGTATCTGCGAGGTATCTATCAATGAACTCCCGGCTTATATTCAGGATGAATCAGTCCGAGTTACTTCTAGCGATGCCGTTAATCTTAAAATAATCGGCATCGATATTAAGGTTTACCAGCTAGAAAAACCGCCTGAGGATAAGATTCGTAATTTACAGGAACAACTTCAATTGTTGACCGATAACAAAATGGTTATAGACGAAGGAATCGGCCTACTGCAATTAGAACGGACATATCTTAATACCGCAAAGGATGCATTTCTTAAGGCTCCGGAACTGGCCCAGGGATAGGGATGCAAAAACACCTGAATTATCGCGATTAGGCGTAAAAGATTATGACGAAATGCTTAAATATTATATAAGCAAGCTTCGTGCTAATAACGAAGCGATTATAGCCGAAGATTTGAAGCTTCGCGAATTAAACAAAAAAATATCATTGCTGGAAGGTGATCTCGGACGTATTCGTGGGTCTCGGTCATCAATGCCAACGAAAAAAGCCGTCAAGGTAAATATAGAGGTCTTAAAAGAGGGTGTCTACGACTTGGCGTTCAGTTATATAATTCATGGGGTTAACGGCAGCCCAGTTATGATATTCGAGTTATTCCGGAATCAAAAGAGATGGAAATTATATGCTACAGCCTGCGCTCCAGGGTTGGTTGCCTGAATTACCGCCGGTTTATGTTAACTGAGCAGGGCAATATAATGTACCAAATCTAAAGGATTATAATAGATCAGCTTTAAATTCAATCGTGCAAAACGATCTTCCTCAAACTCCTCAAGAATTAGAGGGGCAACAGGTGTTTGGTATTGCTGATAAAGCTTCAATTGACAGCCGTATGGCAAATCAATACCTGCCGGTAGACACAGCCGGGACATTCGGAACCGTGGTTTTTAAAACCCCAAAAAGGGTGGATATTATATCAGATGGCGCGCCGCATCGGACCGAGCTCTGGCAAAACAAATTTCCCATAACTTTTGAGTACATAGCTACCCCTAAAATAAGCCCTTATGTTTATCTCAAGGCTGTGGGTGTCAATAAGATGAGCATCCCGATACTCCGAGGTAACCTAAGCGTATTTATGGGCGCTGATTTCATATGCAATTCCTACACCACCGGCGTTCTGCCGGAAGAATAATTCGAGCTGACTTTAAGCGTAGATGAAAACATCCGCGTTACCCGCAAGCTCGAAGACAAAGAAGAGAAAGGTCCTGGTTTCCTGGGAAGCACCAAGCGCGAGATTTATTCATTTATCATCAAACTGGAGAACTACAAGAAAGAAAACGCTCTTATTACGCTTATTGACCAAATTCCAGTAAGCCAGGTTAAGAACATCTCGGTGGAACTGGATAAGTGCTCTGATGAGCCTGCGGGAAAAACCAAAGACGGCAAGATGAAATGGAAGTTCGACCTCAAGCCAAAAGAGATAAAAGAGGTGGCTTTTACGTTTAGTGTATATATGCCTAAAGACCGCTCAGCTGTTTTTGGCAACGCATCTATAGATACAGGCATTGGTAATGATAAAAACAGAAAAGCCGGAATGCAGCAACGCAGCAAGAAATAACGTAAAACTCATGCTAACGAACGATTTGTCTATTTTTAAGAATAGACAGTGAAATTAAGCAACTATTCGCCCACTTTACCATACCGTATATGATACATAAGATATATTATCGGACATTTAACCAGGTAAAAAAATACCTACAGAGGCTCTAACTATTAGTCTACATGAATTTTTATGCTATTTTGTAAGCCTGTATCCAGTAATATTGTTATATGGGATTTCCAATAGGTGATCATCTGGCTTAATACTAACAACAATTTTTTCCTTTTGGATTATCTCCTTGATAAGCCCAATAACAATTCCAACTTCTTCCGCTGTTCCTTTAGGAGTTTTTATATATATCGTGGCTATTTTATTGACCAAATAAGACGGGATGACTATACCATCCCGGGTCATATTTTCAAAGCTTTTATTAAGCTCCAGTTTCAACGCCTCTATCTCGGTGCGTGCAGTTTTCTCTTTTTCCTGCGCTTGCTGGTTTACTTTTACAAGTTCGCCAGCAGTATTTTCTAAATTGGCTTTAGTCTGCTGGAACTCATCGTGTGTAATTTTTAGCTCTTCCTTGGTCTTACTCAACTCTTCCTTTACGTTTTTTAGCTCCTGCTGTAGTTGCGGAATACGAGCATCCTCGCAGGCTGAAGTAACTAACAAAATAAGCATGCCTAAAACAAATACGCATAGAGATTTATTCATATGCAAACTCCTTTCAAATCATTTATACAATAGAAGCTATCTAATTATAATATAATGTCAAGGTTATTTATAAATAATCGTTATTTCAACCAGAGTTCCCCAGCACCTATTGCATAACTTTGATTTTATAATACCTTCTCCAACGCAGTTCGAGCAAGGCTTCTCTTTCTTATCCAGAACAGTCAACAATCTTTCAGCATAAAATGCTTCTAGCCATGATTCTCGTTGAGCTGGAACAGCTTTATTCCACCAAGTATCAGCAGTTATTAACTCGTTATTGTTGGCTGCCCTGGATTTCGCATCGTTAATTCGTTTCATTCGGTCCTGATATTCAGTAAATTTTTCTATATCATTTGTTGACGGAGCTTTAGGCGCAGAAGCAACTATCCATGACCCTTCGCCGTAGTTGGCGGTGTGTGACGAACCTTCTAACTTAGACATATTTGCTATTATTTTGGAGGTTTCCTCCTCTGTGATTTTATTATCCTTTGACAGTTTGGAGAGAATATTCTTTGGGGAATTAGTACTCACCCAGTAGGTAGCATCACCATAGGATAATTTACCCTCACTAACCTTTCTTAATTCATTTTTCAAATTAGTATAGTACTGGCGACTTATTTTCTTCGCAGCATCCTGAAGATTTTTATCAGAGATTAGTTTCTCCGCCCCGCTTATTTTATTTTTTATGGATTCGATACTTTTTAGCATATCTTGATTTTCGCTATTTTCAAATTGTTTCGAGATGTTTAATAGAATTTCTTTCGCCTGGTCAATATTTTTTTGGGGCGGCTTCTCCAGCAACTTTTCCACTTGAAAAATTGCATCTTGAATAACCAGCATATCTATTTCTATTATTTTTTTAGTCACTTTACTGCGAAAAGCAATATCAAGTTCTCCCGCTTTCAAAAAGTGCTCTTTTGCTTTATCATACATTTTTAAAGTGTCCTGACAATACTCCGCTAGTTTAAATTGATCAGCAGCTTTTTCTATTTTAATTTCAGACAGCATTTTATCGTAGCACTCATTGTATGTGTAGACCTTAAAAAGATCTATTTGAACCTGATCTCTCTTACGAATATCTTTTTTATTTATCTTTCTGGTTCCCCCAGTATTTTTTACATAAACATTTTCATCATCCTCCGCCACAATTACCCCCTCATAAATAGCATTCGATGACGTAAATATTTTTTCGCCTGTAACCCTAGCAACATTTTGCATAACTTTTATTTGTAACATACTCTTCATGCGATTTATCTCAAACGCAGGTAAGTGATACCATCTGATTGAAATAACACCTTCATTGTCCCATCTCTTAAACTCAAAACCATCTTCATCCGATTTAGAAACATCCCCCGTTAGATAATCACCATTCCTAAGTTTAATAGTTAAGGAATAGGATAACGAAGATGAGCATATTAAAATAATGAACGCCAAAAATAAGATGCTAGATATTTTACGCATAATAATGCCTCTCTACTCAAATAATTGCGGAATAATACGCCGTCCGTAATCCCGAAGGTATTCAGTAGTTTTTTTGGGGGATTCTAAAGTAAAAACCTTCTCTACGACTTTTTTTGCTTCACTGTAAGTAATAGAACGAATTATTTTCTTTATTTCCGGTATAACTACCGGTGTCATGCTAAAAATTTTAAGCCCCATACCTATTAGAAGAATAGTATAAAGCCTATCCCCGGCCATTTCCCCGCACATAGCTACTGACTTATCCTGGCGTTCGCCTTCATCAATAATATTTTTTATAAGGCGCAGAATGCTAATATTTGATGGCTGGTAAAGATATGCAATTTTTTCATTTCCCCTATCAACCGCCATGGTATATTGAATAAGATCATTTGTGCCAATGCTTACAAAATCCACGTCTTCCATTATCGTATCAATAGCAATGGCGGCCGATGGTATTTCAATCATTGCTCCTATTCTAATATTATTATTAAAAGGTATTTTTTTTGCATCCAACTCCTTTTTTACTTCCTCGATAAGTTGTCTTGCCTGGTTTATTTCTTCACGAGAAGCAATCATCGGGAACATAATGCTTATGTTGCCGTATTCAGACGCCCTTAAAATAGCTTGTAATTGAGCTTTAAACATTTCGGGTAAATTAAGACAAAGGCGTATTGCCCGAAACCCCAAAAATGGATTTTTTTCTGGATTTGACTTGTAAATCGGGTTGACCTTGTCTCCACCCGCATCCAAAGTTCGGACAACAACCTCTTGTTTCCCCATCTGGATAGCTACTTTTTTGTAGGCGTTAAAATGATCTTTTTCAGTTGGCAGGTATTCGGGCCCTGGGTATAAGAATTCTGTTCTAAAGAGTCCAATTCCTTCTGCTCCGTATTGCAATGCTGTATTCACCTCTTCGGCTAATTCAATATTTGCATATATCGATATTCGACGTCCGTCTTTTGTTTCGGCTGGGTACTCCCTTACTTCTATGGCTAATTTATTTTCAAGAGATACAAAATTTTTACCCAGAACCGTATATTTTTTAGTGGTCTCCTTATCAGGATTAACGATAACTATGCCGTTATTACCATCAATAATAACTTCATCACTCCCAGTAATTTCAAGTGAAAGAGTTTGCAATCCAACTACGGCCGGGATACCCATTGCTCTAGCAATAATAGCCGTATGAGATGTTTTTCCTCCACCATCTGTGGCAAAACCTTTTACGTTCTCCTTATCCAACAAAGCAGTTTGACTGGGTGAAAGATCACGTCCAACAATTATTACCGCCTCCGTTAAGTCAGATAAATCTTCTCTTTTCCTTCCTAAAAGATTTCGTAAGATTCTTTTCTCAATATCATAAATATCTATCACACGATTGGTGATAAATGGATTATTATCACTATTTAATGATAATGTCTTGGCATATTTATTCAAAATAAGCGAGACTGCATATTCAGCGGTATATAAGTTATTCTTAATTGCATCAATAATTTTAGATTTTATATGCTCGTCCGTTATCATTTTTATATGGGATTCGATTATAGGCGCTGTGTCGCCACCAATTTTTCTGGCGAGTTTCTTAATAAGTTTGTTTAATTCCTGAGTTGATGCTTGTATAGCATTTTCAAACTTGGCAATTTCTGTTTTTGTTTCTGTTGAGGTTATACTCCGCTTAGGAATTCTGTACTCTTCGCTATCCAAGACGAAAGCTTTCCCTATACTTATCCCGGGCGAGACAGGAATACCCTTTTTAAAGTACATTTTTAGTCCTCATTAAATTTATTACCAATAAGTTTTTCTAGTGATTCCAATGCCTGCCCTGCATCGTCACCATCAGCCTTTAACGTCAAAACAGTCCCCTGCCCAGCAGCCAACGTAAGTAATTCCATAATACTTTTAGCATTTACAGCATAATTATTTTTCGTTATTATAATATTAGCTTTAAATTTATTTGCTAATTCAGCCATCTGTGCTGCCGGGCGGACGTGTATACCTAACTTATTTACTATAGTAACATTCTTTTCCAAATTACTTCAATACCTCATCAAACTCTGTTAATATACTAATAATTTCCTTACCATCTTTAGCTTCTTTTAGAAACTTACAAAAATTGGGCTGTTTAGTAGCCCGAGCCACCAATTGCAGTGTTTGAAGATTTAGTTCTGCATTATTTTTAGGAGTCAGCAACACAAATATAAGTTGTACTGGGGCTCCGTCAACAGCATCGTAATCAATACCAGCTGATGATCTACCCAACGCTCCCAAAACTGCCTGTAACCCCTCTATTTTTGCATGCGGGACAGCGACACCACTTCCGATGCCAGTACTACCTATTCTTTCCCTCTTCATAAGCTTATCAAGAATATTGCTTACCTTTAGATTTTCTGCCTTGTAAGAGTTCTTCATCACTTCAACAATTTCTTTTATAGCTTCTTTTTTGTCGGAGGCTTTTAATTCCTTCACGATCGCGGACTTGGAAATTAATTCAGAAAATTTCATGTGTGCACCACTCCTACCTAAAATCGTATTAATACCAGTCATTCTGCTCTAATCCGGAACCGAACTCTTGCGCGTCTACAAAATCTATAGCGTCACCCTTCCGCTTACTATCTTTCAATTTTTCTTTAAATTTAGTTAGTTGTGTTTCTAGTTTATCTATAGTTACATCAAGAGCCGTAAAATAATTCTGGTCCAGTGATTTAGCAACTAACTTTCTTCCTCTTGATGTCGAAACAATTATTTCAACTATAAAGTTATTCTTAGCATGGTCTAGTATTATCTCCATATGACCAATACGATCTAGGTATTTATGAAGTTTTTCTGGTTTTTGTGTTGCATATTCCTTGAATTCACCTGTTATTTTCGAGTGCCGTACTGTCAATTTTAGAGGTATCATATTAAAATTTAATGACCTATTACTAATCTATCGCCCAATCGCTTATCCAGCTCGTTAGTTTTATAAATTTTGTCTTTTGTCAAATCATAATCATACTCAATCCGGTGATAGATTATCTTATCACCGTCAACCGTAATATAACATGATCTGTTATCCCCATCTCGTGGTTGACCAACCGACCCACTATTAATAATATACTTTTCTCCGGGATCAAGATTAAAAATATAATTAACCTCAGGCGGTGAAATAAACTTCTGTTCCTGTGTAATGATTCCGGGGTCATGCGTGTGACCTACGAAACATAACCTCGGGAACATCTCAAATATTTGTGTTAATTTTTCAGACTTCTCCCCCATCGGAAGATCCGCATCATTACTTAGAATATATTCCGTAGTTGGTTCACGCGGAGAACCATGCACAAAAAGAATATCGCCGTCAACCTTGGTTAAAGGCAACTCTGATATAAAATCCCACCGCTCTTTTCGAGCTGGCGCGCTTAACCAGCCTGGCTTCAAGAGCTTACGTGTCCAAGTTATTGCATCCTGAGCTTCACCCCTAAAACCAACTGCAGAAAGTTTTAACGCTTCGTCATGGTTTCCCATAATCGTGAATTTAAACTTACGAACGATGTCTATGCATTCTTCCGGATTAGGTCCATAACCAACCACATCACCCAAGCAAATAATCTCAGTGATGTTTTGCCTTTGGATATCCTTTAAAACGTTCTCCAAAGCCTCGATATTGGAGTGAATATCAGAAACTATCGCTATCACATGCTACCTTTCTGCACCATTCTCTTCAACTCTTCGGGGTCACTACTGTATTCCAGGATTGTTTCAAAAGTTACATGACGTGCTTTATAAAGATTAAATAATGATTGATTCATCGTACTCATTCCTTCTTTTCCCCCGGTTTGTATGCACGAGTACATCTGATGAGTTTTACTGTCCCTTATAAGAGACCGAACTGCCGAGTTAGCAATCATAACTTCTGATGCGAGAACCCGCCCCTTTCCGCTTGACTTAGGAAGTAGTTGCTGCGAAAATACCGCTTGAAGAGTAAACGATAATTGAGTCCTTACCTGTGACTGCTGGTGTGACGGAAAAATATCAATAATACGGTTTATTGTCTGAACCGCATCGCTTGTATGCAAGGTTGCAAATGCCAAATGACCGGTTTCGGAAATCGTTAATGCCGCCTCAGTCGTTTCCATATCTCGCATTTCGCCGATTAACACCACGTCTGGGTCCTGCCGCAAGGCCGATTTTAAGGCGTACTTAAAGTCAAGCGTATCTGAACCTACCTCGCGCTGGTTGACTAAACAACCCTTGTGATTATGGACGTATTCAACCGGGTCTTCAATAGTCAGTATATGACCTTTGTTCATGGTATTAACGTAATCAACCATTGCGGCCAAAGTTGTTGATTTACCGCTTCCAGTAGCACCGGTTACTAATACCAAACCTTTGAGCGTATTACATATTCTTTCGCATGTTTGCCTGGGCAGGCCAAGATCATCAAATGTTTTTATTTTTGTTGGAATAAGCCTCATTACCGCTCCGACCATGCCTCTTTGCCTGAAGACATTAACCCTGAATCGGCCGATGCCTTCGATACCAAAAGACATATCCATCTCGAGAGTCTTTTCGAATTTTGCAATTTGATTTGAATCTAAAATGCTGTAAATAAGTTTCTTGGTATCTTCCGAAGTAAGTACTTCATGCTCCGTATCTACTAACCGACCGCTGATTCTAACGCGCGGAGGTGAATTTACTGTTATATGTAAATCTGAACCTTCCTGTTTTACGACTTCCAGGAGCAGAGTTTCTAGTGAAACCATATTATATATCCTTTCCGCAGTAATTACAACGCCTCAATCATGCCAAGAAGTACTATATTAATATGATTTGCTCGCTCATTTGTCAATAAAATTATCTATATTTGATTAGTTTATATCGGATAGAAATAAATATTTCTTATTAAAATTAATTTTTAGTTGACAAAATCAATTTTATATCCTATACTGATTACATAATTACATAAATTTATTTATCATCCACAGGCATCTGCGTTAAGCCTGTAAAATACTTAAGAGGCGCTATGCAATTTATCGCCGATTTCCACATCCATTCTGAATACAGCCGGGCTACCAGCAAAGATATGAATGTGGAAATGCTAGCTCACTGGGCGACCGTAAAAGGCATCAACCTGATGGGTACAGGTGATTTTACCCACCCTAACTACTTCGCTCAACTTAAAGTCCGGCTTACTCAAGATGAAAACGGGCTCTACAAGCTCAAAAAATCCAACTCCCCTATCCGTTTCATTCCAACCGCCGAAATCAGTAATATGTTCGCGCAGGGCGGAAAAACTAATCGACGAATCCATACAATCATATTTGCCCCGGATTTTCAAACTGTAGATAAAATAAACTCAAAACTAAAAACTATCGGTAATATAGCGTCTGATGGTCGCCCAATATTCGGCCGGCCTGTCAAAGAGATGGTTAAATTGGTTTTGGATATCTCTCCTAAATGCTTTATCGTGCCGGCACACGCCTGGACGCCATGGTTTTCGCTTTTTGGCGCTAACTCGGGATTCGACTCTATAGAGGAATGCTTTGAAGAAGAAGCTAAAAATATTCATTGCATCGAAACAGGTCTTTCATCCGATCCGGCTATGAACTGGCGGTTATCTAAGCTGGATAATATCACTCTGATATCAAACTCCGACGCCCACTCCCCCCGGAAAATCGGCCGAGAGGCTAATATTTTTAACTGCAAAATGTCATACGACGAAATTATCGAGGTGCTTCGAACTAAAGACTATAAAAGATTTCTGTCAACCGTGGAGTTCTTCCCGGAAGAAGGTAAATATCATTTTGATGGCCACCGCGATTGCAATATCATGCTCTCACCCGAACAAAGCAAAAAACATAAGAATATCTGCCCAAAATGCAAACGTACGCTAACCATCGGAGTAATGAACCGGGTTGACGCTTTGGCTGATCGTCCCCTCGGATTTACGACAAAAAATGCTATTCCCTATAAAAGCATGGTGCCTCTCGAAGAAATCATTGCCGATGTCCTTCAGCAGAAGACCGGCACAAACGCGGTAGATAATCTTTACAAAAAAATAGTCTCTGAAGGCAAAAACGAGTTCCACGTTCTTCTTGATATGCCACTGGATGAAATAAGCCGAATTGCACCAAATGGTGTTGTTGAAGGCATCCGGCTGGTCCGGAACGGCAAACTTGAAATTATACCCGGCCATGATGGCGTCTACGGTAAAATCAGCATTCCAATCGACCGAAATAAATTTACCGATAAGGTGGAAAAAATTAGTGCTATAAAAGAGCCCCACCCAAATTCTAATAACCAAATTTCACCTTCGCCTCAGCCACCGCCATCACAGCAGATGGTGCTATTTTGAGGCGATCGGATTTTAGTTGACATTATCAACGCTGGTGCTAAAAATCATACGATGAGAATTATTCTTTTCGCGATTATCTTTTTAAGCGTATCTGTCTACGTGTCGGCTGAAGATAAAAAATCAGTGTCCCCTACCGCTACCACGCAGGTCAGAAAATCGCCCGCCAAGGATCAAAAAGACGTTTTTGCCGGCCTTAAGCGCGGTGAACGAGTTACTATCATCCTTAACAATCGAAACACTTTTACCGGCGAAGTCAAATATATAATCAAAGACAAAATAGAGCTGGATATAACCTTTGACAGCCCGACTCTTATGGGAACGATGTCTTTTACCCGCAAGGACATCAAGGAAATCCGTAAACTCGATGCACTGGATGAAACAGATAAAACCGAGATAAAAAACACTAAAAAGGCCGAGGCCAAGAAGAATAAAGCCACCGCTGTCAATAAAACATATGCGAGTGAACCCAGCGCGCCTGAATCGTCAGAATCCTACTCCCAGGACGAATCAAAACTCCTTGCCCTTCTGGACAAGTTTCCTCCCGGCAAGGTTTGGAACAAAACGCGTTATGAGGAAATAAAGGCCGCTTCAATTAATATCCAAACTTCGGAAGAAAAGGAATTTCTAGCTGTCTATGAAAACTGGAACAAGGCCATAGCCATCAAGGAAAAGACTAACCGGAAAAACCTTCTGGAACAATTCCCGCCCGGACCGGAATGGAATGAAAATAAATTCAATGAATTATCGACTAAATTCTCCAGGATTCATGTTATGCTAACTGAAACCGAACAAGAATTCATCAACAAATATCCAGATTGGGTATTAGCCAAGGTTGAAGCCGAGGAGGAGAAAAAGAAACAAGAGGAAGCCGAAAAGGAACAGTCAGAGAAACCGCAAGATCAATCCAAATAGCCGCCTGATTTAAAAGACATTGATAGAATATAACGGCCTTAAGTTAGACCCCTTCCAGGAAGAAGCCATCCGCCGGATTGATGAAGGTTGTTCAGTCCTGGTCTCGGCTCCGACCGGATCCGGCAAAACGCTTATCGCCGAATATGCCCTGGAAAAGGCCCTGCGTGAAGGCACCCACATCATCTACACCGCCCCCATAAAAGCATTGAGCAACCAGAAATTCCGTGACTTCCAGAAACGCTGGGGTAGTCACATCGGCCTGGTTACCGGCGACCTGAGCATCAACCCCGACTCTCCGGCTGTGATTATGACCACGGAAATATTCCGCAACTCCATCTTCGACTCGCCCCATCGGCTGGATAAAGTCAGCCACGTGATATTCGACGAAATACATTACCTTGACGACGACGAACGCGGTACTGTTTGGGAAGAAAGCATCATCTTCGCGCCCCAGCACATCAAGCTGATAGCCTTAAGCGCTACCATACCAAACATTAACCAGGTCGTTCACTGGATTAGTTCAGTTCGCAAATCACCACTGATAGTTCTGCACGAACCCTGCCGTCCGGTGCCTCTAAAACATCTGCTTTGGATGGAACACTTCGGCGTGGCTAACTGCAAAGACCTCAAACAACTGGAAAAAGGTTTTGACAAATCACGCCGCGGAAAGGAAACGCTGATAGACCATCTAGTCAAGGAGAATAGACTGCCCTGCCTTTATTTCATCTTTAACCGTAAAGGCTGCGAAGAACAAGCTGAACGGTACAGCCATCGTTCATTGCTGACGACTGACGAACAAGTCAGGATTATTGAATTATTCAACCGGCTCTGCGCCCAATATGAACTCGAGCCCGAAAAAATCCGCCAGCTCAGCCAGCTGGTTTCCTGCGGCGTGGCCTATCACCATGCCGGGATGCTCCCGACCATGAAGGAGGTAGTCGAACAACTCTTCACTTCGGGACTGATAAAACTCCTGTTCGCCACCGAAACATTCGCAGTCGGAGTGAATATGCCGGCCAAGTCGGTCGTTTTCGACGAGATTACCAAGTTCGACGGCATCCGGCGCAACTTCATCCGCAGCCGCGACTATCATCAAATGGCCGGCCGGGCCGGGCGGCGCGGCATTGACCCGGTCGGCTACGCTTACCTCAGACTGCCGCCCTACGGCGCCCGAGCCAGTATCATAGAGCGAATTACGGACGAAGCTAATATCGAGGAAATAAAAAGCCAGTTCAACCTGTCATACAGCTGCATTCTCAATCTCTATCATACGCTCAAGGAAAATATCTACCAGGCCGCCCAAAAAAGCCTGAGCAATTATCAAGCGGTCCGGGGCAAACAGAAAAAAGCCTCTCATTTCCACCAACAACGCTATAATAACGTCATCGACCAGCTCCGCAGAAAAATCGGATTACTTAACCGGATGGGTTATATCCACGGCCAAACGCTGACTGAAAAAGGACATATCGCCAAACAAGTCTACAGCTTTGAACTGTCGCTGACTGAGTTTATTATCCAGGGCGTGTTCAACCAGCTCAACTCCGACCAGATAAACCTGTTGCTGGTGGCGCTGGTCTACGAATCCAAACGGCGTGACTGGGGCAAGAAATTCAACTACCAGATAATCCGCTCCATCCAAAAGCCGGCTCTACCCATAATCAGCCGCCTGCTGGACGAAGAGCGCAAGAATGGAATCCTTCCAACTGTTCGTTTGCTGGACTTCAAGCTGGCCAGCGCCACTTACGCCTGGTCCACCGGCGCGCCGTTCGACGATATCATCAATCACACCAGCGTCGTGGACGGCGACATCATCCGAACATTCAGATTGGCTATCCAGCTGGTCCGCCAGATGCTCCGGCTGGGCCGGCATAATAAATGGGGACAACCGCTTATGGATAAATTTTACTCCTGCTTCAACAAGATGAGCCGCGATGAAGTTGACGCCGAAAAACAGTTGCGCCAGTCGGCCGAATAACAAAAGTATATATTTTTATTTACAAATTTGGAATCACTGTTAAGATTTGTTCTAACTGAGGAAAAAGAAAGAGGATAAAAAACTATGGGCCAACCTGATGGTTCCGGCGAGCCAGAACAACCACGGCTTGCCGAATCAGACCAATGGAATCTCCGGCTCTGGGAAAAATGCGAGGAAACCAACCCCGGCCAACTCCAATTGACCGAAGCAGAAATCCAAGCCATTCTGGACAGCATCTTCGCGCAGGACTACGAAGTCCGCCAGAAAACCATCGACCGCCTGACAAAGTTAGGCCCGTCCTTGGCCAAAGTCCTGGTTGATACCCTGATCAAGAACACCACCAATAATACCCTGCTCTTCCAGCTGACCTACGCCCTGGAAGTCATCGGAAAAACAGCCATTAAACCGCTGATGGAAGAGCTCGTCAAGATGCAGGAACTCAAAACCACACTTGACGTAGCCCAGCTGGAAAACATCACTGAAACGCTCATCCGCCTGAACGACAACAGCGCCGCGCCGGTCCTGGCCCGGCATATCAAAACGGCCTGCGACGAAATCGCCCGGATATCACAGCCGGCCAACAGCGACCCGGCCAATCCCAACACCGCCAAGAAAATCGGGTTCCACCAATCCACCCGGCTCAAACTCCATGACCTGCTAGGCGATATGAAAGCAGCGGACGGCTTGGACGATTTAATGCTACTCTTAGGCGACGGCCGCAAAAGGGTCCACGAGGATGTGGTCGAGACCATTTTCAAAATCGGCGACAAGCGCGCCCTGCTCCCGCTGATACGTCTTTATTCGGTGGAATCAACCGTATCCGAACTGGGCGCCCGGTATATCAAGCTAACCTTCCGCGAAATCACCCGTCGCGAGAAAATATCCCGGACCGACCAGATATTCAAGGAGCTTAACCCGGACGAGAAGAAAGTCCTGGCCGATTTATTCCCGGGCTCGCGACTGGAAGCGCGCAACCACAACAAAGAGTAATCTTCCGACCCCGGCCTGCCGATAATAAAAACTTGTCATAATTCATAATTTTCTCCTTGACAAAATAGAAACTGATGTTATACTGCATAGAATTTAATGAAGATAGATTTCCATATACATACTAACTGCTCGGACGGTGTATACAGTCCAGCAGAGGTGATAGATAGAGCGGCCCGGGAAGGCTACAATATGCTGGCCATCACCGACCACGATTCGGCCGCGGCGCATGCGGCGCTCAAGGACTACCCTTTACCGGAAAACTTAAGAATCATCAAGGGCGTGGAGATTACATCGAACTACCAGGACAGGGAAATCCATATCCTGGGTTATTTCCGAGATGGTTTTGCGCCCGAGCTGGAATCGTTCCTCAAAGGAGCACAGGAGGAACGCAACCGCCGGATGAACACCAGCATCAAAAACCTGGAACAGTTTAAGATATCGGTGACTTACAAGGAGTTGTTCAAATACAGCAAAGGGGAAAGCGTCGGCCGTAACCATTTGGCCAGCTTATTGGTCGACAAGGGCTATGTGGCCAGCCAGAAAGAGGCATTTAATTTATATCTCAACGACGATACGGCTATCGTGCCGCCGATGATGACCTCGGTGAAAAGGGCCATCGAGCTGATACACGGCTCCAACGGCATCGCCGCCTGGGCGCATCCGGCCTACGAGAACTTCCAGGCGTTCGTACCGGTATTCGTCGGTTATGGGCTGGACGCCATTGAGGTTTATAACCAAAAGCGCAGCCTGGCCAACGCCCGGCACTATCGCAACACGGCCGAAGGCCTGGGCCTGATGGCCACGGCCGGCTCGGACTGGCACGGATTCGAAGGCGAATCGTTCCTGACCAATTACCTGCCCGAGGTGGTCGAGCGTTTCGTCAATATATTTTAATCAGGATAGGAGTAAAATTATGGACCCGAAAGTCATCCTCAAAGCAGTCAACCAGGGACAGGAAATCAGCCCAATCGAGGCGGTGGTGCTGATGCAGAGCTATCCTACCCACGCCCAGGAAATCCACGAGGTGGCTAACAACATCAACAAACGCATCCATCGCAACGTGGTCAGCTTCGCGCACAGCAAGCACATCGCGTACACCAACGTCTGCCGCTACAGCTGCAAGTACTGCTCGTTCTACCGCAAGAAAAAGGACCGGGACAGTTTCACCTTAGGCCTGGACGAAATCTTAAAGAAGATAAAAGAGACCCCGGACATCCACGAAGTCTGCATCTACGGCGGATTGAACGGCTCATTACAGTTCCAGTATTACTGCACCATGCTCAAAGAAATACGCAAAAACTTCCCCGGCGTAACCATCAAGGCTTTCTCGCCACAGGAGATATTCTTCATGGTCAAACGCTCCAAGCAAACCGTCTCGGACGTGCTCAAGCAGTTGAAGGAAAGCGGGCTGGACTCGCTCCATGGCATGGACGCCGATATCCTCAACGACAAGCTCCGCAAGAAAATCTGTCCGGATAAAGTCAAGACTATTGACTGGATAGATATCATCAAGACGGCGCACCGGCTGGGCATCCGCACCTCTGCCACCATATTATTCGGCCACCTGGAAAACGAAATCCATATCGCCGAACATCTGGAAATCATCCGCGAAATACAGCACGAGACCAACGGATTCCTGGAATTCACTCCCCTGCCGTTCGGTGAACATAACCGCAAACTGCCGTATCTGGAAAAACTGCTCAAGCGCGGCAACCGCGAGGACTATTTTGGCGGCGAAGAAACGGTCGTCCGCCTCATCGCCATCAGCCGGATATTCTTCCAGAATACGGTTAAGACCATTCAGGCCAACTGGTTCCGGCTGGGCATGGACAACGCACTGAAAGGCCTGCAGACCGGCGCCAACGACCTGGGCGAGACCGAATACGATATCAGCGCTACCCGGAGCCTTAAGCGCCGAAACCAGACCGAGATAACGCCGGCCAAGCTCAAGCAGACCATTTTGCGTACCGGCAAGGTCCCGCGCCTGCGCAAACAGTAAGGAGCTGTTAGTTGCAAAACTGATGCAAATCAGGATGCAACGTTACAGATCCTTATCCTGAGCACAGCGAATGGGTAAAGAGCCTGTTAAGGGCAACTGTAAACATTATGGCACCCCCCTAATGCATGGTAAAATCCACACAATGCCTGTTCCGCCTGCCAGTTGACGGGCAGGTGTCTTAGGCACGATAACACATAACATTTGACAGGATTTTCTAATTTATTAACATCTTAGCTGTCCAATTGCTGGCGAAACGGTGGCGTACCCAAGCAGCAAGGGAACGGTTTGCAAAACCGTGATTCGTGGGTGCAATTCCCACCGCCACCTTATTAGAACCTGTTAGGGCTTTCGCTACGATAGTAGCAAAAGACCGTTAGAGCTACTGCCTCCCTGTGGGACAGGGTCTTATCCCGAGCGCAGCGAAAAACCTAAATAAAGTGTGGGGTGCTTACATTTATATTTCTCAATAAATATCCCACAAAAATATTGACACAACTTTTTACCATGATAGACTGCCATAAAATAAAATGGACTTACCAGTCCGTCAGTTCAGTTTAATTTGTAAAGAAGGAGTGATGCTATGGCTAACGACACCAACACCAATAACACCAACGGCAACGGTTCCAACGGCGACCCGGCAAAGAAGAAACGGATGCTCCCCCTGCTGGCGGTACTGACAATCATCGGGCTGGTCGGCCTGACCTGGTACTGGTACGTCTTTATGCGCGGGTCGCTCTCCACCGACGACGCAAATATCGAGGCCAATTACGTGGCGCTCAGCTCCACTCTTGCCGAGCGCATCAGCCGCCTGGCCGTGGACGAAGGCAGCCTGGTCCAGGCCGGACAGGCGCTGGTCTACCTGGATGACACCGACCTGCGCGCACAGCAAAAGCAGGCCCTGGCCACCCTGGAACAGGTCAAGTATTCGGTCAGCCTGGCCAAGGTCAATATGGAAAAGACCCTGGGCGACTACCAGCGCTCCCAGGAACTCTTCAAGAGCGGCAGCGTCTCCCAGGAAAAGTTCGACAACAACCGCAAGGCCTACGAATCGGCTCAAATCCAGCACAGCATCGCCCAGGCCCAGGTCGAGGTCAGCAAAGCTCAGCTGGAGGTTCTTGAAACCAAGCTCAGCCGCACCACTATCGTATCGCCCATAAACGGCATCGTCGCCAAAAAGTGGGTACTCGCCGGCAACGTCGTCTCGCCCGGACAGCCGATATTCTCCATCTATGACCCCGCCAATATCTGGGTCACGGCCAATATCGAGGAAACCAAACTGTCCCATATAAAGCTCAACGACGCCGTTGAAATCTCAGTCGATTCCCGTCCGGGCAAGAAATACCAGGGCAAAATCATCCAGCTCGGTTCCAACACGGCCGCACAGTTCGCGATGATTCCGCCCAGCAACGCCGCTGGCAACTTCACCAAAGTTACCCAGCGCGTACCTATCAAGATATCCATTGACAACAAGGATAACACGCTCCTGCCCGGGCTTTCGGTGACAATCAACATAAAGACCAAATAAATATATGGCAATGCCGACATCAGCGTCTATCCGGGACAGACTGTCCACGCAGTTCGCCTCAATCGACCGGAAGCACCCCTCTTACAAATGGTGGGTAATGGCCACGGTCATGATCGGCACCTTTATGGCCGTGCTGGACGCCACCATTGTCAATGTGGCTTTGAATAAGATTATGGCATCATTCGGCATCCCGGTGGAAAAAGCCGAATGGGTGTTGACCTCATACATGCTGGTGATGGCCGTGATGATGCCGTCATCCGGCTGGATAGCGGACCATTTCGGCTACAAGCGCACCTATTTCCTGGCACTGTTCACATTCACCCTGGGCTCGCTGCTGTGCGCCCTGTCCTGGGACATCAACGCCCTGATATTCTTCCGGGTCATCCAGGGCATGGGCACTGGTATGTTAATGCCGGTGGGCATGGCCATCGTCACTCGCGAATTCCCGCCCGAGAAGCGCGGTATGGCTCTGGGATTCTGGGGCATCGCCGCGGCCGCATCGGTCTCATTCGGCCCGGCCGTCGGCGGTTACCTGACCGATACCTATAGCTGGCAATCTATTTTCTACATCAACGTGCCGGTCGGCCTGGTAGCCCTGTTAGGAGTCTGGATCTTCCAGCACGAGTTCAAGACCTCGAAGATAAGATCATTCGACCTGGTCGGCTTCATCTCCATGACGGTTTTTCTGTGTGCCCTACTCCTGGCGCTGGCCGAAGGCAACGCCGCCTGGAACACCGGCGGCTGGACCTCGAATTTCATCATCACCTGCACCGCCATCGCTATTATCGGCTTCACCATATTCCTGTATACTGAACTGACCGTGACAGACCCGCTCATAGACCTGAGCCTGTTTAAGAACTTCAACTATACGGTCACCTCCATCGTACTGTTCATCTTCGGGCTGGGCATGTTCGGCAGCACCTTCCTCCTGCCGGTCTATCTCCAAAGCATGATCGGCTATACCGCCCTGCAGGCCGGGCTGGTCTTCGTGCCGGTGGGCATATTGCAGGGAATGCTGTCTCCGGTGGCCGGCATGCTGGCTGACAGGTATAATCCCAAAATAGTTTCCATCTTCGCCATCCTGGTAATGGCCTTCAGCCTGTATCTCAACGCCTCGCTCTCGCTCTATTCCGAGAACTACCAGATAATGATGCCGCTCTATCTCCGGGGCCTATCCATGGGATTGCTCTTTATATCGCTCAGCGCCATCGCCGTTTCGGACATGCCCGAGAACAAGATGGCCCAGGCCGCGGGATTGTTCAACGTTATCCGCCAGATCGGCGGCAGTTTCGGCGTGGCATTCTTCAGCACCATGCTCATCCGGCGCCAGATATTCCATATGAACATCTACGGACAGGCGGTCGACCAGTACTCGCCCACCTTCCAGAACGTCTCCCGGGCGCTGCAAGGCCTGGCCCAGCACGTCGGCAGCGGCGCCTCGCAGGCCGTATCACGAGGCAAGGGATTGATTATATCGCACATCGGCAAGCAGGCCTTCGTCGCCTCGGTTGACGACATCTTCCTGATAGCCGGCGTGATAATGATAATCAGCCTCATCCCGGTGTTCCTCATCCGGGTCAAGAAACGGGCCAAAAAGCCCGGCGCCCACATAGCTATTGAGGAATGAGCTACCCCTGTCGGCATCCTCGCCTATTTCTTCGGATAGATATAGAACAGCGGTTGACCGTACTTGTCCTTGCCGAACTCGGAAATCAGCTTCTGGGTCGATTCCGACAGCAGGAACTCGGCGAATTTCTCTCCGCCTACCAGGTTCATCTTGGGAAACTTGGCCGGGCTGGGAATAATGACCGAATAGGGATTGAGCAGTATCGGGTCGCCTTCAACCATAATCTTCAAGGATGCATTGGCCCGGTGCGCCAGATAGGTGCCCCGGTCGGTCAGCGCGTAGGCCGCCTTGTTGTTGGCCATATTGAGCACCTCGCCCATGCCCTGTCCGGCCTCAACATACCAGGCGCCGGCCGGTTTAATAGTTGCTTTAGCCCAGATAGCCTGTTCCTTCTTGTGCGTGCCCGACTTGTCACCGCGGGAGATAAAGGCCGAATTGGTATTGGAAATGGCCATGAACGCCTCTGCCGCGGTCTTAACCGCCTTGCACTTGGCCGGGTCGGTTTCCGGGCCGACCAGCACGTAATCGTTATACATCAGCGGCTGGCGCGACTTGCCGAAGCCTTCGGCCATAAATGCCTCTTCGTCCTTGGGCGAATGGACCACCATCACGTCGGCCTCGCCCCGCTTGCCCATGGCCACTGCCTCGCCCGAGCCGACCGAGATGGGCTTGAGCTCATAGCCGGTCTGCTTCTTGAACTTCTGGACCAGCACATCCAACAGTCCAGAATCCTGGAAGCTGGTTGTAGTGGCCAGAATAACCGGCGCCTTAGGCGCTTCGGCCTTGCCACAACCGCCCACAACAATTAATCCCAAAACCAATATCAATCCCAATATCTTTAGGTATCTCATTTATCGCTCCTTCTAAAATGTTGTAGTTACTAATAATCCAAACTGATTATTCTTATACGCGGCCGTGCCGGATGCCACATCTTCGGCGTTGGTGGTATAATCCAGCTTGATATGAGTGTTATCTGTCAAACGGTATCCGACGCAGACGGTGGTCCGGGTATAGCTGTTACAGTTGCAACTGTTCAACGTAGCATAGACGGTGCTCTTGTCAAACCCAACATTGCTGTAACGGGCCGCCAGATAGACCTTGGGTATCGGGTTATAGGTGCCCTCGACGAAGTAATAACTGCCCTCGCGGTCGGTAACCGATACTATCGGCGTGACCGTATCCTTGCCGTCGTCCTTGAACTGACCATAGGCCAGGCGGAAAAACGCCTTGCTGTCCGACATGACCGGCATACCCGGCTCGAGACGTTTCTCCTTGCCGGGCTGAATATCATAACGCAGGTCAAGTTCGGTGATGGTCCGGGTCCATTGGGTGGAGTTGGTCGGCCGGGCTGAAAGTCCGGCGAAGCTCATAGCCGCGGCGGCCGTGCCCAGGTCGCCGGAATTATAATGGCTCAGTGAAGCATAGAGCTCGTTAATCGGGTTAGCCGCCACCTTGATGCACAGCGCCTTGGCCGGAGTGGTATCCACGCCCGAGCCGGAATTGCCGTTAGTGAAGCTAACCGCCCATTTAACCGGGATGCCCAGCTTGTCCTTGGGCAGGACCTGCGAAAGCTGGAAACCTTCGTCATAAGCGCCGGTGTTGGTGGCCGAAGGCTGTCCCGTGGCCGCATCTACCAAGTTATTGCCCCAGGTTTCCTCGCCGATGTCCACTTTAAACAAACCGACCCGGAGCATGGGGTCAAAAGCGCTGCCCTTCAATGATGGCGCGACGATGGATGACAGGAAATTGGTGTAATCCACATATAAATAATCCATAGCCAGCACATTGGGGTTATTGAGCGTCATCCGGGTGATGACCTTGATATCCGGGGTCAGGGTGCCGTTAATCCGGAGCTTGCCCTCGGGCATGACATAAGAACCGTTCGGATTAGTACCGGCGCTTTCCGAATCGATATAACCGCCGGAAAGCTTCGATCCCTTGAAGTCGACCTTGACCGTGGTTTCCTCGGCTGAGGCCGTTGAAATTATTACTGATGCCAAACATATTAGCGCAAAGGCGCCTGTTAACAACCTGGCCATGATACTCTCACCTTTCTAGTTCGGCTGCCTGTGAAGTTGTCCGCCATAGCGGATGCGCCTCAGGAGCACAGCCGACTATACTTATCAAATAAGTTACTCTATTTTAACTGATAAGTATTAATCAGTTTCATCATCCTGTTGAACTCCCGTTCAATCTGTTTACGGGTATTGGCTTCGAAACGCAGGAACGGGTCGAGGATTCGTTGGGCAAAGTCGGTCAGCTGGGTGCGCTGAGAACCCTGCCCGCCTACCGTGGTTTCGATAAGCTTAACTCCCAGTATTTCCTCGGTCTTCTGGATTCTGCCCCAGACATAGCGATAGGATTCGTCCAGAGACTCAGCCGCGGCCTTGATGGAGCCGGTCTTGCGGATAGCCGCTAATATTTCGGCGATACCGCCGCCGAAGGCGTATTCACCCCCTTTCTGAAGCCAGACCTTATGGAAAGGCCTGAGTTCCACGGAAACTTTAATCTTGTTACTAATAGTCATAATAAACTCCCTTTCATAAACAGACTCCGGTTGGCAATATCTCTAACCGAGGTCAATATGCACAAACATACATATAGAAAAGAACGCGTCAAGAAATAGTGTAATGACTTGTAAAATACAAAGTCCGAACGACATTGGAAGCGCTGGGCGTGGCGGTGGAGGACAAGTCTAAATAGTCCATTGAGTCCATGGAGTCTGAGGAGTCCGGTTGGTTAAACCCTATGGACCCTCAAACCCCACAAACTCTTTTTCCCTTTCGTGCCTTCGTGGTTATTTTACGGCCCAAAGGTAGATTCGCGATTACTCACTATAAACCTGTATGCCCAGATGCAACTGCCCTTCTTTGAGGAACCAGACGCAATATGACTTGTCCGGCAACCGGTCTATGGACCAGTTGGCGGCCCGGGCCGGGTCGGACATCCGGGACAGGAAGTCCTTTATGCGCGAGTTGTGCTTAAGCATCGACGCCGGGTTATGTTCAGACTCTGAAATAAGGATACCGGTCTGGGTCAATAATTGGGTAAGCGACGCCCTGAAGGTGGCCTTGAGCCGCGATGGCGCGATGTCATACGGACCCCCACCCAGTATCTGAGCGCCTTCGGGCAATGCCCCGACCACATACTGCTCTCCGGTCAGCCAGTCGCCCACCACCGAAACCACCTGCTTGCCCCGGGCACGAGAGCCGGTAAATCGAAGCGTCCCGCCGATGGCCTCTTCCCAGTTGCCTTTCTTGTTTTCGATGGCCTCTTTGAACCGCTTGCCATCTTCGGCATAGGCGAAATCCAGGCCTTTCGAGTATTTATTGTAAGACTTGAGCAATTTCCGGCGGTGCATGGTGTAGATGTCATTCTCATCACGGTCCGAGCCGCCGGCCGAAGAAAATTTGACCCGTTCTTTATACTTATCGGCGGCGACCGTGGCCACCAGCTGGCCGTAATCGCCGTCGTTCTTGATGCGCCACTTGCGCCGGGCATTAGCCGTCTGGGCGCCGGACTTGCTGTTCTGCTCCCATTTCTGGCTCATATCCGGATGCGGCGTAACTACGGGGGCTACCGGTATCTCTACCTTACTCTTAATAGGCATATAGAACCCAACCTTTCAGCTTGCCACGGAGCCACAGAGCTCACGGAGGCTAACCATATTCTTTTACTCTTTGTATACTCTACTAAAAACCTATATCATAGACCTCTAATCCAGTCAAGTAAATACAGTTATTTACGCATCCATAGTGTTACTAAATCATACCCCCCATACTTATGTATACCCCATATTATGGTATGCGATATCGGATACTATCAGATATGTGAGCGGATAGTATCCAGTATATAGTCTGATAGCGGACTGTATATCACGATATCATATCAGTAAGTGTATAGACTACCCTGATATACTGTATGTGGTATTATCAAGTAATATACCAGATACTATGATGTATAGTATAAGATATTAGACTATAGATTACATACCATTATACAATATCATATCAGTGTCTATAGGGTATAATATAGTCTGGTATGCAATATGGCAAAGGGTGGTAGGGGGTAGGGTATCCCCTACTATAGGGTATAGTATAGCCTGGGATATGCAGTAAAATAGCATATTACAAACATATAACAGATTAGGCTTGGTAATACTGCACTCTATGGCGATATGACCGTAGAATATGCCTAGTATAAGGTATCTTAGGCAGGTATGTACTCAGGCTGTATGATATATTGGTGATATGAGATAGATATGCCACGCCGGAATGCCTGTATAATAGGTATTCCAGGTCACCACTGCCCTGCTTGTCTTGGTATTGGTGCATTAACTGACTGATACTACTGCCAGACTACAGCCCTATTGCGGCCATCCATATACCCGGGCAAGAGCACCCTGCACCCCTCTGAGCCCTACCCGGCATAGGGATAAGATACCAAGGTCTGGGAGATGACCTGAACAGATAATGGGTTAGGGATAGGAAGGTATTAGGGGGTTAGGTCAGAGGTAACTGCAAACTAGCACTCCCAAAAATTATCTGGATAAATCAGTTACAATTGCGTGATAAATTTCGGTATTTTCCTGCCATGCCATATGCACCAACCCCTTGGTATCCACATAAATTGCAGCACCTGGACTATCAATAAAATCTCCTTCATCCCATAACCAGACAGGTATTTTTGGCGGGGGTTTCTTCTGCCCTACGGGTTGAGGAAACGACCAGATGCCATCATTCGATAAAACCTTAAAGCTGGTCATTGGTCCTGACCAACACATCTCATTCTGACCTACATTATAGGTAATCTCGCGATTATGATTCCAGAGCATAATAACTTTCCTGCCATATTTCGCCAGACGTATAGCCCCTAGCAGTCTTTCCTTGCCATAACCGAAACAAACAGGAGGTAACCATTCCGTTCCGTTCCATTTTGACAAGTGAAGTTTATTCCTGTCCGGATGATTTTCAGGCAAATCGGCCTGGTATACCAGTAATGGCGTGTCTTGTCCATCCACAACAATATCAAAGCAGTCATCCAAAATTGGTTTTTCCGGACTGCAAATAATGCTTTTGATTATCTTCCCGCCGGAAATCACCCAGTGAGTCATACCACCTTCTTTAAAACCTTTTCCGATGATGTGGACGTCACCTTTTTCTGTTATGGCCATACGGCTGCGCGGGAGCACCACACCAAGCTGTAATAAAATAGAGTTACCCCAATTCTTCCCATCATAACATTCGTACCGGATGCTGTTATTTGTGACTGCTGAAACATGAACCTTGCCGTCATGAATTTTAAAATCGCTATGGGGCCCTGCTGAATCAGGCGGATCGTTCATGATAGATAAATGCGACCATGTTTTACTGGCGGAATTGTAAAATAAGTGGTGCCACAAATCATCCGACATCTCAACTAAAAGATTCAAATCTTCGCCTTGGCACCAAGCGAAAAAGGGGTCGCATTCTTCATCCCCGGCAACAAGGAGTTGGGGTGCGGACCATTGCCCGCTATCGCAAACGTTTATTCCGGGAATGGATGTCCAATCTTTGCCCGAGTTACTTTGGTTTAAAAGAAGCGAGCGAGGAATCACACTCATTATATCAGCGGAATTGGCCCGATTTTTGGTCATACCTCGCCATATCGCATAGATTTTACCCGAGCTTGATTCTGCCATAATGGGCGAGGCGTCTGTTCCCCATGCCATATCATGATTTCCTAAATAATCAATTTTAACAACCCTAGTTTTATCTACAATTTCAAACTCAATGATATTTGACTGCCCATCCGCGAAGCCCGAGTGTTTCTTGGTAAATGCCAGGTGGAATGAGTAATCCCCGAGCCTGTCAATCCGGTAACAATCCGTTAAATCGAATGAGAAGTAATCTGACTCGCCCGGTTTTATTTCTCTTCCCGCACTGCTATCTATAAACCTCAAATTAACAATAGATTTTATCTCAATGTTATTCGAATCTTTAAGCATCGGATCAATGCCAGACCGAAAGGCTGGTTCATTATCACCGTAATAGCGTCCTCCAAAGGTAATCACTTTATCTGTGCTATTCCTGATAAATACATTTATTTGAATATCCTCGTTTAGAGCGAATAAGTTTTTCTCTAGCGCAACTAAACATTTAAGACCATCTGACAGGTCGGTCCAATCAGTATTATCGTTAGAAAAGACAATATAATCAATTGCTACCGGTGGGCGAGTGTTGTGTATAACATCCTTTAACTCATTGATATCCTGGCGAAACGGCACGGTGCCTATCACACTAATGCACCCGGAAAATTTCTTGCCAACTTTTAATCGTATATCCCTGAATGATTGGTTAGTTTCCAGCGCACTTTTTATGACAGGCAAATGCTTTTCGGCTATATTCATATTTATGATTTGCCTTAAGAAAATGGAACCGAATAACAGGTACCCAAGAGATGCGATTAATAGAATAACGACAATAACAAGCCCAATTGCCTTTTTACTCATAACAACATACTAACTATTTATTCAGCCCTGTCAAGCCTAATGCCCCATTAGATACGGAGAGTATATGGTAAGGTAAGTGCGGGACGGCGCTGGGGTGCTCCCGTAAGCAGGCATTATTCCCGAACCGCTAACGCATCCGCTGGCAGTATTCCAACCGCTTGAGTTCGGCCGGGAGCAGGTCGCATTTTACGGGCTCAAGGAATTCGACCACTTTTTGGAAGTTCTGCTTCTGCCAGGCGAACTCGGCGTTCTTGCGGGCCATAGCCAAATCATACTGCCGCACCTTCTTTTGCTCTTCCCGGGTAGCCATATCTTCCAGGCGTTTGAAAGCCGCGTCATCGCCGGCCAGGAACGCCGGGGCGTATTTTTTTACCAGGCCGGCCAGCTCAAGAATCATCCTGCGGGCCGTTTTCTCATCGCTCGACTGGAACGAGGTGTTTCCGGCCTCCTTGGCGGCGCCGGCCGAATTGATTATATCGACTATGGTGTAGTTGAGGGATTCGGCCGTATCCGGAAGCCGGCCGATTATGAATTCTATTTTATACGACTGCGGGTCCTGGGAAACAACGGCAAAAACCGATTTGGACTCGTACCTGACCCGTTGGGGGCCTTTTTGGGTGCACTTAAAGCCGAACTCCTTGACCAGGAATCCGAATGCCTCCAAGGCGCTTTCCCTGAAATTCTCAGCAGTACTCATAATCTCACCTTTACTTAACAGTGACTAGAAGAGACTTGTAACTGTCTCATCCCAGTCCATGTTTAATTCTTATAGCAGGGCCATTTGCCCCTGTCAAGCCTAACACACTATTTGATATGGAGTATATGGACTGGTAGGTAATTATATTTATTTAACAATACCCTAAATCAACGCTTTTTCTCCACAGCATGCTTGAGTTCTAAAAAATCATCCTCGCTAAACGCCCATTTCAATATGCCCGAAGCTAATTCTAATGCCTCCGGTGAAATCCATGGAGAAAACTTTACCAGTTTATCAGTCGCTTCGCCCAAATGTTCATAAAACGAAACGCAGGCGGCGTTATTCAACTCCCCGGTATTTTGCTTAAGGCACCATTCGGCAAAACCAAAGATGCGACTAAGCGTCTCATTATCAGATACATCATAAGCTATTTTAGCCTTCTTCACAAGTTCATGAAGTGCTATATAAATACCATCCTCCTGGAAGTCTTTTGGGAGGTCGGGAAAGAGTTCAAGATATTTCTTGCGCCAAACAGCCATATTGAAAATAGAGTTTCAGGACTAGCTAAAATACGCGTCTAATTGTATTATCAATCTCTTGCCAGTCTCATCCAAGTATAATATGGTTATTTCTTAGTATCAGCCTTGGGTGCGGGCTTATCCTTGGCGCCTTTTTCGGTCTGGTTGACGCCGCTTTTGGCCTTGTGCTCTTCCCGCTTGGCATCCTTATATCCGGGGCACTCGAAAATCCCCTGGGTAAGGTGGGCGTCATCTTCGCAGTATTTGATGTAATCGCCCTCGTTGTTGATGTTCTTCTTGCGGTAATATTGGCAATTGGGATTGTGCTTGGGCTGGCACATCTTCTGGTGTTCCTTGAGGGCTGCTTCGCGGTCCAGGAACTTCTGGCGCTGGTCGCCCGTCAATATCTGATTAAGGAAGGATTCGCGGTATTCCTTATGGCCGGCCGCGATGCCGTCCACGATTCTTTTCAGCTCGGCCTTGGCCTGGTCGATGGCTGTTTTGCCGGCCTTCTTGTCCTTGCGCAGTTCGGCCAGGCGGTGCCGGGCTGCATCACGGGTGCACCAGTTCATCCCAACCGTGGTCTTGTTGATTCTTTCCTTGAGCGCCTTGATTTGAGTCGTCTGCTCCGGGGTAAGGTTCAGTTCGTATTTCGACCAGTCGTGAGAGCATTTGGGGTTATGGCAGTCCAGGAACTTGCATTTGTTGCCGGCGCCCTCGTGGGACTGCGTTTTCTTCTGTTCGGGGTCTTGGAGATTAATCGTCGCCTTTTTGGGCTCGGCAGCGGCGGCAGGCGGTTTATCCGCCTTCTTTTCATTCTCAGCCCGGGCTATGCCGGCCAACCCGGATATCAGTGATAATCCCAATACCGCTGTGGTCAGTTTCAGTGTCAGCTTTTTCATATTTACTCCTAACTCTTTCTAATATTGCGATATACTATATAACTCATTTGAGCCCAGATTTATTTTACTTGATTTAAGAATTATAGGAATTGGACAAACCTAACGGGTTATACCACCGGTTTAGGCGGCTCCTGCTTGGATTTCTTCATTAATGACAGAAACATTATGCCCAGCCAGATGGCTATCAACCCGCCGCCTAAAGAGAGTTTCTTATTAGTGCCGAACCAGGCCCACTCCACTATTTCAGACAGGATGACGACCGTGCCGGCGCATATCAGCAGGTATGCCCAGAAATATCCCCAAAATCCCGGTTCTGTGCTTTTCATAGTAGCCTTCTTTTCTTCGCTTACTTTATTAGCACTTACCTATGTTGTTAAATCGCGTGACTAAGGGCTGGCATAAATCTTGGACCAGTTCGTATCCGTGCCTATCTGTATCGGCAGGCTCCTGTCTGTAGTTGTCCCATCGCCCAACTCGCCGTAATAGTTCCTGCCCCAGGCCCAGAGAGTTCCGTCGTTCTTGAGACCAAGAGAGTGGCTATTCCCTGTGGCAATGGCCTGCCAGTTGATGTCTGTTCCAATCCGGGTCGGGATATTTTTATCTATAGTTGTGCCGTCGCCTAATTGACCGGACGAGTTACCACCCCATCCCCAAAGAGTTCCATCGCTCTTTAAGGAAAAGGTGCTCGCATTACCGCCGACAATACGTGAAATATTCGTTCCGGTTACTACAAACCCATTAACATCCGCTCCTATTCTTACAGGACTATATTTATCATTATTCTCATAAATAGAAGATGACGATGTTTCATAGCTTTCGCCGCCCCAGCAGCCACCTCCGACCCTTCTTCTTCCGGAAACCCAGCGCTCTGAAGTTCCATCGCCTAATTGACCGGATGAATCATACCCCCAGGTCCAGATGGTACCATCGGTCTTAAGGGCAATGGAATGGCTGTTTCCTGCGGCAATAGCCTGCCAGTCAGTGTCCGTGCTAATCTGAGTTGGGATATTTTTACATATACTTGTGCCATCGCCTAATTGACCATCCCAGTTAACGCCCCAGGCCCAGAGAGTCCCGTCTGACTTAAGAGCAAAAGAGTGGCTGTGACCTGCGGCAATGGCTTGCCAGTTGTTATCTATTCCGATTCGAGTTGGTTGTGCAGTATAAACATATTGAGGAGGTGCATACCTATTTTGTTCGCCTGTCCCGTCGCCCAACTGGCTGAAATCGTTCCTGCCCCAGGACCAGAGTGTTCCGTCGGTTTTCAGGGCAATAGTATAACCAAAACCAGCCGCAACAGTTTGCCAGTTGGTATCTATACCAATCTGCGTCGGGATATTTTTATCTGTAGTTGTGCCGTCGCCTAATTGACCGTAATAATTGCCACCCCAGGACCAAAGGGTCCCATCGGTCTTTATGGCAATCGTATAGTTAAAACCGAGCGCAATAGTTTGCCAGTTGGTGTTTGTACCGATCTGCGTCGGGATATTCTTGCTTATAGTTGTGCCGTCACCCAACTGACCTGACCGGTTATCGCCCCAGGCCCAGAGCGTACCATCGGTCTTTATGGCAAAAGAATGCGCTGAGAGCGGCGAGGAAAGCGCACTTTTATTTTCGCTGCTGCCGGTTTCCCAGTCAAAGCCGAAAGCCAGAATTGGTATTAATAGAATCAGGGTGATTTTAACGACCCGGCGGGTAATAAAATAAACGCCTGAATTTAGCGTTTTCATAGAAACATACATAGCTTAAACTGCATTATTGTCAAGCAAAATAACCGCTGAAGCATATTTATTTGATAATATCTGAAATAGGTCGATAATATAGTAAATGCCTATCTTAATACTGGTTTGGGTTAATCTGGTGTTGGGCCTGATGCTCTGGCTGGGCCTGTGCTCGGATTGGTCGTTGCCCGGCACCAAGCTTGATATTATACTTTTTCTGGTGGCCTGTGGCTCCAGCGTCTACCTTATAATAAGACTTCTCCTGAATAAACAGCTCAGTTCAAAGAAACGTTGGTTATACAGTTTAGTCTGTATTCCTATATTTATATTCATATTCCCATACCTATTATTATTCCCGTTTACCCTATTCTATGCATCCGAAGTGGCCGGCGAGCAGTTTGTTGAGCAGGCAGTTTCCCCGGACGGAGTGACCACAGCCAGCGTCTATTTCCGCCCGGTTGGTGCTTACACCGGAGGCAACGGCTATATTCTTGTCCGGATAAAGTATCGCTACTTTCCTTTGGTCGAGCGGCAAATCTATGTGCGCAAGACCTTTGAGGACGAGCATGGGCATTTCATCAAATGGCTGGATAACGACACCATGCTGGCGCTGGAACGGAATGACGTCATCAAGGTCGGCTGGATTAGATTCCACCGCCCGTGGTAACATTAGTCGTGATTGGCAATCGTTATTCTTGACAATTAATCCTCTAATGGTAAATATCTGCAATAGATTATTTAAAAGCAGTATGGTACATAAAATTTGCACGTTGACCTTATTAAGCATTTTCTTGCTGTTGACGGCATTTCCTGCCCTATCGGAGCCGGAAGACCCCAAGCCGTCACAGCAGAAGATAGAAGCGGCCCGGGAGCTTTATAACATCGCCCTGGATTCGCTCAAAAGCAAGCAGTACGAAGAGGCCCGGAAATTACTGGTCAAAGCCGTCGAATATAACCCCGATTTCGCCGAGGCGTATGCCAAACTGGGCGATACTTACATACTGCTCAGGGATGAGGAACTGGGCTACGAGAACCATAAAAAATGCCTGGACATCATCGGCAAGTCCGAGTCGACCTCTGACGAGCTGGCCAAATTATCAGAGGAGATAAAACGCAAGTCCGAGAAATTCAGGCTGCTCGAGGATAAAATAACATCCGTAAAAAAGGATTTCATCGCCAAGGTGGCTGATTTAGGCAATCAGTCTTTGGCCGATTCCGATTACTTCCTGGCCGAGGAGTTGTTCTCGCTGATAGAAAGAATCGATACGGATAATACCGATGCGGCTGACGGCCTTCGGCAGGCAAGAGAGGGCCAAAGCAATCTTGATTCCGCAGAGCCGTACGAGGCTAATTCGGAACTATCAGATGTCTACTACCAGTCAGGCCTGACCGCCATCAAACAAAACAAGTATGACGAAGCGATTGACAAACTGAATAAGGCGGTGTCTTACCGCCGGGAATTTTCCCAGGCCCTGTTCGCCCTGGGTGAATGCCATGAGAAACAGAAGGACAAATCATCGGCCATCCGGAATTACCGGCTCTGTTTGAAGCATATCCAGAAGAAGGACAATCTTTCCAAGGAGGAAAGCGACACTTGCAATAAGGCATATAAGGCCGTGGAACGGCTGGACGAGCGAAGCCGGCAGATGTCCAAAGTGAAAAACGATTATGCCAACAGCCTGATGGCTTTGGCCACGGACTGCTTCAACAGAAAATACCAGCGGTTTGCCTGCGTCATTCTAAAGCAGATAGATGTGATCGACCCGATAAACAGGAAGGCCGATGAGCTTTATTCCAAACTGGACCGGAAGGTGGTTGCTTCAGTGGAAAGCGGCCGCAATGCCGGACGGGTTATCAAGCTTTTTAACGGAGTGAGCCTGGATAACTGGCTCGGCCGTGGCGAATATCCGGGCAAATGGTGGAGCGCCAAGGACGGTAAGATGATATTCAACCCGGAAGAAAAGAATATCCCAGCTACGATGCAGTACGACGGACAGATATTCGACAGCTATATTGCCTCTATAAAACTATTCGTTGAAGATTTCCTTTTCGACGAGGAGGGCTCCATTGGACTGCTCGTAGCTTATAACCCGAGCAAGGGAGCGTTTCAGGCTTTCATGTCAACAAACGGGCGGCTGAACAAAGGCTGGAATTATATCGAGGTGATCAAGCAGGGCAACAGCTATCAGGGTTCTACCAACGGCATTAAGTCCCCCACTACAAGATATCTTAACCCGGGTGACCAGCCAATCATCGGAATCGGCACCAAGAATATCAGGTTTTACATCGCCAGTTTTACCATCCAGGAACTGGCTGGAAGTTCCGGAGCCCAGCCGGCCGCGGCCAGGGAATCAACTTCCGAGGCGCTCCGGTTATTTAACGGCAAGGATTTGACCGGTTGGAAGGTGGCCGGCGATAATAACGAGATATACTGGAAAGCCGAGGGCGGCAAGCTGGTGGTTCGTCCGGAAAACCCAACAATAACCAGTGGGGTCTTCTGGCAGGGAAGCGAGCTTCCGAATAACTTCGCCTTTTCGTTTGATGTGACCATCGAAGGCAAGGCATCGGAAAACGAACAAGGCGTGCTCGGCCTTATCCATGAGAGTGACGGCAAAAAATACGCCGCCATAGACCTGGCCAAGATGCTGGGTAATTCCGGCTCTTATAAAATATCGATGGCCCGGGAGAATGGACAATATAAACTGTTTGTTAACGGCCAATTAAGCCGGTCAATACAGCCCCAACACCAATACACGATTCTTGGCTTGAGCTCCATAAATTTCAAGGCATCATTCTCCAATATTACCCTCAAGGCTTTGAAATAAGGAGATAGAATATGAAAAAGATATTATCAGTCACATTATTATGCGCCATAGTGTTTGGATTAACGGCCTGCGAGGAGCGCAAAGCCCAAACCCAGCCGACGAGCCCGCCGGTTCAGGCTGAGAATAAGGTGACCGCGGCCGGAGTGACCATGGAATGGAGCCTGGCCGGCACCAACTTATCGGTCAAGCTCAGCGCCGCGACCAGCGGATGGGTGGCGGTCGGGTTCGACCCCGGCGCCGGGATGAAGGACGCCAACATCATCATCGGCTATGTCAAGGACGGCAATGCGATCATCCGCGACGACTTCGGCACCGGGTTTGGTTCGCACGCCCCAGACACGGTTGATAACGTCACCAATAAAAGCGGCACCGAGGCGAACGGCGTAACTGAAATAAGCTTCACCATCCCGCTGGATTCCGCCGACGCCCAGGATAAGAAGCTGGTATCCGGCAACAGCTATAAAGTCCTACTGGCTTCAGGCAACTCGGACGATTTCAGCGCCTTCCACACCCACAAGGCGGTAGCGACGATAAAGATTCCGTAGGTGTGTCGGTTATTTTAATGGCGCTGCCCTGCCGGCAGGTTACTTAACCTGTTGTTTCCATCTTTCCATATCCCTTTTCAGGAAGATAAGAGCCCTGTCCTCTTTAGGACTGAGCCGGATAAACTCCTCAACATCGGCAATGGCCTTCTTTAAGATTTCCTTGCGGGCCGGCAGGCTCTTTTCGCGGTAGGCCTTCTGGGCATAGGCATCGGCCCGCGTCAACAGCACCGATGCGCTGGCGCCGTTTTCGTAGGCCTTGGTATAGTCGGCGATGGCCTTATCGTAGTCCTTCAGGTAGAAATGGGACGAGGCCCGCCCTTCGTAAACCCGGCTGGCGTATGACTTTTCGTCCAACTCCAGGACCCTGGTGTAGTCGGCCACGGCGGATTTATAATCGGCCCGATTGTGGTGAATCATGGCCCGGACGTAATAGGCGCTGACTAATTTGGGATCAAACTTGAGCGCCTGGACGATGTCGGCCCAGGCCTTTTCACCATCTCCTTTAAGAACGTAGGTATGAGCCCGGTTAGCGTAGTAACCGGCATCGTACGGTTCAATCCGGATGGCCTCGGTAAAATCAGCGATGGCCGGTTCGAACATATTATTTTCGCCGTAGGCCACCCCGCGCTGGTTGAGATAGGCGATATTACCCGGCGCCAATTTTAGGGCCTCGGTAAAATCGGCGATGGCCTTGTCAATCATATGTTTGTCCTTATAAAAACCGGCTCGTCTGAAAAAGTATGCCGGGTTCTTTGGGTTGGCAACTATAGCCGAGCTGATGTCGGCGATGGCTTCATCCATCTTGCCCTGCTCAAGGAAAAGGATGCTCCGGTTCATATAAGCCGCGTCCATATTGGGCATCAGCCGGATGGCCTCGTCGAAGTCGCGCTTGGCTCCGGCATAATCCTTCGCCTTGAGACGGGCGATGCCGCGGCGATTATAGGCATCGATTACCTCCTGGCCCAGACCCAACCTGATGCCGGCAGTAAAATCATCGATGGCCTGCTCATATTGGCCCATTTCCATGCACAGCTGGCCGCGGTACTCGTGCGCCTTTTTATTGCGCGGCTCGAGCGCGAGGGCCTTGTTAAGGTCGTCCAGTGCCTGAATCCGAAGAATCCGCACTTGGTCCGGGCTATCGGCAAGGTTATTGGCCTTGACGCCAAGGGCATTGGCCCGATGGATGTATGCCTTGACAGCCTCAGGATTGAGCTTGATAGCTTCGGTGCAGGCGCTAATCGCATTATCTATGTATTCGCGGCAGCTGCTTTCCTGTTTGGGGCTGCGCTTTGCCGGCTCAGTATAAAGAATCTGCATGGCTTTTTCCATATAATTGTCGGCCAACATAGCCCAAGCCACGTAATCCATAGCATTACGCTTAACACCCTCGTTAAAGGCGGCGATGGCTTGGTCTGCCTTATTCTGGACGCTGTAAGCAAACCCGAGGTGGCTGTGAAGTATAGGCACATCGGGATTAAGACGGATGAGTTCGGTGTAGTACTCTGCAGACTTAAGCAACGGCAGTTGGGGCGGATAAGTAACAGCCAGTTTTTTATTAAGCTTAAAGGCCTGGCTGTGGTCCTTAATGAGCTGTTTCAAATCGCCCAGGTAAAAATATGTCCAGCCGCGCTGGTAATAGGCCAGGTCATAGTCGGGCTTGAGCTCTATCGCCTTGTTATAACTGGCCAGAGCCTGTTCGTGCTTATTCTGCCCGCTCTCGATATTGCCCTTGGCCAGCCAGCCCAGATGGCTGTTGGGGTCGTATTCGATGACCTTAGTGAAGTCGTCAATCGATTCATTGGGCTTGCCGTAGATGTAGTTGGTAATCCAGCCGCGCTCGTAATGGGCGTAGGCCAAACCCGGCGTGGCGATAATGGCTTTATTAAAATATTCATAGGCCTTGTCGTTATCACCTTTTTCCTTGTAGGCATAGCCGACGAGCTGGTAGACATCGCCAAAGGTCGGGTCTATCCGGATGGCTTCGTCGGCCAGTTTTATCCTAGACTCAAGGTCAGTCGTGCCGATCATCCGGTCGTAATAGACCTTGGCTTTGGAACGCTGTTCGAGTTGGGCCTTGGTCATCTTGCTTTCGGCCTGGCGGGTTTTTATCTGGGCCAGGCATTTGTCTTTCAGGTCGTAGGCTTCGAAATCCGCCGGCGACAGCCCCAGCACCTTTTCGCACATAGACAGTGATTCCTCGTATTTATGCTCCTCGAACAGGCGATGGGCCTGTTGGTTGTATTCAACCACCTTGCGTCCGGTCTGGGCCGAGCCATAGAGCCACCAACCGACTGCAGCCAGGGTAATGACGGCGGCACTGGTAACGCCGATAGAGGCAGTCTTGTTCTGGCGCATCCGGCGCCAGAGCCGGCTGGCCGATGAGGTACGCTTGGCCACGATGGGCGCGCCTTCGAGATAGCGCTTCAGGTCGCCGGCCAGCTCGGCCGCGTTTTGGTAGCGTTTGGCGCGGTCTTTTTCCATGCATTTGAGGCAGATGGTTTCCAGTTCCTTGGGCACGGACTGGACAATCCGGCTGGGCATGGTCGGTTCTTCGTTGATGACCTTGGAGAGCACTTCAAACAATTCCTGGCTCTGGTGCGGCGGCCGCCCGGTCATGCAGTAGTAAAGAGTCGAGCCGAGAGAGAATATATCACTGAGCTGGTCCATCTGGTCTTTCTTGCCCTGGGCCTGCTCGGGCGACATGTATTCTGGCGTGCCGACCACCGTGCCGCTCATGGTCAAGGCGCGGCCCTCGCCGGTGAGTTGTTTGGCCAAACCGAAATCGGTTATGTAAGCCTTGCCGGACTTGTCAACCAGAATATTGGCCGGCTTGATATCGCGGTGGATAATGCCCTGGGAATGGGCGTAATAAAGCGCCTGCGCCACCTGGAAAATAATCCGGGCCAAGCGCGGGAATAACTCCGGCGTTTTGGACTGGCTGATATCGTCCAGGGAAACGCCTTCGATATAATCCATAGTGAAATAATGCTGTTTGTCAACATGGCCGGCTTCGTAAATCTGGACGATGTTGGGATGCTTGAGCATAGCCACAGCCTTGGCCTCGCGCTGGAAGCGATCGAGCATTTCCTTGTCGTTAGAAGTTATGACCTTAAGCGCCACCTGCCGGTTGAGGTTCTGGTCAACAGCCAGGTAAACAAGCCCCATCCCGCCCTGGCCGAGTTTCTTGACCAACTGGTATTTTCCGAACTGTTTGGGTTGTTGAGCCGGTTTGGCGTCTTGGTCGGACATACCCAGGATTATGCCCACATACGGCTTGACTAAATCATTTACGAACAGACCTGAAAGCTGGTCCGGATACTTCTGGAAATATTGCTCCGTGTCAGGATTCTGCCACCAGTTTTGGAAATCTTCCCTGTCCTTGAATTGTGGTATCTTGAATTCTTCTGGCATCGGCATCAGTATATATAAAAATCCTGAAAATGCAATAAATTTTGGCTGTAAATTTGCGGCGGCAGACGGTTGATCTTACATCCGCGTGCTCAGGCTTTCAACCAGATGCGCCTTGCCGACAGCCTTGAGCCTGACTTGCATAGAGATATGCTCCCCGTCCAACCCGCCCCGCTCTATCATATGCTTGAGCTCAGCTCGGCCGGCCCTGGGAACGGATACGAATCTGGCGCCGACCAGGCAGATGCCCAGTTGAGTGGAACGCTTGACCCAGGCTATGGCAATCTTTGCCTGAACTGGTTTTTTCTCGCTCAGCGAGGTAAAAATATCCAATAGAAGCTCATCTTCGGGCTTAAAGGCCTTGGTGCTGACGAATTGCAGGCCGCTCTCCGAGATATCCAGACAAGGATATTCCTCTTCGGTGGGTTTGCTTAATAGGCCCAGGAAATAACGTTCGCGCAGGCGGCTTTTTAACCCCTTAACCCAGTATCGCTTGTGACGTCGTTTCTCGTTTACCATCGGAATGATTTCCCCTCCCCCCTTGGAGATATTACTGACTGATAAAGGATTGTCAATAAAATCGGGGATTTGCCGGAGTTATTTAGGATATGACTATTTGTCCGTGACTATGCCGTCCGGAAGTTCGTTCTTATCGTCCGGACTATATGGAAAATCAGCTTTAAAGTCCTGAGTCATTGATTTAATAACTTCAGCTACCGATGAACCGGCAGCGTTATTTTTTATACCCACTATAATCCGGTCACGGATATTGGCCCAATATTCCGGCTTGGCCTTGGCGTTAACGGCGCTATCGGCCAGGATAACCACCCGCCGCTCGAATACGGCCAGCATTACCAGGATACCGTTCCTCAGACGCGTATTATGCAATCCCTGATGTGAGAACTCATATAAAGCCCGGCGCTGTGCTTCCGACTCCATTTTAATGGTCGGAATGAACAGGCGCTTAAGTATCGGTATATCACCAACGACAAAGAAACCAATGGTAAACCCAACGAACTGAGAGACTATTAACCAAATGCCATCAAGCGGCGTGAAGTAGTAGGAAACAATATAAGCAATAAACAGGAACAAAATACCCCAGGCAAAACGAGAGGTATTATAATCATCACAAGTAGTCACCTCGGCCACCACAAATTCGCAGGAAGTAACATTTTCCGCCTCTTTAATGGCCTGAATTACCTGCTTTTTTTCCGAATCTATAAATAATTTCATATATAATTACCAACTCCCGGAAGCGCCGCCTCCGCCAAAACTGCCACCCCCTCCGCTGAATCCACCTCCTCCACCGCCAAAACTACCGCCAAAACTTCCACCGCTTGAGGTATCCGATAAAATATCAGAAATTATCCAAGGATCTCTTCTATACAGAAAAGCAATAAATTTCAAAATCACAATTAGCCAAACCACAGCAAGAATAAAACATCCAAAAATATATAAAGCGGATCTGGAAGTTTTAGCCGCTGGAGCATATTCACTTTTAATAGATTCAAATATCGTCTCTATAGCTTCATCTATGCCCTGATAATAATTACCTTCCCTAAACCTGGGTTTAACTACATTATCAATGATTAAGGCGCATTCTAAATCGGTAAGCACACCTTCCAGCCCATATCCAACTTCTATACGGATCTGGCGGTCATCCTTGGCAATGATGAATATCACGCCATTATCCTTACCCTTTTGTCCGGCCTTCCATTTCTCGGCTACCTTAATGCCAAAACGTTCTATAGGCTCTCCTTCTAATGACTTAACAATAAGAACGACGACTTGATTACTGGTCTGTTGCTCATGGGTACGCAACATGCTATCAAGAGATTGGGTTTGCGAAGGCGAAAGCAGCCCGGCGTAATCGCTGACATAGCCCTTGGCCGACGGTACGTCAAGCCCGTAAAGGGAAAGACTGCCCAGCAGGAGAAATATGCAAATGGCTAAAAGCCGTTTCATTTCTTAAAGATGTCTTTAGGCGCCTTTTCGGCTCCGGCTTCGGCCGTAAAGTTAGGCCGGGTCTGGTATCCAAAAAGATTACCCGGGAATGTCCTGACTTTCTTATTATAGGTATTGACTGAATCGATAAAGCGCATCCGTTCGACAGCAATGCGGTTCTCGGTGCCTTCCAATTGCGCCTGGAGCGCCAGGAAGTTCTGATTGGCTTTGATATCCGGATATTTCTCAACGACCACCATCAGCCGGGAAAGCGCGCCGGATAATTCGCCCTGAAGTTTCTGGAATTGTTCTAGTTTGGACGGGTCTTTTAATACTGAATCATCTATCTTAAAACTGGTAATCTTACTGCGAGCCTCAGTCACGCCGACAAGAACCTCTTTTTCATGGGCCGCGTAGGCTTGGACCGTATCGACCAGGTTAGGTATCAAGTCTGACCGGCGCTGGTATTGGTTTAAAACCTGAGACCAGGCAGCGTTGCAGTTCTCGTCAGAGGAAATAATGCCATTGTATATTGAAATATAAGCAACGACCCCAATGATAATAAAGACAACAGCCAAGCCCGCAAGAGAAATAAGCACAAGTTTAGATGTTCCGCTCATAATAAGTTCCTTTCTTTTAAGTTTAGTTAAACAGGTTTTACTATCAACCCCTTCTCGGTCCGTTCGATATAGCCGCAGGTTATTTTGGGGTCGTGTTCCCAGAAGCATAACCAGCGCTCTTTTATGGCCTGCTCCAGGAGTATCCGCTTATGGTTAAGTGTTTCTTCGGGAAAAAGGTCATAGCCCATAATATAAGGCAGGTCCATATGCGCCACAGTCGGAATTAAATCGCTCCAGTAGACAGCCTTCTGGCCCTGTGATTCAATAAGGACTATCTGGTGCCCGCGGGTATGGCCTCCAGTGACATAAACCATTACTCCCGGCATTACCTCGCCGGAGCCGTCTTTTAAATCCAGCCGTTTGGCATCCATAAGCGGGCGGATGTTTTCCTGCATATAGCTGGCCCGGGTGCGCTCGTTGGGATTAGTGGCCTTTTCCCATTCAGCCTTCTGGATGACGTATCTGGCGTTGGGAAAAGTAGGCTCATAGGCGTTATCACCCACCTTCTTGGTGTTATTACCGGCGTGGTCAAAATGCAGATGGGTATTGATGACGAAATCTATGTCTTCCGGCTTGACCTTATGCTCGGCCAGGCTGTCAATCAAGTTCGGCGGATGCTGGATGCGGAATATCTCGTGGTAGCGCGGCGAGTACTTGGTGCCGATGCCGGTATTGACCAGGATATTCTTTCCGGCAGCCTTGATGAGCAGGCAGAACAGACCCATCTGGATGCGGTTGTCCTGGTCCGGCGGCATGCGCTTTTCCCAGAGCACCTTAGGCACGACGCCGAACATGGCGCCGCCATCGAGCTTGAAGAATCCGTCCGAGACGGGATATAGTTCGAAGTTACCTAATTGCATATTGTAAATGGGGTGAGTGACGGGGCTCGAACCCGCAACCTTCAGAGCCACAGTCTGAAGCTCTAACCAATTGAGCTACACCCACCATTTCCTTAATGCCTAATTTCCAATGACCAATTACTAAACTAAGTGGAACCTGTCAAGAAGTTTATCACCACCAACACGTAAAACAAACTATTTCCGTTGACAAAACGCCTGTAATTCATACTCTTTTAGTCATGATTCACTGCGCCCGTAGCTCAACTGGATAGAGTGGCTGGCTTCGAACCAGTAGGTTGCAGGTTCAAGTCCTGCCGGGCGTATTTATAATTAACCGCAGATTTAGCGGATTAGGCAGATGAAACGAATCCCTCAAATAATCTCAATAGTCGGCCGTTCCGGAGTCGGCAAGACCACCCTGCTGGAAAAGGTTATCCGCCAGCTGACCCGGCGCGGATACCGGATTGCCACCATCAAGCATTATAACCACGGCTTCGAGATAGACCATCCGGGCAAAGATTCTTACCGACATTCGGCGGCCGGCAGCAATACGGCAGTGGTACTGGGACCGGACAAGATGGCCATTGTCAGGAAACTGGACAAACCGCTGTCGTTCAAGGCGGCATTGGAACTGGCCTTCCCGCCCCGGAGCCGCCAATCCATCGACCTGATAATAACCGAGGGATTCAAGCGGGAAAAAATGCCTAAGCTGGAGGTCGTCCGCAAGGCAATATCCAGACGTCCGGTCAGTTCTCCGTCCCGGGGACTGGTCGCCTTGATAACCGATGTCGTGATGGCATCAAACCAAGTGCCTGTGTTCGGATTAGACGATATCAAGAAAATCACTGATTTTATAGAAAAGAGGTTCTTATGACAGCCGATGAGAAACAACCGGTCATTGTCCAGGTCAAGGTAAACGGGCAAACTATCCCGATGAAAGGCTTTATCCAGGAAATGATAGGTTATAGCGTTTTGGGGATGCTCAAGTCGTTGAAGGATGTCCCGGCCAACCCTGAGGAAGTAGACATAAAGATAAAAACGCCGACATCAAGATAAATTATATTTCCCTGTAACCTTTTAACCGCCCCGCACCAATATAGAGATAAGAAAGCTGACTGATGATAACCGCTGAGTTTAAATTAAACGGGTCCACATACATTGACAGATGGTTGGCCGCCTTGGCTCAGGTTGATTATACCGCTGACGAATCCTTAAGCTGGGCGGATAACAGCGATATCACGGCCATTATGAGCGGGAACAGAAATGCCTTTGGCGGGCTGGTAAAACGATACCAGGATAAAATAACGGCCAAGATGTGGCGGTTCACCCGGGACAAACAACAGCTGGAGATATTGGTTCAGGAGGTTTTTGTCGAAGCCTATAAATCTTTAGGCAGTTTCAGGCAAGGGTCGCCCTTCCTGCCCTGGCTGATAAAGATTGCCGTCAGGACCGGATACCGGCACTGGAATAAAACGGCCCGGACATCGAAAGAGGTGTCTTTAGACCGGGTCGGCGAGATTATGTCTAATGATGTCGTCAAAGAACCCAGCCAGGCCGGCGAGTTATTGCATAGCCTGCTGTCCGGGCTGCCGCCCAAGGATAGGCTGGTCCTGACGCTTATATACTTTGAAGGATGTTCGATGGCGGAAGCCGCCGAACTGACCGGCTGGAGCCTGATAATGACCAAGGTCAGGTCGCACCGGGCCCGCAATAAGCTTAAGGAACTTGTCGAGAAAACATCAGCGAGAGGATGAATATTATGAAAGAGTTAAAGGTCATTGAGAATCTGGCGGCGCTGGCCCGCAAGGAACCGATTCCGGCCGTTGATGTAACACATCAGGTAATGCAGAAGCTTATCTTCCGCAGTGAACCGGCCGTAAGTTTCTGGTGGCTGGCCGCGGCCGGATTGGCTACAGTCAGTACTTTCATTATATTCGTGCAGGTATATCTTGTTTCCCAGGACCCGTTAGTCGAGTTCCTGGAATCGATAAGGAGCGTGCTATTATGAGTAATCAAGAATCTGAGCTGAACGAAAACTTAGCCACCCCCCTGCCGCGGCCCAAACGGTGGCGCTGGATTTTCCTGTGCCTGTGTTTCTTCATCTGCGGATTATTCCTGGGTCCGATATTGGCCAAGGAAATTATCGGCCATCGCGGACACCCAGATTTGGAGGAACGGACCAAGCGGGTGGTTGAGCATATGCGCAGCGAGCTGAACTTGACCGATGAACAAACACAGAAGGTATACACCATATCCAAAGAACGGTTTTCGGAGTTGGAAGGCACTATGCGCAAGAACTTTGACCGGATGAACTCCGAGATACGGAGCGTTCTGACCGCAGAGCAAATCGTCAAGTACGACGAGTGGATGAAAAATAAACTTGAAAGGTTCCCCGGTCCTCCGAAATAATATAAACGGCATAAAGGTAACCAACTATGAATGAGTCAAAAAAGAAAGCCTTAACTATGAAACTCAAAACCTGGTTTACTATTGGGATATTCTTATTAGCTTTTGTTATGCTTTTTAACGGTTGCCAGGGAGGCAAGAAGGACGACAGCGGCAGTAGCGCGGTCACGGCGCCTTCGAACCTTTCTTATACCAAGGTAACCAACACCGCCACATCAACGACCACAAATATTATTTTCGCCTGGACCGACAACTCTGCCGACGAGACAGAATTCGTTTTATACGTAAGGCCATTCGGGACGACCGATTGGGAGGTGGCTTCAAACGGAATCCCGGCGGATGTGACATCCTACTCGCTGTCCACCAGCGCCTTGAACGAATACAATTATCAGTTTTGCCTGATTGCGTATAACGGGAGCGAAAACATATTATCCGAGCCGTCAAATATTTTGGCTGTTAATTTACCGTAGTATATAACCATGCGTAAAAATATTGACTTAATTTTTATAGTTGATAGTATTTGAATGGACTTACTAGTCCGTCTATTTAATTTATTTTAGCGGACCGGTTGGACGAGGCACGTATGACCAGAAAAATATGGGGGATTTTGGCGGCCGGGGCGATACTGGCGGCCGGTTGCGGCACGGTCCGCAACGCGCACCGGGTGCAGGACCCAAAGAATATTCCGCCCGGCGAACGAACCGTGACGGCGGCTGAAATCGGACTGACCAAAGATACCGTCCTACCCCTGGATAAGGCCGTGGAAATCGCCCTGAAATACCACCCCGCTATCCAGCAGTCCCGGCGGAGGCTCGAATCCGCCCAATCCCGGTTCGATTCGGCCAAAGGCAGCTACCTGCCCCAGCTGGACACATCCTTAAGCGCAAACGCCGGCACCGGCAACAGAACAGCCGGCAGCGAGGTCAACAGCACCGACCAGTCGCATTCGGCCAGCCTGTCCCTGTCCCAATTGATATACGACTTCGGCAAGACCCCTGCTTCAGTCCGCCAGGCCTACGAGAACTGGGTCGCCGCAGAAATGAGCGACAAATCCACGGCCAACAACCTGGTCTATGAGGTCAAAGGAGCGTATTACGACCTGATTAAGCAACAGTCACTGTTCAAGGTCGCCGAGGAAACGGTCAAACAGTTCGAGAAACGGCTGGAACAGGTCAAGAGCTTTGCCGAGGTCGGGCGGAGAACCCGCTATGACGTTACCAAGACCGAGGTTGACCTGGCCGAGGCGCGGTTAACTTATATCAAAGCGATAAACTCGTTAAAAACCAGCCGGGCCACGCTAAATAACGCCCTCGGCCTGGCCGAAGACCCGGGGTATTCGGTTCAGACTCCCCCGCCGCCTGAGATGTCTGCTTACACTATGGATGAGTTCTGGCAGATGGTCAAACTCAACAACCCGGAGATGCAATCCCAATCGGCGACTGAAAAAGCGGCCTCGGCCGGCGTGGACAAAGCTATCGCCGATTTATATCCGTCATTATCTCTCAATTCCAGTTATAGCTGGAGCGGCGGCGTATTCCCGATGCCCTGGAACTGGTCGGTCGGCGCGGCCATGCGCTTTAACATATTCCAGGGATTTCAAAAAGTCAACGCCATTAACGAAGCCGTAGACAGCTTGCGGCAGATGCGTTCGGCCAAAGCGGAACTGGAACAAAGACTGTTCCTGGACCTTAACCGGGCCTACGCCCAGCTGGAAGATTCCCGGCAAAGACTGGCCATCACCGAACTGTCCGTCAAGATTGCCGAGGAAAATCTGATGATCGTGGAAGGCAGATACCAGGTCGGCAAGGCTTCGTCTGTGGAACTGACCGACGCTCAGGTGTCGCTGGCCAGCGCCCGCTCGAACAGAGTTCAGGCTGATTTTGATTATCAACTTGCCATCGCGCAGATTAAAAAGAATACAGGAGGAAAATAAATCATGAAAAAGGTCATCATCTCACTCATCGTCATTATGGCTGTCGGGGCCGGCGTATGGTTCTTCTTCCTACGCAACGGAAACAACACGGTAATCGGATACAAAAGCGCCAAGGTTGATAAAGGCACGGTTATCAAAACGGTCAGCTCCAGCGGCGTGGTCCAGCCGATGCAACAGGTTCAGGTCGGCACGCAGGTCAACGGCCCGATAAAGAAGTTGTATGTTGATTTCAACGCCCGGGTCAAGGAAGGCGATTTGATTGCCCAGATTGACCCGGCCACTTACGAAGCACGGGTCACCCAGGATAAAGCCAGCCTGACCAGCAGTGTTGCCAACGTAAAGAAAGTTGAGGCCGGCCTGAAGCAAGCCCAAAAGGAACTGGAACGTTCCAGGGAATTAGCCAAGCGGGAACTCATCTCTCAATCCGACCTGGATACGGCTGTGGCTTCTTACGATTCGCTGGCGGCCCAGCTTGAGGTTGCCCACGCGGGCGTGGAACAGTCACAGGCTACGTTAAACAACTCGCAGATAAACCTGGCCTACACGACCATAAAATCGCCTATTGACGGCATTGTCATTTCAAGAAACGTCGACGAAGGCCAAACCGTCGTGGCAAGTTTCTCGGCGGCCACCCTGTTCATCATTGCCAACAACCTGACCAAGGTCCAGATACAGGCCAGCGTGGCCGAATCCGATATCGGCAAGATTTCGCTGAAACAGCTGGTCAGGTTCACGGTTGACGCCTATCAGGACAACAAATTCACCGGACGGGTGGCGCAAATCCGGCTTTCGCCCACCACGGTTTCAAACGTGGTAACCTACACGGTCATCATCTATGCGGACAATCCCGAAGAAAAGCTGTTGCCCGGCATGACCGCCAACCTGTCGTTCGAAGTGGAAAAGCATGACGATGTTCTACGGGTGCCGAATGCCGCCCTGCGCTTTGTGCCTCCGGACGATGTAACGTCAAAAATAACGGCTCCCGAAGATACCGGAGCAATTACTGGCACGGATTCCACGGCCTTGTCCGGCACGCCCCAAATCCAAGCCGACGGCTCGGTCATCACGCCAGGAGCCCGAAGCGGCCGGCGACAACAAGACCGGGGCGGAATGGGCAGGAATAAATCAGCTGCCAAAGAGGTCCAGACCAAGAAACAAATATGGGTCTTGGAAAACGGCAATTTGAAGCCTGTCAGCGTTATCATCGGCATTACCGACGGCTCTTTTACCGAAGTTTTAAAAGGCGATATCACCGAAGAACAGGAAGTGGCTACCGGCACTATTAAAAAAGGCGAAGAAACGATGGTAAATCCTTTTATGCCCCAGTTTCCCGGCAGAGGCGCCGCCAGGCCGCGCTAAGGATATTTGTCATGAAACCCTTTATTTCGCTTGAGAACATAACCAAGACATACCAGATGGGCGAGGTCGATATCCCGGCCCTGCGAGGAGTGTCTCTTGATATTAACGAAGGCGATTTCATAGCCATTATGGGCGCCTCAGGTTCGGGCAAAACCACCCTGATGAATATCATCGGCTGCCTGGACCATCCGACCAGCGGCAAATATTATATGGAAGGCGTGGACATATCGACCCTCAGCCGTGATGAACAGGCCACCATACGCAATAAGAAAATCGGGTTCGTATTCCAAAACTTCAACCTGCTTTCACGCACCTCGGCCCTGGAAAACGTCGAATTACCCCTGTTCTACGGCAACCCATTAACCACCAAAGAAAGACATAAACGAGCCACGGAAATACTGGAACAAATGGGCTTAGGCGACCGGACCAGGCATTATTCCAGCCAGCTGTCGGGCGGCCAGCAACAGCGCGTGGCCATTGCCCGGGCGCTGGTCAACCAGCCCAAGTTCCTGCTGGCCGACGAACCGACCGGCAACCTGGATTCCAAATCAAGCGTGGAAATAATGGAGATAGTCCGCAAACTGAACAACCAGGGGCTGACCATTGTAATGATTACCCACGAACCGGATATCGCCCAATTTGCCAGGAAGAAATTACAGATGAAAGACGGGTTGTTAGTATGAACTTGTTAGTTTCCCAGCGTATCGCCCTAAGAGCCCTGCTGCGCAACAAAGGCCGGTCCACCCTGACCATCATCGGCATCATCATCGGGATAGCCGCGGTCATTTCGGTCATCGCGGTCGGCCAGGGCGCCACCACCATGATCAAAGACCAGATAAAAAGCATGGGCAACAATGTCCTGATGATTTTCCCGGGCAGCGCCCAGACCGGCGGCGTGCACTTCGGCGGCGGCACAAAATCCACCCTGACCATCAAGGACTGCGACGCCATCGCCAGGGAATGCACCACGGTACTGGCCGTTTCACCGATGATTCGGGCCGGCGGGCAGGTTATTTACAAGGATAAAAACTGGCGCACCAGCCTCCAGGGCGTCGGCATTGATTACCTGATTGTCAGAAGCCAAACCATGGCGCTGGGCGACTTTTTTACCGAATCGGATGTCAATAACGCGGCCAAGAACTGCATCATCGGCAGTACTGTGGTGGATAACCTCTTTTCCGAGGAAGCCCGGGAAGACGTCATCGGCAAGTTGATACGCATCCGGAGCGTTCCCTTCAAGGTGGTGGGCATACTGGAGCGCAAAGGCGCGGCCGCCTTCGGCCAGGACCAGGACGACGTAATCCTGGCGCCCTGGTCCACGGTCAACCGCTACTTCGAGCATTCGTCGTTCAATACCGTTGATACTATACTGGTCAGCTCCAAATCCACGGAGATGATATCGCAGACCAAGGCGGAAATCACGGCGCTTCTGCGCCAGCGGCATGATATCATGGATAAAGCCGATGACGATTTTAACATCCGCGACATGACCGAACTGACCGATATGATTACTTCCACCTCAAAACTGATGACCATGCTGCTGGCCATGATTGCGTCCATATCGTTAATCGTGGGCGGCATCGGCATAATGAACATCATGCTCGTCTCGGTAACAGAGCGGACCAGGGAAATCGGCGTGCGCATGGCCATCGGCGCCAAAAGCAAGGACATACTGCTCCAGTTCCTGGTCGAATCATCCATACTGGCGTCAATCGGAGGCATTCTGGGCATTACGCTCGGAGCCGTTACCGCGGAAATACTGTCCCGGTCATTCAAATGGCCCATATCGGTCTCGATAAGTTCCGTTGTTCTGGCATTGGTCTTTTCCGCCGGAGTGGGAATATTCTTCGGTTTTTATCCGGCCTGGAAAGCATCGCGTCTCGACCCCATAGAAGCGCTCCGCTACGAATAATCCAACGTAGGAAAATCGAAAAAATAAACCTTGACAAATTCTGCTGGATTGATATTTTACTATCCAGTTATGAGAACATTACGTAAACATGCTACTTATAATCCCACATTAGTTACTACCTCCCCCATAAAACATAACAATTACATCCCGCTTTATCGTGGCGGTCAATAGGTATTTCTTTCTGTAATGCAAAGGAAATGGGTGCTCCTATGAAAGAACAAATATCTCAGTGCGTACATCCCCAGGCATTGCAGGCAGATATTCCTGAAATTAGCCGGCTGATTTTCAAGGAAGTAGATCATATTTTAAAGAAAGTTGCCCCGACAGGCCTACCCGTGCTTATTCAGGGCGAGACCGGCACCGGCAAGGAACTGATGTCCTGGGCTATTCACTACCACAGCCAGCGACGGGATAAACCCTACCTGGCTTTCAACAGCGGAGCCGTACCGGAAACGCTTATTGAAAGCGAGTTATTCGGACATACCAAGGGCGCCTTTACCAGCGCCAGTGAAACTAAAAAGGGTTATATAGAACTGGCTTCCGAAGGCACCCTGTTTATCGACGAAATCGGCAATATGCCGCTGTCCATGCAGCAGAAACTCTTGCGCATACTGGAAGACAAGCAACTATGGCCGGTCGGGAGCGAAAAAACCGTAACCGTAAATACCCGGTTCATTTTCGCCAGTAACCAAAATATTGAAGAATTAGTCAGCCGGAAGCTATTCCGGGAAGACCTGTTCTATCGGATTAACATAATTACCATCAGTCTGCCGGCATTACGCGAGAGGCACGATGACATTTCCTTGTTCGCCAGATACTTCTTGAAACGGCATTTTAAAGAAAATGCCGTTCCGAAAATATCACCTAAAGCGATGGATATCTTATCAAAACATTGCTGGCCCGGTAATATCCGTGAATTGGAGAATGAAATCAAGAGAATCTACGTATTCTACCCTGATACCAAAATCATTACGGAGTCCATGCTGTCGGAATCTATCCGAAACTGCCGTTCGCTCAGTCCGTTACCTTGTACGCCGCGGCTAAGCCTGAGAAAGACGATGGAAAATACCGAGAAGATGATCATTCTCGATGCGCTCAAGAAGAACCATAACAACATCAGCCGGACGGCACAAAGCCTGAAACTAAACCGGTGTGTCCTCTACGACAAAGTCCGCCGCTTGAAGATAAAGTGCGAATAAAGTGTATGGAAACACGACAGATGTGTATGTTTTAACATAATTTGGTTTGACTGCCCTGCCCAGACCACAATTCCCGCCCGGCCTCAAACCTGCTTATATATTCGCTTTTCCCGCTTCGGCACATCCGGCTTATTATCTTATGATGGTGGCACACTTTTTGCATAGTATAGTCCTTACTGGTTAATAAATAACCAAAGGAGGCGGTTATGGACATCACCATTGATACCCAGCAGGTAGCTAAAGGAATCTACCTGCTTAAAGTCAGAGGGGCAGTAGACACGTATTCCTTTGACCGGTTGAAGCGAGCCATAACCGATTGCTTTGACAATAACATCTACAGATTAGCCGTTGACATCAGCGAGGTGGACATCCTGACAAGTGCGGCGGTGGGCGTTCTCATTGGAGCGAGCAGTATCGCCCAGGAGAATAAAGGCGATATTATTCTGGTCCGCCCATCGCCCGACGCCCGGAAATTGATAGATTTAGTCGGGCTGAATAAATTGTGCGGAATCAGCGCTAACACCAATGACGCGCTTAAATTATTAGAGTGCCGGCCGGCGTAACAGAACTTTGGGATGCGGATTATACCTGCATTCGCAGGACAAAAACGTATTTCCGCCGCATCCGTTACCCGGCTGGCCTACCCCTAATGTTCTGGATTAATCACCGGCTACAGAAGAGAGGGCTGGATGGTCATAGCTCATAATTTCTGCCAGAGCATTTTAGACAACATCGCCCACGGCGTCTATGCCATAGATAATAACGTCAAAGTCCGCTATTGGAACCGGTCAATGGAAAAGATTACCGGCATAAAATCACCGGAGATGACCGGGCAACACTGTGAGAACCGGAAATTCTTCTATTATGACCGGAGCGGCGACCATCCCTGCAACCGCAAGCAATGTATTTTATTAAATGCCATAAAATACGGCTGCGCCGATGAAAAGGATTTTTATATCCACCACAAAGACGGCTTCCAGATTCCCGTTTCCCTGCGGGCGGCGCCCCTTAAAAACTCACACAACCAAATCATCGGGGCGGCCGGAATGTCCTGCGTTAATCTATACAAGATGGCCGGCATCAGATATTCCACCGAGCAGGAACTGATGGCTTATATTGACCCGCTCACCGGTATAGGCAACCGGCGTTATCTGGAAATGAACGTCCAGCGCAGATTGGATGAATGCTCCCGCTATTCCTGGAAATTCGGCATGATGTTCATAGACCTGGACCATTTCAAGAAAATCAACGATTCCTACGGCCATAACATCGGCGATGAGGTGCTCAGGATTATGGCCGGCGTGCTCCGGCGTAATTTGAGGCCCTATGATGCGGTCGGCCGCTGGGGCGGCGACGAATTTATCGCCACCGTTGTGGGAGTTAACCAAAATTCGCTTCAGACCCTGGCAAACCGCCTGCTTCATAACATCGAACAAAATAAATTCTTTGTCCGCCTACGCAACATCAAATCCCCCATCTCTATCGGCGTAACAATGGGCAAAACCACCGATACGGTGGATGGATTGATAAAAAGAACGGATGGCTTAATGTATCAGAGCAAAAAATCAGGACGTAATTGCGTGTCAATGGATTGAGCAGGTTTCGCGGTAAAAAGCTATCCGACCGGATATCCGGCGGCTAACCCCTAATGTAGCATCGGAGATAAGAGGCAGGTAACGCCATACCGCCCCCGAAAACATTCGGTGTCGGTCTGACTAACTGCTTCTAAAAAGGAGGCCTATATGGCAAAGATGGCGAGGGAAATGAACCGAAACAACTCGGCGCGGACGTCGAACAACCAGGAGCTGGCCGAACAAATCAAGAAGTGCGCTTATGAACTCTACTGTAAAAGAGGCCAGACGCACGGCAACGATTTGTCCGACTGGCTTAATGCCGAACGTGAAATCAAGCACAAAAACGGCTATAAACTATAGACGGCTGTTCATCGGTTGTTAGCAACAGACCAGCGTTATACTTGGGCTGTTAACCCCTACCCGCAGGGCGACAACCCAGGTATAATCGGCAGTATTCTGGGCATTACGCTCGGAGCCGTTACCGCGGAAATACTGTCCCGGTCATTCAAATGGCCCATATCGGTCTCGATAAGCTCCGTTGTCTTGGCGCTGGTATTTTCCGCCGGAGTGGGCATATTCTTCGGGTTCTATCCGGCCTGGAAGGCATCGCGCCTCGACCCCATCGAAGCCCTCAGGTACGAATAACCCCGCCGGGACTCTTTAGCCACTGAGACACAGAGGACAGAGCTACTGCCTCCCGTGGGACAGAGAATTCTCCGTGCCTCCGTGCCCCCGCCTGCCAATTGGCGGGCAGGTCTGTGACGAGTTATTGTTTACCCGACAATCACGCTGATGGCGTTGGTCCAGGAGCCTTCCTGCCTGGGCCTACGGTTGTTAAGCCACCGGAAGAACCCCCACAAACGCTTACCCTCGTTCTTGGCGCCGGCCTTGATGACGAACTTGGCCTTGGTGGAACTGTCGCCCTTGGGGCAGTCCTCCGGGTCCGAAGGCGGCACATCGCCGGTCTCCAGCAGGATATAGCGGAATTCCACCACGTTGGCATCCGGATGCATGCTGGGCATGGTCCGGTCCTCGGTCACCTTGCAACGCACCTCGATATCACCGCCGCCCAAGCCCGAGAGCTTGACGTACGGCACGTCCGTAATCGGCGCGCCGGGCGAAGGCGCGATATCGCGCACCCGGCCGCCCAGAATCAGCTTCTGCTCAGCCGGAATGGCGCTGTTGTTGGCAATCCACTCATCGTGGAACTCGCGCAACTCCTTTTCATAGATGGTGCGTTTGTCGCGGTGAGCGGCCACATCAGCCCTGGTCCGGGTATTCCGGTCCTGAACCTTCAGGTAGAGCGGCTCATACTCAGCCCGGCGGGCTGAAAGCGCCGTCACCCGGCCAGCCGGCAGTCCCCAAGCCGCCTGATTGGCAACCACGCCGTTGACATAGATACCCTGTTTATTAAAGAAGCTGTCATCATTTATATGACCTCTACCAAATGGACTTGTTGTCTTCATAAAAATATCCTCTCTTTCCTTATTATCGCTGCAAAGTTGGCAGCGAATAGTTGATTTCAAGACAAATACCACGGTATTCACGCCGTGAACCACGGTATTCAAGCCGAAAACCACGGTTCTCAAGCCGAAAACCACGGTTCTCAAGCCGAAAACCACGGTATTCGAGCCGAAAACCACGGTTCTCAAGCCGAAAACCACGGTATTCAAGCTGGAAACCACGGTATTCGGCCCGAAAACTAAGGAACGTAACCGGTGTTTCTCTTGTAACAGGCTGTAAAACCAAGATTTCGCGCTAACATAAAACCATCCTTTTAGAGCCAGTTTCAGCCCCAGCCGGAGGCTGGTCAGCCTCAGGCTGAAGCGGGAAACCCGCCATTTCCCTACATACTACCTACTACATACTACATTCTCCCCCCCCTATTTATATTAAACGTAAAATCTCGGAAAAAGTTCATTTATTTTTGAGATTTTGGTAAGATTTTTTAGGAATGCTGCCCGGCGTAATGGCGATGGAGTCCCGCTCTTAAAGCGGGAGGGAAGTGTCCCCTACTCCAATAAAAATTAGTGTGGGCTAAGATCCCCAACTCTGTTTGACAATATTTGCTAATTCTTTAAATATACTTATATTTGCTTCTATTATTTTTTTGTCAACATGTATTTTTAAATGGTCGATTTTCTTTGAGTGTGAAATATTAGATTTATCCAAAATAGAGGCAGCTTTTTCTATCAGATTCTTGCCCGTCCATAATCCCAGTATCGATTTGTTTTCTGCTCTCTTGTGAAACCAGAAGTAATTATTGTTATTTACTGTTATTGCTATATAATTTTTTACATACCTTAATGAGGCATCCTGGTAAATTGGTTTTAACGTCTCAAGAAAAGTTTTAGCTGTCTCAAGCGTCCATGAAGCTTTTGTTTGCCAGTAATCTTCATCATGTGCTTCTTGAGAAACCTCTATATCTTCAGGTTCTTCATATGTGTCAAGCACTTTTGTAAAGTGTAATATTTTTTGTTCACCGCTTATTATCATATTTGCTTGTATAGCAATAACAGGTATTGAATGGCTCAATAGCTGGATTACATTAAAGAACCTTCTGGTTATTGATTCGGCAACAAGTACGGCAAAGTGTTGTCGTTGAGGCCATTTTCTTTTCTCATTATCCCAATATTCTAAAGTCCTAATTATGTGCGTTTCGTCCGTTTCGCCCAACATAACCTCAACCTCATACATTGAATCATCCTCTGGATTTTTTAACAAAATATCAAGCCGCCCGCCACTGGTTTGCCTGCGTTCTTTTGAAATAACCTCAAGGTCACCTAAATCAAGGCAACTAGGATTTTCAACTATTTGGTCTTGGAGCCAGTATTCATCGAATCCGGAGGCTCTAATGCTCTGTGTTTTTGATACTGGTATTTTTTCTGCCATATATTTCTCCTTTTTTATTCTGGTGACACACTCCACCGCAATATTAATTTATTTTACCACGTCAGAACGATCAAAACAAGGTTTCATTTAAGCTTTTAAAATATCTTTTAATTTTTTAGATAGGTTTGCGTCCAACATGCCGTAAAACCCGGTTATATCAAAGAATAATTCCCTGGTCTTGCCACCTAATAGTTTTATTTGGATTCGGTCATATCGCTTATCGCCTGCATATATAAGGTCTTGGCCTCCTCTCTTCCAATCGATACCTTTCTTTGGAAAGAGATTCGCAATATACTCGTGTTCCAAGAAAATGCCATCCCGTTCATTAGATACGCCCTTTATTATTATTGCATCATCAATACTTGCGCCTTTACCGCCCTCATACTTATAAATGCCATGTTCTAAGTTATATCTGCATTTCATTTGTTGCTTATGTGCGGCCCCTGACTCCTTTGATAGCTTTTCGAGCCTGTTATTATTTTTCCCTGGCTTCATATATTGCTTCCTTCCCCCGCGCCACTACAACTTTCTTTCGCCAAGTTTCTGTGCTCAGAATAGCATGGATTGGGAAGATGTCAATTTATTTGGGCACACCGGAAATAACCATCATTTCTCATTAATCCCACTCCACTTCGTTTCGGGGATAAGTGCCAGTAACAACGTAATCCGATAGAATCGGCTTACAGCTAACTGGCACTAAAATTCTTGACCTGCTAATGTAATCTGTGTACGCTGTCAGGCTATGAATACTAATAAATCTGTGGAATCTGTGGCTAAAGTTAGAGTTCGTTTCGCGCCCAGCCCGACTGGTTACCTGCATATCGGCGGCGCCCGGACGGCCCTGTATAATTACCTGTTCGCCCGGCACCACAACGGCACCCTGGTTCTCAGAATAGAGGACACCGACCAGGTGCGCTCGACCGATGAATCCATGAAGGCCATCATTGACTCCCTTAAATGGCTGGGCATAGACTGGGACGAGGGCCCCTTCTTCCAGAGCGACCGCAAGGATATCTACAGGCAATACGCCCAAAAACTGCTGGACGAGGGCAAAGCGGTTTATGAGGAAGACCCGGCCAAGGGCAAGGCCGTCGTGTTCAAGATGCCACCCGGCCCGGCCATACAGATGAATGATTTAATCCACGGTATAATAAAGTTCGAGCGCGAGTTCGTGGGCAATATCGTTTTAATCAAGTCGGACGGGTTCCCGACATACAACTTCGCCTGCGTGGTTGACGACAGCGAGATGAACATCACCCACGTCATCCGCGGCGACGACCACGTTTCAAATACTCCCAAACAGGTGATTCTTTACGAAGCTTTAGGCAAACCGGTGCCTAAGTTCGCCCATATCCCCCTGATTATGGGCGAGGACGGCTCGAGGCTGTCAAAGCGGCACGGGCATACCTCGGTCGGCGAATATATGGATATCGGTTACCTGCCGGAGGCGATGTTTAACTTCCTGTCGCTTTTGGGCTGGTCGGCCGGAGACGATGTCGAATTGATGTCGCGCGACGATGTCATCAAGCGTTTTACCATCGAACGGGTCAAGAACAAGCCGGCTCAGTTTAATTCTAAAAAGCTGATATGGATGAACAGCCATTACATAAAACAACTGCCCAAGGAACGGCTGTTCGAGCTGTCAAAGCCCTACTTTGCCAAGGCCGGATACGACCTGACTAAATTCAAGGAGCCGGAATTAACCAGATTAGTCGACCTTTATCGCGAGCGCATCAAGGTCCTTTCGGAAATCGCCGTCGTGACGGAGTTCTTCTTCAAGGATAAGATAAGCTACCAGCCCGAAGCGGCCGATAAGTTCATCCGCCCGGCCGAGAGCAAGTCAGTGTTGGAGACCGTGTCCGCGGAATTAGCCAAGTTTGACAAACTTGACCACGAGCTTTTGGAGAAATCATTGCGCGGCATCTGCGAGTCCAAGGGCGTCAAGTTCCAGGCCATCGCCCAGCCGATTCGGGTTGCCTTGACCGGCTCGACCATCAGCCCGCCTATTTTCGAGACGATGGAGCTGATAGGACTGGATAAAGTAAGAATCAGGATAAAAGAAGCGCTAAACATAATATAAATTCGAAATCCGAATATCGGAATCCGAAACAATATCAAATGACTGAAAGGCAAAACCCGAAACTATACGACTTGGAAGACCGCACTTATGCGTTTGCCAGAAGCGTAAGGGAATTCATACGAAAACTCCCACGGACTGCGAGTAATATCGAAGACGGCAAACAAGTTATCAGGTCGTCAGGTTCAGTCGGCGCCAATTATATCGAGGCCAACGAGGCATTGAGCAAAAAAGACTTTATTATGCGAATTAAAATCTGCCGCAAGGAATCAAAGGAAACACGCTATTGGCTGAGATTATTGGAGATTGGGAATAATCCGGAATTGGAGAGCGAAAGAACTCATCTGTCAAAGGAATCTACAGAGTTAATGAATATTTTCGGTTCGATTATCAGGAAATCCGAATAGCGTTTCGATAATTTTGATATTTGCGATTTCGATATTGTTTCGTATTTCGAGTTTCGTGCTTCGGAGTTAATTTTATGAGTCTACTTGTAGTCGGTTCGATCGCATACGATAACCTGGAAACGCCTTATGGCAAGCGGCGTAACATCATGGGCGGTTCGGCCGTATACTTCTCATTCAGCGCATCCTTATTCAGCCCGGTCCGCCTGGTCGGCGTGGTCGGCGAGGATTTCAGCTTTGACGAAGAACTGGAATCGATGAAGGCGCGAAAAATAGATATGCGCGGACTGCATACGGCCAAGGGGAAAACATTCACCTGGACCGGCCGCTATGTCGGCGATATGAGCCAGGCCGAGACTCTATCGGTCGAGTTGGGAGTCTTCGGCAAATTCCAGCCGGTCATCCCCAATGTTTATAAGGATTCAAAATACATATTCCTGGCTAACGGCAGCCCAAAAACCCAGAAAAAGGTGCTGGACCAGATTAAACGCCCGGCTTTGGTCGTGGCCGATACGATGAATTTTTGGATTAGCAACGAGAAGAAAAGCCTGATTAAACTTATAGAGAATATCGACGGCCTGATCGTCAACAGCGATGAAGTCAAGCAGTTGACCGGGATGTATCATATCATCACCGGCGCGCGTGAAATACTCAAATGGGGCCCGCGCATGCTGATTATCAAGAAAGGCGAGCACGGCGCTTTGCTGGTGACCAAGGATGATTTCTTCGCCATACCGGGATATCCGGTTGAGGTGGTGCGCGACCCGACCGGCGCCGGGGATTCCTTCGCCGGGGGCATGATGGGCTACCTGGCCAGCACCAGGGATTTATCCGCGAGGAACCTTAAAAAATCACTTCTATACGGAAATGTCGTCGCTTCGTTTACGATTGAGGATTTCGGCGTGGAGCGGCTCAAGCAAATCACCCCTGCCAGAATAGCATACCGCTATAAGCAATTACTGAAGATGATTACGCTGTAAAACGAAACAGCGCTGATTTGACACGGTAATCTTCAGAACTCGAAATTATCTCTTCGAGAACTGGAAGCTTCTGCGAGCGCCGCGGCGTCCGTATTTCTTACGTTCTTTCATGCGCGGGTCGCGTGTGAAAAGGCCGAGCTTGCGGAGCAAGGGCTCGGTTGTTAGGTCGGCAAGTTTGAGCGAGCGGCTGATGCCTAAAGCCACGGCGTCTGCCTGGGCCCTTTTTCCGCCGCCGTTAGTGGTGGCCTTGATGTCGTATTTGCCGATAAGTTTCAAACTCTGGAGCGGCGAAAGCATGGCTATCAGCTGGTCCTGAGTGTTAAAATACTTGGTATATTCCAAATCATTAATGGTTATTTTGCCTGTGCCCTTCTGAAGCACCACCTGGGCGGTTGCGCTTTTGCGCCGTCCGAGAGAACGATAAACCGATGTTTCTGTCATATTTTAATATCCAGAGCTTTTGGCATCTGGGCTTGGTGCGGATGTTCCGCGCCGGGATATATTTTAAGCTTGGTTAATAAGTGCTTGTTCAACCTTGAAGTGGTCAACATCCTTTTGACCGCCAGGAAAAGCACCTTGTCCGGCGTCTTTTCAAGCAAAGTCTTAATCGGGATGTCCCAACGGTTCCCATAAGGTGAAAAGCGGTTATATGTCTTTTTATCCATCTTTTGACCGCTCAGAGCGATTTTAGAAGCGTTTATTACGATTACAAAATCACCGGTATCGATATGCGGGGTGTAAGTCGGCTTTTGCTTGCCTCTGAGAAGGTCGGCAATCTTTACGGCTAACCGGCCCAGGATTTTACCGGAGGCATCAATTACATGCCATTCCCGTTTCAAATCACCGGTCTTTGCCAGATACGTCTTATGTGATGTTATTATTTTTGCCATAATCAAAGCCAGGTAGTCTATGAGAAATAAGATTAATGTCAAGAAAAATAGGGAATTTAGTGAAATTATATTTTCTTATGTTCTATGCCCCTTGATATTAATCTTGATGGGAACCTCCTTGAAAGGCAATATTTTCCGCATTTGCCCGTTAATATAACGCAAAGTGACATCGCTGAATAACTCCGGATGATTGACCACGAAATTTATCTCCGGCGGATTAACCCCGGTTTGCGTGGCGTAATATATCTTGAGGAATTTTCCGACCCTGCCGCCGCTGGGTATTCTGGACCTTATTTTTTCGATGGCCCGGTTAAGCACCGGAGTTGTTACTCTGATGCGGGCTTGAGTATAAAGCTGGCTGCCGACATCAAAGATATTTTCGGTATTGAAACCTTCAAGAGCGGAAATGAATAAAATGGGGGCGAATTTGGCAAACGGCAGTGTTTTGTTGAGATATTCAAAGTAATCATCCGTATTCGACGTCGCCCTGGCAAGATCCCATTTATTGATGATAATTATGACCGGCTTTGCTTTCTCAATAATAAAACTCGTTATTTTCTTGTCGACTTCTGATGTCTTCTGGGTCGCGTCAATCAGGAAAAGAACCACATCGGCGCGGACCACGGCCTCTTCGGTCCGATAACGGCTGTAAAGGTCGACCGCATAAGTGGTCTTGGGCTTTTTCTTCAATCCGGCAGTATCGATAACGGTATATATTTTATCCTTGTATTTGACGCTAACATCAATACTGTCCCTGGTAGTTCCGGGCACATCGCTGACAATAACGCGTTCTTCCTTAGCCAGAGAATTAACCAGGGTCGACTTACCGACATTCCGCTTGCCCACTATCGCGAATTTAATTTCTGTCGGCGCATCAGCCGGCGCTCCGGCGATGTCTTTATCAAGACTGAGCTCCCTGACAATCCCGCCAATGATGTTCCAAAGGTCAGTAACCCCCCTGCTTCTCAGAGCGGAAATAGCAACCGGCCCTTTGAAGCCGAGATTATAAAAATCGGACAAACCAAGGTCGTGCTTCTGGTTGTCAGCTTTATTGGCGATGGTGATTATGGGTTTATTATGCCGCCGCAGGGCTTCAGCTATCTCTTTATCCAGCCCGGTCAATCCGGCGCGGATGTCCACTTCAAACAGGATAATGTGCGACTTAGAAATAGCGTAGGCAATCTGTTGCTGCACCTGGGGCCAAAGCTTGGCATCTTCCGTCTTATTCTTCGGGTCAAGCCCCATGCCACCGGTGTCAATCAACTCTATATTATACCCGCCGTGTTTAATGATTAAGGAAACCCGGTCTCGAGTCGTTCCGGCCACATCGTCGACTATGGCAATGCGCTTTTTAGCCAAGGCATTGAATAGAGTCGACTTGCCTACATTGGGCCGTCCGACTATCGTTATAATGACAGTATTCATATTTGTTAATCCTACGATTAAGTCCGGGAAATGCAAGGATTTAACCTGTATGGGCAAGCAGCGGTTACCGGGTTGATAAGAACCCTTTAAGGAATCTGAGCGGCAGGCGGCCGGGCGACACTCTGTAAAATATCACTGAATTGCTGTTTTTTCACGCCCTCAAAATCCTGGAAACTCACGCCGATATTGTAATTCTTAGTAGAAAATTTATGGTCTACTCGAACAATCTTGCCAACCAAGTCAAAACACCATTCCTTTAAAGGAACTGAAATCTCTATGCTCGCCCCAACCGCCAGAATACGATTGCTGGTCATCAGCAAACCGCCGGAGCTTATATTTACTGTTTCGCTGCCAAACTTTTGCTCATCAATTTTCTTTTTCTCAGTGTGTATGGAATATTGGACCTGTGTAACAATATTGAATCGCGGCTCTCGGCGGCGCTCAATAAGATACAATTTTTTATCACGGAAAAGAGTCAAAATCTCAGCATCAAACTTAGAGCCCTTGCCCTCTTCAAGAATTGCCAGCGCTTGCTCATGCGTCATCGCCTTCTTATAAGGCCTATCCTGCGCCACCAGAGCATCGTAAATATCCGCAATCACCAAAATCCTAGCGGCTTTAGAAATCTTATCAGCCCTTAAACCTAACGGATATCCGCTCCCGTCAAGCTTTTCGTGATGAGTTGAGGCAACATGTGGTATTTCGCGTATCTCCCGGCTGAAGAAAATATTATCCAGAATTTCCTTGGTTTTGGACGCGTGTTTCTTCATCTGTTCAAACTCTTCCGGAGTAAGCTTGCCCGGCTTAAGAAGAACCATATCAGGCACCGATATTTTTCCGACATCGTGCAAAGCCGCGGCATAATCAAGCGTCCTCAGCTCAGTCTCATTGAATCCGAGAGCCCGCCCCATATTCAGGGCATAGCGGGCGACGCGTTCAGAATGACCGGCCGTGGTCGGGTCCTTGGCATCGATGGCCGCCGACATGGTTTTAAGAAAGCTCTTAAAAGTCAACTCCTGCTCATAATAAAGCTGGGCGTTTTCCACCGCAACCGCAGCTTGCGCGGAAAAAGCCAGAGTCAATGACTCATCATACTCGGTAAACACACCATCCTTTTTATTGAGAAGCTGAAGCACTCCAACAACTTCATTCTTATGATTCAAGAGCGGCGCGCAAAGAATAGTCTTGGTGTGATAGCCTGTTTTCTTGTCTATTTCAGGATTAAATCGGGCGTCTGCATAGGCATCCTTGATATTGACAACCTCGGCTTTTTGGGCCACATATCCGGCAATGCCCTTGTCGGCCGGGAAACGGATTTCCGATACCTCGCCAAGCGAGCCAACGCGGCTCCAGAGTTCGTGGGTATCATAATCCAGCAGGAATATTGTTCCCCGGTCGGCCTTAAGGACTTCTATCGCTTTTTGCACAATCAGGTTCAAAAGGCGGTTGACATCTTTTTCCGCCATCATCGCCTTGCTGACATCAAGAATGGCAGTCATGTCCTCGAATTCTTTTAGGTGACCGACGCGCTTTTGTATGAGGAAGATAGATGATGCTGATAAATCCTTAACTGCCCGGTAAGGCCGTTGTTCATTCATATAATCATTTTTACTAAAATCAAACCCCATTGTCAATATATTTTATCCCGACTACGATTTATATTGACGATGAGGATTTTTTTGTATTAATTGCGTAATTATGACGGAAAATGAGTTCGATTATATCAGTTGGATTCAAAAGCAATTAAAACGCTCGCCCGACGTGCTTATCGGCTCCGGAGATGATGCCGCGGTTGTCAAGACCGGGAAAAATAAATACATCGTCGTAACTACCGATACGATTGTCGAGGATATCGATTTCAAGATTGCGCAGGCAACCCCGGAATCAATCGGCTATAAATCGATTGCCGTATCTTTAAGCGATATCGCGGCCATGGGACAAGGCAAACCGCCTTTGTACGCGTTAATTACTGTAGCATTTCCCAAAAGAATTAATACCATCAGTTTCAGGCATCGATTATTCAAAGGAATGCATCAACTATCCAGGAAATACAATGTCAGCATCATCGGAGGCGATATTTCATCAACAAAAGGCCCCCTGGTCATAACATCCACGATATTCGCACATAAATACCTGCCTATTTTAACCCGCGCTGGGGCAAAGGCCGGGGACGTAATAATGGTTACAGGCCAATTAGGCGGCTCTCTGAGCGGAAAGCACCTTTCTTTTTCCCCGCGCATAAACGAAAGTCTTTATCTTAATGGAAGATATAAAATTAATTCAATGATAGATATCAGTGACGGCTTGTGCGCGGATATCGGCCATATTTGCAGCAAAAGTAAAGTCGGCGCCAGATTGCTTGAATCCCTTATCCCGGTCACTCAATCCGCCATAAAAATATCCTGCAAAACAGGCAAATCCCCTATTCAGCAAGCTTTATACGATGGTGAAGATTTTGAACTGCTTTTTACCGCAAAACCGTCAGAAACTTCTTGCATTATTAAGAATGGGAAAGTTAAAGTTTATCCTATCGGATTTATCACCAAAGAACAAGGAATCTGGTTACACAGGACAAATGGATCCCTTAAGTATTTAAAACCAGCAGGTTACAAGCACTTTTAAGATGAAAATAGAAACTATCGGGCATCAGGCCACCATAAACCTGGGCAAGAAACTGGCAAAGGTGCTTAGGCCAAATGATTTCATTGCGCTAATCGGGATATTCGGCGCCGGAAAAACATATCTCACAAAAGGCATTGCGGCCGGACTAGGTATCAATATAGACACAATCGTCAGCCCCAGTTTCTTATTATGCAACACCTACACTGCCAAAAAAGGAATTAAGCTCCTGCATTCTGATGCCCAAAGACTGGTCGATCCGCGGGAAATATTCAAGCTGGGCATGAACGATTTTGAGAATGCAATTACCGTGGTCGAATGGGGCGACCGGATATTACTTCACATTAAGGAATTCGAGCGGCTGATAAAGGTTTATTTCACCGTAACCGGCAACAACAAAAGATTAATTGAGTTATTTTTACGCAATCATAATTAAGATTTAGAAAGGATATCCTATGAAAAAAGAAACCGTTGATTTACTGAAAAGATTAACCAGCGTTAATGGCGTTCCCGGATACGAAGACGAGGTTTCGGAGTTAATCCGCAAGGAACTCCCGGAAACAAACATAAGCTACGATAAACTGGGTAGTATTATCTGCGCTAAAAGAGGCACTTCGGATCGCCCGCGAATTATGCTGCCGGGGCACATGGATGAAGTCGGGTTTATGGTTAAGTCCATCACGGAGCAGGGATTTCTTAAATTTATCCCGCTGGGCGGATGGCATATCCCAAACCTGCCGACCCAAAGAGTAATAATCAAGACCAGCAAAGGTAACATACACGGAATCATTGGATCCAAACCGCCTCATCTTTTGTCCGAAGAAGACCGCAAGAAGATAACCGATAAGAAGGATTTATTTATTGATATTGCCGCCAAAGATAAGAAAGACGCGGAACGTATCGGCGTCCGCCCGGGCGACCCTATTATCCCTGATGCCCCTTTCATAGAAATGGCCAACCCAGAATATCTGATGGCTAAAGCCTGGGATGACCGGGTCGGTTGCGGTATGTTCATCTCGGTTATCAAAGAACTGGCCGGGAAGAAACATCCAAACACCGTCTACGGTGTCGGAACCGTACAAGAAGAGGTCGGCATTCGCGGCGCGCAGACAGCCGTCGATGTGGTCAACCCGGATGTAGCGATTATTTGCGAAGTAGGCCTGGCGCAAGACGTCCCCGGGTCGATGGAAACTAAAGAACATGGCTCTCTGGGAAAAGGACCTCAGATTAATTTATATGACCGGGGAATGATACCTCACCTTAAATTACGGGACTTCGTGCTAAGCGTAGCCAAGAGCGAAAAGATCCCGTATCAGCTTGAAATGCTTGAAGGTGGCGCAACGGACGGCGCCGCCATCCATATACATGCGGAAGGAGTCCCGACCATCTACGTCGGCGTCCCAACCAGATACATCCACAGCCATACCGGGATTATCCATAAGTCCGATTACGATAATTCAATAAAACTGATCCATTCCTTGATAATGAGAATGGATGAAAAAACCGTAAAAAATCTGCAAAATAAATGAACTTTTTCCCGTTTTTTACGTTTAATATATATAGGGGAGGATAAATGAGCCTCTCAGACGAAGAATTGTTCATTAAGTTCAAAAAAAGAAACGATTTAGAGGCATTTGGAACACTGGTTCTGCGCCACCAAAAGCCTCTGATTAATCTTTTTTGCAGGCTAACCGGGGATCAAGGAATTGCGGAAGACCTAGCACAGGAAGGATTCTTAAGCCTGGTGAAAGGATGCAAGCATTATGCGCCAAAAGCAAGGTTTACGACATTATTATACCGGATTGCACAGAATATATGGTTTGATTATCTTAGAATAAAGAAAAAGAATCCTCATGAAATATCCCTTGAAAAACCGGTTAAGGATGAAGATGGGAAACACGTTAAGGATTTTATCAAGGACCATGCTATTTCGCCATACGATAAAATTACCGCGCGGGAGGAGTCGGAATTATTAATGCTGGTTATTAAGGAATTACCGGAGGAACAGCGGTTGACTGTAGAGCTTTTGATATTTCAGCAGTTAACTTATAGCGAAGCCGCCGAAATAATGGACGTGCCGGAGGGCACGGTTCGTTCCCGTATGAACACGGCTATAACAAAGCTAAAAGGCAAACTGATTAAGGATGAAATATGAGTTGCAAAAAAGAATACGATTTATTCGAATATTTGCGCGGCGATTCAACTCCAGCTGTTCGCAATGAAATCAAGCATCATCTGGCAACCTGCCCCGATTGCCCGAGCAAATTACTCCAGTTAAAACAAGTTCTAACCCGCCTTGATGAATTTCCGCAGGTCCAACCATCAGCGGATTTCAAAGACAAAGTTATGGCCAAGGTAGAAATCCTGATGCCGAATCCAAAATCTGACCAAACCGGAATTTTGGATTACCTGAGAACATCACTGCGATACGCCCCGCCATGGGTAGCCTCAGCAGCAGTCCATTTTCTTATTTTCATCGGATTATCATTTATTTTTATCGGGCCTGAGATGAAGAAAACTATCCTGCGTGAATCTGTTACGCTGGAGCAAATGCTTCCGACAATCGAAAAACCTGAATTAGCGGTTATGCCGGAAGTAACCGAAGCCAGGATTAAACAACATGATATTATTCCTCCCCCGCCTTCTGAAAACTGGTACGAGAAAGGCCTGCAAATTTCCCTTGAGGCGGACAATAGGCTAATCAATCATCTGATTACGAGAACGAATTCAGCATATCTGGCTAAACTACGCCAACAATATGGGATGCAGGACGCGGAAAAATCCATCAATTCAGGATTACAATGGCTCGCAGCAGCTCAATCCCCATCCGGCGCATGGGAAACCGATAAATATGGCGGACAACCGGAATATTCCATAGCCGCTACCGGCCTATCACTTCTGGCATTTTTAGCCGAAGGCAATTCTCATACCAAGGGGAAATATTCCGAAGTAGTCAACAAAGGCATCAATAACCTGATATCGGCGCAGAACAATGAAGGTATTTTCGGGCCCAAGCATATCGGGCAAAAACCGGTAAATTATATGTATAATCATTCTATTGCGACTGCGGCATTAATTGAAGATTATTTGATGACAATCAACGAGCAGTATAGAAGTAAAGAATCTCTGGAGCGTGCAATTAAGTTGGCCGTTGATTTTTCTATTCGAGCACAGGCGAAAAGCTGCGGCTGGGGATATACCGCAGAAAATCCACCTGATACTTCGGTCACCATATGGCAATCTTATGCTATGAAGCTGGCTCAATTAGCCGGGATTACCGGAGCTAAAGAATCCCTGGCTAAGACCTGGAATTGGTGGCTATACGTCACTGACGAAAAAGGTTATGCCGGTTATGATGCGCCCAAGTATTACCCTAACGGCCCTTACGCACTTACGGCCGCTGCTATGTTCTGCCGGATATTTGCCAACCAGTCGGCTGATGAATTGTCGCAGGAACAGGCTAAATTAATTGTATCAAATATCCCCGTATCTAAAAATACCCCTTTGGAAAGTGATGTTAACTATTGGCAATGGGCATCACTGGCGTTATTTGTCAATGGCGGACAGAATGGCAATAAATGGAATTTAGCTGCAAAAGAGTTCTTAATCGCATCTCAGAATAAGGAATCCGGTTGTTGGCCTTTAACGGACCGCTGGAGCGTCTTTGGCGGTCAAATCTATGGCACGGCCATGTCTATATTGACCCTGCAAACCTGCTACAGATACCCGCCCCTTTGATTCTAATATTTTATTTGACTTATTTTATCAAAGGCATATCCTTAACATAGTTAATAAAAGGAGGTTAATATGTTAGATGACGCTAATACCGGATTGAGACCGCCCGAATCACAGCCTCAGGCTTCCACACAGCCAAAACAACTAATGTGGGATGATGAAGGCCCATTCTTCACTAAAATAATTAATACCTGGAAAATGACCATGTTCAGCCCCATTAAGTTTTTTAGTGCGGTAAAACTTACCGGAATGGGCAAACCATTAATTTATGCCCTAATCTTTGGCGTTACCGGCTCCATATTAAATGCAGTCTGGCAGCTACTGATGACCAAGCTTAATATACCCATGTTTGGTAATCAACTCAAATTTTTAGAATTATTCAATATTTCCCCAGAAATATATTCCGCGGCTATGATAGTGCTTTCACCGATTTTAATTATTATGAGTTTATTCATCTGGGGCGGTATTCTGCACCTTTCACTGATGATTTTAGGCGGGACCAAAAATGGTTTTGAGGCAACATTCAGGAGTCTCTGCTACTCCTATAGCCCATTTATTTTATGCCTCTTACCGATTTGCGGAGTAATTGTCGCAGGGATATGGATGATCGTACTGGTAATCATAGGATTAAGGGAAACGCATCAAAGTCCCACCTGGAAAGCAGTCGTTGGGTATTTTATGCCTATCGTCTTATGCATATGCCTAGCTATCGGCGCCGCAATAGCAATACCGTTATTGATAGCTCCCAAGATGTTTAGCTAATGAATGCAAATAATACTAGCACACAGTTGGGACTAATATACGGAGCCATATCTATTTTTATCCTGTCTGCGGTTGGTTTGTTCAGTTTGCTCGTATCTAGAACCGCCTTAACAAAATTACCGTTCACCTGCCCTTTCAAGGCCTTAACCCATATTCCCTGCCTTACCTGCGGCGGAACACGCTCTGTCCTGTATTTATCACAATTCAGTCTGATTGACTCGTTTCTGATAAACCCCTTGGTGTTTCTTACCGCCGTGGGCTGCATTATCTGGGGAATCTTATCGCTGATCAGCTTGCTTAACAAAAACCAACAGTCATTTATTCCACCATTACGTGTAAACATAATTGGCATAATATCAATACTGGTCCTTAACTGGCTCTACCTAATCCTCGTAGCCCATCCTTAAAATAATTTGAATAATTATTGACCTCATACCTAATAACGCTAAAGTAACCGTATATGAAAAATTTATATCTGCTGCTGGTCCTGCTCATCCCTCTCAGTTGCGCTATGCCGCCGGAAGGCGGCCCCTCGCAAAATACTGGCGCTGATTCACAACTATCATCGCCAAGTCCAGAGGAATCAAACCCCAAAAGATTTGAAGAAATTCTTTCTACAGCTCAAGGCTGGTTAAATCTGGCCAAAACCCAGTACGAAAAACGTGAAATACCCGGATGCATCGCTTCGACAGCCGCGGCTATCCAGCTCATCCCTAATTACGCCGAAGCGTATCTGTTTATGGCCAATGTCCTGGCTGAATCATACGATAATAAAACCTTCGCCAAAACCGCCGCACTTCGGGCTTACAATTTGTCCGAGATGCAGGGCAACACTAAAACGTCATTTGAATCCCTCAGGTTTCTGTCCCGGTTGGACCCAAACAACACCGAATATCTGTTCAAACTCGCCAAAATATACCGGTTGCTGGAATCTGACAAACAAATGGCAGTTGAAATTTACCAGAAGATTTTACAGACCAATTCACGCAATCCTGAGGCACTGCTCGGAATGGCTCAGGCCTATTCGAACCTAAACGAGTACGAGAAATGCCTGTCATACCTCGACAAGTATTCCAAGATCGGCGGTACGGATACCCAGGCCTATCTGCTTCGCGCATACGTATCCTCAAAAACAGGCAACCTTGAACAAGCCGTCAAGGACCTAGAAAAAGTCGTCCAGGACGAGAAGATTCTCGAGGGCCCTGAAGGCAGCTTGGTTTACATACTCTGGTCCGAAGTACTAACTGCGCTGGAAAAATACGACTTAGCTCTCAACACGCCTATATTTTTCGGCATGACTTTCTTTCCCCAGCAAAAAGACATGTTCGATATCCACCGGGCTATCATATATGAAAAGAAAAAAGAGTTTGAAGCCGCCGACAATATCTACAATCGGCTGGTTAATAAGGGCTTCGCCGACATGATCAGCACATTTTACCTGATGCGCGGAATGAACTTCGCCGTTCAGAAAACCTACGACAAGGCCAAAGAATCGATTGATAAATTCATGCAAATTACACCAAAAGAAAATCTGGGTAAGGCATGGATAATGTTTTGGGAAGATACCACCGCCAAACAGGGAAAATCCATCGAGTCATCAATGGTTCCGTCGCTCAAGGAACAAATAACCAATAATCCGGAATATATCCTGGGCTATCTTTGTTTAGGCAGTTACTATTACTGCACCAAAAACTCCGAAGCCAGCCAGAACCTGGAAAAGGTTATCCAGCTGGCCGAGAGTGACCCATCTCTCGCCAATTACGGACTTGTTGCCAGAGGCATGCTCCAAAAATAATGATGCCGAAAGACAGGTAATAAGCCGGATTCTGTATCTAGATAACCATTTGACTCGTTCCGATATCACTATCGGAATCCAACGACCTACCTGGGACTTGCGGCCGGACCAGCCATAACCCTGTTTGGTCTTTCTCCGGGTGGGGTTTACCATGCGCTCCCGATTACTCGGGAACCGGTGCGCTCTTACCGCACCTTTTCACCATTGCCTGCCGACCGAAATCGACGGGCTGTGTATTTTCTGTGGCACTTTCCCTTTCTCCATCGACGCGAGGTCGATGGAAACGGCTCCCGTTAGGAGCCACCCTGTCCTGTGGAGTCCGGACTTTCCTCCCCGCCCGGTTGCCCGGCCGGAGCGATTATCTGCCTGTCTTTTATTTATTCTACTCTGTATCCGTATCAGATTGTAAATTCATCGCCTTATTAGCAAGTTTATCCGCTATTTTATTCAATTTGCGCTCTATAGCCATAAGTTTTATACCCGGGAAATTCTTAAGTAACCCCCTGGCTTCTATGGCCAGCGGCATCAGAAGCTTGCTTTTGATGCGATACTCGCCATTCATCTGGTTGACTATCAGGTCGCTATCGGACTTAACCGTAATCTGTCCTATGGGTTCTTTAATCCCGGACAGTAATTTAAGACCATTAATTAAAGCCTGGTATTCAGCCACATTACTGGTGGTCTGGCCCAGGAACTTCCCCTTTTTCAATATCACTCCACCGGTATCATCGGTAATATAAATACCCACTCCGGCCGGACCGGGGTTTCCACGCGACGCCCCGTCTATAAACATCTCTATGTTCTTACTCATATAACAGCATACGCTATATACTATTTAGCCCACTGTCAAGAGAATATTACGCGCACTATCCTTCAGAAATATCTAATTAAAATTCATTAAATTCTTGACATTCTTTATAATTTGCTATCATAGGGGGGTAAGAAGTATTAGTAAGGATACTATAACTTATGAAAAATACGCTTCTGGCTTTCGCGATTCTCGGAATCATATCGGCCATAATAGCAGTATTCATCGCCTTCAGCAACTCGGAAAAAGCCATTACCGCAATGAACCAGTCTGAACAGGCTAAAACTATGGCTGAGAGGATAAAAGATATTGCTGAAAAAGCTAAGGATGATGCTCTTGCGGCAAAGAAAGAATCTGATGCAAAAGCAATTGCTTCTATCGAAGATGCCCGAAAAGCTCGCGATGAAGCCAACCAGGCCCGGACAGAAAGAGAAAGAAGCCTGGCTGATGCTATAAAAATAGAAAAGGATGCTCGTGAAACAGAGAAAAAAGGTCTTCAGATGCAGGATGATGCCAAAGCTCTGGTGGCATTAGCCAACGGCGAGCGTGATAAGGCCTATGATGCTGCCAAGGTTGCTCAGGCAAATGAAGAAGTCGAGAAAGAGGCAAGACGTATCGCCGAGCAGGAAAGGGACAAGATGGCCCGTCTAGCGGAAAATAGCCGAAAGGATTATGCCACGCTAAAACAGATCATCAGACAGCAAGAAATGGTGGCCATATTCACATCAGATATTATCAATAAAATACTGGTCTCTATTGACACCGGCGACCAGCACTACCTGAAGGGCCTGGAGGAATGGCAAATTGCCAAAGACATCAAGCAAAGAACTATCACCCTGGGCAATTACATCAAGGCCAAGGAATTATATACGGCCGCCCAGAACAGCATCGGAAAAATCGAAAAGGTTAATGATCAGACCGAAGAAATAAAGTTCCGGGTTAAAAATGGCGTTGCTAATGATATTGCCAGTCTTGATATCGTTATTGATATCCTGAGGCGATTAATCAAAGGCGAAACTATCTCCAATCAAGACCTGCAAAGTATGACTGATCAAGCCATTTCAAAGAAACTTTCCGCCGACAACACCGTAATCGATGCCTGCAAGGCTATCGTCGATATAATTAATGGCAATCCCGGTGTGACTCCGTCTCTGGCCGAAAAGCTTGAGCAAATAAAGAAGGCATTCGAGGAACGGATGGGAGCTGGTAATCCCGGCGAGAACGCATTAATACTCGACCGTAAGTTTTCCTAAAACACTTTCGAACCCCCGATTAAATCAAAACAGCTTCTATCGAAAAATATATTATTAAATGGCTTGGTGTAATTTAATAATCCCATCCGCGTAAATCACCGTCCTATTTCGGAGCCCCCATCTTTCCCATATATTTGCGCACAATCGGAGGCGGCGCTTCCACCGGCAAGCCCATTGCTTTACGCTCACTCTGCCTTTTCATCCAATCGGCCACCATTGTTTCCGTTAACTTATCATTCTCAGACACAAGAGCGTCCTTTTCGGTGACGAGCGCATCCTTTTCCTGCGTGAGTTTTGACATCTCAGACTGCAGCCCTTTAACTTTTTCCTCTAAACCAGCCTTATCATCCCTAAGTTTCTTAACCTCGGCACCCTGGTCAGAAAGCTTTTTCTGAACATCATCATAGTCCTTTTGTAACTGTTTAAGCCTTACTATAAGGTTTTCTTTTTCCTGGTCCCTGCAACCTAAACCAAAGGCTATCAAACCGACAAGAACAATTACGGCTAATAATGTGCGCATAAATACTTTTCGGGTAATAAAGCGTTCATGACCTATACTAGTTTTTATAAGACACAAACAGATTCAGCCGTGAATAACTGCCCGAACTACTTCTGCGAACCGAACTTCTTCTTCATGTAATCGCGGACGGCTTGTGGCGGCGGCTCCGGCGACAGGCCCTGTGCCTTACGCTCGTTCTGCCGCTTCATCCATTCAGCCACTTCCGGAGGCATATCATCCGGCCCGCCGGCGTTGGGCGGTGGGTTATTATTCTCGGGCGGTTTGGCGCCCTGATCGGGTGTCTTGTTATCGGGATTTGAACCTTGCTCGGGCGGCTTAGCACCGCCGGATTGCATCTTCTGGATATACTCTTCTAACTCAGCAACCCTTCTGGCGTATCTCTGCAACTCCAGCTGGTAACTGACCGCACCACGTTTGTATCCGTCTATTGTTTCTTTCAGTGTCTTATTCTCAGCGCTAAACGCTTCGTTTTCCGGTTTCAGCTTGTCAACCTCGGCTTGCAGTCCCTGTGACTTTTCTTCCAATGCCGCCTTGGTTTCCTTGAGCTTCTTAACCTCAGATTCCAAAGAATTCATCTTGTTGAGTTTTTCCTGAGCCTCATCGTAATCCTTCTTTAGCTGGTCCAGCCGCTTCTGAAGGAGTTTCATTTCCTCGCCATTGCATCCCAATCCAAAAGCCAGCACGCCAACCAGCATGATTCCCGCTATCATTTTATACATAACATCTCCTTCTTAGCGCGCAGATTACTTGGCCGGGGCCTGTTTAACAGCCGGCGGCGTAATTTCTGCTGCGCCCTCTCTTAACTTTAGTTTGGTAATAATATTGCCTTCGGTCTTAACCGCTACTTTTTTCTTGCTGTTAGCCGCCTGAGCCGTGTTATTGATAACAAACGACCCGCTTAGGTCCAGGTCAACAATCACTTTTTGTTCAATCGACACGATATACGCGCCGGCCAACTCAATCTCGATGGTCGTATTATTGACCGGATCGTCGCGTGTCAGTTTTAGGCTGATGGTCGTCTTCAGGCACGGCACGCCTTCGTAATCCATCTTGGATTCCAGCGTCCCGGAACCTACCGCCTTGCAAAGTTTCTCGTCATAGCTGTTCCTGAAAAATATCTCAGCCACCTTCTGGCTGTTGAGCTCGTATGTCTCGCCGATGGTCAGCGGTTCCTGCGGTAGCAACAGGTAGAACCAAGTCAGGGCGCTGACGTAATCATAATCCTCGGTAATAATCACCCCATCCTTGGGAGCAATCTTTTCCATCTTGGTGATATGGCTGTCCATTGTCTCCAGGCGCAATGTCCGCCCTTCCAGCGAAATACTCTCATCCTTGCGCCCTTCGCCCGGGGTATTCGTCTTGAGCCGCGAAAACGTATAAGTCCGCTGGCTGTGGATGCTCCGGTGGTCGCCGGACATCATCAGGATGTGCTCGGTGAAATTATACTTGTTATGGCGCAGGAACGGGTAGGTCTCCGGCTTATCTCCCGGATTAATGGTATGGATGCCGTCCCACTTCTGCTCTTCCTCGGCCACGATAATCTTGTTGATATCAAAGAGCGGCCGGAGCTGATACATCGGCGTCGGCGCCACCGGCGCCGGGTTTTCCGGAGTCACCGCCGGGGCTATGGCTGTCGGGCTGATCGGGGTATTCTCAGCCGTCTTGGGCGCTTCCGCGGCCTTATCAGCCGGAACCGCATCCTGGAACGACCAAGCCGCAAATCCGATAGCCAGTAAAACCGTGATTAATAATGCCTTCTTCATATTATTTTTGTCCTATTAAGTCATTTATCGACTTGTCTGTCAAGAATTCTTGGATATTTATTTCCTTTTCTTCGCTCCGGGCCATATCTTTAAGCTTAACGGTATTATTCCGGGCCTCATCGTCCCCGATGGTGGCTACGAACCGGGCGCCAGACTTATCGGCGCTGCGGAACTGGGCCTTAACGCTCTTAATCTCGAAATCCATATCGGCGCTGACGCCGCGCTTCCTCAGTTCCTTAAGCAGCTTGAATGCCACGGCCCTATGCGCCTGGCCGGTAGTGATGATATACACCCCGGGCGTCGGATTAGCCGGAACCGAGACCTGCAATGCCTCCAGCGCCAGGATGGTCCGCTCCAGCCCCAGCGCAAACCCGACCGCGCCGGTTGGTTCGCCGCCCAATTCCTGGACCAGATTATCGTATCTGCCGCCGCCGCAAAGCGCGTCCTGCGCCCCGAGCGAACCGTGCGTTATTTCGAATATGGTTCTGGTATAATAATCGAATCCACGGACCAGCTGAGCCGACACCTGGTATTTGACGCCGACCGCATCCAGCCCGGCCTTGACGCCGTCAAAATGCTGCCGGCAATCAGGGCACAGGTATTTCTCAAATGTCTCAACAGTCCCGGCCGCCTTGCGGCAGTCGGGTTTCTTACAATCCAGTATACGGAAGATATTACGCTGGTAACGCTCCTGGCAGCTGGCGCACAGCGACGGTTTGTGCTTGTCCAGCGACTTCTTGAGCACCTCGCGGTAGACATCACGGCAGGCCGGACAGCCGATGGAGTTAATCTTGAGCTGGCAGTCCTTGATGCCCAACGCCTCGAAGTACGACATAGCCAGGTCAATCACCTCGACATCCAGCAGGTAATCAGTCGAGCCCAACGCCTCCACGCCCATCTGATGGAACTGGCGCTTGCGGCCCTTCTGCGGACGCTCGTGCCTGAAGAGCGGCCCGATATAATATAGCTTCTGGAAACGCTTTATCTTGTCCAGATTATGCTCCAGATATGCCCGAACCACCGGCGCGGTCAGCTCCGGCCGGAGCGTGATGCTGTCCTTATCGTCTTTGTCATCGCTGTTGCGCTGGAAGGTATACATCTCCTTCTCGACGATGTCGGTCACCTCGCCGATGGAGCGGTTAAAAAGAGAGGTATATTCGAATATGGGCGTGCGGATTTCAGAATATCCGTATCGTCCCAGGATAGTCCGAGCCGTATCCTCCACAAAACGCCACAGCCCTATCTTATCCGGCAGGATATCTTCTGTCCCGAGCGGTGCTTGATAGCCCGAATTACTCATAACTTTAATTTAAGTATATATCGGCTATTGTCAAGTTATGATTGACAGAATTATCGCTATGAGTAAGCTGATTAAGCAGATTTATCCGATATCATAAAAAAATCCGTTTAATCCGCTAAATCCGCTTACTGCTTAACCGGAGGCCATGAACAAATTATCTGATTCCGTCCAATATCTCAAGGGCGTAGGGCCGGCCCGGGCCAAACTGCTTAACCGCCTTAACATCAATACCCTTCAGGACCTGCTCTATTATTTTCCGCGCACCTATCTGGACCGTTCAAAACTCCAACCCATCAGCCAGGTCATCAGCGAGCGGCCCGAGGACGAGGTCATCATCTCCGGCCAAATCCTGACCATCAGCGCCTACCGAACCAAGAGCGGCATGAACATCACCGAAATCGCCGTGGGCGATGATTCCGGCATCATCACCGCTGTCTGGTTCAACCAGTTCTTCCTCAAACGCGTCTTTGCCAAAGGACAGAAAATCCTGCTGGCCGGTAAGCTGGCCCGCTACGGCCGGGCGCCACAAATAGCTAATGCCGAATACGAGATTATCCCGACCCAACTAATGCCCGGCGAAAATGACAGCTATACTCCGGTCCATACCCAGGGCATCGTGCCCTGCTACGGGCTGACCGAAGGCCTGGGCCAGAAGTTCATCCGCCGCCTGATGAAAGACACAGTTCCGGCCTATGCACCGCTGCTGCCGGACGTATTACCCAGGCCGCTGACCGCCGGTCAAATACCCCTGCCCGAAGCCGTAAATGCCATGCACTTCCCGGCCTCGATGGAATCGATGGCCCCGGCCCGGCAACGGCTGGTCTACGAAGAACTACTCCTGCTCCAGCTGGCTCTGTGCCTCAAGCGCAACCAGATAAAGAAATCCGCGGTCAAGTACCCTATTAAGATATCCGAACATCTGGACGGCCGTATCCGGGCGCGCATCCCGTTCACTCTCACCCCGGCCCAGGAACGGGTCATCGCTGAGCTCAAGACCGACCTGGAATCGCCGCATCCGATGCACCGCCTGCTCCAGGGCGATGTCGGCTCGGGCAAGACCATCGTGGCCATCTACGCCATCCTGGCCGCCATAGGAAATAAATTGCAGTCAGCGCTGATGGCCCCGACCGAAATCCTGGCCGAACAGCATTTTAACACCGTCACCCGACTGCTGGCCGGCTCATCGGTGCGCATCGCCTTCCTCAGGAGCGGTATCGCCAAGACCGAGCGCCAGGCCGCGCTCGAGTCCATCAAGCAAGGCGACATCGATTTGGTCATCGGCACCCACGCCCTGATACAGAAGGACGTGGAATTCGTCCGGCTCGGCCTGATCATCATAGACGAACAGCACAAGTTCGGCGTCATCCAGCGGGAGACGCTGGTCAACAAGACCGACAACCCGCATCTCTTGGTAATGACCGCCACGCCCATCCCGCGCACCCTGGCCCTGACCGCCTTCGGCGACCTGGATGTCTCGACCATAGACCAGCTCCCACCCGGCAGGCAACCGGTCAAGACCATACTGCGGGCATCGCAAAAGATGCCCGAGGCCATCGACTTCATCCGCAACCGCATCAAGGAAGGCCGCCAGGTCTATTTTGTATACCCAATTATAGACGAATCAGACAGCATACCGGCCAAGTCGGCCACCCAGATGGCCAAACAGCTTAAGGACATATTCTCCGAATACCAGGTAGGGCTATTGCACGGCCGCAAGACCGACCAGCACAAGGAAAAGATAATGAACGACTTCCGGGCCGGAAAGATACAGATACTGGTCTCGACCATCGTCATCGAGGTGGGAATAGACGTGCCCAACGCCTCGATAATGGCCATCGAGCACGCCGAGCGCTACGGCCTGGCCCAGTTGCACCAATTACGAGGGCGCATCGGCCGGGGCGCGCACAAGTCATACTGCCTGCTCTTCGGCGACTTCACCACCGAGGACGCCGAAAGCCGGCTAAAGATAATGGAAGCCACCAACGACGGGTTCCGGATAGCCGAGGAGGATTTAAAGATACGCGGCCCGGGCGAATTCTTCGGCACCCGGCAGAGCGGCATCCCGGCGTTCCGGATAGCCGACCTGAGCAGGGATTTTGAGGTCCTGAAACAAACCCGCCAAGACGCCCAGGCGCTATTGGCCAACGACCCCTTCCTGCAATCACCTCAACACAAACTATTATTTAATGCTATCAAGCAACAATATAAGGACTTATTGACGTTGGCCTAAAACCATTGACATATAATATAAAGCGTGGTTAATTAATCTTATGAATTGGTTTCAACGTTATGGAATTGTAGGAGCATATTTCATCATTTTTACTGCAGGCTGGTTATATGTATTAGATAAATCGTGGTGGAATCCTGAAAAATTTAAGACAATTGCGGAGTTTGGTCTTTTGGCTTTTCTTCCTTTTGGTTATATAATCGCTGTTTTCGCACAATGCCTATATTCCATAAACTGTCCAGTATTTTCCGATACGATATATCGAGAAATAATACGAAGGCATCAGGATGGACAAACTTTAGTTAACGAGAATAATGATTTTGAACATCAAATTGAATCTCTAATTGAAGCTAACTTAATGGTACCGGGAAGGTTGACTGGTCCAAATGAATCAGACACCAAATACGTAACTAAAAATATTGAACGATTAAAATGGTTTTCCGAATTAATAACTAAACGCTGGGATGTCTACGCAATAAGCAACTCCCTTATTTTAGCAACTATACTATCATTTTTGTGCGCTTTTTTAACGTTTTCTTATTTAGAACGCCTTTCCACTGAATGGTTTAATATTCCAATCGCAATATCAATACCCGTTCTTTCGGCATTGTTTTTAATAAAACTTTCTTGGTTGCTGAAAAATTTAATATTAAAATATCAGCATCATAATAACACAAAATGGTACAAACATTTGGAGATACCCTTAATAATTACTATATTAATAATTGGCGTTTTGGTAATAGCTTTCACGGTAAATAAACCTATACCAGGTTGCGTATACTTATTTATACTTTCGATGCTACTATTTAGCCGAATTTTAATGAAAGAACGATTGGTTATAATGTACACTGATATGTTTAATGCATACCCAAATCTTGCTGGGCAATATAGAAGACAATAATATTTGTGAATCTATGTGGTCTTAAAATATATGGGAGTGGAGGACAAGTAACGCCCGCCGCCACTCGTCCCCCACTCCGCTTTCATCCTTTCGCGCCTTCGTGGTTAAGGGCAACTAAATGCCATTCTTCCGGCCTGCCGGCCAAACTATGTCATATTGCTCTCCTATATGACATTATCCAGCCCTAATATGACATCATCCAGCTCTAATATGACATCATTCAGCCCTAATATGACATCATTCGGCTCTAATATGACATCATTCGGCTCTAATATGACATCATCCGGCTCTAATATGACATCATCCAGCTCTAATATGACATCATCCAGCTCTAATATGACATCATCTAGTTCTAATATGACATCATATTGCTTCAAATCCTATATCGGATTACTCCAAATCCATGTCCCTCAGCTCTTATGGGATGTCCCCTAGCTCTTATGTCATATCACATAGCTCTGGTGTTATATCACACAGCTCCTATGTCAACTAACACAGCCCTGTTGTTGACTAACACAACTCTTATATAAGCTTGCCCATATATCCGGGAAAGGGTATCCCGCACCCCTCTGAGCCCTACCCGTCATAGGGATAAGATACCAAGGTATGGGATATGACTTAATAGGATAATAGATTAGGGATAGGAAGATATCAGGGGGTTAGGCCAGGTCTCACTACAGCTTAGGCAGAGAGACTTTACTTTTACCAAAAATCTGCCCAGTAGATTATCTCATTCCTTTGTTTACTTATGACAACCCCGTGACTTTCGCCGTGATTCCAATAACCATCGACGCTTTCTGAACTTTTTATGATCTTATCGAATATCATTATCTCGTAATCATCAGGGAATTTCATTTTCTGATAGCGTTCTTTAGGGGAGAGATTACCAAAATCATTGGTGTAAAAATCTGTCGTGGGCATACCATTTTCCATATTCATATGAATATTGATGTTGCCACCGAAGAATGACTTGGTCTTTATTTTGGAGAATTGTCCGTACAACTCGGTAATCCGGTCAGCCGGAAGTGTATAACGAATTTGCATGTGTCCTCCGCCCTGAAGGAATTGCGGCAGGTATGAAAACCTCACGTTTTTGGCATCTGGCGGGATTTTGCGCGGGAAATGTTCAAGCAATTCGCCGCTTGACGAAGAGATCATCTTTTCGTAGCGGTCCACACGGGTTTCTTCCCGGGTACAAGAATCCCACATAGCAGCACCCATGGTGATAAATGCCCAAACAAGCATCGCTAAAACACACGCAGAGGCAAAGATGAAATGAGGCCATATCGCTTTCATGCGCCGACTAAAGGCATAACAGGCCAACAGGACAGCGGCCGGCAAGAAGCTTACCACGTAAAAAAAGAAACTCACATCCTCAAATGAGGTGGAGGAAAGGATGCCAATGATGACAAAAAGAATGCCAATAATCAAATACAGGTTGGCCCTTACTTTCATAACATACACTCCCACCCTATTTCTTCTCTTTAGGGCTGATGACAATATCCTTCTTGGGGTCGGCGTTATCGTCCTTTAGGTCTGCCCCGACGCTATAAAGGAAGAGCCCTCCGTCCGTATCCACCCGGTATATGAACGACTGGTCGCTGAACGGGTCCAAGGGCACGGTTGGTATGATGGCCGGGGCCAGCTTGTCCAAAGTCTCCGGATACGCCCCGTGCCTGAGCTTGTATAATTTAAGTGCGGCCAGAATATAGATGCCTTTCCTTCCGGCATCCAATATCATTTGTTTGTCATAACAACCAGTAATTCCTCCTACTAAAATATTAGCTTTAGATTTTTTATATGATTCCTCAACTTGGTTTATTCTATCACTTACTTGTGCGCAAGACCCCGTAATTACTTTTGCCACATCGTTACATAACAGCACACTATCAATCCAAAAATCAATAAAATCAGTTCTATTAGACCACCCCCAGAAATCATCCTTTTCAGGAATAAATCCTCTTTTTTCGGATTCTTCTTTTATCAACACTCCCATAAAAACTATTTCTGATTCCCAGGTGTTTTGAAACGTTGGATAAGAATCAATAAGTGTTTTAAGGTATCCGCTTAGCTTGACCAGCTCCCCTTCATTGAGTTTATCATAAAGTAACACTTTTTTTATTCTACCTTGTCCATCGCTAGAAAATGCTATGCCAACCAGCATCTGAATCAACTGACCATTAGACCTATAATCATCACCAAATCTTATAGACGTACAATACAACTCTATTGCCTCAAGAAACTTATTGTTATCCTCCATGTCTTTGCCAAGTATCACCATGACATCCCTGATAAGACTTCTTGCCGCTGTTAAACTAAGTTTATCCCGCGGATGCACAAGCGGCTTAGCGCTTTCGGTATTAGAGCCCTTTTTTAAGAGGTCAATCCTGACAGTATATGATTTTGCCCATTCCAGTAACTCAGGTTTCAACGGCTTGTTCTCGTAAGGAAATTTATATAATGAATCCCACAATGCATCCTGAATATCCTCAGACTTCTCAATCTTTTTTTCAATAGCTTTCTTATAATACTCTGCGGCGTTGCCGGGCACGGCCGGGCCGAAGAGCGGCGGGCGCCGGTATTCCTTCTTCTCCCATTCGACGATGCGCTTTTTCAGGTCAGCCGAGAGCTCTTTCATCCGGGCGGTGGCCTGCAGGAACCGGACATAATGGTAACCGACAAACACCAGAACCACCACCGCGATGCCTAAGCCGATATAAAACAGTTTCTTTTTCATAAACATTCCTCGCTTAATCTTGCCACAGAGACACAGAACGCACAGAGTATTATTTTAAGGTCTCGTCCAAGTCCCTGTTTTCCTTATATCAGAGCCGCCTGCTCGTGTCAAGCCTAATGCTAAAAGTCTTGAATGTGCTATCATTTTTGTTATAATGTGATTATGCGCTATTTAAGATTGCTTCCCGCGTGCCTGCTGACGCTACTCATAATTCATAATTCAGCATTCATAACTGGGTACGCCCAGGAAGAGGACCCCACCTACCCCATCGGGCTGGAGAACTATAACATCATCAACCTGGGCGGGCCGGCCGCCATGCCGGTCTGCATAATCGACGAAATCGAGACCATCGACCTCAATGACGACGGCCTGCTGGACATCCTTTTTACCTTTGAGGAACGGGGCAAGCCCAACGGATATGCCGGGATTGCTTTCCAACGCCCGGCCGCCGGCAATAGCACGCCCTTTGCCGAGGCCCCGGACCAGTTCTTACCCATCGATGCCAACTCATCGCTCATCTCGGCCGGTAACTATGACGCCAAGGCCAAAGGAAAAGAGCTGGCGCTCTTTAACCCGGACGGCGTCGGCTGTTACCGTCTGGACGCCAACAGCCGCTATGTGGTCTCTATGGACAAACTGCTGGACATCCCGACCATGTTCCGCTATCCGCCCACCGGCGCGGGCGCTCCGGCATTCACCTCTGTCTTGGGCAGCAACGACATCAATAACGACGGCGTCAGCGACCTGATAGTGCCAACCCTGTCCGGCTACGGGCTGTTCACCAACTCGGGCAAAGCGGCATTCACCTTCGGCTCAACCAAACTGACGCTGGACGCCGACGACTACAGCTTTGTCAACCTGTCGGCCGGACTACCCGGCCTGGTGCTGACCGACCTGAACGGCGACGGGCTCAAGGATATCGTTATCTGCGCCGATAACACCATTACTTATTACATCCAACCGTTCAACCAGCCCAAGGTGTTTGAGCTCAAGTTCCTAGCCGGCGGTTCGGGCGACGACATCGCCTTCAAGTCGGTCTATTTCAGCGACCTAAACCGCGACGGCGCGGCCGACATGATCATCACCACCACCGGCGGCAACATCGACAAGCAGTTGATGACCCGGGTGTTCGTCTTTAGCGGACTCAAGGGCGACGGCGGCACGGTCAGCTACGCCGACGTGCCGGCGCAGATTATCAACATCCGGGGCATATCGCCGATGATACGGCTGGCCGACATAAACGGCGACAACTACCCGGACCTGTTCGTCACGGCCTTTGAGACCGACTTTGGCTCCAACGTCAAGAAGGCGCTGCTGCGTTATATCGTCATCAACTACCAGGCCTTTTTTTATATGCCGGGCAAGTCGTTTTCGGTCACGCCCAACTACGCCAAGAGCATCAACTTCCCATTGAGCGCGTTGGGCCGGGGCCAGTTTTCGCACATCTATATGGAATACGACTTCAACGGCGACGGGCTGCAAGACCTGCTCTATATTTCCGGACCGGACCGACGCAATTGCAACCTTTACGTCCTGCCGGGCATACCCAAGGAAGAGCTGATAAAGAAGAGCGGCGTCGGATTCCGCAAAGACGAATATCTCTTGTATCCGCTGAGGATACCTGATACGGTAATAATCAAAGACCTGAATAACGATAAGAAGTGCGACATCATCCTGCAGTATAAATCGCGGATGACGATGCTGGTGAGTAAGTAATTAGCCACGAATAAATACGAAGTTATTTCTAAGAGAATAAATTCGGATTAGTTAACCACGAATGAACACGAATAAGCACGAAGTTATTTCTAAGAAGGGAAACTCAGATTAATTAGCACGAATGGATGCGAATAAACACGAAATTGTTTATAAGGAGCTGTCATACCAAATAATAAGCGCGGCTTTGGAGGTGCATAACGGACTGGGCGCCGGATTCCTGGAAAAGGTATACGAGAATGCTTTGGCGATAAAGCTAAGAAAATCCGGGTTGAAGGCTGAGCAACAGGACGCGGTTAAGGTTAAATTTGAAGGCGAGGTGGTTGGCAAGTATTTTGCCGACATTTTAGTTGACGATAAAGTAATACTAGAACTAAAGTGCGTTAAGGAAATCGTGCCTGTACATGAGGCACAAGTCCTCAATTACTTAAAAGCAACAAACTTAAAACTGGGAATAATTATTAATTTTAATAATCCTAAACTGGAGTATAAGCGAATTGTCCTGTAATATTATTCGAGTGCATTCGTGTTCATTCGTGGCTAAATAAAAAGGCGAATCATTATGACTAACAAACCTAAACCGGTTCCGCTGGCCATGGTCATCTGCGATACGGTCATCGACGACCGTCTGACCGGCAAGAAGAGCCTGATTGGGCTGTTCAACAACATCAACACCAGCGTCCTGCCCTGCCGGCATCCGTCCATGACGATATTCTGCGCCCTGACCGACGGCACCGGCCAGTACCAGGGCGTGCTGCGCTGCCAGCACCTGGCATCGGGCAAGATGATAATGGAGCTCAAAGGCCCGATACCATTCCCCAACCCGCTGGCCACCGTTGAGTTCCACTTCGAGGTAAGAAATATAGTCTTCCCCGAGGCCGGACAGTATATATTCGAACTCCAGTGCGACGATCAGCTGGTCATCAGCCGTAAGTTCAACGTGACCAAGATGGATCCGCCCAAGAACCAGCCGCCGCCCATGGACAAACTGCCGGGCTCGTCGGAGATGGTGTAAGCAGCCACAGAGGCGCAGAGCACACAGAGATATGAAGATACTAATCCTTTCGCGCAAGCCGAATTATTATTCCACCAAGCGTCTGGTGGCCGAAGCCAGAAAACTGAAGCACAAGGCCACGGTGCTCGACCCGACAGAATCAGTAATCCCGATTGCCATTAATAACTCATCATTTGGCGCTGCTGCGCCATGGCGCTCCGCGAACACAATCCACATAACTAATAGCTATGGTGCGGTCATCCCCCGCATCGGCACCTACGCGCTGGAGTATACTCTATCCTTGCTGGAACACCTGCGAGGACAAGGCAGCCGTGTGGTAAATTCGCCCGAAGCCATCGGGCTGGCCAAGAATAAGTTCCTGTGCCTGCAACGTCTGGCCCAGGACGGACTGCCGGTGCCGCCGACCATAATGGTGCGTAATGCCGGAGACGTCAACCAAGCTGTAAAACAATTAGGCGGGTTACCGGTTATAGTCAAGTTATTAAAAGGCGGCCAGGGCACAGGCGTGATGCTGGGCGTAAAAACGTCCGTAATCAGGTCGATACTCCGATCTATCTGGGCGCTGGATTACGACGCCATGCTCCAGAAATATATGGCCGACCGCGACGCCAACTGCCACAGCGACATCCGGGTGCTGGTGGTCGGCGCCAAGATTATCGGCGCTATCCGGCGCTATCCCAAGCCAGGCGAGTTCCGGGCCAATATCCACTGCGGCGGCCGGGCCGAGCCTTACGACCTGCCTAACAAATACCGGCTGATGGTGCTTAAGGCCGTGGAAACCACCGGGCTGGACGTGGCCGGGGTAGACTTGATTGAGTCAGTTGACGGGCCGGTGATACTCGAGGTCAACACCTCGCCCGGGTTCGAAGGGTTGGAAAAAGCCAGCCGAGTCAACGTGGCCCGGGCCATCGTCGAACTGGCCGTAGGTAAAAAGAGTTGAGTCAAAGTAAATAAATAGCAGTGAATATTTTAAATAAACTCTCGGCTATAATTTCTTGACTTATCTTTACGCTTTAGTTACCCTATAGAGCTTGTTTTTCATCGTCTGGAAGAATACAACAGGGAGAAGATACTATGCCAATGATAAGCGCTACGGAAATCCGAAACGGCATCATCATCAAGTTCAATAACGAACTGCACGAAGTGGTCGACTACACGCATGTGGCGCCGGGCAACTGGCGGGCCATGGTCCAGGCCAAGATGAGAAACCTCAAGACCAATAAAACCACCGAGAACCGCTTCAGCTCATCCGATAAGGTCGAGCATATGATGGTCGAAGGCATTCCGGCCCAGTTCAGCTACAAAAAAGGCAACGAGTTCGTGTTCATGAACTCGGAAAACTACGAAGAAATACACGTAGATAAAGAGTTACTAGGAACCAAAGCGCCCTACCTGATTGGCGGCCTGGAGGTGACCCTGTATTACTGCGAGGGATCGGTCATCGAGGTTCGGTTGCCGGTTACGGTAGACCTTAAGATTACCCAGACTGATCCGCCCATGAAAACAGCTACGATTACCAATGTTAACAAACCAGCTACTCTGGAAACCGGATTAATCGTTAATGTTCCGCCATTTATCGAAATCGGTGAAGTCATCAAAGTCGACACCCGCGACAATTCATACGTCGGCCGGGTCGGCAAATAGCATCACTAATTTATGAAGCCCTGCACCGTATTCAAATTAGGCGTTGTGCCCTACGACGAGGCGCTCTCATTCCAGTTCGAACTGACCGAGCGGGTCCGCGAAAAGAAAGGCAAGGTCGGATACCTGATGCTGCTGGAGCACGAGCCTGTATTTACCATCGGCAAAAACGGGAAAAGCAGCAACATCCTGGCTTCCGATGAAGTGCTCAAGAAGAAGAAAATCTCGGTGCGCAAGATAGACCGGGGCGGCGATGTGACCTATCACGGGCCGGGACAACTGGTCGGCTACCCTATATTTTCATTGCAATACCTAAAGAAATCAATCCGCGAATACGTAAGAGGCCTGGAACAGTGCATGATTGACACCCTGATCCGATTCAACGTCAAAGCCATGCCTGATACCAAAACAGCCGGCGTATGGGTGGGCAATGCTAAAATCGGCTTTATCGGTGTGCGCGTTTCCAAAGGCATCACTTACCACGGATTTTCCCTTAACATCAACCCGGACTTGGGTAACTTCAAACTGATTAATCCCTGCGGCATGACCAACCCAAAGATTACTTCGCTTCAGGAAGAGTCAGGTAAGAAAATAAGCGTCGCTGATGTATCCAAGGAATACCTGGACTGCTTCAGCAAGTTATTCGACTTGAAACCGGTGGTGGTCAAAACCCATCTTTCCTACATTCCCAAGAACTAATCCAATAGTAAATCCTTCATCTGTTTCCTGCCTGAGCGGACCTTTTCGTCCGGATAGCCCAAAGCAATTACAGCCATTAATTCATACCGGGACGGCAGGCTGAATAATTTATTTACCTGAACGCTGTTCTCAAGTATCTGGCCCAACCAGCAGGAACCTATACCCTTTGAATGGGCGAACAGAAGCATATTCTGAATGCAGGCGCCAACGGATTGGCAGTCTTTAGTTCGGTTATAGGCCAGGTCGTTATCCAGGAAAACTGCTATGCAGGCAGAGCTGGAAGCAATGATGCGGCTGTATTTGGTCATTCGGGATAAGGCGTTGAGTTCTGTTTTAACCCTGACAACCCGAAACCGCCAGGGTTGGTTATTCCGGCCAGACGGCGACCAACGGCCGGATTCAAGTATTCTCCTGATATCACCAAGTAGCACGGGCTTATCAAGATATTTTCGGATACTCCGGCGTGATTTTATGATGCCCAGGATATCTGGCATATTATGGTTTGATTTGGCGGTCTTTAGGCTTATTCTTTCTGGTCGCAATGATAAAAATGGTAATAATTATCGCGATCCCAAAAAAGGCAAATGCACCGACGAAATATTTGAACTGTGTTATTTCGCCGGGCTCCTTTAATTGGATCTTGACCAGCCGGCGGCCAATAATGAACGGCGCATCTTCCCATGTTTTCTTCCTGGCTATTTGCACGGCCGGAGCCAGCTCGTAACTGACTACCTTAAGAAATGCCCCCTCGACCGTTCCGGTATCGGCCTGAGAACGAACTTCGTCAAAGGTCTTGAAAGCTTCCGGCCGCTCGATGACATGGAACCGGTATTTTTCGCCCTTAACCGGTTCGCCCAGAATGCCTTCGTAATATATCTCAACTCCGGCCGGATTAGTCTTGTACTTGTAAGGGTTAAGATAAAGCACAACGCCGGAAACGCGGATTATCTCGCCCCGATATTTTTTGGGATTGGTTATCAGATCATTAAAAGTAATATTGGCATTGACTTTACCGGAGATTTCTTCCGGTGTCATACTGTGGATGTATTTCAGCAACGTGTTATACGGCTCATCCTGAAGAAGTTTTTCCCGGTCGCGGACGTAATCGAGCATGCCTTCAAAGCGCTTGTAGATGATTGGCGTCGGGACCGTTGATATATCAGGAGTTATCGGCAGAGTATCGGTAATCGGTTCCATTTTATCGGGAATGACGGTATTCTGGACCGATACCGTTGCTGTATTTGTTAAAGCTCCGGCAACCAGAGCTGGTATTGCTCCGCGGTCAATACTGCCCTGTCGAACGATGAATATGCCAAGGATGGCTAAAATTGCGGCTAAACCCAGAGCCGGGAAAAACATCTTGTTAAGAGCTGACTCCATTTTAAGATGGCAATTGAGAGCGGATAATAAATTTAAATATTTTATCTCGGTCCAACGAGGTTACTTCCTTGAATTTAAGCCCCATCTGGCACTTTTTAGAATTCTCATCCATGGCATCTATCCAGGATACCCTGGTTAACGCTTTAATGACTTCCTGGTCACCGGGCAATACAAAGTTTACTCCGATAACGATGCGCTGCATAAGCAAGTCGGACAACCAACCGATGTCAGGCACCACTCCGCACAGAAGTATGCCGCCACCGCTGATATTATTGGTAACGCCCTGATAGATATCTTCTATTTTCGGGTCTTGTATATGCTTGGCCAGAAATTTATAACGAACCGGAATATCCGCCCTGACACGAACGTATTCACGCCGATCCTGATCAAAAAATGATGACATATCAGTTTCTCCTCTGGCAACCTATAATATAATCGCTGAAGCTATCGCGGCAAATTACTTGCCGGTATAAATCGGACGACGTTTCTGTACAACTGAAGTTAACCCCTCGTAAGCATCTTTAGTAGAAAATATTTCGTTAAGATGCGAAAGCTCCAGATTCAAACCGTCTTCCAAGTGACCAATCAACCCCTGGTCAATCAGCTCATTAGCCAGTTTCAGCGCTATTGGCGCTTTAAAGGATATCTTTTTCGCCAGCTTGGCCTCAAGTGGGTCGGTGCTATCAGCTAATTTACCGCCCAGCAGGTCGGTGACTTTGGCGTCATCGAATATCGCCTTAATTTTAGTAGTTTCAGGTGAAACGATAATCGTCGCCTGGAACTGCTCCCGAGGTTGAGAAGAAGCGGCAATTTCATTTATCCGCCCAGCCAACTCGGTGCAGGGCACAGACATAGCCAGCCCGAACTCCTGAGCTTTGATATTATTTATGATATCACCGGTAAAAACCAGATATTTAGCCAGTGCTTTGCCGACAAGCCGGGGCAAACGCTGAGTCCCGCCCAGGCCCGGATAAATACCGATACCGGTTTCCGGGAAACCGATAGACGCACGCTCGGTCATTAAAATAATATCACAGGCCAATGCCAGTTCAGCACCGCCGCCCAAGGCTAAACCATCCAAAACAGCTATAGTCAGTCTGCGGGATTTATCAATGTGATACAATACATCTTTGCCCTTACCGGTGAACCTTATGATGTCATCGATACGCTTCGCCTCAATTTTCTTCACGAAATAGGTTATATCGGCCCCGGCCACAAAGGCCTTTCCTTTGCCCTTGAATACAATGGCTCTTACCCGATGATTGCTTTCGGCTTCGTTGTAAGCATTACCCAGCTGATGAACAACTTCCTCGTTAAGAGCATTCATCGCCTCGGGCCGGTTAATAGTTATGTATGCAATATTGTCCTTAACTGACAGCTCAACCAGCTTAAATTGCCACGGCTGAGCTCCCTGCTTTGATAGAATTTTCGGTACGCTGATATTATATTTATCGGTAACGGTTTTAGAATATTGCTGGGCTTTGTCCATCCCGGCCTCATTCATCATTTCAAAAGGCCCCTTTTCCCAGCGCAGACCTATCTTGGCTCCGCGGTCGGTATCCTCAATGCTGGCTACGCCTTCATCAACCAACTGCGACGCTACATAAAACACCACACCCATAAATCGTTCTGAAATGGCCTGTATTTTTGATTCCTCGATTTTCCCTTCAAGATTCCATTTCTGCCCAGATTCAAACTGCTTCTTAAGTAATGGAGCTGTGGCATAGAATTTCCCCAGTTCCTTATTCAACGTTTCGGTTGAGTGGAAAGCAATCGGAACTCCGGTCACGTTCATGAGCAGGAACGGCCCCATACCGATATGGAAAGCACGCTTGGCCGCTTCGTCGATGGTCGGAATATTACCCATATTTTCCTCGAGCATCCGAGCGGCTTCATTAAGCCAAGGAACAAAAAAGCGGTTTACGGCAAAGCCCGGCGCATCCTTAACCAAAATAGCAGTCTTACCAGTAAGATTAGCGAACTCATCTGCTTTATCCAAGGTTTCGGCAGTTGTCTTCGAACCCGGAATAATCTCCAGTAAACGATTCTTTGCGGGATGATAAAAATAGTGAAGACCCAGGAATTTATCATGCCGGCGGGTAGACTGAGACAGGTCATTTATCTTAAACGATGAAGTATTTGATGCAAAAACAGTATTCGGACCGCACAAACTATCCAACTTGCTAAATAAATCCTTCTTAACCTTTTCATCTTCAAATACGGCTTCAATAATTAAATCGGCATCCTTAAGATCATTAATATCCGTACTACCCTTAATCCGGCCAAGTATTTGAGCGGCTTTATCCGGGCTGAATAATTTCTTCTGGACCCCTTCCTCAAGAAGAGTCTTTATACTGATCAAACCGCGTTCAACGAATTCCGGCTTAATATCCAGCATAACTACCGGCAAACCAGAGCTGGCTATTTTCTGAACAATCCCAGCACCCATCGTACCGGCCCCGATAACTCCTATTTTATTGAATTTCATATGCTATTCTGGCTGTGCCAGACCAAGACCCATTTGCTTCAATCGCATCATTATTTCATCCAAAGAAGTCTGTCCGAAATTACGCACACCCAGAAAATCATGTTCTGTTTTTTGGACCAAATCTCCTAGCGTATATATTTTCATCTTATCTAACGCCGACCGAACCCGCGCCGACCAGTCAATTTCAAATACTGACTTATTCAAGAGGCTATCAGTCTTCTGTGGTGCAGCAAGAACCTGCCCGCGCGCCATTGATTCTATACTGAAAGTTTCACCCGGAATTGCCAGAGTAAGCCCGCGTCTCGCCAAAAGGTCTTTTATCTCGGACAAGGATTTTTGGCCGAAGTTTTCTATTTTCAGCAGATCTTCCTCAGATTTTTTCACTAAATCTCCCAGGCTCTTCACTTCAAGTTTTTCCATAAGTTTCTTGCTGCGCATGGATAATCTGAAATCCGTAAGCGGTTGATTCAACAACTGTCTCAAAGCCAATTCTTTACGCTTCAACTCTTCGTCATAGAACATGTCACCGGCGGCCTCAACGTCGCCTAGAAATAACCTGGCACGAGCGTGGTTCGGATAAGAAGCAACCACCTTATGATAACACTCTCGAGCTTTTTCAAGTTCCCCTTTATCCTCATACAAAATACCCATATTCAAAAGAGCATTAGTATAGGCATAACTTTCCGTCCTGATTTGCTTATAAAGATTAATGGCTTCCTCATCCTGGCCATTCAGGTCTGAATTATAGGCAAGCCTAAAAATACTTGGCGCATGATTCTTATCAATCCGCAAAGCACTCTGGTATTCCTTTTCCGCGTCCTCGTACTTGCCCATATACTCCAGAGCCAATCCGGAGTAGTAATGAAATTCAGCATTATTCCGACAATCTTTCTTGATTTTCTGTATCAACTCATAAGCTTCCTCTGCTTCGCCCAGTTTTATTTTTACATCAACATAAGGGAACACTATTTCAAGTTCCCCGGACGAATCCTTGTACAATTTAGCCAGCAGATCCTTCGCCTTGTGGTAATAACCAATATCAAAATAAGCTAAAGCCAAAAAGTAATCAGATTCCTTTCCACGATGCGCATCCTCTAATACTCGCAAGGCATCTTCTGTTTTACTAAGTATCCACAGGCTAACACCCTTCCGCGTCTCTGCCTTTGTTGGTGAAAGCTTCCTCGACTTTTCATTTGAAAAGTCACTTAACGCTTTTTCGAACCTCGAAAAATACTTATTTGACTGGTAAATTTTACCTCGCAGTTTCAGTATCTCATCTAAGCCCAGATTTTCGTTTTCAAATAATGCACTTAACGCAGCGTCTTCTTTTACTACGGCCATAGAAATCACTCCTAATCTATTTATCAACTCCTAAAACTGTTACGGTTCCGACCTGCATCAAATCGCCCCAGGCCTGGGCTAAACCGCGCCTTGGGTTACCCGGCACCTGCCTGGCCCCAGCTTCATGCCTTAATTGCCAAAAAAGTTCGGCAACCTTCATCAAACCAGCCGCGGCAATTGGATTTCCCACACCCAAAAGACCACCAGACGGACAAACCGGAAGATCACCATTTCGCTGGGTTACACCGCTAGCTGTCAGCTTAGCGGCCTCACCTTTCTTACAAAAACCTAATCCCTCTAAATGATGTAATTCTTTGTAGGCAAATGGGTCGTAAGGTTCAACTATGTTAATTTCCTTACGAGGTTCTTTTATGCCGGCCATATTATACGCCATACGCGCAGCTTTTTCAACGTATGTCGGGAAATAAAGGTCACGGTTAGTCCAGTAGGCTGAGTCAAGACTCCAACCAACCCCTTCAATCCAAACCGGCTTCCTAGTTATTTTCTTGGCTTTTTCTTCCGATGCCAATACTAGCGCTACAGCTCCGTCCGTTACCGGACTTACCATTAAGCGATGAACCGGCCAAGCAAGAATTTCGGAAGCTAAAATATCCTTCACGGTAAGATTAGCTCCTAAAAGAGCGGACGGATGGTCTAACGCATTCTTTTTATTCTTAACGGCTACCAAAGCAATTTCTTCAAGTGATATACCGTGAACAGACATATATCTGTTCATTTCAAGAGCGAATATCCAGATAAGATTTGGCCCAAGCGGACGTTCAGTAGTATGATCAAAAATAGATAAAAATGCCGATTGAGGATGAGGCTGTAAAGGAGACATTTTCTCTTCACACACAACCAGACATGTATCAAACATTCCCGACGCAATATTATACCAGCCTTGTATAGGCGTAAAAACTCCGGTTCCGCCGCCCACATAAGACCTCATATAAGGTTTACGATAAGCACCGCTGGCATCCGAAAGATATTCGCCCTTCATATGCACACCATCAAACGCATCCGGACCCGTGCCATGACAAACGCAATCAATTTTATCTAACGTAAGCTCACATGAATCAAGCGCCATCTTTGTCGCATTATAAGTAATTTCTTTTGGCGTTTCAAGAGCACGCCTAACAAACTTAGTAATCCCGGCGCCAACTACTGCCACTTTTCTTAAACCCATAATTCCTCCGATACTATATTTAATTACTTTCTCAGAATTACTACTGCTCCGGTCGTAGTCGGTATACCGCGCCAGCTCTGAACAAGAGCTGTCTTGGGATTATTTAATTGCCTTTTACCGGCATCCTTTCGTAATTGGATTATGGCTTCAATTGCCCGGTAAAGGCCGGTAGCTTCGAGCATATTTCCCCAGCCCAGGCTACCACCAGAGACATTAACGGGCAAATTCCCTTTTATACCAGTGGCTCCGCTTTCCAGAATTTTACCGCTTTCTCCAAACTTACAAATATTCAATGCTTCTAAATGCTGCAGTTCTTTATACGCGTAAGTGTCGTCAATTTCGAATAAGTCTATCTGGGAAGCTGGGTTTTTTATACCAGCCATTTTATACGCCTGTTCTGCAGCCAGCCTGGTATAAACCGCATGAACCCAATCTCTTGTTTCAAGCCAAGGCGTATCCGAATTCCAACCCACACCACTAATCCATACAGGATCAGCCTTTAATTTTAAATCCTTTAATTTTTCTTCTGAAATAAGAACCATAACAATAGCTACGTCTGAGTGCTCACTGATGTGAAACCGGTTCAAAGGGCTTGATACAGGCTCAGAACACAACACATCATCCATAGTAATTTGCGTTGCAAATACTCCGCCTGGATTCAAAAACGCGTTGGTTCGATTCTTTACCACAACCTGGGCGCACTGTTCGATTGTGTTCCCGCTCTCATGAAGATATCGGTTCATTTCCATTCCGGCTATATAATGCGGATTAACACTGAGCGGACGATTAAATACCGGATCAGTAGCAAAGTTTATTATTTGGTCATGATTAACAATATTCGAAGCTTTACTGTGCGTTTCAACCACAGCTATATCAAATAATCCCGTCATAACCTGCATGTAGGCAGCGGCTAAACCCTGAAGCCCATCACCGGCAATTGTGTGAACCGGCTTTAAGGGAACTCCAAGCTGATCGGGCGTATATTCGTCAAATATGCTGACACCTTCGTTAAAGTCTTCCGCACAAGTCGTTACACACTGAACATCCTGAGCGGTAACCCCCGCTTCGGCGTAGGCTCTTACGGCCGCTTCGTATGTCATCTCTCGGTATGACAAATCGGGTGTAGCAACCCTAGGTATTGAATATCCGATTCCGGCAATTGCAACCCGTCTTTTTCCTGAAACATCTGCCATATCGCCATTCCTTTCATAAAGGACTCAAGCCAGTAAAACCATAGCGTACAGTATATACTTATCGAAAAGTTGCGCTCTCCCGATCTATTCAAGCTAAAACTGACTTACTATTTAATACGGTAACCTGTTTGGAATCTTTTCGATTTCCTGACTGCAGTATTCAAATAGTTAATAATTTCTTTAAGAGGTGCACCGGGTGTAAAAAGCCTACCGATGCCATTTTTAGTAAGTTTTCTTATATCCTCATCAGGTATAATTCCACCACCGGTCAACAACACATCTTTAAGCCCATGTTCCTTCATAAGGTTTTTCACTTTAGGGAATATGGTCATATGCGCTCCGGAAAGAATTGAAAGCGCTACCACATCAACATCTTCCTCTATCGCAGCCTGGACTATCATTTCAGGAGTCTGATGCAACCCGGTATAAATGACTTCCATGCCCGCATCACGAAGGGCACAAGCAACCACTTTCGCTCCGCGGTCATGTCCATCTAACCCCGGCTTACCAATCAAAACCCTTATTTTTCTTTCCATACTATAGATATTTAGCAGGCATTATAAACCATTAGATTATAAAGAGAAATAGGCCTAAAGTCAAGAAAATGAGTTCTTTAGCAGTTATTTTTAGCATTAAATGATGAATTACCAGTAATTTGAGGGTTCCTTATACTCTTTGAATTCTTCCCGCAAAACCTGTATAATCTCGCCCAAAGTCGTATAATTACGGGCGGCATCAAGAAATCTAGGCATTAAATTAGAGCCGTCTTTAGCTGCGTGACGAATGGACTCCAAAGATTCCTTAACCTTTTTGTTATTACGCGATTTATGTAAATTCTTTAAACAATGACACTGTTCACGCTCAACTTTGGCCCTTATTTTTAATACTTCAATCGGCAATCCCTCTTTCTCAACAAAGTCATTTATACCAACGATTATACGCTTCTTCGACTCTATCTCCTGCTGGTACTGGTAAGCCGACTTAGCTATTTCCTTCTGGAAAAACCCCTGCTCTATTGCTGGTATAACCCCTCCTATTTTCTCAATCTGTTCAAAATACCTCTCGGATTCCTGTTCCATTTGATTAGTCAATGCCTCTATGTAATAAGAACCACCTAAAGGATCGATTGTTTTTGTTACCCCGCTCTCACAAGCTATAATCTGTTGAGTACGCAAAGCAATCGTAACGGCTTTTTCCGTAGGTAACGCCAGAGTCTCATCCATAGAGTTTGTATGCAAACTCTGAGTTCCACCTAATACAGCGCTCAACCCCTGATAAGCCGTTCTAATTATATTGTTTTCGGGCTGCTGAGCTGTCAAGGTACACCCGGCCGTCTGAGTATGAAATCTTAAAGTCCAAGAACGAGGATCTTTTGCCTTGTATTTGTCTCTCATGCGCCTGGCCCAGATCCTCCGAGCCGCGCGATATTTGGCAACTTCCTCAAAAAAGTTTAGATGCGAATTAAAAAAGTGCGATAGCCTCGGCGCAAAAACATCAATATCAAGCCCAGCCGCAATACCGGCCTCAACATAGGCGAAACCATCGGCCAACGTAAATGCCAATTCCTGAACCGCAGTAGCCCCAGCTTCTCGAATATGATAACCGCTTATTGATATGGTATTCCATTTTGGAACGTGTTTTGAGCAATGCGCCATTATATCAGTGATAATCCGCATGGACGGCTTAGGCGGAAATATCCATGACTTCTGTGCGATATATTCTTTAAGCAGGTCGTTTTGAATGGTACCCCTCAGCTTAGCCGAAGGCACCCCTTGTTTCTCCCCGACCGCTATATAGAAAGCCAGCAGAATACCAGCCGGCGCATTTATGGTCATTGAGGTCGAGATTTTATCCAGCGGAATACCTTCAAACAGATTTTCCATATCTGCCAATGATGAAATAGCTACTCCGCATCGACCGACTTCGCCCTTGGCCATAAAATGATCGGAATCATACCCCATAATCGTGGGCATATCAAAAGCCACTGAAAGCCCGGTCTGACCCTTGCTAAGCAAAAATTTATATCGTTTATTCGTGTCCTTAGCAGTGCCAAATCCGGAAAATTGCCTCATAGTCCAAAGCTGGCCTAAATACATGTCGGGATGAATACCTCTGGTATAAGGGAATTTACCCGAATCACCAAGATCTCGGGTATAATCAAGATTTGCAACATCGTCAGGGGTGTAAACAATCTTAGTCATAATACTTATCTGGTTTTTACTTTGACCATCCTTAATATCTTGTCCCGAAATTCATAAACATTCCCCTTGCCATTATAAATATTCTTAAGACCCTTGTCAAATATTGCGCTAATCTTATGATGCTTAAGTATTTTATCCTCTAATCCGTTTGAAATCAAAGATTTAACACGATGCTTCAATATTTGTATCCGGCGCTCCTCTAAAAGACCGGCCTTTTCTATTTGCTCCAGATATAGGCTTAATTTATCGACTAACTCCTTTACCCCAATAGCCTTATTAGCTTGAGTCACCATCACGGGTATCTTATTCTTTGTACTTATCTCCAATGTGTTATTAAGATTTGTCACAAAGGCTTCAACACCGGGACGATCGGCCTTATTAACAACAATAATATCGGCTATTTCCATAAGGCCTGCTTTCATGGCCTGTATCGAATCCCCTGATTCCGGCGAAAGAACAACCAATGTTATATCAACAGTTTTAAATATTTCTATTTCGGACTGGCCTACCCCGACTGTTTCAACTATTATATAATCTTTACCGCTGGCCTCAAGCACATCAGTCACCTCAGAAGTGGTACGGCAAATCCCTCCCAGATAACCCCTGGTAGCCATACTCCTGATAAATACTCCATTATCAACTCCCAGCCGCTGCATCCTGATACGATCACCCAGAATCGCACCTCCGCTGAAAATACTGGTTGGATCAACCGCCACTATCCCGACAGTTTTATTGCTTTGGCGCAAAGATAATGTGATTTCATTTACCAGAGTGCTTTTACCAACGCCTGGAGGCCCGGTAACACCTATCCGATAGGCTTTATGTTTAATGCTTGAGTGAATTGACTTAAGAAGTTCCAACGCGCCGCAATTATTATTTTCCACCAGCGAAATAGCCTGGCTGACAGCTAATTTATCGCCCTTCATTATTTTAGCAGTCAATTTTCTCATTTATTTCCTAATAACTCCCGGCTGATAACAAGCTTCTGAATCTCCGAAGTTCCTTCATAAATCTCTGTTACCTTAGCATCCCTGAAATAGCGCTCAACTGAAAATTCCTTGATATAGCCCCAGCCACCGTATATCTGGATTGCCTCCTTGGCGGCTTTATTGCACATGGTCGAAGCAAATAATTTCGCCATGGACGCTTGTTTTGTATGAGGCAATCCACCGTCCCTCAACACTGCTGCCTGGTAAGTAAGCAATCTTGAGGCCTCTATGTCAGTAGCCATTTCAGCTAATTTCCAGCGGATAGCCTCAAATTCAGATATTTTCTTGTCAAACTGCACCCTTTCCTGGCAGTATTTCAATGAGTCATCCAGACAGGCTTGCGCAATCCCGACGCATTGCGTGGCAATTCCGATACGCCCGCTGTTTAATAATCCCATGGCGACATCAAAACCATGATCTTCTTTATCGAGCATATTCCCCGCCGGTACCGGAGTATCATCGAATACTAATTCACACGCAGCGGCTCCGCGCACCCCCATTTTATCCTCCTTAGGCCCGCGCTTAAGCCCGGGCAAATCAGCGTCCACCAAAAATGCCGATATGCCCTTATTTTTAGGAACCGACGGATTGGTTCGGGCAAAAGCCACTATCAGCCCGGCAATCTGTCCGTTGGTCAAAAAGGTCTTAGTCCCATTGAGAATATATTTATCGCCCTTTTTAACCGCGGTCGACTGGAGCGATGCCGCATCGCTTCCGGAATTGGGCTCGGTCAAGGCATAGGCGCCGATAATCTTGCCGCTGGCTAAATCCGGCAGGTATTTCCTCTTCTGCGCTTCAGTGCCATACTTTATTAAAGCATTGCAAACAAGCGAATTATGCACCGATAATGTTACTGAGGTTGAGGCGCAAACATGGCTGATTTCCTCAAGAGCCAGCACCAAGGATAAAAGATCCAATCCGGCCCCGCCGTATTGTTCCGGCACCAGGATACCCCAAAAACCGATTTCTCCCAGCTTCTTAATTATCTCATCTGGGATATTTTGATCACGGTCTATATCCTTAGCCACCTTAGCCAACTCGCTCCGGGCAAAGTCACGAGCCGTATCACGGATAAGCCGTTGCTCTTCAGTCAGGTTAAACATAGAACATTCTAGGTATATTAATACTGCTGATTGTCAATAAAATTGATATGCTTGATTATGCGACCGGATTGCGATTACAGGCCTGCCGACACTAAATATATCCCCTCAAGCGTTAGATTTGGAACAAATATACACTTATCCGCCAAATACGGATTCAGAATAACCGCATCCCCACCGGTAATTATAATTTTAGGTTTGGATTTCAGGCGGCTGGATATCCTTTTTACCACCTCATTAATCAACCCGACCACGCTAAAAAATACCCCTGAAGCCATTGCGGATTCGGTATTATTACCTATGACAGAAACAATCTTATCCATTCGGATTAAAGGCAGTTTCTCACAATTCTGATACAATGCCTGAGCCATCACATTCAAACCCGGCGCGATTACCCCGCCGACAAATTCACCTTTCTTAGAAACCACATCTATAGTAATGGCTGTCCCAACATCAATAACTAAAGTCTGTGTTTTCGTCCTCCGATATGCGGCCAATGCGTTAAGAAGCCTATCCTGCCCTACCATCGAAGAGTTTATCGTCCGGTTAGCTATCGGCACACTCAGATCTTTCCCTATCTTAATTACTCCGATGCCGAAAAGCCTCCTTACCAGCTTAACCACCGACTTATCCATCCTCGGGCAGGTCGAGGCCATAACAGCCACATTTACAGCTGATTTATACGTTGTGTTCGCGGAGCGGTATGGCTCGGTGGCGCCAAATGAAGACAGGTCTTTTACTCCGAATCTGCGGCGAGAAATGAGTTCCCGCAAATCGTTGTGAGCCATTACTTCCGAGGCAACCAGCTTGCCCGAATCATTAAAACATCCAAAATGAACCCGGGAATTACCGACATCAATAGCCAGAATCATATCTTAAAGTTAAAGTCGCCGCCGCTCTGCTGCGACCCTTTGACTATGCCTCTGATTTCGAGCTTAAGCTCGTCCGGATTATCCGCAGCAGCCAGCGCACTTTCCAGGCTTATCAATCCTTCCTGGTAAAGCGACCTAAGTGATTGGTTAAATGTCTGGGTGCCGTAGTATTTTGAACCATCATATATGGCCTTATAAAGTTCCCTGGTCTTGCCTTCGGACAACAGTTCCTTAACAGTCGGGGTTGTCAACATCAATTCAACCGCCGGAACCACGCCCTGCCCGTCCAGTCTGGGCAATAGCCGCTGGGAAATACAACCCATCAAAAGCAACGACATCTGCTGCCTAAGGAAGGTATGCTCGTGCGGCGGATAGAAGTTGAGAATACGTTCCACCGTCTGGTATGCATTCAAGCTGTGAAGCGTGCTGATAACCAGGTGACCAGTTTCGGCCGCGCCGATAGCCGCATCCATCGTGGTTTTATCACGCATTTCGCCGATCATGATTATATCCGGCGCCTGCCTGAGGCAATACTTCAGCGCCGTCGCAAAACTATCCGTATCAATCCCGACCTCACGCTGGTCGAAAACAGCCTTATCCTCGATAAAAAGGTATTCAATCGGGTCTTCAATCGTAATAATATGCTTTGGCACGGTCTGGTTAACGTAGCTAAGCATACTGGCAATGGTCGAAGACTTGCCGCTGCCGGCCGTGCCGGTAACCAGTACTAAACCGCGTGGCGAAAGAATCAATTTCTGTAACTGTGCCGCCGGCATCTTGAGTTTATCCAGGGCCGGGATATTGGACTGGACATAACGAAAAACCATGCCAACATTACCGCGCTGCTTGAATATGTTGGCACGAAACCGGCCCACCCCGAAAACCTCATATGCCGTATCAAGTTCATTCTTATGCTCAAATATCTTGCGCTGCTCCGGAGAAGTTATCTCCTCAAAAACCTTCTTCATTATCTCAACCGTAACCTTCTGGTTGCCCAACGGCTGTATGGTGCCGCTTACCTTCATGGTCGGGATACTGTCCGGCTTCAGGAACATGTCCGATGCCTTGTGCGCTACCATGGTGGCGAATAAAGTCTTGCTGTCAAAAATAGCTTCCATATCATCCTTCCTTAAATACTAAATATTATTACTTGGAAGTAGATTACAGTTTCCCGGCTGCCCGGTCAAGAGAAATTATGAAAGAATTACTCTTTACCATTATTTTCGATATCATCACGATAAGGCTTAATTTCGACCCCGTTTGCCCGGAATGACAAGGTCACCGCGCCGCATTCATAACTTGATAACACCCTGATGCCGTTGTTCCGGCATAATTCCAGCAACCCTTCGGCCAGCCGCTTTCCGTCGCTGTTAAGAAGAGCGTACCGCGGCTTGACGCTATTTATGAACTCAGGCATAAAACTGCTCGAGAATCCGTGATGCGGCAGTTGCATAACTGCTATGCCTGTCAAGCTCAACGGATTGCTCATCAGCCTTCCGATACCCTTCTTCTCGATATCGTTGCATAAAAGCGTGCCATTCCCCAACCTCAGCACCAGAGAAGTATCGTTGTAATAACTTTTGTGATAAGCCATGCCGTCCGGAGGACCGAGCACCTCCGCATTGAAATTATCCCCAATTGGTATGATATTCCCCGGACGAACAATCTTTGCCGTCAAACCAGTCATAGCCAGCAACCGCCGCCCAGCTTCGTACTCGCTGAAATACCGGCTGGTAAACAGCTCCTTGATGGTAAACCTGTCCGCCAGAGAAATCACTCCGCTGATATGGTCAGGATGCGGATGCGAAAGTACCAGGTTATCAATCCGGGTTATGCCCCGCTGCCAGAAATATGGCGCGATAATGCCCTTGCCGATATCCCGGTTCCCGAAAGTTCCGGCGTCAAACACCACCACCCGCCCGTCCGTGGTCTCCAGGACGAAGGCCGAGCCCTGCCTGACGTCAAGCATGGTCAGCGTCACCGCATCCGGCGCCCGGTAAAACGGCGAACGCCCGGACAATCCGGACCAAGCTATCCACAGCGCCGTTAACCCCAGCATCATCATAATTGCCGCTTTAGCGCCCAAGCTCAGATAACGGACGCCCCTGTTCTTGCCGACCAGAAGCAAACTGGCGAAAAACAGCCCATAAAATACTTTGACGAACCATAGCGGTATATCTGGCAGATAAATATAAGCCAGCGGAATCTGCGCCATCAACTCCACCAGGCTGTTTATCAACCAGCACAGCGAATGCGCCACTAATACCGTCACTATCTCGCCGACCAGAATAAACGGCAGTGTCATAAATCCCAACAACATCAAAACAAATATCAGACCGGACAACACAATATTGGACAGGAATGCCACGGGCGTGATAATATGAAAATAATATAAGGTCAGTAAAATTATGCCACCCCAAACGGACATTGAAACCGCAACTGAGGCCATCAGGTCCTTCTTAACGGTGCGAACAGCCTTCTGCAAAAAGGTCTGAGGCAATATATAAACCAATGCCTCTTCGGGCACAGGTCGACCTAGTAAAATACGCAACATCCGCGGCGACAGAACAATAATAAACAATACCGAAATAAACGACAGCTGCGCCCCGATGTTGAACACCTCAAGCGGATTAAAAAGCGTAATTATCAAAGCCGCCAGCGACAAGCTGTTCAGGCTGTTCGGCTTGCGGTTGAATAAATCAGCGCCCAGGAAACAGAATACCATCACCAGCGACCGGATAATAGGCGTGTATAAACCGGTCAGCGCCGTGTAGCCGACCGCCGCAATCAGCGTAATCACTATGCGCAGCTGGCCGGTAACCCCAATCCACCACAAGACCATAAAGCAGATAGCCACAACAATAGCCAGGTGCAGGCCGCTGACCGAAAGGTAATGGATTGTCCCGGTCCGCATAAACTTGTCCTGGATATCCTGCGGAAACGACGACCGGTCTCCCAGCAAAAGGGTTTTTATCAGTGAAGCGGTGTTAGCCAGCGATTGTCCATCGAAGAACGGCACGCGTTGAGCCGAAAACATCCGGTCTATCTTGCCGGAAACAGCCCGCCTGATGCCGTAGACCAGGCCCAGCGCCGGGTTGCCCTGCCCTCTGGCCAGCACCTGAATCCTCGACGCGTCAGAACACTTCAGAATCCGGGAAATCCCCTGACGCGCCAAGTACTGCCGGTAATCAAACTCGCCCGGGTTGGTCGGCCCGGCCGGGGTATACATCAGCCCGGTCAGACCGATCCGGTCGCCATATTTGATATGCCCGGCCGATCCTGTAAAGTTGACCCGAACCAGCCCGCTCACCGTTGAAGTAACACCATCCCTGGCAATCAACTGAACGCCCAGCACAAAATTACCGTAAGGCTTTTCCGGTCGCGAGTCCTCGTAAAGCGGACTGGGCTGGGCCTGGTAAATAACCGGGTCTTCGGTAACGATACCTTCAGCATAAACCGATATGTTTACCGAATGCAGGCGCGACAGATGATTATCTGGCAGACGCTGCGCTAAATCCATCCGGTACATCCCGCCAACAAAACACATTGTCAGAATAATTGAGGTACGCAGCAATCGCCATCGTTTTAACAGGTACAGAATCGTTAATAGCGCACCCAGGAATATCAAGACCGGCAGGATGTGAACAGGTAACGGGGTAATCAGGTAATCCGCGGTAAAGATACCGCCGATGAATGCGACGGCAGCCCAGTATAGCGGCTTAGGCGGAGTTAATATATCCACTGTATATTACAGGCCCAGATCAACGCTGATGGATTTCATGGCGTCCAGCGATATCTGCAGGAACCTGTCCAAATCCATGCCCAGGGCCGAGCAGTTGTTCATGGCGTCACGGTTGGCGCCGGCCGCAAAGCGCTTCTCTTTCATCCGGCTTTTGGCGAACGGCACATCCACGGCTGACAGCTTCTTATCCGTCCGAATCAGGGCGCAGGCCACCAGAAAACCCGTTACCGGATCGGCGCAATAAATCGCCTGCTCCATCGGCGTCAAACGCTCTTTCTTGTTGGCATGAGCCTTTATGGCGTCGATGATATCCGCGCCCAAATCAGTGTCCTTGAGCATCTCGGCCGTGACCAGCGCGTGCCGCTCCGGAGACGACTTGGTCTCTTCGTAATCCAGGTCGTGGAGCAACCCGGCCATAGCCCAACTGGCCTCGTCCTGCTTGAGTTCCCTGGCCAGCGATTTCATCACCGCTTCAACGGCCAGGATGTGCTTTCTTAGATTGGCGTTGGTTATTTTGGACTGGACCAATGCCCATGCTTCGTCTCTGTTCATAATCATTTGGGCGGCGACACCTTGATGACGCCGCTCCCACCTTCCTTCACTTTAGCTTCAATCCTATCCCACTGGCCGATCTGGGTCGGACCGCTGCCGCTGGTGAATATTATTATCTCGTCTGATTCGACCAGGGTTTTGTTATGCCAGACTTTGACCTTGTGATTAGACTTGATATTTATCTGCCCGGTTTCCGGCGACCATTCCAGGCATTCACCCTGGGCCCAGCTTTCAGCCATACCCATTATCATGACGTTGCCATCGGCCCGCATCTTGCTCAGCGTGTTTGATATCGGGTCGAACGACAGCACCAGCTTGTCCGCTTCCAGCTGGCCGAGTATCGACATCTCAGTGCCGCTGACCGGATTCTGGTCCTGGTTCATACGAACGCTATTCTGGAAAACTATCCGGCCGTCGGACATATACGCCTGGATATCGTCCTTGGCGGTGATATTAATCCGGCTGGTATCGGACGTGCCGCTGATGGGCGCCTCGAGCACCACCCGCTTCTCGCCCTTGAGCGTCAGTATATTCTGGGCCGTGCGCATATAGAGCGTCCGGGCCACGAAATTAAGCGTGCTGGTCTTGAGGTTGGCCAGCGTATTCTCGGTGGCCGTAAAAACCACCGTTCCGGCAATGTCGTCACGGATGAAGGTGTCCGACGAAGCGCTCCAGTCCGAACCGCTCACCGTCGACTGGCTCTCGATACGCACCCCGCCGAAGGCCCGGGTATTATTGAGCATATACTCGTTCAGCTTGGTCTGGGGATTGATGGTCCGCACCACCAGCACCTCCAGATGGTCGGTATAAAGCTTGGTCGGCCCCTGGGTCAACACCACCTGGCCGGTAAAGCTGATGCGCCGGCTGTCGTTTTCCTGCCGGAACGATGCCGGCACGGCTATCATACTGTCATTGGCCGCGATGGTGGTCTGGCCGGACGCGGAACTATCTCCGGCCGGCTGTGCTGCCTGGTTGAAAAGTAACGGACTGAACCCCAAACCACTCATCCGCACCTGTATCAGCTGGTGGAATGAAAAAGCCTCCAGGTTACTCTGGCCGGTGAAGCCTTTGCCGGTGATGAATATATGCGGCGCCTCTTTAACCACCCCGCTTTCGCCGGACGGCTGTTCCAGCCAGTGTGTGATGCTCACGAAATCGGTCGACGATATCACCTTCGAGGCCATATCCATGGCCAGCTCCTCGGCCGTGAGTTTGTTAGTGATATCGGTTCCGCCCAGATTATTCTTCTTCTCCCACTGGGCGATGATGGCGCCCTTGAGCGCCGCGAAATTATCGTTCTTGCGGATGACGGCCTCATTGGCATGTATCAGGACCCGGCCCGGATCAACCGCCGGCTGGGCGGTGTCCGTCGGCGTAACGCCTGACTCGGGATAATATATCATCTCCAGTCCCTGGACCGTGACGTTGTTCTCGCCCCGAATCACGGCCGTCCGGCCGCGCGATTCCCAGAGCAGTTTGTCGTCCTGGTAATGGGCGTAGCTCCAGTTGGTGACGTTCTGTCCGATTTCCTTTATGCGCGGAGCCGTCGGTTCAGCCGGATTGGGCTCCTGGGCCGGCGCCAGCGCCGTAACCAGAATCACAAAAACCAGCAGCCAGATGATATGTCTGTCAGGCATTTTCATACCGGGGCAGGATTATTTCTTTCCATTTACCCTGAGCTTTAAGAATCTTCTCGGCCAGCTCGCGGATGGCGCCGTCGCCGCCGGCGCGCTTGGTCACGTACTTGGCGTGTTGCTTCACCTCGGGACGGGCGTTCTGAACGGCCACTGGGAACCCCACCCGCTTCATAATCGGGATGTCCATCAAATCATCGCCTACGTAACAGACATCGCGGGCAGATATCTTGTATTTCCTTAGAATCCCAGGCAGAACATCCTGCTTGCGCTGGACGTCCTGGTGTATCTCGGCGATACCCACCTGCTTGGCCCGATAGAGCGTGGCCTTGATTTTGCGCCCGCTGATGATGGCGGTAATGATTCCGCAGCGCTTAAGGTAAACTATGCCCGAACCGTCGTAGACGTCAAAAACCTGGGTCTCGTTACCCTTACAATCGATGTGTATCCGGCCGTCGGTCAATACGCCGTCCACATCCATTATGACCATCTTGATTTGTTTCAGGTTCATACGATATCAGCCGCCAGGATATCCTGGACATCAAGCATCCCTACCGACCGGCCTTTGGCGTCAATAACCGGCAGTTCGTCTATCTTCCTGTCCCGGAGTATCCGGAACGCCTCGCTCAGCAGTTTATCCGCCTGAATCACGGTCGGGTGTCTGGTCATTACTTTAGATAAAGGCTGGTTGATGACGGACGGGTCTTTGCCGATGTGCCGCCTCAGGTCGCCGTCGGTGAATATGCCCACCAGCTTCTTGGTGCTATCGATGATGCTAACCGCGCCGGCCCGGCTTTTGGTAATGGCCGATATCGCCTCGCGGATGGTCCGGTTCTGGTTCATCATCGGATGTCGGTTGCCGGTGCGCATAACGTCGGCCACCTTGAGCAGTTTCCGGCCCAGCTCGCCGCCCGGATGATAAAAGGCGAACTGCTCCCGGGAAAACTTTCTATTCTTGATGACGGTCAGCGCGATGGCGTCGCCCAGGGCCAGTAATGCCGTGGTGCTGGCCGACGGCACCATACCCCACTCGCACGATTCTCTTATGTAGCCGGTCTCGAGCACCACGTCGGCGTGCTTGCCCAAAAGCGACCGGGCCGAACTGGTGATGGCCACGATTCTGGCGCCTATCTTCTTCAGGGACGGCAATAACCTGATGATTTCCTCGGTCTCGCCGCTGTTGGACAGCGCCAGGACCACGTCGTCGCGGGTAACCCGGCCCAGATCGCCGTGGTATGCCTCAGCCGGATGCAGGTATAAAGACGGCGTGCCGGTCGAAGCCAGCGTAGCCGATATCTTCTGTCCGATGATGCCGGCCTTGCCCATGCCGGTGACCACCACCCGACCCTTGCAGTTAAGCACCATATTTATGGACTTCTTGAAGGCGTCCTTCATTCCGGCCTGGCCCAGCTTGCGGCTGAGCGAACTAATGGCCGCTATCTCCGTGTCCAGTATCCGCTTGGCGTATTGATAGTAATTCATATATAACCTATTTTCGGATAATCTTATTCTTTAATCTATAAAATATTATAATCGTCGGGTTGTCAAGTCTTAGTGCCAGTTCGAATTTATGAGTTATCCCTAGACCCTGAGGGGTCTTGGGACAAGCCCCGCAGGCTATCCCGGTGCGTAGCCTCCTGTAAGGACTTATAGGGACAAGAACCCTCACGGGCTGGCAGTGCCTTTCAAAAGACTCAGGGTAAACTGAAGCCTCCTGTAAGGACTTATCCCGCTTTAGCGGGGCTAGTGGCAGTAGCCTTATCCTTAATATCTGCGTTGATCTGCGTCCTATTTGACGTCCGGGGCTACTTTCTTATCAAACTGGATTTTATCCTTGTTGGCCTTGTACCATTCCTCCCACTCCTCGGGCTTCTCGAATGACTGGTCGGTGATGTTATTGAGGTAGGACTTAACCAGCGCCAGCGCGTCCGTATCTGAGCCCTTGAGGATGTTAAAAAGCGCCCGGACCTGGAAGCGGTCGCCCAGGGTGATGGTCATAATCAGCGCCTTGGCCTTTATCAGGTCGCTCTTGTCGGTGTTGTATTTCTGGATAAGCATCTTGGCCGTGGCCGCCGACACCGGCGGCTGGGTCGGCAGTCCGCCGAACTTGGCCGCGTGCGGACCGACGATGTCGTTCATGCTCGACAACTGCGGCATCGGCTCGTCCGTCTGCAACAGGTAAAGCATCTCCAGCACCAGCAACCGGGTCCGGTCATCGGGCGGCTTGGAGCCGGTACAGGCATCGAGTATCCGGAATATCTCCTTGCGCAGGCATTTATAATAGCTGAAAAAATACAGGCCGTAAGCGGCCTTGAGCCTTATATTGGCGTCGCTGTTGCGCACCTCGACGTTGAGCACGCCGATGGCCTTATCCTGGAGCGTCACCAGCAAGTTGACCATACCGTCCAGTTGCATGGTGTCGCCGTTCTTGATTTCAGCGCGCAGGTTGTCCTCCAGCTTCGGTCCGGCCGGTTCCTTGGCCGCCGTGGCCGTGGCTGTAATACTGCCCGAAGCGGCCTTGGGCTTCTTGGTTTTCTTCGGCTCTTCCTGCTTGGGCTTGGGTATCAACAACAGCGCGATGAGGATGATAATACCGCCAACTATGATGGGGATGAAAGCCCGGAAGCGCTTATAGAAAGCCATGGCCGCCGAATCCATCTGGGACGGGTCGTCCTTTATGTGCACTCCGCACTTGGGACAGACAAACGACTCCGGCGGAATGGGCGACTCGCAGGTCGGGCACGGCATGGTCTCATCCTCACTACTTTCATCCGCCTCGTTCAGCGCAAATGTCTGAGCCTTAGGCTGGTTGTCGTCCAACGGTTTCAGGTCGATGGGCATATCCAGCGGCGGAGGCACCAAGTTGACATTGGCGCAGCCCGGGCACTTGACCATTTTGCCGGCCAGCTCGTCCCGGACCTGGAGCTTCTTCCCACATAAGCAGTTGAATGATACCATAACCGGTAATATAACAGACCGGAATTTCCTGTCAATGATTTTGGACTAAGGCTAACTCCACTAACTCTTTAAACTCTTCAAACTTCCTAAATAATTCCCTTGACAGGATTGGCCGGTTTGGTATACAAGGCATTATGAAGCAGTTGCTGGTCATCTCCCTGTTGATAATCCTGGCCCTGGCCGGTTGCGGGGATGACAAAAAGAATACTCCGGCCACCACTGCCCCGCCCCAACAGGTAACTCCTGAGCAAACGATGCCATCGGTGCAGTCGCCTGTTACTAAAACGCCTATAACACCCACCAAACAAGCTGATGTAAAGATAGATAGCGGAAGCAGTATTTCATCTGAGGAATCCCGTAAGAAACAGATAAAAGAACTAGTGGCCCAACTCTCAAGTCAAGACCAGGACAAACGAGTCATGGCTGTAAATGCCCTTAGCCAACTAAATGCTAAAGAGGCCATACCAAATATTACCAAATTATTGCAGGATAATGACTCAGAAGTTCGCGAGTCATCTGTACGTGTATTGGGAATACTTGGTGCTAAAGATGCAATCCCCGAAATTATCAAACTATTACAGGATAGCGACCAGAAAGTTCGGAACTCGGCGGTTTATGCATTGGCGTCGCTTGAAGCCACTGAGGCAATTCCGGCGATTACAAAATTATTAAAGGATGCTGTGCCCGATATACGCTGGGCGACCGCTTATGCGTTGGGGAACCTTAACGCCAAAGAGACAATCCCGGACCTTATACTATTATTTCAGGATACTGACCCATATGTCCGCGCGTCGGCTATTGACGCATTAGCAGACCTCAACGCTAAAGAGACAATACCAGCCATTACTAAATTATTACAGGATAACGACCCGAATGTTCGTGCGTCGGCTGTTCAGGCTATGGGGGAGCTCGGTTCCGAGGAAACAATCCCGATTGTTAGCAAATTCTTATACGATAATGACCGGGGTATTCGCTATGCTGCTCTCGATGCATTGTCAAGGCTTGACGCTGAAGAATTCATCCCGGCTATCACCGGGTTACTACAAGATATTGACCCCTATATTCGCGGCGGTGCCGCTTATGCATTGCTAGTACTTAGAGCTCAAGATGCGGTCCCGAATATTATCCAATTATTACAGGATAATGACTCACAGGTTCGCCGGTCTGCTATTCATGCCCTGGGATATCTTGGCACTAAGGAAACAATCCCAATTATAACTAAATTATTACAGGATGATGATTCATGGGTTCGTAAAACGGTTATAGCGTCTTTGGGACAACTCGGTGCTAAAGAAGAAATCCCCACCATAGCTGGATTATTACAGAATAGTGACCCAGAAGTTTGCATTGCTGCTATTGAATCATTAACTCAACTTGGTGATAAAGAATCCATACCAGGTATTACTAAGTTATTGCAGAATAGCAATGCGGGAGTCCGCCGGTCGGCTATTTATGCCTTAGGCCAGCTTGGCGTCAAAGAAGCTACCCCTGAAATTATTAAGCTATTGCAAGATGATAGTCAGAATGTCCGGCAATCAGCGGTCAATACATTAAGAATGCTTAGTGCTAAAGAAGCAATCCCAAACATTACTGAATTATTACGAGATAGTGATAAAATGGTTTGTTTATCTGCAATTGAGGCATTGGGGCAACTAAAAGCTAAGGATGCAATTCCTAACATTACAAAGTTTTTACAAGACAGCAGCCCAAATTTGCGTTCTCAGGCTGCTTATACTTTAGCATCTCTTGAAGCAACAGAAACCATCCCAAATATAACAAAGCTGTTGGAAGATAGAGATGAAAGGGTTCGTAGGTCTGCCAGTTCTACATTGGGTTCCCTTGGCGCAAAAGAAACAATACCAAATATCTCTAAACTACTGAAGGATAGCGATAAATGGGTTAGGTATTCAGCGATTAATGCACTGGGCGAGCTTGGGGCTAAAGAGTCAATCCCCCAAATTACCGGATTACTACAAGATAGCGACTCAGATATTAGGGAAGCCGCTAATTACGCATTAGGTACCATTGGTTCCAAGGAAGTAATTCCTGATGTCATTAAATCATTACAGGATAATGATCTTTGGGTCCGCTACTCAGCCGTTTATGCTTTAGGAAAACTTGGAGCCAAAGAAGCTATTCCAACCCTTACCAAGCTATTACAGGATAGCGACCCAAATATCCAATGGATAGCTGCAACTGCTCTGAAAGAGATAAGCGTGGAAGTGGACGATAAGTCTAAGTAGTCCATTGAGTCCATGGAGTCTGAGGAGTCCGGTTGGTTAAACCCTATAGACCCTCAAACCCCACAAACTCTTTCACCTTTCGTGCCTTCGTGGTAATACTCACAACTCCACGACCTGTATTTCCAGTTTCAAATTGGCGCCTTCAACGATGTACAGGCAGTAGGAATTACCCGGCCCGGCAATGGCCTGGAACTGGGCAAAGGCCGAATCCTGCAACCCGGCGATGAAGCCATTGATGAACTCGTTTTGCTCCTTGACCACATCAGGGTCGTATTTGGACTCGGTGATGATTATCCCGGCCTGGACCAGTTTCTCAATCAACCCGGCTTTGAGGGTGGTGCGTTGCCCGGTCTTGGCCACGTTGATGGCGCCGCCGCCGGTGACCTGCCCGCCGGCCGGCATCATCCCAATGGCCCGCTTGTCGCCGGTCAAAAAGTATCCGGCCCAGGGCGCCACGCCCCGGCCCCGGACCTTGTCGCCGGTAAAGCGCAGGGTCTTGCTGATGCCCTTGCTCCAGCGCGACTCGGCATTGGCAACCAGATCCTTGAACCGCTTGGCCTCGACGCCGTCCACCTCGGCAAACAGGTATTCCAGCTTCTCCTTCCATTTCTTATACGACTCGCTCAGGTTTCCCATCTGCCGGTTGTTGATTTCGCTAGCGGTCAGCTCGCTTTTGGAGCGGAATGACGGGTTGAGCATCCCTTTCCATTCCTGGTTGGAAACATCGCCTATCTTGCTGGCAAAAGCCTCGGGGTTAGGCACTGATTTCATCATCCGCCGGAATGTCTCCATGGCCATGCGCTGGAAGGATTCAACCCACTTGGCGGACATCTCATCGGTCGGTTGCGCGCCTGCCGGCACATCCATAAATGCCTTGGCTACGATTTTTGGCATATATATCACCTCCTTCTCTTACTCGCTGTTAGACCGTAAGGGAGTTACAGCGAGTTAGACCCCGATAAGCGTAGCGACATCGGGGCATATAAAAGTAAGTAGCTACACTCAATATAGACCACTCTTTCTACCTACAATATAGTCAAAAAACGCCAAAAGTCAACTCGATTTTTATAAAAGAGTAAAATATTTATTTAGTAAGCTATAATGGAGTGCAAGCAAAGATGGTATACTATAGCCTATACCCCCACGAGGTATATGGTATAGACCCACGGCATATACCCTATATCCCCAGGAGCTATACCCCATAGTCCCAGAGGCTATACCGTATATATGGGGTAGCTATACCCTATACCCTGGCCAGCTATAGCCTATACCCCAGTATGCTATACCGTATACCCCATCCCTATATAGGGTATAGAGGGGGGGGCTACCCCCCATAGCCCCCCGGGCTATACCCCACCCCCCCACCCCCTATACCCTACCCCGTATGGGAATATACCCTATATCCCACCCATCTATACCCTATATACTATGGGAGTATACCCTATAGACCCTGGGGCTATGCCCTATATCCTGCCGGTATATGCCTCATAACATGCCATCCATTAAGGATTATGAGCGCATACACGGTCAGGCGGAGGCAGAGAAACACCGCTGCTTGGATTATTCCGAAAGGTAAGAAATTTCCTTAAAATACGCCTTGGTGCCCTGGATTACCAGCCCGGGCGAACCCTGGAATTTGGTCTGGGCTTCTTCAGAAAGGCGCATATCAAGCAAGGGTACGTCGTTGAAATAGCACACGATTGAATCGCCGGCCACCTTGAACGAGAGCTGGTTCCAGTCCTCAAGGTTTGTCTCGGCCGGGATGCCCTTGGTGGCCATAATCTTGGCCTCAACCCCGCGCTGCCCGCTCCTCAGAACGGCCGCCGATCCCACCAGCATCAACGCTTTTTGCTTGATGAGAATCATATACATTTTTTCCGGTCCGCTGATTATAGCCAGCCCGGCCGAGAAATCACTATCCATTTCCTCGAGTTTCATCTTGACGGCGACCGTATAATTCTCCTTGAACACGCCGGTATGCTTGAGCAGGGACGTCATTCCGTTCGGCATGCTGACGCCGGCTATCATACTGTCCCGAACCGTCCAGACATCCGGTGGCCCGACCCAATCATTGATGTCCTCGCCGTTGAAAAGCGATTCCATCTGGCTCTTTTTCTGGGCAAGGCTGGCGCCTTTCATTATTTTGGACTGCTCCCTAACCTCCTGGTTTTGGGGGTCAATGGCCTGGAGAATATTAAAGATACTGACCAGGTAGTCATCGCCGGTGTCCTGGTATTTTTTAGCCAGTTCCAGGAACTTATTTGCATATTTTCGGTTAATCTCAGCTAACTCATCTTGGATTTTAGAGTAATCAGCCTGGTAATTTGATATCTTGCGCTGCAATTCTTTCTGGGTGTTGCTCGGATCGGACAGAGAATTAAGCAATTCCACGGCCTTGGCAAAATCCACCATGGCTTCGCCGCTCTCTTTGGCATCACGGTACATCATGCCGCGCTCGTAATAGACTTCGGGCATCTCCGGCGCTTCCTGGGCAGCCTTGCTGAAGTTATTCAATGCGGCCTCGTGGTTCTTTTTCTGCAAGTGCTCCCGGGCCTTTTTGATGTAGATCCGGGCTGTCTCCTCATCGGCCTGCAAGAATACAGTCGTAGCCAGCATTAATAGCCCCAGGCAAACCAAAAGGTGCCGGACTATCTTTTCTGGTATTTTAGATTGGCGAAAGTCGCGTTGCAATTCTGCGCCCATAATCCTATTTCTCCGTTAAAAACAGTTTTATCCGGCGACTTATATTCCATCGCCAGTTTGTCGTTTATGTAGACTTTCAGGGCTCCGTTCTCCACCTCGGCCCTGAGGTTGTTCCAGTCAAAGCGCTTGTAAAAGTCCGGCAGTTTGTCCCATTTGACATCTTCCGGCTTGGAGCTGTTGGGCGGAACCCGGCAAAGGCGTAGGTCGTTCTGGCTGAAGATGAACAAGGGCATCAGGTTCACGGTCCGCCGGATTCCGAGAATCAAGCCGATGCCATAGCTCCGGGCCAGATCCTTTTCAATCTTAAAGTCAAGTGAAAAGGCATAATTATTCTCCAATATCGTTTTGTTGCGGGAAATCATGACCGAGTCGTTGGTAGAGATGGTAATCTCGTTTTCCTTTCCGGATTTCCAGTCCGCCCTTTCACCCAGCGCGTCCCAGCCGGACATGTCCGGGTCCGTTAGGATAGGCTCCCAGCGCTGGAAAATAGCGCCGGCCTTGATTTCATCTATCATCTTCTGCGCCTCAGCGTTGGACGGGTCAACAGCCAGAACCGTCTTGATGGCTTTTTCAGTCAGGTAGTTATCCCTGGTCCTTGTCTTCTTGGTGAAATTAATAAGTTCCTTGATGTATTCCTGTTCAATGACACGTCCTTCTTTGCGCGAGACATCAAGATTCACCAACTGATCTTCGGCCTTCTTCTTAAACTCTTTCATAGCTGGAGTGGCCAGGGTCGTTTCGCTGACAAGCGCAATGCATTTTTTAAACGAGGCGCGGCTTTTGACCTTTTCGCCTGACTTGTTGTAGGCCTCACCACACTTAAAGTGGGCCTCGGGCATGCCCGGTGATTCTTTGGCCGCCTTTTGGTACAATTCCAGGGCGCGCGCGGTATCACCTTTCTTCATCGCCTCATCGCCTTTGGTCAAAAACGCCTTAGCTACATCATCATCGGCCAGCAAAACAAGTAAAAATGAGGCAATGAATAAAAAACAAGCTATAGCCCACGCTTTTGCAACTTTTTCCATATACTTATAATAATCGGCAATTAAGAGAATGTCAAGTTAATAATTATTAGAAAGATAAGATTTTTTCGGAATTATGCGTAACCATGCTACGGGCACAAAGGCTGAGTAATTTCTGAGCCTTTGCGCCCCTGCCTGACGTTTTATCTGATTCTACTCTTATTTCTTCTTGCCCCAGACCTTCTTTATCAGGACATAGATGGCGATAATCAAGAGCACCCACGGCCCGACCGTGAGCAGGAAGACGACAATGGCCTCGAGCGAGAAAAGCAGAGCGCCGATACCGCCCCGGACCAGGCTCTTGATGGTGGCCATGAACCCGTATTCCTGGGAGACGAACTTGCTCGGGCTGGTGATAGCCAATTCAATGGCGCCGGGCTCTTTACGCACCGGGGCTGGGATGAGGCTCTTGGGGTCGACCCCGTCGGATACCTGGTTCTCGCTGACGTCCGATGCCAGGACCTTGCCCAGGCCTTTGAGGCTGTCCATCAATGGCTTGAACTTATCGGCCTCTATCTGGAGCGACAGCACCGCCCGAACGCCATCGGTCTGGTGGTCGATTTTGCCGTTGGTGATTTTGGCCGAGGCCGATTGTGCCATGGACTGCGCCTTGGCGTAGACGGCGTCAACGTCGGCGGCTTCGACCTCTATCCTGGCGGCCCGGGTCTGGATGTACCGGCCGGCCGGCAGGTTCAGGGTCAGGTTAACCAAGCCGCGTTCCTTGCGCACCGGGGTGTTGGGGTCGCCCACCACGCCCTGCGGCGCGGATTGCTTTTGCTCGGTCACGGCTGACTTGACCTCGCCCAGCGACTTCAACTGCTCCAGCAGGTTGGCAAACTGGTCGGCGTCGGCGAATGCCCGGACCGTGCCGATGGCCCGCTCGTTCTGGTTGGTCACCTGGGCCTCGGCCACCTGGCCCTTGAACCCCAGCACCATGGCCTGGGCCTGCTGGTAGGCGGTGATGACGTCAGGCACGGTGATGACCAGGTTGGCCGACTGGGTCTGGACGTATTCGAACGGCTTGGCGATGTCTTTCTCGGACAGCGACAGCCGGATGGTCGAGAGCGATACCATATTGTCGTAATACTTTATCTCGCCCTGGAGCTGTTCTATCTTTTCACGGGTGGCGGCCATCTCCTTTTCGACGCTGAGCAGGTCCTTGACCTCGCCCTTCTTGTCCATCAGCTTGACCAGGCGCTCTTCCAGGGCCTGCGAGTTCTTGAGCCGGGCCTGGAGGTCGACGTATTGCTTGGTGATGTCCTGGCTGTCGACCTGCTGGTTTTTCAGTTCGCCCAAGGATTTGAGCTTAACCACAACCGAGTCGAATCGTTCGGGCAGGACGCGGATGACGATTTCGCCCTGGACCTTGCCGTTGGCCAGCTTACTGCTCTGGGATGAGGCGATGTAGCCGTTCTCCTGGGTCAGGACCACCACCACTTTCTGGTAGGCGACCTCGTAGATTTCCACCTCGAATTGGAGCGAGCCGGACTTGATAATCTTGCGGTTGATGAGCAGTTGGTCGTTGGTGGCCAGTATGGCCGCGGACGGGTTCAGCACCGCCAGTGAATTAGCCACGTCTCCGGTCTCACCAACCACATAACCAGCTGCAAGACGACCGTCTTTGTTCTTATCCATAGAATCTGATTTTGCCGAGGCCCTCTTACCACCGGACCTGCCAACAGCTCCGCCCATTCCGCCGCCGACAGCGATGGAATCATACACGGCTTGACCCTTAAGAAGTTTTTCGGAGTTCTCATATTCTTCAGCCATATTCTTCTCATCTGCCATGGCATCTCCGGGGGCCATATTTTCAAGACACAGCATGCCATTCATTTCTCTTACAGGCGTAGCCGCAGGTGATAATCCTTTGTTTTTCTTACCCACCCCGCCAAATAACATCATTTCAGTTCCGGCCCAAACACTTGTATGACCAAGTCCAGTTTGCGCCACATCCATGGCCGTGTAGGCGTTGGAGGCATTGCCGGTGTATTTCTCGTATGACTTCTGCCACCAGGTCTTGCCCATATCCGGCGAAGGCGAAGCCATAACATGCATCATGCTCCGGGCCTCGAGCATCGGCACGATGGCCATAAAGAACATCAATACCAGCGTGGCCACGGTCAGGCCGCCGGCCAGGCGGTATTGGTACAGTTTTCCGAACACTCCCCCGAGCAGGCCTCTTATTCCGTTTGGCATAGGATAGGTCCTTTCTTCCGCGATGGCCGCGGATATTCTGGCGGGCAATTCTTCCGGCGCCCGGTCTTCCGATAATGCTTCAATCAATGCTTTGTCCAGTTGTCGGGCATCGTCCAGCGCCCGGCAGCAACCGGCGCAGTCCGAATAATGCGCCTTGAAGCGGGACAGCTCATCTCCCTGCAGGCCGTCGGCCAGGTAGACCTCGATGAGCTCCTCGAACCATTTGTGCGTGTCGTTATTCATATTCAGTCCCTCCTGTTTATATTCGTTGCGGTTTGTCATCCGCTTATCTTTACCGTTTCCCGCAGTAATTTCATTCCCCGGTTTAATAATCCTCTCAACGAACCGTCGGTCAGCTCCAGCTCCTCGGCTATCTGCCCATAGGACAGGCCTTCCAGGTAGCGCAGAGTAATGGGCGTCCGGTATTTGTCGGGCAGTTCGCAAATGGCCTGATGCAGTTGTTGCCGGAGCCCGTCCTTATCGGCCTCATCGAGCGTTATCGACTCAGGCGTATTGTCGGACAGACCCTGGGTCTGACGCTCCTTTTGCAGTTCGTTATAACAGCGGAAGGCGCTGTTCCGGGCGATGGTCACCAGCCAGCTCCTAAAATTGTCCGGCTGGCGCAGGGATGCCAGCGAACGCCAGGCCTTGAGGAACGCCTCCTGGACGATTTCCTCGACCCGGGCCGTTTCCGGGACGATGCCGTAGGCCACGGACCAGGCCAGCCGGTAATGCCGCCGAACCAATTCGTCATAGGACGGTTTATGCCCGGCCTGGGCCTGTTGCACCAATAAAACATCTATATTCTCAGACATTTGTTTCTCTATAATATTAGATTGTTTGAACTCAGATTCCGCACGTAAAATACCGGAATTATATGAAAATATTTTCCAGAGCAAGTTTCACCACTGAGGACACTGAGACCTTTATAACAGGGACTGGACACATTCGCTCGGCTCAGTGTAAACTTAACTTTTAAAAGATAAATCCTCTTACAGTCTCCTTCAAGTCTCTTATAGTCCCTGTTTTATTACTCTTTACGCCCTTCGCGGTGGACAGGTTTACTATATTTACTTACGCAAATCCTTATAGCGCGGGTCCTTACGCAGGGTGGCCAGGTCCGGGTCGTTGTCCATCCAGTGCAACTCGCTGTAGCCGTATTCCAGCGCCTTCTTCAGGGCGTTGATACCGTCGTCGACCTTGCCCAGCAGAGCGCAGTCGCAAGCGATGTTGTACCACAGCCCGGCGTCGTCCGGATTATACTCCAGCGCCTTGGTGTAGAGCTCCAGCGACTTCTGGTAATCCCCGGCCTTGTAAAGCTTGTCCGCTTCGCCGGCGTAGTCCGGCCCGATGTTGAGCGGCTGGACCGTGATTTTGGGCTCTACTGGTCGCTCCGACCGCCGACTCCAACTATCTGGCATACGATGTATTGACAACAAAAGTATCCTGACTGCATTCCCAATGGTATTCTGTATAGCCATATTATACCCCTCTTCCCACACTAAGATTTTCGGCTCGATTTTACTTTGCTCATTGCCCTCGGCATAAAGTGTGGTAGGACTAATTAACAAAGTCGAAGGTAAATATTGAGACTTATTCTTATCAAAGTCAGGAATAAACTGCTTTACTACCGCTTGCTTAGTATCCAGAAGAATCGGCATTCTTAATGATTTTAATCGCCCATCAGTAACGAGCTTATCCTTCCCTTCAGGATCCACATAAATACCTACTATCTCAAAAATGTTTGTTACACTCTGTCCCGCGGTTCTCCCAATATAATCAGTTATATCATCAATTAGAGGAAGCATCCGAATGGATGGCTCATTATCTAAAGAAAAAAAGGCTAAAATCACTCCTTTAGTTTTGAGCGTCTCGGTCAAATTATACATTTTGCCTTCCAGGTCAGGCAGTTCGAACATCGGCACCTTGTCCAGTTTGCGCACCACCCTATCTGATTCCGGCAGTTTATCGAGCGGAATATCCAGCGGGATGTCCAGGACCACGCCCTCTCCGGACTTGAATTCCAGCTGTTTGCAGTAGACCATGGCGTCGCCGTTGGAGTTGCGCACGCCGGCAGTGATGAGGTATGTGCCGGGCGGTATGCCGACCCACTTGCCCGAGTGCTTGAGCTCGCGCCATTCCAGGTATCCCCAGTAGCCGTTCTGGAAGCGGCTGATGGCAATCTTTTCCCAGGGGTTGGTATCGGGTGCACCTTTCCTGAAAAGGTTCATCCTCAAGCCGGCCGGCTTGACGTCATATTCGGAGGCGGTGGCTTCATTGCGCTGGGTATTGGCAAAGTTCTTGAGGTCGTGCGGATAGAGCGGCAACCAATTTGCCCCATCCCAGAACTCAACCCAGTCGTTCTTGACCTGTGCCGGCACGCCTAGGGTCCGGAGCAGTCCGGCGGTGAACACGGCCACTCCGTACGGGTCGCCGACCTTGCTGCGAAAGGTGTCCAGCGGGCTGGGCGTATACGAGAACCTGCCGGATAACTCGCTCTTGACCTTGATATTATTCTGAACCCATTCATTGACCGCATTAGCAGTTGTAGTTATGGAATCAGCAAGTATCGGAACAGAAGTCATGGCAACGCTATAATCTTTCCATTCACTCTTAGTTAAAGTAAACTTAGTTCGTAATTCTTTCCTCCAGTTAGTGATATGCAGATACTGGAACGAAGGGCTGAGAACATATGCCCTGTATATATCATCAGGCACTTTTATCACAGCCATTGGACGAGCATTCGCAGCGCAGTTGACGTTATCCAGCAGGAATTCCTTGGTCACCTCTATGGCCTCCAGGTGCGCCAGCCGCCCTATCAGCCAGAACAGGTCGGACTTGAGCTCCGGCTTGCATTCTTTTATGGCATTAACGATTTCCGGCCAGTTGCCGCCGGCCGAAACAAGTTTCTGAACCACGGTATCCTTTTCCGGTGCGCCTTCGAGCAGAGCCATCACATCCGAATGTCTGGCCAGGCTGAACTCCTCAAAGTAGTGTATCTCCATCGGCGCCGGCCGGGTCGGGGTCAGCGGCGTGGTCACGGTCGGGGCCAGGTTGGATGCGGTGAAACTGACACGTGCCTCTTCGGCCGTCGGATAGCGCAGGAAGACATAGCCGTCCGGAGCGGCGTTGGGCTCAAGTTCCAGCTTCAACTCCAGGGTCTTGTCCGGTTCGGTCCGGACCACCTGCCAGGCCCGGCCGGTATCGTTGCCGGCCGAGAGGAAATATTCGCCGATGCCGACGATGAACGAGGCCTTGCCGTCTTTGTCGGTAATCTTGGTGCCGACGGGCCGGAAACTGCCCCAGTTAAACACGGCGAATGCGGCGGTCACGCCGGAGACCGGTTTGCTGTCGGCGCTGACCGTTACATTAACAGTGCAGGTCTTTGAATAGTTGGGCGTGGAGTTTATCATACAGCCGCCGCCGAATGATTTGTGGAGCAGGTCCGACTGGGCCGGCGGTCCTATTTTGACCGAATAGACCGCGGCGGCGCGCTTGGCCGGATGCTCGAACCAGGGCGTGCCCGGCTCGCAACCGCCGATGGGCTTCCAGTTCCCATCCACCCAGACCTCGGCCCAGGCGTGGTTGTTGTCGCAGATGGCCCAGTAAGGCGTCCAGGACGAACGGCAGGGAATTCCTACCGAACGGGCCGCCGACATATAGATAATCATCATCTCTTCGCAACGGCCGTAACCGGACTTGAGCGTAGACAGCGGACTCTGGTCGCGTTCCTCGGTTGATACAAACCTGACCCGTGACCGGCCGTCCGGCTTGGGCGCGCCCAGCCAGAGGTTGACCTGGTGGACCACGTCAGCCATGTCTTTACACTGCCCGATTATCGGGTCGAGCTGGCCGTAGAAATACTTGCGATAGGCCGATATCGGCTCCTCAGCGCAGCGATACGGCAGAACATAGTGCTGGAAGATATCCTCGGGCATATTCTTCATCCAGGGATACTGCGCTTTGACCTTGTAGGCGTAGGTGATGTCCTCCAGCAGGACGTCTTTGCTTATAGCCACCAGGTCCGGGTAGGTCATGGTCGAAATCAGGAATGCCGCGCCCGGGCGCTGTTCCGGCGGTATGGTCTTGAGCACGCCGATGAGCGTTTCCCGGTTGTCCCCGGCCAGTAACAGGGCCGCCTCGAACTGCTGGTGGTATTCAGCCGGCACCAACTCCTGCCAACCGCTGGGCACAACAACAGCGGCGGTAACCGGCTTAGCCACGCTCACTTTCACATTTCCGCTTCCACAGCCTGACCATAGAACACAGATAGCACAGATAACAACGATGTAGTTGATTACTTTACGCATGATGATACTCCTTCTGTTAATTATTTATGAATAAAGCGTAAGTTTGCTTATGGAACTGATAAGTGATTACAAACTGTCTCTGTAGTTTCATTTGCTGCAATACTCAGAAACTAATTGTCATCCCGACCTGGAGGCCGAGGTAATCGGTCTTATTCTCGGGCCAGCGGTACCGTTCGGTGGCGGATACGGCTTTCCACTTGCTGCCCTTCCAGTAGTTCCGGCCGCCGTAGAGATCGGCGCCAACGGCAATAACCGAGCCCAGATGGTAGTTGAGTCCGGTCTTGGCCTCGAAGCCATAACCTTGCTTGTCGCCAAAACTCAAACCGGGCATAGCCGTATTGGTCACCTTGTTATACATCGGATAAGTGCCTTCAATCTGGAGGTCCCAATCCAGCAGGGAGCTCTCGCCATATTCGCCCTGTTTGAACATAATCGGCGCAACGGCCTGATATCCGAGCAGGTAGTGATATGACTTGATATTCTCGGTCAACTCAGGCGTACCGGTGGGATTGCCGTTTTGGTCGTAGAAGTCGGACCGTTTCTGTTTAACCATGGAATAGCGCACGCCGGTGTACCAGGTGCCCGGTTCGACACCGCCGCCGGCCCCGTAAACCTGGCCGATGTAAGCATCCATCCGGAACCAGCTGTATTTCAGGTCGTTGGCCTGGTAAGGCGAGATATTGGCCCGGTCCCACTTTTCCAGCGCCGGCATGGTTTGGTACGGTATGACACCCTTGATTCCGACCAGCAGCCCTTGATAACCTTGTATCAGGTGAAAACTGGTTACCCGGGTAAGCGCCTCGGCCTGGGAAGATGTCTGGGTATCCGATTCGAGCTCCTGATAATTAAGTATCTCCGTGCCGGAGCGTATAAAAAATGACTGGCTCGTTTCGGACTGGGTCTGACGGGGCGGGTCGGCGTCGGTAAATTCGGCCGAAGCGGGTAATGCCCAGGCCATAATCATTACCATACCCAGCATTAACTTGCTCAAATCTTGCATAGTTTCCGATATTATTATATTGTCTAAATAAGTCAACAGTTATGATAGAAAGAATCCCCCGTTTCTTCGGACAAATTATCGAAGCCGTTTGGCTGATGGCGCTGGTAATCATCCCGCTCTTTTTCAACCCTTATTCGTCGCGCATCTTCGAGGCCGATAAGACCTACATCCTGATTTCAGTATTTTTCCTTCTGTCCGCTTTTATGGTAGTCAGCCGCATCGCCCACGAACCGCGGCCGATACCGAATAAAGGCTTTGTCTGGCTGGCCATAGGCTTTGGTATAGTCTACTGGATATCGTCGGCACTGGCGCTGGCGCCCGAGACCAGCTTCGGCGGGTTTTACCTGCGCGAGGAAGGCTGGCTGACGCTGGTCAGCTATATCTTTATCTTCCTGGTAATAGTCTATCATCTTAAGAGCTCGGACCAGATAAAGCGTCTGGTCACCACCGCCATACTGACAGGCCTGGTGGTGGCGCTTTACGGCCTGTTCCAGCGGTTCGGCATAGACACAGTTCCCTGGGCGTCTAACGTGGCCAGCCGGGTAACCACTACTTTCGGCAATCCGATATTCGCCGGCGCTTACCTGATAATGGTCATACCGCTGGCCCTGGCCCGCCTGATTGGCCATATTAAACTGCGCCAGATGCCGCAGATTATGGTTTACAGCCTGGTACTGATTATCCAGGCCTGGTGCGTGGTGGCTACCCAGAGCCGCGGCCCGTTCATCGGCCTGGTCGCGGGCATATTTTTCTTCGCGGTGCTCTACGGGATAATAAACGGTTACCGGAAACTCATTATTTCAACGGCGGTCGTGGTGGTCTTAATCGGAATATTCGCAGTACTACTGAATATCAATAACTCACCTCTGGACCCAGTCAAGACGTATCTAGGCCGGCTGGGAGAAATGACCCAGTCCGAAACCGGCAGCGGCAAGGTCCGGTTGCTGATATGGGAAGGCGCGGTGGCAATACTTAAGGCCGAACCGGCCCGGATATTTTTCGGCTACGGGCTGGAGTCGATGTTCCCGCTCTATCACAAATACACCCCGGCATCGTTCGCCAGATACGAGGGCTCGCTGGCCGTGCCGGACCACTCGCATAACGACACCTTTGACGTGCTGATTACCGGCGGCGCGGTCGGGCTATTGGTTTATCTAGGCATCTTTGCGCTGATTATATATTTGAGCCTGCGCCGGCTGGAAATAATCCGGCAGTCCCCTGCCCGGTTCAGGATGATTTGCCTGGCCGGGATACTGGCCGGGTTATTGGTGCCCTACGCCATTACCGGCCGGATGATATTCCTGGGTCTGGGCATACCTTTCGGATTACTGGCGGCCATTGGCGGCTGGCTGTTGCTTATCGGATTCCGGAATCCAGCATCGGACAACCCCAAGCCGACCGTCAATAACGCCGTGCTGATTATCGCCTTGCTGGCCGGAATAATCGGGCATTTTGCAGAGATACAGTTCGGCATCGGAGTCACCTCGACCAGATTATATCTCTGGGTCTACCTGGCCCTGCTGGCCATACTCTCGGCTGATACAAAGCAGGAACAAACCGATGACAAAACCGACGCATCACCGGCCAGGAATTATATGCTGTTCGGACTAATTATCGGGCTGGTCATTTCAATATTCATATTCGAGCTGGTCAAGCGCAAGTTTCTGATCGAGGGAATGCCTTTTAATTTCTATTATATCGCCGGAACTATCTGGGCGCTGGCCGGATTGTTCGTGGTCATGGTCCATCCGCCCAAACGGCAGGGACACGAGACCGGCCTAGGGACATATTTCAACTACTATGTTTTGATTCTTTTAGGCAGCGGCCTGGTTGCCGGAATATTCTACATGGTATATACCAGCCTACTGGGCGATTCGACCGTGCTGGCCGGATTGATTAATTCCACATATCTGTGGTTCAATATCATTCTGGTGTCCATAGCTCTCCTGTTACCTAATCCAGAAATGCGCCCTACCAAAGGCTATGGATGGCTGATGGCGCTGGTTTTGATATTACCGGCCTTCTACTGGTCGATATATCTTGTTAACCTCAGGAATATCTACGCCGATATGTATTGCCGCCAGGCCGAGAACCTGGAGAAAATCAATAAGTTCGACGAAGCCATCAGCAATTACGCCAAGGCAATAGAGCTGGCGCCTAAAGTGGATTACTTTTATTCTTCATCAGCCCTAGCCCGGACATACCAGAAAGCTGGCAGATATGAGGATGCCTCGAAAACCCTGCAGAAGGCTCGGACGATTAACCCGCTCAACCCGTTCCACGTCTCGGCTATTGCCAGGCTTTATTCCGATTGGGCCGAACAACAGTTCAAGAACAAACCTGATGAATATTCGTCCAAGCTTAATACTTCTCTGAAATATTATGACCAGCTGGCCGTCATAACACCCAACAGCCCGCAGGTCGAGCGCGAGCAAGGCGATGTCTACCGCCAGATGGGCAATTATCCGGAAGCCATCGCCCGGTATAAAGCGGCCTTGGCCAAGGATGACCGGGTCGGATTAACCTGGCTGGTTCTGGGTAAGGCTTACCAGCAGAATAATATCATCTTGATGATTGAAGCATACGAAAAATCCTGCGGGTTGGGCATCAGGCAAGCCCGGACGGAACTGGGCAGGCTGGGCGAGGAGTATTTTAACAGCGGGCGATATGATGATTCGATTGCCGCCAACCTGGCGTTATCACGGCTGGAACCGAAAGAATACCAGCATTATCACAATCTGTCTGTAGTCTATAACAAAACCGGCAATAAAACAGAAGCCCTGAAGTATAACCTTAAAGCGCTGGAATTTGTGCCGCCGGACAAGAAACAAATAGTCGAGAAGTTCGGCCAAGACCTAAAATAAATTTAGCAAAAATCCAGATTATTAGTTGACTTTTACGGTTTTTAGTACTATATTGTATGTATAAGGAGGAAACAATATGAAAAGAATATCAGTGTTTGTCGGTGTGATTACTTTAGTAGCGGTATTATTCAGCGTGGTTCAGTTCAGCGAGAGCTCCTGTCCTCATGTCACTGGCCAGTGTCCGGATGATAAAAAACTAAGCAAAAATGATGAGGAAACATACCAAAAATCTATAACCGAGGCACACAAGCTAATGGAAGAGAAAAAGGACAAGGATGCCGAAGTGGCTGTCGAGGAAGCGCTTAAGGTAAAACCGGGAGACCCGATTGCGTCAGCCCTTAAATCACGTATTACCCACAAAGTTAAGGGTATGACCTATTCCGGAATCAACGATCAGGGTTACCAGGAATATACCCACAAGCAGACCGGGCTCAAATTCATCCTGATACCGGGCGGACGATTGATTATCGAGGGGAGCGAAGGTCAGAACGGGAAAAAGAGAATTGATGATATGACGGTGCGCGATTTTATGCTTTCCAAATACGAAGTACCCCAAGGCGTATGGGAAAAAACAATGAAGAACAATCCGTCCAACTTTAAGAAAGGTGAAAACTACCCGGTGGAACAGGTTACCTGGGAGGACTGCAAAGAGTTCTGCAAGAAAACAGACCTGCGCATGCCAGAAGAGATAGAATGGGAATACGCCTGCCGATTCAATACCACTACCCGCTATTATTGGGGCAACAATGAGAACGGCGATTTCCTGTGGTATGCCAAGAACTCAGCTGATACGACTCACGAAAACGGTAAAAAGAAGCCCAACGGCTACGGACTGTATGATATGCTCGGCAACGTCTGGGAATGGTGCCGCAACCCTTATAAAGAAAACAAAAAGGAAAATGACCCCAAGAAAATAGACGGTGATCCGGGCGATCCTAAATACCGCGCTTTGCGAAGCGGCGCCTGGGATCAAGCCATAGAAAATTGCGGATCGAGCAGCTACTTAAGACTGGCTCCGGACACCAAACAAAAGAACATCGGGTTCCGCCCAGCCAGCGACGCCAGACCGTAAAAACCCGGACATTAATCTGGACCAGACTGCTACTTACAAAACTCTTGTCAGCATCCCTTTATATGCTATCATCCGGCTATGTCTTACGCTGAGATTGTATTTCCGATACCGCTGGATAAACGGTTTCATTATCACATACCCGACACCATGTCCGGGCAAATAAGGATAGGCTCCCGGGTAGAGGTTGACTTCGGGCCCCGCACAACTATAGGCTATTGCATCGGAATAGTTGACAATCTGCCGGCCGAATCGTCCGGTTATAGAATAAGAGACATCAAACGAATCATTGACGAAACTCCCCTGCTTAACGATAAGATGTTTGAGCTTTGCAGGTGGATTTCAGAATATTATTTCTGTTCCTTAGGACAAGCGCTTGAATCCGCCTTGCCTTCTGGCGTGCGGCGGATACGTAAAACTCAGATAACCCGACAATCCAAGACCAAAGACCCGTTTCTAAGCGATGAAGTGGCTTTAGTCAAGCCATATACACCTAATCAGGCCCAGGCCAAAGCTCTGGAAACCATATTGCCTGTTCTGGAATCGGATACGTCACGGGTATTTTTGCTTTACGGCATCACCGGCAGCGGTAAGACAGAGGTTTATCTCCAGTCGATACATCGAACGCTGGAATTGGGCAAACAGAGCATTGTCCTAGTGCCGGAAATAGCGTTGACTCCTCAAACCATCTTCAGATTTCGCCAGAGATTCAGCACGGATAAAATTGCAGTATTGCACAGTCATCTGACCGAAAAAGAGCGGACCGAACACTGGAAACGCATCCGAAGCGGCCAGGCCAAGATTGTTATTGGCGCCCGCTCGGCCGTATTCGCGCCGACTAGTAATCTGGGTCTGATCGTCATAGACGAAGAGCATGAAACAACTTACAAACAACAGAATGCGCCGATGTATCACGCGCGAGAAGTGGCTATACGACGGGCTGAGACGGAAAATGCCCACGTAATACTCGGGTCGGCTACCCCGTCCCTAGAATCATACTATCACGCTATGTCCGGGAAATATACACTTATTAAACTGCCGGAGCGGATCGAGCAAAGACCCCTGCCAACGGTTGATATTGTTGATATGAGCAAGGAAATGAATCCTAAAAACCCGATGCCGATACTGTCTAAACGGCTTGAAGTTCTACTGCGTCATGCCGTTAAGGAAGGGAATCAAGTACTGCTATTCTTAAACCGGCGCGGATTCATAACTATGGTAACCTGCCCGCGGTGCCGGTTCATTGTCCGTTGCAAACGCTGCGCTGTAGGGTTAACTTACCACAAACAAACTTCTAAAGGCCATGAGAATAAATTATTCTGCCATTACTGTGGTAAAGAATACGATATGCCAACCGTCTGTCCGGACTGCGGTTACCCCAAACTAAGAAATACCGGCACCGGAACAGAAAAGGTTGAGGAGCACATCAAGAAAATATTCACAATACCGGATTACGTCAAAAACCTGCCAGGCGGGCCAGCGGATGAAACCACCCCGACTGTTTCCCGAATGGATAGTGATATAATGCGCTCGCGACAGTCATACCGCCAAGCATTATATGATTTGGGAACCGGAGAGACGGATATAATGGTCGGAACGCAAATGATTGCCAAGGGATTGGACCTACCAAATGTCACCCTAATAGGCATTATATCAGGCGACACCATGCTTTATATAAAGGATTTCCGCTCGCCGGAACGAACTTTCCAGCTTATAACCCAGGTAGCCGGCCGAAGCGGACGCGGCCCTAAAGGCGGCAAGGTGGTAATCCAAACATTTAACCCAGAACATTACAGTATTCTAACTGCGGCTAAACACGACTTTGAGGAATTCGCCCGGAAAGAACTTCTCTACCGTAAGGAACTTAACTATCCTCCCTTCAGCCAATTACTTCGAATCCTGATTGAAGGAGTGAACCAAGAAATGATTGCAAATCTTTCCGGAGAAATCAGCCGACGCATAGAATCCACTCTCGGACCGGGAGTGGAAATATTAGGACCGGCACCGGCTCCACTGGAACGAATAAGAGGCAGGTACCGCTGGCATATGATTGTCAAAGCCAGTAATTTCAGCTTGCTTAAACAAGCCGCCGATTCGGTCAAAGATATAATTGCCAGATACGGCAAGGCATTTCTTGTAACATTTGACCACGACCCAATCAGCCTCTTATAGATTAAGGCTTCAGAATCTTTCCAGCCACCATAGTAAGTATACTATGCGGTGCGGTATGAATAAGATAAGGCAATAATTCTTTGGGCTTGATATTCCCTCTTATAGAGAAACCTGCAATATCCGCCTGATAGCCCGGTTTAAGCACCCCCACTTTTTTATGAATATTCAATGTTCTAGCTCCATTAATAGTACCCATCTTAAATATCTGAAAATAACTTAATCCATTGTAATTTTCAGCGACATATTTCATTTCCTTAAGAATATGCAAATCGGCGTTACTGCCCAATCCATCTGTACCGAGCGATACATTTATCCCGGCTTTAAGTAATTTTCTGAATGGGTGATTCCTATGCCCAAAATACCGGTGACTATTAGGGCAAAATACGACGCTGACACCTGATTTAGCCAATAATCTAATATCATTAGGCGTCAAATAATTACAGTGCACAAAAAATGCCGGCGGACTGAGCGTTCCGAGTTTATCCATATATTCAACCGGCGTGCAGAAAGGAGGTTCCCAGGTGTCATAGTAACGAGCAATCTTCTTAAGATAACCGACCATTTTACCATTTCCATTTTTAGTAAAAGCCACTTCCTCCTTAAGTTCCGAAAGATGGGTCGACATAATACAACCATGGCTGCGAGCCATAGAAAAAAGCTTCTGATAAAGCGGTCCAGAAACAGAATACGGCGAGTGCGGAGCAAAACCAACGTTAAATAACGGGCTCTGCCGGACCGAGCGGCATATAAATTTCGCGTCCTTTGCAGTGACATTCGCCGAAACCGGATCAAGATTGAATATTTCCTCAAAAACAAAACGCCTTATAGGGGCTTTCAATTGCGCTTGAGCAACCCTTAAAAGGTGCGTATGATCACCAACGGTAGTAATCCCGTTTTGGATGCAAACTTTATATCCGTGCGCGACCGTCTTATTCATAAAGTCAATGGTCAGTAATTTCCTTGTCTTTATTACTTTTTGCGCCCATTCGGTAAAACTCTGGGGAGGTTTCAATCTGGGAGCCCCCTGCGGCTTTATCCCGCCGTAAAGTTCGGGACCTTCGAGATGCGCGTGAGGATTAATCAATCCTGGTATTAGCACCGCATTACCTAAATCATAAACCCGGCCTAAAGATTTGATATGTGACACGGACTTAATGGTATGACCGCCGATAGAAACATAACCATTTTCTATTACTTTACCCGCTTCAGGTATAACATATTTGGCGCGCAACAACATCTATATCACTTTCGGTAATTCGATAATACTCTTAATAACCACATCCGCATCATATAGTTTATCGGAATTAAAGTCTTTAAACTCTCCTTGAAGAACGCGTACTGTAAAAATCCCTATTTGTTTCGCACCGATGAAATCCTCACTCGGATTATCACCCACGTAAACTGTTTCAGAAGGATTAACATTCAACTTTTCCGTAACCAACCTGTAACAATAGGAATTAGGTTTAGCGTATTTCTTAGGGTGTTCAGCGGAGCATAGAATCAAGTCAAATTTATCCTCAATTCCAAGTGTCCTAATCTTATTATATTGCATCAAAAGATTCCCGTCTGTCAGAATTGCCAGCTTATACTTACGCCCTAAAACATCCAACATCTTCGGAACACCCCGATAAGTGCGTATTGACGATTTATGGTTATAATATATCTGCAATAAACGCCCCATCAATTCTGGTGAAAAAATCCCCAAAACATTCAATAAATTTTCCAGAAGAAATTCATAGTGCGACGTGCGAACTTTCCAGATACGATAAAATAAATCCAGGGTTGCCTGATAATTCAAATAATATGATTGGGAAAGGTACTTAATAATCTCTTTAAACGCACTCTCAACATAATACTGTTTGTCATAAATAGTATTCCCCAAATCGAATATAACCGCCCTAAACCTGCAGGCCTTTCCGCGGCGACTCTTACTGCAGGATTTTTCCCCATCCGCAGACTTACATTTCCCAGCATTATGCTTCAACATTTTTAAACTATATTTCACCATTGCAAAAAGTCAACTTATTTACCCATAGCCTTATTAACAATATCCTCACCTATGCGCACAAGCTCATCGGCCCGCTCTTGCGAAAGCGCATCCGCATATATACGGATAATTTTCTCCGTTCCTGATTTTCTTAATAGCAACCATGACTTATCATTGTAAACACGCTTCAATCCGTCAATGGTAACATTTTCAATCATATTTTCAGTCGCCTGCTCAAGCCATATTTTTTTAACCCGCGCCATTATCTGTTCCGCCATATGAGGCGCATACTTAACATTATGCTTAACTTGGAAAAACTTGCTGAACCCGCTCGCAAGTTCCGACAGCAGTTTCCCCTGACGAGCCATAATTTCAAGTAATTTCAAAGAAGCCAATATACCGTCTGGCCACAAGCAATCACGAGCAAAATAATATTTACCAGACTCTTCGTATGAAAAATCAGCTTTTAAATCCCGGACAACTTTCAAGGTTGCCGGCTGTCCGATACAACAATAATGAAGTTTGGCTTGCCGATCAGCAACTACTTCACTTATCAATCCGGATGAATTTATAGGTGTTACACATACGTCACCACAATTCAGTATATCACGTGCAAATACAGCTCCAATCAAATCTTCAGACATGACCTTCCCTGTTTCATCAATAAACAATACTCTATCGGCATCAACATCTGTAGCAATTCCCAAAATGCAGTTATTTTCTTTAACTTTGGCGGCCGTCTCTGCTAAATTCCACCGACGAGGTTCAGCTGACCTTTTCGGCACAGGAGCCAACTCACTATTAATTACCGAAACCTCACATCCTAAATTCTTCAAAAGTTCTGGTAAAACTAATGTGGCCGGGCCGTTAGCCGGATCAACCAAAACATGATACTTCTTTGATTTAATGATAGCCTGATCAATCTTCTCCAGTAAAAAATCGCGGTATATCCTCAAAGCGTCATCGGCTTTGCGATATAACCCTAACGCCTCTAGTGGTATTTTAGTGGGCTGGGCTTGATCATATTCCGCATAACGCTTTTCAAGTTCACGTGCCAATTGATCATCGAGGTAAGAACCGTCAGATTTCAATATTATTATTCCTGTCATATTAAAAGGGGTATGAGAACCGGTTATCAATACACCACCATTAAGTTTATATTTCACCACGTAGGTGGCTAACCCTCCGGTCGGTACCACGCCACAATCAACAACATTCACTCCACGTGAACGTAAGCCACTTGCTGAACTCATCGCCAAAATATCCGCGCCATAACGGGAATCGTAGCCAATCGCCACGCCGCCCCTATTGCAAAGGTAATCAGCAAAAACCTGACACATCTTCATTACCAACAGAGGCGTAATTTCAATATTGATTAACCCCCTAATGCCGGCCGTACCAAACATTTTTCTTACTTGAGGAGCAGACCGACCCTGATTAGATTCATCAAGCTGTGGTATCCTGAAAAGTTTCTTAGATTCTTTATCACCGGAATCCTTTTGTCCGAAAGTAAACCTAAATTGACCAGCTTCTTTTGTTTTTTTACGCTCTTCCAAAGATGGTATCTTAAAAAGTGCCCCCTCAGATGGCTTATGTTTACCTAAGTTTACATGCAGCTTGGAAAACATAGCGGGAGAAACAACAACCATATAAGCAATTAATATTAAGGCACCCACCATGACAATAACTCTGATAAAATCTTCAGATGAAATATAATCAGGCAGTATCAATTCGCTGACTATTACCACACTGATAAAAACAATCAGAAGGATATAAACTATTATCTTCATATTAGCACTCTGCTTTTCCTTAATCGATAACCGGAAAAGTAGCAAATAACCCCAATAATGCAATAAATACAAGTCAGTATAACCCAATTGGCATAATTGTATGGATAATAAGCTCCTATGACCGACTGTTTATAAAGCTCTCCGGATCTTAAAATATCATGAGAAAAAAAACTTGCAGCCATCGTCAAAAACGGATTACCAAAAACCGTTGCCTTAATAAAAAATTGTCTAATAGATGGATTAAACACAAAAGCTTCAACCAGAGGATTCGCAAAAAATACCCAACCGCACAAAAAAAACACAACCGCATACATAACTATCTGCGCCAGAATTTTAATAGTATTTAAGTTTGATAAAAAAAAATGCAGCCCGCCGATTAGCACTGACCATGATGCTAAGAATAGAACCAGAAAAATATACCTTTTAACTGTAAGGGAATAGGAACTATCCTGAGCTAATAAAACGGATAGCCCAATAACTAACACCACAATGCTGGTTAAAATAAGTATTCTTAAAAGAAATGTCCTTAAATGCAAATCCTTATCGCTAATCAACAAAGGGATGATTAAACCGACAACTATCGGACCGGAATAAGCGATAATCGATACAATCATATCCCGTCAATGATACTTTTAATCCCGATAAGCTTAACAAGAAGTGATTTTAAATCTTTTAAAGCTAAAGAGTTCGAACCGTCGCATAACGCACGATCTGGTTTGGGATGGACCTCTAAAAATAAGCCATCCGCACCAGCGGCGACACCAGCCTGAGCCAGATGCTTAATCATATCACGCTGCCCCGCCGATTTTCCAAGTCCACCGCCGGGCAGTTGCACACTATGAGTCGCATCATAAACTACTGGGTAACCGATAGATTTCATAATCGGTATTGAACGCATATCATTAACCAGGTTATGATATCCAAAAACCGTTCCCCGTTCGGTTAATATAATGTTATGGTTACCGCAGGAGGAAACCTTCTCAGCGATATATTTCATGTCGAGTGGGGCCATAAATTGGCCTTTTTTTAGATTAATCACACGCTTAGTCCGTGCGGCAGCAATAACCAAATCTGTCTGGCGACAAAGCAGAGCCGGTATCTGGATTATATCCAACACTTCTGCCGCCGGTTTTACTTCAGAAATCGAGTGAATATCCGACAAAATATGGAATTTAAATTCTTTTTTCAGGCAAGCCAGCACTTTTAGTCCGTCTTTCAAGCCAGGACCTCTGTAAGAACGATGGCTTAACCGATTGGCCTTATCATAAGACGCTTTAAACACAAAGGGAATACCTAATTCATCCGTAATATCCTTGAGTATTTGGGCTGTTTGGAATAATTCCTTTTGCCCACTTTTTGGAGGTATCACGCAAGGGCCGGCTATCAAGAATAACCGGCTATTTCTACTGAGTCCCATATGATTAAGCTTAATTCTATTCCCCATATTTTTACTTCTTAAGAAATTCCAATAACTCCCAAACTACCACGCCGGCCATTTCCTTCTTAACCACTCCACCGGGAACTTCACGTGACACCCAAGCGCGATAAATAGTCGCGTGTTCACCCATGGTTAATTCATGACTCATAACCTTACAATCAATTTCATGCTTACCAACTTTAACTACTTCCTCGCTGAACGCAACAGCTATACCCGGCTTAGCAATAACCGCAAGTGGGTATTCAGTAACACCTTCACTGCGCCATTCATCATTAACCAAAGTTGAAGTTTCCAGTAAAATCTCGGCCGGCAACACGTCAACCACTGTCTGTTTCTGTTCTATAACAGCACTATCCGATGGACGCATAATTTTATAATGAACATAACTGCCTTTCCCGAAACCTGCCCAAGGATTATTTGCGTCAAGTTGCTGATGGCTTGATTTAACAACTGATAGCTCCGAAGATTGGCATCCCGAAATGAATATGGCAACAAAAAAATAAAATGCAATGAGAATTCTCATTTTAGGTATCTTACGATAAAAAGATGGGACGCACCCATTACTCAACCTCGATAATATCGGGACTGAGTGCTGAGTGCGTCCCAGTTAACCTGTTACTTCGTTCCAAAGTCAACGACTTCCCATACGCAACGACCCGCCATTTCCTTGCGGACCATACCTCCCGGGACATCTTCACTCATCCACTGTTTCATTACTGTGGCCATATCGCCGATTCGGTATGTCATATCAATATAGGAGCAAGTTATCCCCTTCTCACCAATCTTGAGCATGGTGAGTTGAGACTGGCGCGCTGAGCGCGGTATTGGCAGCAAGGATACATCGTGAGCATCCTTTTTCTCCCAATTCTCGCCGACCAGTTCTGATGTTTCAACGATACCTTTTTCATCGTTTACTTCAACCAGAGTCGCCTTGAACATCGTTTCCTTGCCATCAGGAGCTACTACCTTGTACTTAATCCACGTGCCCTTGGGGAATCCGGCCCACGGTGCCTTTATCTGGACAACCTCTTCTAAGCCAGGGGTAATATTGGTTGTACCGAAGTCGATAACCTTTCGGACTTCTTTACCGCCCATTTCCCTCACGGCTAACCCGCCGGGTATCTCGTCGCACATGTAATTCTTCACGCTGGTAGTTGTCTCACCCATCTTTATGGGCATATCGACGACCTTGCAAATAAGCTCCTTATTACCCACTTTGACTGTAGCAGTAGCGCGGGTTTTATCACCCGGCTTACCGATTGGCAGTAACGAAACAGGCTCCATTCCGACTTTTTGCCATTTATCACCAACTCTCATCGATTTAACGATTACGCCTTGGCCATTGGCAATCCTGTGAATAGATTCTCTGTATTCGTATTCCATGCCATCTGTCGGGCTGAGCACCTTATAAAGCACCCATGAACCTTCCGGAAAATTCGCCCATGGCGCCTTAATCTGCCCCTGACCCGGGGTTAAGGACACTTCCTTGACCTTGCCTCCTGTTGCTTGGCAGCCTACTAACAGCATCACAATCATGATGCTTCCTATCCATTTCTTCATCTGTATTCACCCCCTTTCTATATTTTTATAATAGATTACATTAAAAAAATCGTCAAGAAAATCAAATAATTCTCTTTATTGATACTATCGTAATATCGTCATGTTGAGGCGCGGATCCTTTAAATTGCTCCAGATTATTTATCACCGACTCAATATAGCGGCTAGAACTATACTGAGCCAGTTGTCCGGTCAGCTCGAAAAATCTCTGCCCGCCGAACTCTTCATCAGCCTCGTTCATCGACTCGGTCACGCCATCAGTGTAGGTTACCACACGGTCATAAACCCCCAGTTTTACGGTCATTTCTTTTATGGTTCGGTCGAATACCGCCCCCCGGTCAAACCCCAAGGCAATTCCATTAGGATTAACCAGCTCGTACTTTTTCTCGTCAAAACGCCAAACCAACATGGGGTTATGGCCAGCACTGCTCATAGTTACTATGCCGGTTTTCGTGTTAATAATGTAATACAAAGCCGTCACGAACATACCGCGCCGGATATCCTTGGCTAATATTCTGTTTACTTTGCTTAAAACACCGGCTGGCGACATATTGTGTTCGGATTCCATCCGGATTAAGCTCCGGGTCATGGTCATAATCATAGAAGCCGGCACGCCCTTACCGGAAACATCCGCCACCACAACACCTATATTATCATCGTCTATCCTGATAAGGTCATAATAATCACCGCTGACCTCATAGCACGGCTTATAATGCGCACCGATATCGTAATCCGGAACAACCGGTATTTCTTTGGGCAACAGATTATACTGTATTTCACGGGCTATACTAAGCTCCCGTTCTATCGCCTTTGTCTCCATCTCTTTCTGGTGCGCGGTAGCCAGGCTAAGAGTCATTTGGTTAAATACTTTAGCCAGCACGCCGACTTCGTCATCAGTCTTAACGGTGGATTGGTGTCCCAACTCTCCCTCACTAACCACTTTCATATCTTCCATCAATGTCTTAACCGGCCTGGTAACCTGTTTAGCCATAAAATACCCTAGTAAACCGCCGATTATGATTGTCAGAATAGCCGGGAATAAGAAACCTGCCAATACCCGGCTCATGGTTTCATCTATTTCTTTAGCCGACAAAAACAGGTAAATTTTACCGCCGCGCAAACCTTCCCTATCAATAATGTTTTTCACGAATAGCCTGGTTCTAACCTCAACCCCCGTTTTTGCTTCCCGATAAAGACCTTCCGTAATATCTATATTCTCCTCTGAAACATTAAAAATAGATTTGGCATTACTCATCGAAAGCTTATCACCCTTGCCCCTAATGCTTAAAAGATGGTATCCCTCTGGTTCCTTGGTTATGGCAATGTTCATTATAGTCGGTTCCTTGGCACCCACTTTATCCCTGAGCTTTGAGTTCGAATCAAAACTAACCAGAGGGTTATAACCCTCGCCATTCTTTTCAACTTCCTTGCTTTTATTTATCCAGTAATCAATATCCATGACAGATAATGCCTTAATCAATCGGATACCAGCCTTGTTAATTTCAGTCTCCATAGCCGATTCAACGGACGACTTGGCCATAAAAACCAGGATTAAAATAGCAATGGCCGTGATAATAGAAGTATATAGCGTATACTTGATTGCCAGAGACATGCCGGTGGGCTTCATGCCGAAAACATGCTGGGTATGTTCCGGTTCAGGCGCAGCTGGCTGTTTGGCGGTTGGCATTTTGGAGCTGGATATCTTGCCTGTGCCGGTCTTCTTTATTACAGCCGAAGTCCCTCCGGTGCTCTTAGCAGACTTCATCACGCCGCTCTGTCCGGTCTTAGGCAGATTATGTTTTCCGCTACCTTCCATACTCATATTTCTACCAAATTAAAATATCATATCAAGCATTTCATAAGTTGTATTAACAGATTAGCATATACTCCGGCCAGCAAATCATCCCATACGATACCGCCCCGTATCTTTTCCAGCCGTTTTATCGGGAACGGTTTGACGATATCAAAAACCCGGAATGCGCAAAATCCGATTATGGCGTAATAAAAACCTGCCGGCAGGAATAGCATAGACACAAAATACCCGGCCCATTCATCGATAATAAAAGCCCTCGGATCAGATTGGTTAAAATACCTCTGCGCCCATGGCTCCAATAAAAAACTGGTAATCGTATAAATGATGGCCAGTCCGGCCAACACTATGGTCATATCATCAGGCCGGCCGGCCAGCACCCAGATAAGGCAATAAATAGCCAGCGCGCCCAAAGTCCCGAATGTGCCCTTCAGTGCCGGAACCTTATGCGCATAACCGCCGGTGACAATCCCTAAAAAGAAAAGATCTTTCATTCAAGATCACTTCTGCTGACAAGCTGCTTGGCCTTCAAAAAGTAGGTCAGACCCGATATGACTGTAGAAATAATAGTAAGCCAAATGAACGAATGAAGTATTATACCCGGCACCGGCCTGTTGCGAAAATATCCGACATATAATAAGACAGCCACTATGGTAAAACACTGGACCAAAGTCTTCTGCTTGCCCCAGGACGTGCTCGGAAATGCGATTCCTTTGGCCTCGGCCATACCCCGTATCCCGTGCACTAAAAACTCTCTGGTGATGATTACCACCACCATCCAGGCGCTCAGGAACGGGTTCAGCGCATCCCAGCTGACAAAAAATATAAACGAACCGCAAACGAGAATCTTATCGACAAACGGGTCGGCAATCCGCCCAAAGTTAGTAACCATCTTGTACTTCCGGGCCAAATACCCATCCAACGCATCCGTCACAGCCGCAATCAGGAATACAACGATGCTTACATCCAGCATCTTGGGATTTATAACGTCCTTATGCACCGAAAAATACAAAAGTATGAAGTAAATTATGGACAGGAAAAACCTGCTGACCGTTATTTTATTTGGTAAGTTCATACAATCCCCATCAAATCGTAATTCTTAACCCCGGTTACTTTAGCCCTGATAATACTGCCCGCCTTCAGCGACTTGCCGGTCTTAATAAAGATGTTCCCATCCACCTCAGGCGCATCGCCGTAGGTCCGGCCAATATAGCCATTATCGGAAATCGAGTCAATTATTACATCTATTTTCCGCCCGATAAGTTTCTGGTTATGCTCAAAAGCTATCGACTGCTGAAGCCGCATCACTTCATCCAACCTGGCCTGGCTTACCTTGTCCGGCACCTGACCGGACAGCCTCGAGGCCGGAGTGCCCGGCTCCCGCGAATAGCGGAAGGCGCCCAATCTTTCGAACCTTACCTGCTTCAGGGAATCCATCAACTCGCGAAAATCATCTTTAGTCTCGCCCGGGAACCCGACAATTACCGTGCTTCTGATATACAACCCGGGAATCTCAGACCTTAAATCGGAAATCAGGTCGATGACCTGTTCCTTCGACACTCTTCGGCACATCCGTTTTAAAATATGGTCGCTGATATGCTGGACCGGTAAATCCAGGTATTTCACCACCTTGGGCAATTCGGCCACCGCTCTAATCAACCGCTTTGAATAATGGGCCGGATGGGTGTAAAGCAGCCGAATCCACTTCAGTCCGCTTATCCGGTTAAGCATGGCCAATAACTCAGGCAGTTCTGTCCGCCCGGATTTATATGAAGTCGTATCCTGGGCAATGATATTCAATTCCCTGACACCATTGGCAACCAGTTCCTTCGCCTCTTTGATAATGATTTCAGGGCGCTTGCTCCTGTATGCCCCGTGGATGGACGGTATGACGCAATAGGAACAGCGGTTATTGCAGCCCTCGGCAATCCTCAGATATGCAAAGTGGCCGGGCGTGACCCGCAACCTCCGCGTATCCTCCCGGCACAATCTGGCCGGTTTGGACACCGCCCTATTGACGCCTAATCCGCCGCATATGCCGACGATATTGTCGCGATCGAACACGCCGGCCACCGCACGGACGCCTTTGCCGAACTTCCGCCGTATCAGCTCCGGATTCCTCTGGACCAGGCACCCGGCCACGACCACTTCCGAGCCGCCGCCGGATTTTACCGCTTGCTTAATTACATCAAGAGACTCATTCTCGGCCTCTTTGATGAAACAACAGGTATTTATCAACCAGATATCCGGGATGTCATTGGATTTGGCCTCATCAATAATCCTATAACCGGCCCGGGATAATTTGCCGAGCATCACCTCAGTATCAATAAGGTTCTTCGGACAGCCCAGGCTGACACAACGGACTGTTTTCATCAGAATTTTAAACCGCTGACTACCGTCTTAAAATCACCCTCTACTTCGCCAAACCGCTCATCCGCAACTGATAAGAATATAAAGAATGTCTTGCCGTTGCCCTGAGTAAGTATAAAAATATTCTTTATGCTAATATCCTGAATCTTCCCGGTGAACAAACATTCATAAGCGCTATTGCCGTTTATGGTCGTCTGCTTAATGGCGTTGGCGCTAAAATTCTCGAAAAACTGGTAAGCAATCTCCTTGAATGTTTTATTGAACAGGTCGCGGGTCAGCTCCTCGGCAATTTCAATTCCGCTGACGATGATTTTGGCTTCGCCGGCGCCTATCAGTGTCACCGATTCGAGCGACTTGTTTTTCACCTTCCAACCGGACGGCTTGGGCATGCTCATGCCCAGCAAGGCGTTCTCTATCAATTCTTCGCTCTCGGATAGGAATTTCTCCGGCTCGGCTATCTCAATCTTGCGGTCCTGGTCGTTGAATGACTCTATGTTCATCTTGGCCATTCCCAAAAGCTTATTCATCTTGGCCGATACGTTCGATTCCTCGCGGCCGTCGTCGTCCTCGCCCATTTTTATGTATATGGCCGGACAACCGACCCGGTTGACCATGGTGTCGACCGGCAGCCATTTGCCCAGGTAAACCTCGTTCCAATAGTGCGTGTTGAAGTCGCCGCTGATATACATAAAACCTATGACATTGCGCGTCGGCAATCCGGCCGCCCGGGCCAGCGAGCTGAAAAGAATCGCGAACTCCTCGCTGTTGCCCTCCTTGTCCTTGAGTATGTCCTTGGCCAATTTAGTGGCCGCTCCGCCTTCACCTATCTTGACGTTCTTATAAATCCAATCGGTAAGCAGTTTAACCGCCTTAAACCCGTCCGTCTCGCCCTTAACTATATCCTTGGTCTTGGCTGTAATAACAGGGTCGTTGCAGGTTATCCGCGGCGTCTGCTCCAGATACTTCTTGAAAGCGCCGTCCTTGACCGGCAAGCTCACCGTGCTGTCCGGGCCGACCCGGATTTCCTTCAAAACCACCTGGTACTCCGTCTTCTGCCCGGTCACTTCCTGATACTCGGTCTCCGGGATAATCGCGTCCGACTCCTTGGACAGAACCATCTTCATCCGCATGGCTGATATCCGCCCGGTAAAAGGCACGCTGAAATTGGTCTTCAACGAACTTGATATCGTCCCGGCCTTTTCCTGATTTTTAGCGTTCTCTTCCGAGGTCAATTCCATCTTCAACCCCGACCCCTCAATCATCCGCTCTACGCCCTTGGAATCAACAACTATGGTAAGCAATTCGCCCGGCTTGTCCGACCTAGTCGACTCGACTACAAAAACCGTCTCTTCCTTGGCGCCGGTTTTTACTTTATCCTGTCTTACCACCTTTATATTCTCGGTGTTGATACTCTGTGAACCTTCGGAAATGACCTTGAATGTGGCGCTGGCGTTGGGCTTGAGCAACCCCTTATTCTTGAGCAACAGCCCGTTGACCGCAAAAACCACGCCCTTCTCGAAGTTTATGGCCTTGTCCTGCTGCCCACCCTTGAATATTATCTTGCCGGCCGCCACGACCACCTCGACATTGCGCTGGCGGTCCTTGCTCTTTTCCGTCTTGGTCATCTGGATGGGTACAAAATCCAGGCTGGTATAACAGGTCATAATCTCGGACTGTTCAATTGCCTCGCCCTGCCCGGACTGAATCTTTAACTGCTGTTCCTCGGTGAATTTATAACAATCCTTGCCCTGGTATTTGACCTTCTCCACCAGCGAATGGGCATGCCCTATCTTCTGCCCCTGGTACATGAGATCATACCAGCTGTCGCTGACCGCATTGGATTTCTTGTCCGCTGCGCCGATACTGGCCAATCCTAAAACCACCAACAACACCCCGGCCGTGATATTTCTGGCAATCTTAGTCATATAATTTATCTCCTTTTGGGCTTATGGTAGACAATAAAGAAAACAAGTCAAATAATTACCCAATAATTCAACCGCTGATTCCGTCCCTCAGCACGAACACCAGCTTCTGGTAATAACGGATGTTATGGAGTGACATCAAAGACAGCCCGAGTATCTCCTCAGCCTGAAACAGGTGCCTCAGGTATGATTTGGTAAAATTACGGCAGGTATAGCAGTCGCAGTCCGGGTCGAGCGGCGACTTATCTGTCTGGTACTGCAGGTTCCTAATCCGGACCACGCCCTGCGAGGTAAACGCCCAGCCGTTGCGTCCGTTGCGGCTGGGCAGGACGCAGTCGAACATATCCACGCCCAGCTTGATGGCCCGGGCGATATCCTCCGGCGTGCCCACGCCCATCAGGTACCGGGGCGCGTCCTCGGGCAGCAGCTCCATCAGCGGCTCGAGCGTCTCGAACATGACCGAGCTATCCTCGCCCACGCTCAAGCCGCCGATGGCGAATCCCTTGAAACCCATTGCCTTGAGCGCCTCGACCGATTCCTTGCGCAGGTCCTTATAAGTTCCGCCCTGAACGATGCCGAACAGCATCTGGTCGTCGCGCCGTTTGGCGTCCAACGACCGCTGCGCCCACTTGAGCGTCCGCTCCAGCGCCGACTTGGCATCCGAATAACTGCTCGGATACGGCACCGGCTGGTCAAACGGCATGATGATATCCGGCCCAAGCGCCTCCTCTATCTCAATCACCCGCTCCGGCGTGAAAAACACCGTATCGCCGCTGATCGGCTCGCGAAACTCCACACCGTCATCGCTCAAGCGCACCAAACCGCCCGACTTCCCGGCTGCTCGGTCCGGCTTGGCCAGTGAAAACACCTGAAACCCGCCGCTGTCGGTCAGTATCGGCCGGTCCCAGCCCATGAACTTATGCAGACCGCCCATCTCCCTGATAATCTTTTCCCCCGGTCGCTTGGACAGGTGGTAGGCGTTGCACAGCAGGATCTGCACGTCAACCGACTTGAGCTGTTCCGGCGATAGCGACTTGACCGTGGCCTGGCTGCCCACCGGCATGAACACCGGCGTCCGGAACGTCCCGTGCGGAGTCCGGAACTCACCGGCCCGCGCGCCGGATGATTTATCCTTCTTGATGACCTTGAACTCGAATGCTTTATCCATATCTGACATAAGAGATTAACAAAACTAATAGGTAGTCAACATAATCATCATTAAGAATAGTCAACCCTGAATTGGCATAAATTCTTGACATATTTCCCCGGCGCGATAAATTCATAGCAGTGATATTCAAATAAGGAGACCTGATATGAGCGAACCATCGACCATACACATCATCGACAGCATCGTCGCGTTCCTGTTCTCGCTGGCCACCACCGCCGCGCTGACCTGGCTGGTCTGGCGGGTGATGAACCGGCTCATCAGCGGAATGCTCGGTCCGGGCATCGGCTTCATCGGCTCTATCTTCGCCGCCTCACTGATACTTGTCAGCGGCCTGAAGATTTCCGTGGACTTCCTGGCCAAGTACCAGAAAATCTACATCGTCCAGGGCATGCTCACCGGCGTCATCGACACCCTCAACGCCTGCATCACGCCCAAGCACCTCAGCCCATTCGAGTTCATCATCATCGTCTCGTTTATGCTCTACATCGGCTACTGGCTGCACACCCGGTTCGCGCCCAAGCACAGCATCGACGACATCAAGCATAAACTGGAACGGACCATCGACTACGACGAGGAAGGCGACCGCAAGCCGCCCTATCCATACTAAATCAGTATGCTCCACATAATCCTCGGCCCGACCTGTTCCGGCAAGAACGCCTTGGCCCGGTGCCTGGCGCCCAAGCTCAATGCAGAAATCATCTCCGTCGACTCCATGAAAATATATTGCCGGATGAATATCGGCACGGCCAAGCCCACCACGGCACAGCGTAAAGCCGTTCCTTACCACCTCATAGACATAGTCGACCCCAACCAGACCTACAACGCCGCCCAGTTCCTGCAAGACTGCGAAGCGGCTATGGCAAAGATAACTAAAAAAGGCAAACTGCCCCTGCTGGCCGTGGGCACGCCTATGTATCTTAAGGTCCTCCTTTACGGAATGTTCACCGGCCCGGCGCAAGACAATGACATCCGGCAGGAGCTCGAAGGACTGTCCCAAACCAAAGGCCCGGAACACCTGCACAAACAACTGGCCCGGGTCGACCCGGCCAAGGCCGAACAGCTCCACCCCAACGACCTAAAGCGCATTATCCGGGCGCTCGAGGTCTTCCGCCTAACCGGACAGCCCATATCAAAGCTCCAGACCCACTTCAAGTCACAGACACTCCGCTATCCGGTCCGGATAATCGGGCTGGAACGCGACCGGGACGAGCTCTACCAGAGGATAAACGACCGGGTCAACCGGATGTTCGAACAAGGGCTGGTCAAAGAGGTCAAGTCCCTGCTCCGTAAATACAAGAAGCTCAGCCCCCAAGCCGCCCAGGCCGTCGGCTACAAAGAGGTCATCGCCCATATTAAGGATGGCATACCACTAACCGAAGCCATAGACACGGTCAAAAAGAACAGCCGCCACTTCGCCCGGCGCCAGATATCCTGGTTCCACAAGTTCCCCGAAGTCAAGTGGATAGATGTAAAGGAAACAGACAAGGTCGACAAAATCGCCAAACTGGTCCAGGAGGAATGGCGCGGAAAAACCGGAAAATAAAATACAGCCATGAAAAACATTATTATTTTAGCCATATGGCTTTGTTTAATCGGTATATTTATATGGGCGAATTTTGCTTATTATGGGCAAATCCAATTACTAGAATCTTATGACGGTTTTATAGCGCTGGCTTTGCTCTTTTGGCCCGTAGTGTTATTTGGTTCATTTTCTATCCGCTGTTTAAAATGCAAGAGCAAAATAACTATTGATTCTTTAGCAGGAGCCATTTTATCCAAACAATACTGCAGGAATTGCAATACGATTATCCCAAAGTACAAGCTACTATTAAAGCAGGGATTACTAAAGCCGTTATGGATCGTTATTTACCTTATTGGGCAACTATTTATCTTTATTGGTGGTTTTGTCATTTTAGGGTACATTCCGTTTGAACTTTATACTTCTATCAACATTATTGCACACCCCATATTAAGCAGTGTGGTACTCCTTACAGCATTTCTTATTGAAGTATTGTTGCTGTGGGGTCTTTATTCTCTTGTAAAAAAACGCCTAAACGAGAATAAATTAAAAGCAGCTAAATACATTCTTTCAGGAATACTTATACTAATCGGAATATATTTTTACGTAGCTTCTGCCATTAGCATTTCCCGGCACCTTATTGATATGGTACGACAGTAATTCAATAATCTGCACAATCCGCCCAATCCGCGGTTAAATCTTCGTATTCTATTTTGCATTTTTATATTTTATATTTAATCTGTGTAATCTGCCCGTTCCGGGTTCTTGCTCTGAAACCCGTCAGGGTTCATAGAGTGGCTATATTTCTTGACCCACCCCGCCGGTAATTGTTTAATGCCCCTCAATTCTAAATAAGAGGAGGTCTTTCATGCGCAGAATAATCACACTGTCCGTTATCCTGTCACTGTCCATCGCCGCCTGCAACAGCGGCCCGGTCAAGAACATCGACTGGTCCGGCGTGGACAAAAGCGCCATGGTCAACGCCATGAGCCAGCTCTTCGTCAGCGCCGCCGAAACGGCCAAGCCCAGCGTCCTCTACGCCGAAATATTCCGGAGCGGCACCGAACGCTACGACAAGACCAACCCGGCTAATCTGTTCGTCTTCAGCCCCGACGGCTACCTCATCCTGCCCAACTACAACGAGCCCAAGGACATCGACCGCATCAAGGTCTGGATAGACGAGACCGAATACGAGGCCCGCTTCATCGACGCCGACAAGGAAGAGGACATCACCGTGCTCAAGGTCCAGGTCGACTCGCCGCTCCGCCCACTGACCATCAGCGACAACACCAAGGTCCTGCCCGGCCAGTATGTCATCGGCCTGAAGGCCTTGGGCGAGGAGATGCACTTTGAAAAGGTCGGCCAGGCCCGGATGGTCACCGCCAAAATCGAGGGCAAGAACGACCGCATCCTGACCGACACCAGCGGCGGCTCGGAAGGCCGCTATTACGGACGGAGCGACTCGCTCGAAATCGTCACCAATATGGACGGCGAGTTCATCGGCGTATCCGGCGGCGGCGGCGTGACCACATTCAACCGCCTGAAGCAGACGGCCGAGCGCCTCATCGCCCACTCCACCCAGCAGGACAAGCCCATCGACATCGAGGAAAGCCAGCCCTGGGAGGGATTCGGCTGCGACGAGATGACCAAGGAATTCGCCGAGGCCTGGGGCTACCCGCCCGAAAGCGTCCGGGTGCGCCACGTCAGCAAGATATCACCGGCCGGACAGGCCGGACTGAAGAAAGGCGACGTGGTCATCGCCGTGGACGGACAAGCGCTGACCAAGAAGACCAAGCGCGCCGTCATCCAGTTCTCCAAGCTGTCATTGCCGGAAATCGGACGGACCATAAAATTCACCGTGCTCCGGAGCGAGGGAACCACCGCCACCGCCCCAAAGCAGACCAAGGACATCTCCTTCAAGCTGGACAAAGCGCCCAAGCCCAAGGAGTTCACGGCTGACGACATCGGCCTGAAAATCCGCGGACTGGCCGCAGGCGAATACGAAGACTACGACGTGCCCATCCAGCACGGCGTCCTGGTAGCCGACGTCATCGGCGGCAGCAGCGCCGCCACCGGCAGCACCTTCCGGGAACACCTCATCTGGGAACGCGACATCATCACCGAGTTCTACGGACAGCCCATCAAGACGCTGGACGACTTCATCAAGACCACCGACAAGGTCCGGGCCGAAAAGCCCGAGGTCATCCTGGTCAAGGTCCAGCGCCAGAACCGTTCGTCGCATATCTGCCTGAACCTGAAAATCGGCAAAAGAACCGAAAAGAAAGAGGATTAACCTATGATAAAAAAACCGATTCTGATACTGGCCTGTTTCGCCATCATCCTGTGCGCCTGGTCCGAAGGCGATGAGCCCGATGAGGCCGGCTCCATCCTGTTCAAGAAGGTCGACCCGGCCGTGGTGGCCATCCAGCACGAAGAAGCCGGCGGCAGCGGATTCATCATCGACCCGTCCGGTTACATCCTCACCAACGGCCACGTCGTCTCCACCGCTTCTGGCAGCTGGTGGCGCGAGGGCTCCGAGGACCCGACCGAGACGGCCAAGCGCATCACCGTCATACTCTCCGACGAACGCAAGTTCCAGGCCAAGGTCATCGGCCACTCGCTCGACCCGGACGTGGCCCTGATAAAGATAGAAGTGCCCGAACCGCTCACCACCGTGGCACTGGGCAACTCGGACCACGTCAAGGTCGGCCAGCGTAGTTACGCATTCGGAATGCCGCTCGGGCTCAAGCGGACCCTGACCGCCGGCATCGTCAGCAACGCCGAACGGACCGACCTGGGCACATTCACCAAGGTCATCCAGACCGACGCGCCCATCAACCCCGGCAACAGCGGCGGCCCGCTCTTCAACGAAAAAGGCGAGGTGCTCGGCCTGAACACCTACGGTATGTGGGGCGAAGGCCTGGGCTTCACCATCCCCATCAACGTAGCGCTGGTGCTCAAGGACCATTTCCTCAAATACGGCAAGTTCCAAAGGGCGGCCCTGCCCTTCTTCTTTCCCAAGGAAATCACCGCCGACTTCGCCAAGATACTCGGCGTCAGCCAGGGCATCTTCGTTGATTACGTCGACCCCGGCTCGCTGGCCGAAAAGGCCGGCCTCAAGAACGGCGACATCATCGTGGAAATGAACGGCGCGCCTATCACCGCCGCCAACCAGGCGCAACTGAGCGACGCCACCTGGAAGTTCACCACCCTGCCGGTCGGCTCCAAGGTCGAATTCAAAATCAAGCGCAAGGACGGCGCCGATTATAAGGACATCACCGTGTCCGGCCAGATGGTCGAGGACGAACCGGCCATAAACTACGGCCACCAGATAGGCGAAGTAAAGGAAATCCGCTACGACGCCGTCGGCCTGCGCGTCCAGCAGATTACCTCACTGTCCCGCTACGCCTACGGCCTCTTCCGCGGCGACGGAGTCCGGGTCACCTCGGTCCAGCGCGGCGAACCGGCCGAAAAGGGCGACGTCAACCATTCAGACGTCATACTCGAACTCAACGACATCAAAACCCCCAATATAGACGCCTTCCAGGAAACGCTCGACAAGATGCTCCTGGAAAAGCAGAAATACATCCGGGTGCTGGTCCAGCGCGGAATGGAAACGGCCAAGGCGGTCATCAAGCCCAACTATGACCTGCGCAACAAAACGGTCGTGCTCATCCTGCCCGAAAATAAGGCCGACTACTTTAAGCGCATAAAACGCTACTTCGTCTCCAACGGCGCAACGGTCATTACCGCCTCGCGGAGCAAGACCGTCAAGACCGACGAAAAAGAAATCACGGTGGATATGGCCATTGACGGCCTGGCCAATGTCCAGTTCCACGGGCTGGTATTCCTGAGCGGCGAAGGAGCCGAGCCCTGCTGGACCGACCCCAAGGCGCTGGAGCTGGTCAAGAACGCTTATCACAGCAAGCGCATCATCGGCGCCATCGGCAACGCCGCGCCGGTGCTGGTCCACGCCGACGAAGGCATACTCCAGCTCAAGGTCACCAGCGACGAGCCCAACGCCAACGTCATGATGGCCAAGAAGGCCAATTATACCGGCAATGAGACCGAAAGCGACCAGAACATCTTCACCGCCACCGGATTCAATAAAGAAATCATAGATGCGTTGCTGGCCAAACTGCGCAGTCCCATCAAGGAATGCGTCATAAAACCGGCTGGGAAGTGATAGCCACGAATTAACACGAATGGGCACGAATAATTATGGCCGTTAAATTCAACTGCTCTAAATGCAAGCAGGATGTCGTCTTTAAATATCTCAAGGCCGAAGATACCGGCAAGTGCCCTCATTGCGGAAAAGATGTGGTGATACCCGCGGATGCCATAGATGTCGGGGATAACTTTGAATTACCAATGGTCAAACCGTCAAGCCCCGTTCCTACGGCAAACCCGCCCCAGGAAACCATAACGGAGCCGGTGACAAAATCTGTCTTCGTAACCGTATTGGCCTGGATATTCATAATTTTCTCCGGGCTGGGTACACTATGGTCGGTTTTCATGATTTTCGCAACAAGCTCAATGCCTACAAGAGTCATAACTACTTATCCGCAAAGCGAGGAATCGTTTCGCAATATAATTATAATGTTCAGGTATCTATCCATCGGAGCTTTTGTTTTTACGGTCACAGCCCTCGTCACATCAATCGAATTGCTGGGGCGCAAAAATTGGGCCCGCTCTCTTTTCATCGCTTTTATGGTTATAGGCATTCTCTTAAATTTCTTTATGATAATCGCAATGTTCGCGTCATTTAGGCCGAGTTCAGCTGAAAGTGCGGGGGTATTTATAGCTATGTTTAACGCTCTGATACAAGTAGGCTTCAGTGTTATTTTTATCTGGATAATAAAGAAGCTATCCTCAGATGAAATAAAAAGGGAGTTCCACTAAATTGCTTTATCCGTGTGTATTCGTGTCAATTTGTGGTTAAGGAATGCGTTATAAAACCGGCTGGGAAATAAGGGGAAACGGATTAGGGGTTTGGTATGCTGCTGACCCTTTTTGTAATACACTACGTTTACCTGACGCTTCATAAACATTAGAAAAGGAGAAAGTATGAAAATAGGAGTGGTAATTTCGAGTAATGATGCCGAAACCTGCTGGAATGCGCTAAGATATGCGAACTATTGCATCGGGCAAAAGGATGAAGTCAAAGTATTCCTTATGGGCAAAGGAGTTGAATATCAGAAGATCAGTACCGATGAATTCAACACCATCGAGCAGGCCGCTAAAATCCTGAAATCAGGCGGCAAAGTTTTTGCCTGCGGGACCTGCATCAAATCCCGGGAGCAGGAAAGCTCGGAAATGTGCCCGATGTCAACCATGACGGATATGTACGAGATTGTCAAAGAGAGCGACAGAGTCGTGACTTTTTAATTTATTTCGACGGCCCAAACTGCGCAGTCCCATCAAGGAATGCGTTATAAAACCGGCTGGGAAATAACCGGGGTTAGGCGGATGATATTATGCGATATTGGCTATTAATTGGGCTTGCCGTAATAATAATCAGCGCTGGTTGCCAAGGGCAAACCCCGCTTATACCTGATAAGGTTGCAGAAGAAAAAGGCCCATCTCTCTTAATTAAGCCGGATGATACGGTCTTATTGAATGAACAGCCAATCAACATAGGTGATTTAAGTACCAGCTTAAAAATAAATCGGGGCGAAAAAGACCCGCCGATATTAATATCCACCTCTCCGGAACTGCCCATGAAATATTTTTTAGAAGTAATAAGTAAACTAACTTCTGCATGGAGGGCTAATTTCGTCATCCGGATTGGTAATGAAGAAATTCAGGTATTACCGATGCCTACTGAAGCGTGCGGCAACGACCCGGAAACAGGTGAAGAAGTTCATAGTGCGTCATGGTTCAAACGGGATATTAATGGCAATTACATGGAAAAAAGAGTTGCTATATTGAGCAAGTTAGAAATACCCGCTTTCCCCGGAGGGAAAGACGAAAGATGGCAGTTTGAGGGTAAGCAGGTAACATCATACCCGGAGATTATCGACCTGTTAAAATCTAATAAACTATTCCCCAACAACATAGCTATCAGGTATAAATGGCGCGAGAATTCAACAATCAGAGAATTCATTAGCTTTATGCAGAATATGAAATCACTAGGCGTTCGGTTTATAGAACTAACTCGCAACCCGTTATCCGAAGAAATCAAGCTCCATGAATTAACTATCGAAACCAGAAGAATTAATACAAGAATGCCAAAAGAAACAGAAGATTCAGAGAATTCAGGGAACGGCATACTAGAGGATTCAGAGGACAGTATATTGAAATAGATAATTATTTACTATAACGCGGAGCCACAGATGTATCCTAACCACCTTAGTGAATTTCGTGTGTATTCGTGTCCATTCGTGGTAAAAATTGCAAAAACTAAATGCCCACTGCCCTTAAAGCCATATTCGATAACATCCCCGCGACCTACGAGCTGGTCAACCACCTGATGACCCTGGGGCTGGACCTGCCGATGCGCCGGTACGCCGCCCGGACCGCCGGGAGGCACCTGGCCGTCAAGTCCGGATTGGCGCGCAAGTACCTGGATGTCTGCGCCGGCACCGGCGATATGTCCCGACTGCTCAGCCCCTACGCCGGACCGGACGGACTGCTGGTCGCGTCCGATTTCTCCTTGCCCATGCTCCGTTACACCGCTAACTCCGGGCGCCACATCCGGGTCAGCGCCTCCGAAGCCGCCCGGCTGTCGTTCAAGGACAATACCTTCGACCTGGTAAGCATCAGCTTCGCTACCCGCAACATAAACTCCGCGCCCGGCTACCTGGACCGCTGCCTGCGCGAATTCCACCGGGTGCTCCGGCCCGGCGGGATGTTCATCAACCTTGAAACCAGCCAGCCGTCCGACGCCAGGATAAGGGCACTGGCCCATCTCTATGTCGGCGCCACAATCAGGCCGCTGGGCGGGCTGATATCCGGCAACGGAGCCGCCTACGGATATTTAGCCCGAAGCATCCCCCGCTTCCACGACGCCGCCGAACTGGCCCGGATTATAAGGCAAGCCGGGTTCAACCGGGTGGACTACCAGCCCCTGGTCCTGGGCATCCTAGCCCTGCATTGGGCGATTAAATAAATTCATACGATTGCGTTAGGCTGGGGACAGTCACGCATTTTGCCGGTAGGCTCTGTGTCCCACGAGGAATATGATGTCATATAAGGGCTGTATGATGTCATATCAGGGCTGTATGATGTCATATAAGAGCAGTATGATGTCATACAAGAGCAGTATGATGTCATATAAGAGCAGTATGATGTCATATAAGAGCAGTATGATGTCATATAAGAGCAGTATGATGTCATATAAGGGCAGTATGATGTCATATCAGGGCTGTATGATGTCATATAAGAGCTGTATGATATCATATAAGAGCTGTATGATATCATATTAAGGCAATATGACACGGGAAAACGCAAAATAACAGGAAAAAGCCCTGCCAATTAGGCTGGGAACAGTCCCGCATTTTAATGGATTTCAAGCCGGATTCCCTGGAATATGACCGGGATTCACCGGAATATGACCGGGATTCACCGGAAGATAACCGGGATTCACCGGAAGATAGCCGGGATTCACCGGAAGATAACCGGGATTCACTGGAATATGACCGGGATTCACTGGAAGATAACCGGGATTCACCGGAATATAACCGGGATTCACCGGAATATAACCGGGATTCACTGGAAGATAACCGGGATTCACCGGAAGATAGCCGGGATTCACCGGGTTTAGGCTGGGGACAGTCCCTGCCCGGATGATTCTGGTTATGATAACCAAATCGGGTGTGTTTACATCAACGAATATCTGGATTAAGGGGTATATAGGATGATGTGTGATTTGAGATATGAGATATGGGCACTGGGGTAAGCTCAGCGCCCGGGATTAATCATCCAATCCTTCGATATAGCCCTTGGCATTGAAGATACGTTTGGTGTCTTTACGCCAAAGAATAATAACCGAATATACGGTTATCGGTATAGCTACTAACAAACATATAATTCCTTTTATATCATCAAAATCCGAGTATTTAAGGCTTAAGAATAGTGGTGTAATAATAGCTACGCTCAAAGTTAATAAAATAATTATTCCTGATATCCGCGCCCACTTTCTATAAGTTATCAACCCAATCCCTTGTAATAGCAATATGGCAACGAGTATATAATAAAAAATAGGTATTTCCTCATGAGCCAACAGCAAAACAACAAGGACTAGAATTCCTCCTATTCCAGACCATATGAAAAGATTTCCAACCTTTAAAATTTCCGTTAGGCAATTTTGCATCTTCTTGTTGCTCATATTTCATTCCCCGCCACGAGACCCGGAACTTATTTGATATCAACCGACGTCTTCGCTCTGGCTGGAGCCGTCCAGATAGAGGTCGTCGACCTTGCTGGCCTTCCGTAAACTAACCGCGGATGCCACTAACTAAAACTATTTAGGTTACGACCAGGTACTCGGCGATAGCCTGTGAGTGCGGGAGGGATTGTTTGTCTTCCTGCAGTCCTTTAATGTGCATCTGGATGGCCTGATACATATTCTGCTCGGTTTTCTCGCGGGTTTTTCCGGCGGCCACGCACCCGGGCAGGTCGGGCGAGTATGCCGAGTAGTTGCCGTTGGCTTTTTCGATTACGACTAAAAATCGGTGCATATTATTTATTCTCCTTTTTTAACTGTGCCTGTTTCAAAACACTGTTGAGCGTACCCGGGGCCAGTTCGTCTCCGGGATGTCCAGCTATGGTCACCCGGCCCGGTTTAGACGTATGTTTATACTGACGATGGCTTCCCTTGGTCGCCACCATATACCAGCCGTCTTTTTCGATCATCTTTATCACATCCCGGATTTTCATAAATAAAGAATAGCTATTTTTGATTTATTGTCAATAGTTTATTGTCCGGAACTTATTTAATATCAACCGACATCGTCCCCTTGGCTATAGCCGTCCAGGTATAAATCGTCGACCTTGCCGGCCTTCCAGTAGTGGTACGCCAGCCCGGCCACCATTGCCCCGTTGTCGAGGCACAAATACTTGGGCGGGATGTGCACCGGGATTCCCAGCACGGTCGCGGAACGGCTGAGCTTGTCCCGGAGCCGCTGGTTGGCGGCCACGCCGCCGCCCAGCGCTATTGCCTTTGCCTTCCTGTCCTTAGCCAGCGCCGTCACCCGCTGAATCAGTGTGTCCACGGCCGCTTCCTGGAAGCTGGCCGCCACGTCGGCTATCTTTATGCCCTTCTTCAGGGGCGATTTGCGCGTGGCGTTCTGGCCTTTGCAGTAATAGAGCACGGCCGTCTTGATGCCGGAAAAGCTGAAGTCGTATCCGTCCTTAACCAGCCCGCGCGGGAACCTGATGGCCGCCGGATTGCCCTTCCGGGCCGCTTTTTCTATGGACGGCCCGCCCGGATAACCGAGCCGGATGATGTGCGCCACCTTGTCGAAGGCCTCGCCGGCCGCGTCGTCCAGCGTCCGGCCCAGCAACTTATATTGCAACGGCGACTTGACCCAGTATAAGCTGGTGTGCCCGCCCGAGACTATCAGCCCCAAATACGGGTAGACCGGCTCCACGATTAATGCCGAATCTTTAGCGGTTTCGTGGTTTCGCGGTAAAAGATGGTTGGCGTAGATATGGGCGTGGACGTGGTTGATGCCGATGATGGGCTTGTCCAGCGCCCAGGCCATTGCCTTGGCGGCCGAGATGCCCACCAGCAACGCGCCGATGAGCCCGGGCCGGTTGGTCACAGACACAGCCGTCAGTTCCTGGGGTTTTACCCTGGCGTCTTTCAATGCCTTGTCTATGACCGGCAGTATGGTCTCGATATGCGCCCGGCAGGCGATTTCGGGCACCACACCGCCGAAAGCCTTGTGCAGGTCTATCTGGGTGACGGTGGAATTGGACAATATCTCACGACCGTCCCGGACGACGGCGGCCGAGGTCTCGTCGCAGGAGGTCTCGATGCCTATACACAGGAATGGCTTTTTCATCTGGGCTCGGCCCCTATTTACCGGCTGCCGCCTTCTGCTGGCTGACCAGCACCTCGATGGCCTTGTCCAGCTGGATGTCCTCGAAGTCATCGCTTTCATCATCGTCATCTTCATCCATAGCCGGTTCCTTTTTGTCCTTGTCGTCCTTGGGATTGGGCGGGATGATGACGCGTTCTTTGAGGCGCGACTTTATCAGGTCGGTCTCCTGCTCGGTGGTCATTTCCACTATATAATCGGGCAGGACGCCGTAGTTCTTTTTGTCGAAGCTCTTGTCGACCGAGCGGCCGGATGGCGTATAGTAACGGGCGATGGTCATCTTCACGGCCGGGCCGTTCTTTTCGATGGGGAATATGGTCTGGACCGAGCCCTTGCCGTATGAGCGCACCCCGACGATGGCTGCCCGCTTGTGGTCCTGCATACAGCCGGAAAACACCTCTGAGGCGCTGGCGCTGGCGCCGTTGACGATTATGGCCAGCGGCAGTTCGGTCAGGAGCGAGTCTTCCTTTTCGGCGGTTATGATTGAGACCTCTTCGGCCTTGCGGCCGCGGGTGGAGACTATGGGCAGGCCTTCCTTGATGAAACGGTTGGATATCCGGCAGGCGGCTTCGAGCAATCCGCCCGGATTGAAGCGCAGGTCTATTATCAGCCCTTTCATTCCTTGGGCTTCGAGCTTGTCGATGTTGACGTCCAGGTCGTAGAGCGTGTCTTCCTGGAACTGGGTCAGGCGGATATAGCCGATTTTGTGCTTCTCGTCAACCATCTTGGTGCCCTTGACGGACTTGAGCTTGATGATTTCGCGGGTGACCGTTATTTTATCGGTGTTGACCGCGCCCTTGTGCAGGACGACCAGGAGCACCTGGGTGCCGGGCTTGCCGCGGACCTTGCGGATGCTGTCCGATGTAGTCATACCCTCGGTCGAAACGCCGTCTATTTCCAGGATGCGGTCGCCGGCCATAATACCGGCCCGGAAGGCCGGGGTATCCTCTAGCGGCGTGATGACGGTCAGGATGCCATCTTCAACCGAGACCTCCATGCCCACCCCGCCGAACTCGCCCTTGGTCGCGACCATAAAGTCGTTGTATTCCTCGGCCGTGAAGTATTCGCTGTACGGGTCCAGACCGCCGACCAGTCCCTTGACTGCGCTTTCGAAAAGCTTGTTGGCATCGGGCTCGACCACGTAGCATTCCTTGATCAGCTTGTAGATGCTGCGCAGTTTTTCCAGCTGTTTGTCAACCGGGTCCTCCTTGGGCGCGCCTGCCCCGTTAGAGGCATCCGCGGCAAACGCCGGAGAACTTACCAAGCTGCCTCTAACGGGGTAAACCGCATACAAGGTAACGCTGATGATAAGCAACAATAACACTGTCAACAGTTTCTTGTGGCGCATAATTGACTCCGTTTCTGGTTAGGATGATTTATTTCCGGGACAATGCCTTGCGTGCGGCATTGACGATGTCCTCGGTGGTCAGTTGGTAATCCTTGAGCAGTTCGGCCGGGTCGCCGGATTGGCCGAAACGGTCCTTGACGCCGACCATCTCCATCGGCACGGGCTTGGTCCGGGCCAGGAGCTCGGCCACGGCCGAACCCATTCCGCCGGCGATGAGGTGTTCCTCGGCCGTCACCACGGCGCCGGTCTTGGCGGCGTACTTGGTGACGGTCTCGGCGTCCATCGGCTTGACGGTATGCAGGTTTATGACCGCGGCGCTGATGTTTTCCTTGGCCAGCGCCTCCGAGGCCAGCATGGCCGGGTAGACCATCGGTCCGCAGGCGATGATGGCCACGGCTGAGCCGTCCTTGACGACATTGGCCTTGCCGATGACGAACTTGTCCAACTGGGTGGTGATGACCGGCATCTTGGCCCGGCACAGCCTCAGGTAGACCGGACCTTTGTGTTCCGAGGCGGCCACCACGGCCTTGTACGATTCGGTGGCGTCGCAGGGAACCAACACGGTCATGTTGGGCAGGATGCGCATCAAGCCGATGTCGGCGATGGCCTGGTGCGAGGCGCCGTCCGGCCCGACCGACAGCCCGCTGTGCGTGGCAACGATTTTGACGTTGAGGTTGGCGTAGCAGACGGTGTTGCGTATCTGCTCCCAGGCCCGCCCGGCCGCAAACACGGCGAAGGTGCAGGCGAACGGTATCTTGCCCGAAGCGGCCAGCCCGGCCGCGGTGTTTATCATATTGGCTTCGGCCACGCCCATGTTGAAGAAGCGCTCCGGGAAGCGCTTGCCGAAATCGTCGGCCTTGGTCGAGCCGGCTAAATCAGCCGTCAAAACGGCAATGTTGGGGTTGGCCGCGCCCAGGGTGGCCAGCGCGTTGCCGCAGGATTCACGTGTGCATGCGAATTCCATAATTATTATTGAGCTCCTTCAGGGCCTGGTCGCACTGTTGCTGGGACGGCGTCTTGCCGTGCCAGGCGTGGGTGTTTTCCATAAACGAGACGCCCTTGCCCTTGACCGTCCGGGCGATGATGATGGCCGGCTGGCCTTTGATTGTCTCGGCCCAGTCGTAGGCCTCGAGCACTTCTTTGATGTTATGGCCGTCTATCTCCCTAACCGCCCAGCCGAAGGCGGCCCATTTTTCGGCGAACGGCAGCGGCGACATAACCGACTTGATGGAACCGTCTATCTGGTAACCGTTGAAATCTAATATGGCGCAAAGGTTGTCTATCTTGTAATGGGCCGCGGCCATGGCCGCTTCCCAGATCTGGCCTTCCTGTGTTTCGCCGTCGCCCAGCAGGACAAAGACGCGGTAAGCTTTCCGATCTATCCGTCCGGCCAGCGCAAAGCCGTTGGCGATGGACAGCCCCTGCCCGAGCGAGCCGCTGGACATCTCCACTCCGGGCGTGCGTTTCATATCCGGATGACCCTGGAGGATGCTGCCGAACTTGCGCAGGCTCCAGAGAGTCTCGACCGGGAAATAGCCGGACTCGGCCAGGACCGCATACCAGACCGGCGCGGCGTGGCCTTTGGACAGCAGGAACCGGTCGCGTTCGGACCATTTGGGGTCTTTGGGATTATGGCGCAGCTTGTGGAAATATAATCCGACCATCAGCTCCACCGCCGAAAGCGAACCGCCCGGATGGCCCGAGCCGGCCAGTGTCAGCATCTTGAGGATATGTTGCCGTATGGTTTTGGATTTGGACTTCAGGGAATCTATCAGATCTTGTGCGGGCACGGTCATAAAATATTAATGCTCAGCTCCCGGCTGTTGGTATCGTAATTGTGTTGGGACCTTCGTCACTCCGTTCCTCAGGGTTAAGGGCCGGGAAAGTTTATCCTGAATCCCGATTACCATCGGGATGAAGGAAACCGGCGACTAACTTCGCCTTCTTTTCCCGTGTCCAACCTTTAATCGTTATCTCTCTCTTCCTTGCCTCTGATTTATTCTTGTGCTTTTCCTGATAAACAAGTTTGACCGGTCTTCGTGTCGTTGTGTATTTTGAGCCTTCGCCTGAGTTGTGTTCGGTTACCCTCTCCTCCAGATTGTTAGTTATGCCAACGTAATAAGACCCGTCATTGCACCTAAGTATATATAAATACCAAGATTGGTCTTGCACTTTTGTCAACCCTTTATACTCTTTTCGAGTAAGCCCTTCACTATGTTCAGGGTTCTAAGCCCTTCGTCACTCCGTTCCTCAGGGTTAAGTTCTTGTAACAGCCTTCGGCTTAACAAGAACTAAAGTGGGCAGGGCCGGGATCGAACCGGCGACTCCTGGATTTTCAGTCCAGAGCTCTACCGCTGAGCTACCTACCCATCTTCATATTCCGTATCTACTTATATCAAATAGCCTCTTTGACATCTCCTTCGTGTTGCATATATGTTGCTTTATTTTCAGCCTTATTAGCCGCATGGTCCCAGGCCATAAATTCTCCCATCTTATCCACCGCCGCTTGCTTGTGCTCCGGTGATAGATGGGAATATCTTACTGTCATTGTTATAGTTTTGTGCCCCAGCAATTCCTGCACCGTCCTTAAACCGGCCCCGGACATCGTCAGGTACGAGGCAAAAGTATGCCTCAAATCGTGAAAATGGAAGTCCTTTATGCCGGCTCTCCTTACCGCGTTGTCAAATGACGTCCCTACCGATTTATAAGGCACGCCCTTCTCGTTCACAAACAAATAAGGGATGTCAAGCCTCTTGGGAACCACCTGTAACATATCCATCAAACGATTGGTTATCGGGATATACCGCGGCTCGTTATTTTTCGTTACCATAACTTTAATCAACCGGCGCTGTAAATCTATATCCGCCCAGGTAAGGCTCAGCACTTCGGAAAGCCTCAACCCGGTATTCAGTGCCATAATTATTATCGGCTTCAAATGGGGCGCGCTAAACGCCAAAAGACGAACCAGTTCGTTCTTCTCCAGATACCTTACGCGCTGGTTGTTCTCCTTGAATAGCGAAACGCGCCTTACCGGATTATCGTTCACGTATTCCCATTTTATAGCCACGTTAAATATACACTTCATGCAGGCCAGCTCGCGGTTTGTCGTTGACTTCTTAACCACGGCCGCCCTATCGCCCTTATAGATCTCTATATCCCGAGACGAGATCTCGCACAATGACTTATCGCCGAACACCTTGTTCAGATGATCAATACTGTATTTATCCCTGCCCCAGGACTTTTTATTGACCTTGGCGTACTTCTCAATATACTCCTCGGCAAACTCCCTGAATTTAATATTGGCCATTGCCGGCCTGCCGGAAAGTTTTTCCCTGGTCAATTCATCAAGTTTTTTCGACAATATCTCCTGCGCCAGCGACCTGGTGCGCGCGGCTTTTACCTGTCGCCGGTGGCCATTCCGCTCGCGATAGTCCATGCACCACCAGTTGGTCCGTCTATCAAGATATATTCTTGCCATAAGTTATCCTTTCATTATGTCTATCTGTTATCATCTGTCAAGAAAAAGCTAAACTGACGCCCTATTCATTAATTTCCACGAACATCCTTCATCCGCCGGGCATTAAGCCAATTGACGATATCGTCCTTAACAAACCTCACGCGACGACCCAATTTAGTAAAAGGAATCTCGCTCCTAGACACCATGTGGTATATCCCGGGAATAGTAATTTTGAGGAAGCGTGCAACATCCTCTACCGTCCATAATCCCGGGATATTCTCATCTATATTCGGCGGTATCGTATTCATTGTTATTTAGATTCCTTAATTAGGCATTATTTTGGGCCTACGGCCAAACCTATAGGACCACAAAGGACATGTACCCAAACGTTCAAAATCATTTTCGCATTCTCGCACGCTTTTTTTATCCTCCTTGCAGTCAAGACACAATACACGAATTACTGTTTGCAATGATATTCCGCACGGTCTTTTGCCCATACGCAAGGGATAAGCTGGGCAATCTTTGTTTTCACATTTCCGCACCTCTCCCATGCAACATGAACATTGAACGCAATACTTGCGAATCGCCTTGCCGGGTGGTAATTTTTTGTCTTTCATAATTTTCACCTCCTTTCTGCGCTTATTATAACAGACTACGGTGTGATGGCAAATTGAGATTTATTTTCTCACTGAAATTTGGATAGGAATGGCTAAAATCACAGAGATAATCAAGACCCTAGGGTTACGGAGTAACCAGTGAAAATGTTAACTTAGTGAGATTTTTCATTAATAAAAATCTCAATGCGAAGAGGGGATGAATGCGGGTATCTGTTTCCTAAGATGCAAAGACGTTTTTAAAAATGAAGGTAATCTATATCCATTTCTTAAAGGTTCTTCATGCGCAAAAAACTCTACTGAATATAAAACATCTATATTTTCGAGGGCATCATTAACAGCCAAAACAAGTTGATGAATCTTGTCAGTAATATTTTTGATCTCTTTTTTATTTTTATTCTCTTTTATAGTTCTTTTATATTGAGTATAATCATCTTTATAACACCCTTTAAGTATATCATCTGTACGTCTTCAGCGCAAGTGATAGTTTTAAGGGGTTAAAACTAAGTTGCATTTCCGACTCCTGAAAATCTTCTACTATTTACTTTCTTTCTACGATTTAACGTTTCGTTTTTAACACCTTGCCT